>ERZ1370068.7035-contig-5977_pt1 | contig 31771 bp, 36 predicted proteins | sample MGYA00561227_ERZ1370068 | MGnify/ENA primary metagenome ERZ1370068 (study PRJEB38410, sample SAMEA6850437) | metagenome | study: Metagenomic assessment of the ecological functions of the soil: analysis of the soil microbiota associated with the...
GCAGCGCTGGTCGTCACGAACGTGTCGCCCGACGTGTCACCGAGCGGCTCAACGCGAGCTTCGGCGCGGTCAGCCCGGGCTTCGCGGATCGGGGTCGATCACCGGCCCGCCGCGGGCGCATCGAGCAACGCGCTCGGCGTGACGCTCAACACCCGGCGCTCGCCGGCAACTGGCGGCAGCGGCAGTGAACTTCGTCTCGAGCGGCGCTGGCACCACCGGTGCACGGACGCGGCGTTGCCCGCGCAAAGCGTCGCCCCTCACCGGCCACGTCTACACGCCCGCGGCCGCGCAGGCGAACACGACGATCGTCGACTTCGGCATCGTCCACCGCGGCGATACGGTGCCCGACCGCGCATCGCGGTGACCAACGCCGCGGGCGTCTCCGGCGTTGAACGACACTCTGCAGGCGTCGCTCGGCGCTGCGCCGGCCGGGTTCACCGCGGGCGGGCGGAAGCGTGACCGGCCTCGGCGCCGGCGCGACCGACAACAGCAGCCTGCGCGTCGGCCCGAGCAACAGGCGACGGCCGGCGTCTTCGCCGGCAACGCAAGCATCGTCTTCGCGAGCCACGACAGCGAGCCGTCAGACCTCGCGCTGGGCGGCGGCGACGGTCGCGCTGCACGGGCAGGTCAACAACTTCGCCGAGGCGTCGCTGACCAAGACCGGCGCGGGAACGCCGACCCGCACCGGCAACACCTACACCCTCGACTTCGGCACGCTCGCCGGCGCCGGCCAGCAGACGGCGGGCCTCGCTGTGCTCAACAGCGCGATCGGCCCGGCTGACCTGCTGAGCGGTGCGTTCGACCCTCGGCGCTGTCGGCCTCCGGCCTCGCCCTCGCCGGCTTCGGCCTGTTCGCGAACCCGTCGCCGGCGCGTCGTTCGGCGGCCTCGACGTTGCCTCGACGACGACGCGCCGCGGGCGCCTTCCTGGCGACGATCGTGCTGCATCCGTCCGGGAGCAACGCGAGCGTGCTTCGAAGGCCGCGTCTGACGACGTGACGCTGGTGATCCGCGGCGACGTCGCCGTCGCCGCGGTTCCCGGAGCCCGGCACCCATGCGCTGATGATCAGTGGCTCGCTCGTCGTCGCGAGCGTCGCGCGACGGCGCTCGGCAACGGCGCGACGCGCCGCAACCGTTCGACGCTGAGCCCGCGCAGCGCCCGCTACTCCCGGATGAACGCCAGCAGGTCGGCGTTGATCGTCGCCGGCCTCGGTGGTCGGCATGCCGTGCGGGAAGCCCTTGTAGGTCTTGAGACGTGCCGTTCTTCAGCAGCTTGGCCGACAGCGGCGCCGAGTCGGCGTACGGAACGATCTGGTCGTCGTCGCCGTGCATGACGAGCACCGGCACGTTGATCTTCTTCAGGTCCTCGGTGAAGTCGGTCTGCGAGAAGGCGACGATGCCGTCGTAGTGCGCCTTGGCGCCGCCCATCATGCCCTGGCGCCACCAGTTCGAGGATCACGCCCTGGTCGACCTTCGCGCCCGGGCGGTTGTAGCCGTAGAACGGGTCCGGCCGGAAGGTCGTAGTAGAACTGCGCGCGGCTGCGTCGCCGACCTGGCGCCTGGAAGCCGTCGAACAGATCCTTCGGCAAGCCCGCCGGGATTGGCCGCCGTCTTCACCATCAGCGGCGGCACGGCGCTGACGATCACTGCCTTGGCGACGCGGCTCTCGCCGTGGCGCGCCAGGTAGCGCACCACTCTCGCCGCCGCCGGTGGAGTGGCCGACGTGCACGGCGCCGCGCAGGTCGAGATGCGCCGTCAGCGCCGCGAGGTCGTCGGCGTAGTGGTCCATGTCGTGGCCGTCGCCGGTCTGGCTCGAGCGGCCGTGGCCGCGCCGGATCGTGGGCGATCGACGCGAAAGCCTTGGCTCGACGAAGAACATCATCTGGGCGTCCCAGTCGTCGGCCGAGAGCGGCCAGCCGTGGCTGAAGCACGATCGGCTGGCCCTGGCCCCAGTCCTTGTAGAAGATCCTCGACGCCGTCTTTGGTGGTGATCGTGCTCATGGGATGTCCTTTCCAGGCTGACAGATGATGGGACGAGGCAATGCGCCAGACAGCGTTTGCGCCCGCGTCGAGAGCAGGCGCGGCTTCGCGTCGGCGATCCTCGATCGCAATGATGACGCGTTGGTGAAGGCCCCGCCTTCCTTTCGGCCGAGTCGGCCGGAGGGTCTCAGTAGTGGATCGCGCGTGGCACCCCGCCGCCGGCGGCGATCGCGTCGCCGTGGATCGCCACCGACTTCGGCGAGCACAGGAAGACGACGACGTGCGCGACCTCGCGCGCGTCGACCAGATGGCGGATCGAGTTGCCCTCGGCCATCTGCTTCTCGATCGCCTCGCTCGCTCATGCCCTCGCGCCTTCGCGCGCGCCTGCACGAGCGCGGCGGTGCGCTCGGTGCGGGTCAGGCCGGGGTGGACGACGGTGACGTTGATGCCCGCCGGGCCGAGCTCGTCGGCGAGGTTCTTGGTCAGCGCCGCGACCGCGACGTTGCGGATGCTGCCGATGGTGTTGACCGCTTGGCGCGCCGCCAGGCCGCTGATGTTGACGATCCGCCCCCAGCGCTGCGCCTGCATGTACGGCGCGACCGCGCGCGCGCAGCGCAGGTAGCCCATGACCTGACGTCGATCTCGCGCTGCAGCTGCGCGGCGTCGATCTCGGCGAGCTTCGGGCGGCGCCGCGTAGCCGCCCGGCTCGGCCGCGGCGTTGACGAGGATGTCGATGCCGCCGCCGAGCGCCGCCAGCCGCCTCGGCGACCGCGCGCTCGACCTGCGCGTCGTCGGTGGTGTCGGCGACGACGGCAACGACCGTCGCGCCGGTCTCGTTGACGAGCTCGGCGGCGGTGGCCGCGAGCCGCTCGGCGTCGCGCGCGAGGAGCGCGACCGACGCGCCCTCGAGCGCGAGGCCGCGCGCGATCGCGTTCTGCCGATGCCGCGCGAGCCGCCGGTGACGAGGGCGCGCTTGCCGTGAAGTTCGAGGTCCATGGCGATGCGTGAAAGACGCGCTTTGGGCGCGGGCTACCAGCGGTTGCGCAGCTCGCGCAGCTTGACGAACACCGTCTTCGGATCGGGCTGCTCGGGCAGGTCGGGAAACGCCTCGCGCAGCGCCGCGATGACGCTCGGCGCTGGACAGGCGCAGGAAGGTGTTGATCTGCTTCTCCTCGTCGAGCGTCGTCACCCGTGCGCGTCGCCGGCGTCCTGCCCGCTCACCCGGGCAGCAGCGCCTTGCGCGGCGGCGTTGTCGGGCTCTGCGCGCGAGCGTGAAGCTGCAGGTTGTTCTCGATGTAGTCGTGGCCCGGGTAGACGCGCGTGTCGTCGGGCAGCGTCGCGAGCTGCTCGACGAAGGTCGCGTACAGGTCCTCCGGGTTGCCGCCGTTGTGGCAGTTGCCGGCGCCGGCGTTGAACAGCGTGTCGCCCGAGAACAGCGCCGGCTGGTCGGTGTGCGAGCGCAGGCAGATGTGGCACATCGTGTGGCCCGGCGTGTCCATGCATTCGAGCTCGACGGTCTTGCCGACCTTGATCACGTCGCCGGCCTTGCACGCCGCGGTCGACGCCGGCGATGCGCGCGCCGGCGCGGTGGTGCGCGATCACCTTCGCGCCGGTCGCCGCGACCACCGCCGCGTTGCCGCCGGTGTGGTCGTGGTGCTCGTGCGTGTTGAGGATCTGCGTGATCTGCCAGCCCTTCGCCCGCGGCCGCGTTCAGGCACTTCTCGTGGTCGAGCGGATCGATCGCCAGCGCCTCGCCGCTCTCGGGGCAGGCGATCAGGTAGTTGTAGTTGCGGTAGGCGTTGCCGGTCCAGATGCGCTCGACGATCATGGGCGGTGCTCCAGGTCGCTCGTGCGGCCATCATCGATCGATGATGCCACCGCGCGACGGGAGACGCCGCTCGACCGCGTGAGGGGGCAGGCCGAGCGGGTCCGGGCAAAGCCGCGCGTTCAGCCCTGGCCATCTTCCCCGGGCAACACGGCGACGAGGTGCTCCTTCGCTTCAGCAAGCTGCGCCTTGTCGGCATCGTGCAGCATGGCGTCCTCGTTGCAACGTCAGGGTCGACTTTGGCAATCGGCGCGCCATGAAGCCTCAACGCAGCGCCACCCGCGCGCGCTGCCGCGCGCGGCCAGACCGGCGGACGCCGGCGGTCAGAGCGCAGGCGGCGCCGCTTCCCGACAGCGCCGATCAAGCCGAGGCCCGCCAGCAGAAGCAGGTACGTTTCGGGCTCCGGAATGGCGACCACCGCCGGGGTGAGGAAGCCGCGGATCTCTCCGCCGGGAAACGCAGTGGTGTGGATGTTGAGATATGCCGTTCCGTTGTTGATCCCGGTCACCAGCGCGGCGACGGCGTCTGCGAGCGTGCCGCCGATCAGAGTTACGAAGGCGGGGTTGATCGAGCTCGGATCGGTGAGCGACAGCGTGTTGTCGAAGGTGCCGGAGGTCACGCCGAGAGGAAACCCCACGAAGCTCGGTACCGTCGTCGCGACGCCCGCGGCGCCCCCGGGAGTGGTGACGCAGCAGTGGATGTGCGAGGCGGTTGTCCCAGCGAGCAGGCCGCTGAAGCTGGCCTCCACCCGCAAGGTCAACGTGTCGAGATCGAGCGTGACCGTGGTAAAGCCCGTGCCGGGCGAGGCATTCCGGGGAGCCTCCGCTGGCCCCGTCAGGTTTGCCGTGAAGGGCACCGGGTGCGCGTTCGCAGGCAGCGAAGCGCGAGTGCCGCGGCGGCGGCGGTGAGAGCGAGAGCAGCGCATTGTTCGACCTCCAGGGATCAGGCGGGCAGACGCAAAATCTGCTCCGCTCAACGGCGTCGATCTACCCCTCATCTGCGGGGTGGTTGTCAGCAGGGCTATTGCAACGTCAACAGGCTATTGCGGCATTAACAAAATTTGTGCGACGCGGGCTGCGCTGGCAGCGCCGGTCGCGGCCCGCTCAGTCCATCAGCGCCGGCTTGCGTCGAAGCCACGCGTCGCTCGCGAGCTGCGCGAGCACGCCCGCCGTGGGACGCCAGCTCTCTTCGCCTTCGCGCGCTCGACGATGAGCCGCTCCTTCGCGCCGCGTCCGAGCGCCTTCGAGTTGCAGCGCGCAGCGCGGCGGCGTCGACCAGCGGATGCGCATCCCCTGGCTTGCGACGCGGCGAGCGTCGCGCGCTGCTCCATCAGCCCGGTCGAGAAGGGATGCGTCGTAAGGTGCACCTCGACCGGCTGCGCGCCGGCGGACGCCATGCGGTCGAGCCGCTCGACACTCTCGATGTAGAGCTCGACCTGGCGCGCGTTCTGGATCGCGTTCAGCCCGAGCCCGCCGACCGTCAACGCGCGATATGCGCGCGACCCGTCGTGCACGTCGAACACGTACGACGCCGTGCCGAGCGTGTGGCCCGGCGTCTCGAGCAGCGTCACCGTGCGCCCTCCGAGCGTCCACGCGTCGCCGTCCTTGGCGACGATGTCGCGCGGGATCATTCCCACGCGCCGGGCGTTCCGCTCGACCCGCCCGCTGACGCGATCGCCTCCGCCCGGCCGCTCTCGGTCATGACGAAGCGAGCTGTTCTTCAGCTCGCGCTTCAGCCGCGCCGCGCCGCCCGCGTGGTCATAGTGTCCAGTGCGTGATCAGGACGTAGCGGATGTCCTGCGGATCGAATCCTCCCTTGCGGATGTTGTCGAGCAGCTCGGCGGCGTGCGGCTCGTGCAGCGTGTCGATGAGGAAGTGGCCCTGCGGCGTCGGCAGCAGCCAGGCCGAGACCCAGCACACGCCGACGAACCACGCGTCGTCGAACGCCTTGAACGGCACGATGCGCTGGGCCGTCGAGGTCGCCGAGCCAGCGACCCAGCGCGGGCGGCATGCGGCCGGTCTTGCCAAAGTCGCTGAACGCGGCACCGATGGCGGGCGAGGGGCAGCCGTCGAATCGGCTGCTGCGCGCGCGGCGATGCCTATCGAGAGCAGGTGAATGCGGCGAGCACACAGTGCGCGAACGAGCGAAGTCGTGCATGATGCTTTCCTCGAGGCGTGGGCCCGAATGTGGATCACTTCGGCGGCGAATTCAACGACCATGCCGACCGAGGCCCGTCGCTGCCACGCGCCGCTACGATCCCATCAGTTCCCACCCTCGTGTTTCGATGACAGACCCCGTCCAGGTCCGAGCTCTCCGGCAACGAGGACGTGGCGTCGCTGCGCGCCATGCTCTCCGTGTTCGGCAGGGCGTTCGACGAGATCGCGACGTACACCGCGCGCCAGCCCGACGATCGGTATCTCTCGAGCTTGCTCTCGCGCGACACGTTCGTCGCGATCGCCGCCTTCGCCGGCCTGACCGTCATCGGCGGACTGGCCGCCTACGTTCTGCCCAAGTCTGAGGCAGGCGCGCCGAGCTGTACATCTACGATCTCGCCGTCGACGCGACGCATCGCAGGCGTGGCGTGGCCACGGCGATGATCGAGGAGCTGAAGAGACTGGCCATCGCGCGCGGCATCCACGTGATGTTCGTCCAGGCCGACCATGGAGACGAGCCGGCGACTCTCGCTCTATACGAGGCTGGGAGTGCGCGAAGACGTGCTGCACTTCGACATCGCGCCTTCGCCTGGCTGACAGGTCCAGCGCACGTCGCCGGCCGGTCATGCAGACGGCGCGAAACGCCGGCCTTAGGGGCGGCGCGGACCGCTGATTGGCCGCGTCATGGGACCTTGGTCCAATACCAGAAGGTCCTTGCAACGGCAGATCATCGCCGTACGCGGACGTCGTCGACCGCGCGCTTGCGCTGCCGGTGGCCCTGCTCGATGCACGCGTGCGTGACACCCGACGGAGGTCTGCATGGAAGGCGGGGAACCGGTCACCAAAGCGCAGGAGCTGCGCAGCTTCCTATTCCTGTCCGTGGTCATGGCGCCGGTCCTGGCGGCCATCGATCGTCGGCGGCTACGGCTTCCTCGTGTGGATGCTCCAGCTCCTCGCCGGACCTCCTGGCAGCACGATGACGTCACGCCCGAAGAGCTCGCCACATCAGCAGCCTGGTGTGTGCATTCGACGCCGGCGCGCACTGCAGCGTGTCTCGGAAGCGATCGCCGCGATCGACGGCGCGTGCGTCCATGCCGCGTCGGCGAACGGCAAGGTCGTCGTCACGCTCGAGGCGAGCAGCGCCGACGAGATGGTCGCCAAGGTCAGCAGCATTCAGCGCACCGACGGCGTGCTGTCCGCCGCGCTTGTCTACCAATGCGCCGACACCGTTGGAAGCGATGAACAAGGTGCTCCGCGATGGCGACGACCCGACGTGATTTCATCCGGCAGACCGCGGCATCCGCCGCGGCGAGCGGCCGCCGGCATTCCGATCCCCGGCCCGGCCCGGGAGGCGGCGCGCGGATGCAGACGCCGGCAGCTCAAGTGGTCGAAGGCGCCGTGCCGCTTCTGCGGCACCGGCTGCGGCGTGATGGTCGGCGGTGAAGGACAACCGGGTGGTCGCCACGCACGGCGATGCCGAGGCCGAGGTCAACCGTGGCGTCAACTGCGTCAAGGGCTACTTCCTGTCCGAAGATCATGTACGGCGAGGACCGCCTGACGACGCCGCTGCTGCGCATGAAGAACGGCCAGCTACGCCAAGGACGGCGAGTTCGAGCGCGTCTCGTGGGACCAGGCCTTCGACGTGATGGCCGAGCAGTTCAAGCGCGTGCTGAAGGACAAGGGGCCGACCGCCGTCGGCATGTTCGGCTCCGGCCAGTGGACGGTCTGGGAGGGCTACGCGGCGCTGAAGCTGATGAAGGGCGGGTTCCGGTCCAACAACCTCGATCCCAACGCGCGGCACTGCATGGCGTCGGCCGCGGCCGGGATTCATGCGCACGTTCGGCGCCGACGAGCCGATGGGCTGCTACGACGACATCGAGGCCGCCGACGCCTTCGTGCTGTGGGGCTCCAACATGGCCGAGATGCACCCCGTCCTCTGGACGCGGGTGACCGACCGGCGCCTGAGCGGCACGCAACGTCAAGGTCGCCGTGCTGTCGCCGTTCGAGCACCGCTCCTACGAGCTGGCCGGACATCGAGCTCACCTTCACGCCGCAGACCGGACCTGGCGATCCTCAACTACATCGCCCACCACATCATCAAGACCAACCGCGTCAACCGCGACTTCGTCGACAAGCACACCAACTTCCGGCTCGGCAATGCCGACATCGGCTACGGCCTGCGGCCCGAGCATCCGCTGCAGAAGGCGGCCAAGAACGCCGGCCGACGCGGGCGGCTCCAAGCCGATCACCTTCGACGAGTTCGCGAAGTTCGTCTCCGACCTACGACCTCGACTACACCGCGAAGCTGAGCGGCGTGCCGAAGAATCGGCTCGAGGCGCTGGCCGAGCTGTACGCCGACCCGAAGGTCAAGGTGATGTCGTTCTGGACCATGGGGTTCAACCAGCACACGCGCGGCGTGTGGTGCCAACAACCTCGTCTACAACATCCACCTGCTCACCGGCAAGATCGCCACGCCCGGCAACAGCCCGTTCTCGCTCACCGGCCAGCCCTCGGCGTGCGGCACGGCGCGCGAGGTCGGCACCTTCTCGCATCGCCTGCCGGCCGACATGGTGGTGACCAATCCCAAGCATCGCGCCGAGGCCGAGCACATCTGGAAGCTGCCCGAAGGCACGATCCCCGGCATCGCCGGGCTATCACGCGGTGCTGCAGAACCGGATGCTCAAGGACGGCAAGCTCAACGCCTATTGGGTGATGGTCAACAACAACATGCAGGCCGGCGGCCAACCTGATGCAGGAAGGCTATCCGGGCTACCGCAATCCGGACAACTTCATCGTCGTGTCCGACGTCTATCCGACCGTCACCGCGCGTCGCCGCCGACCTCATCCTGCCCGCGGCGATGTGGGTCGAGAAGGAAGGCGCGTACGGCAACGCCGAGCGCCGCACGCACTTCTGGCACCAGCTCGTCAACGCGCCGGGCGAGGCGCGCTCCGACCTGTGGCAGCTGATGGAGTTCTCGAAGCGCTTCAAGATCGAGGAGGTCTGGCCGGCCGGAGCTGATCGCCAAGAAGCCCGAGCGTGCGCGGCAAGACGCTGTACGAGGTGCTGTTCCGCAACGGCCAGGTCGACAGGTTCCCGCTGTCCGACATCGAGGCCGGCTACGACAACGCCGGAGGCGAAGCAGCCTGCGGCTTCTACGTGCAGAAGGGCCTGTTCGAGGAGTACGCGGAGTTCGGTCGCGGCCACGGCCACGACCTGGCGCCGTTCGACACGTACCACCAGGTGCGCGGCCTGCGCTGGCCCGTGGTGAACGGCAAGGAGACCCTGTGGCGCTACCGCGAGGGCGCCGACCCCTACGTGAAAGCCGGGAACGGGCTTCCAGTTCTACGGATACCCCGACGGCAAGGCGCTGATCTTCGCGCTGCCTTACGAGCCGCCGCCGGAAGTGCCCGACAAGGAATATCCCGTTCTGGCTGTCGACGGGTCGCGTGCTCGAGCATTGGCACTCGGGCTCGATGACGCGGCGCGTGCCGGAGCTGCACGCGGCCATGCCGAACGCCGTGTGCTACATGCACCCGGACGACGCCGTGGCGCTCGGCGTGCGGCGCGGCGTCGAGGTGGAGATCGCGCTCGCGGCGCGGCAGCATGCGCACGCGGGTCGAGACCCGCGGCCGCAACAAGCCGCCGCGCGGACTGGTCTTCGTTCCGTGGTTCGACGCCAGCCAGCTGATCAACAAGGTCACGCTCGACGCGACCGACCCGATCTCGTTCCAGACGGACTTCAAGAAGTGCGCCGTGAAGATCGTCAAGGTATGAAGCCGCGACCGCAGAGACAGCGTGGTCGCCGCGTCGCTTCGCGCCTTGATGTGCCCTGCTCGCGGTGTCTGCGTGCCGAGCCGGCGACCGACTTGGTCGACGCGATGCGCGGCCCGGTGCCGATTCCCGAGCCACCCAGCCGCCGCTGCTCGGCAACGCCGTGAACGACGACGTGCGGCGGCCGCGCAGCTACGACATGCAGCCGCCGACCATTCCGCACCGCGTCGACGGCTACCAGGTCGACAAGAACTTCAACAAGTGCCTGGATTGCCACGCGCGCGCCAAGACCGAGTTCTCGCAAGCCATCCCGGTCAGCGCGACGCACTACATGCGACCGCGAGCGGCAAGGTGCTCGACCACGTGTCGACGCGGCGCTATTTCTGCCATGCAGTGCCACGTTGCGCAGGATCCGGTGCGCCGCTGGTGGGCAACTTCGTTCCGGAACGTCGACGCCGTGGCCCGCAAGGCCGCCGGATGCCGGCGGCGACGACAAGTAGCGAGACGGCCGCCACCATGATCGAACGCCTGCGGCAGCTACTGGACGGATCATCCGCCGGCCCAGCGTGCATTACAGCCTGGGCTTCCTGACGATGGGCGGCTTCATCGGCGGCATCGTGTTCTGGGGCGCCTTCAACACGGCGCATGGAGCTCGACCAACACCGAGACGTTCTGCACCGGCTGCCACGAGATGCGCGACAACGTGTTCGCCGAGCTCAAGAGCACGATCCACTACACCAACCGCTCCGGCGTGCGCGCGATGTGCTCCAACTGCCACGTGCCGCACGACTGGACCGACAAGATCGCGCGCAAGATGCAGGCGTCGAAGGAGGTGTGGGGCAAGATTTTCGGCACCATCGACACGCGCGAGAAGTTCAGTCGACAAGCGGCTCGAGCTCGCCCAGCACGAATGGGCGCGCTTCAAGGCCAACGACTCGCTCGAATGCCGCAACTGCCACAACTACGAGTACATGGACTTCACGCGCCAGAGCGTGCGCGCGCAGAACATGCACTCGACCTACCTGGCGAGCAAGGAGAAGACCTGCATCGACTGCCACAAGGGCATCGCGCACAGACTGCCGCACATTCCGCCGGGTCGAGGTCCGTTGCCGACACGCCGGGACAGGTCGTGCCCCAGGACGTGGTCGACACACCGGGCCCGTCCGCCAGCGGCGCAACCTCGTTGACGGCAGCGCGGCCCGTCGCGCGCCCTTGGACATCGAGACGACGTAGAGCATCGGCAGTCCCGCGCACACACGAACAGGAGATTCGTATGCAGGCCCTCCTTCTGTTTTGGCGCGCGGCGCTTCTCGCCGTGGCGTTGCTCGGCTCATCGCTCGCACTGGCCGCGGACTATCCGACACCGAAAGAAGCGGACTGGACCGCGAGCGACTTCCGCTTTCACACCGGCGAGGTGATGCCTGCGCTGCGCATTCACTACACGACCATCGGTCCGCCTTCCGGCGAGCCGGTGCTCGTTCTGCACGGCACCGCCGGATCGGGCACCGGCATGCTGACGCCGGCGTTCGCCGGCGAGCTGTTCGGCGCCGGGCCAGCCGCTCGACGCGACGCAGGTACTTCGTCATCCTCCCCGACGCGATCGGCGCACGGCAAATCGGCGAAGCCCTCCGACGGCCTGCGCGCGAAGTTCCCGCGCTACAACTACGACGACATGGTCGCTCGCGCAGTACCGGCTCGTCACCGAGGGACTGGGCATCCGCCACCTCAGGCTCGTGATCGGCAACTCGATGGGCGGCATGCATGCCTGGCTCTGGGGCGTCAGGTACCCCGAGTTCATGGACGCCGCTGGTGCCGATGGCGTGCCAGCCGACCGAGATGTCGGGCCGCAACTGGATGATGCGGCGCATGCTGATCGACGCCGTCCGCAAGGACCCGGACTGGAACGGCGGCGACTACGTCGCGCAGCCGCGCGCGCTGCGGGTGGCCAACGCGTTCTGCGGCATCGCTGTCGATCGGCGGCTCGCAGGCCTATTACAAGGCCGCACCGACGCGCGAGAAGGCCGACAAGCTGCTCGACGATCGCTTGGCCGCGCCCGTTCACTGCCGACGCGAACGACTTCTCTATCAATGGGAGTCCTCGGGCGACTACAACCCGGCGCCCGGCCTGGACCGGATCCGCGCCGCGGTGCTCGCGATCAACTCGGCCGACGACGAACGCAATCCGCCCGAGCTCGGAATCATGGAGCGCGAGCTGCCGAGGATCAAGGGCGCGCGGCTCTATCTCATCCCCGGCAGCGAAGAGACGCGGGGCCACGGGACGACCGGAATGGCGCGCTTCTACAAGACGCAGCCCTCCGACTTCCTGGCCTTCCGCGTCAAGACAGTGAGGTCACTCGCCTGTAGAAGACCTGCCCTCGCCTCGTCCGGAAAGATGAGTTGCAAGCGCCGGGCCGTCTGGCGTGTTGCCAGCCTGGAAGAGGAAGGTCGTGACCTCCGGCCCGCAGGACCTGGCGATAGTTGTTGGTGTTCCGTGATGAGCCCGCGCTTTCTGGCAACGGTCAGAACGTTCCCTGAGACGCTGTAGGTCCCTGTCTCCGAGACCCGCGTCTGCATCGTGCTGGTGCCCATGGCACCGACATAGACGTATGTCCCGTCGCCGTTGAACGTGTAGGCAAAGTTGCCGCTGCGCCAGGTGCCCACGAGCGTCGTCGTCTGCGCCTGTGCGGGAAACGCGCCGCCGAAGAGAAGCAATCCCAGGACCGCCGATAGGAGATAGCGCCTCATTTCAAGTCTCCTTGGAAGTTGTGCCGGTGACTCCCTTTCCGTCAAGGTGCTCTTCGCGCCCATTGGGGCAACATCGGGACTGAAATGAGAAGGGCTGCACTCCTTCCCATTGCGGACACCGAGCGCGCTTCTCTTATCAGTCACCGGGCCGGTGCCGACTGCGGAGGGCTTGAACTGAACATGGGGCTTTTCCTGGTATCGCTCGCTGGTGCGCACTCGTTCTCGGCGCCGCGGTCGCTGCATCCCATGGCGCGGGCTCGGCCGCGGCCGGCTGGTCGCACGCCTTGCGCGATGTACGGAACGCCGAAGTACCCGGCGGGCTTCGCGCACTACGACTACGTCAACCCGGATGCGCCCAAAGGCGGAACGCTCAACCTCGGCAACCCCCGACCGCGGCACGAGCTTCAGCCTGCTCAATCCCTACCCGCTCAACACCCAGTATTCCTACGGCACGTACTCTTCCTCGTTCGAGACGCTGTGCGACCCGAGCGAGGACGAGGCCGGAGTGATGTACGGCCTGGTCGCCGAGGCGATCCTGGTCGCTCCCGACCTTTCGTCGGTGAGCTTTCGCATCAACCCGCGGGCGCACTTCAACAACGGCGACCCGGTGACCGCGGCCGATGTGAAGTACTTCGTTCGACACCCTGGTCAGCGACCAGGCGAACCCTGGGTACGCAGCGACCCTCGCGCTGGCGAGCCGCGCCGTCGTGATCGATGCGCGAACGATCCGCTTCGACCTCCGCGGTACGCAGCCGCGACAGCGTCTACACCCCTCGGCACGCGTTCCTGCCCGTGTTCTCGCCCGAAGTGGGGATGGGTGCCGACGGCGAAGCGCAAGCCGTTCAGCAAGATCATCGACGACCTCCCATCGGCACCGGCGCTCATCTCGTCGCCAGGACCTACAACGGGCGGCGCATCGACCTCGTTCGCGACCTCGAACTACTGGGCGCGCGACGAAGGCGTGCGGCGCGGCTACTACAACTTCGACAAGATCGTCTACCGCTACTACGCCGACAACTCCGTCCAGTTCGGAAGCCCTCAAGGCCGGCGACATCGACCTCTTCTGGGAAACCAACCTCGAAGCGCTGGGGCCGGCAGTACAAAGGCGACAAGTTCGGCCTGGGAAAGATCGTCCTCGAGGCGCTGCCGACCGGCCAGGGCACCTACCCGCGCGCGCTCATCCTCAACGTGCGGCGGCCGAAGTTCCGCGACGCTCGCGTCCGCGAGGCGCTCCAGCTCCCGTTCGACTTCGAGTGGCTGAACGCGCAGAACTTCAATCTCTTCGCGCGCGTCGACAGCGCCTTCAGCAACTCGGAGTTCGCCGCCAGCGGGCTGCCCTCGGCCGGCGAGCTCGCCATCCTCGAGCCGTTCCGGTCGCGCCTGCCTGCCGCGGTGTTCGGGCCTCCCTACGCGAACCCGCGCACCGACACTTCGCCGATGGCAGCTGCGCGAGAACTCAAGCGCGCCCGCGACCTGCTCGCCGAAGCCGGCTGGCGGCCCGGCGCCGACCGCATCCTGCGCAATGACCGGGGCGAGCCGTTCACCCTCGAAGTGCTCAACAACGACCCTGACATCGGCGCCGACCCGAGCCCCGGCTGGTCAACCTCGCGCGTCTCGGCATCGACGCCAGCATCCGGCAGGTCGACTTCGCGCTGTTCGACAAGCGCATCAACGTCTTCGACTTCGACGTGACCGAGCTCAACTACGGCGAGTTCCTGCAGCCTTCGGCGACGCTGCTGAAGAGCTTCTACGGCAGCGACCAGGTCGACAAGTGAAGGCTCGTACAACTACGGCGGCGTCGCCGATCCTGCCCTCGATGCGGCGATGGCGGCGATGGACGCCGCGACCACCCTGGAGGCCCTGCGCGATGCGGCGCACGCCTTCGACCGCGTCTTCATGCAGCAGCACTACGTCAGTTCCCTGGTCGCGTCGGCCGGCGTTCAACTCGGCGTGGTGGGACCGCCTCGGCATTCCGACGCGGCGCCCGCGCTACTTCACCATGATCAACGACACCAACAACGCCCTGCCGTGGCCGATCCAGACCTGGTGGGCGGCACCGCACGGTGGAGGCAAACGATGACCCGCTACATCGTGACCCGGCTGCTCCTGATGCTGCCGACGCTCCTCGGCGTGCTCGTCGCCACCTTCATCCTGATCCAGTTCGTCCCCGGCGGGCCGGTCGAGCAGACGCTCGCGCAACTGCGCCAGCGGCAGCAGCAGACCGGCCACGGCGGCGAGCTCGATGCGACGCAGGTCGCGGCGATCAAGAAGCTCTACGGCTTCGACAAGCCGCCGCTCGAGCGCTTCTGGCTGACCTTGAGCTCGTTCGCCCGCTTCGACTTCGGCACGAGCTTTCAGAACAACCAGCGACGTCTGGGAGCTCATCAAGGACAAGCTCCGGTGTCGATCAGCCTGGGCGTCTGGTCGTTCCTCGCGGCCTACCTGATCGTCGATCCCGCTCGGCATCGCCAAGGCGGTGCGCGAAGGCTCGCGCTTCGACCGCGCTGACGCACGCTCGCTCGTGCTCGCCGGCTTCGCGCTGCCCGGGTTCGCGCTCGGCGTCGTTGCTGATCGTGCTCTTCTGCGGCGGCACCTTTCTCGACTGGTTCCCGCTGCGCGGGCTGACCTCGGACAACTGGTGCGGAGCTGTCGTGGCCGGCGCGCATCGCCGACTACTTCTGGCACCTGGCGCTGCCGCTGACGTGCCTGACGATCGGCAGCTTCGCGACGCTGACGATCCTGACCAAGAACACCTTCATCGAGGAGATCCGCAAGCAGTACGTGCTCGTCGCGCGCGCCAAGGGCCTCTCCGAGCGCAAGGTGCTCTACAAGCACGTGTTCAGGAACGCGCATGCTGCCGATCGTCACCGGCCTTCCTGCCGCGCTGGTCGCCGCGTTCTTCGCGCGGCGCGCTGCTGATCGAAACGCTGTTCTCGCTCGACGGCCTCGGGCTGCTGTCGTACGAGTCGATCATCCGCCGCGACTATCCGGTCGTGCTGGCCTCGGCTCTACCTGCTGACCTTGATCGGCCTCGTGGCATCAAGCTGCTCGCCGACCTGCTCTACGTGCGTCGTCGACCCACGCGTGCAGTTCGGCCAGGCGGCACGATGAGCGACGGCATCGCCGCTCCGCCCGAGGTCGTGCCCGCAGCCGCCGCCGAGACGAGCACGGCGGGCGCGCTGGCCGCGACGTCGATCGGTCCCTGGCAGCGCGCCTGGGCAGCGTTTCACGCGCAACCGCCTGGGCTTTCTCTCACCGCTGCATCGTCGCCGTGCGATGCTGCTGCTGAGCTTCTTCGCGCCGCTGCTCTCGCAACGAGCATCCGCTGCTCGCCCAGCTACGAAGGGCGATCTCTACGTGCCGATCGTCATCGAACCGCCCGGAGACCGCGTTCGGCGGCGACTTCGCGACCGAGACCGACTGGCTCGATCCGCTGATCGTGCGCCGCTTCCAGGAGCCGGGCAACTGGGCTCATCCATGCGCCCAACCCGTATTCGGGTCGACGATCAACTTCACCACGAAGAAGGCGCACCCGGCGGCGCCTTCGGCCGAGAACTGGCTCGGCACCGACGACCGCGGCCGCGACGTTCTCGCGCGGCTGCTCTACGGCTTCCGCGTCAGCGTGCTGTTCGGCGTTCGGCCTGACCGTGGTGACGACGGTCGCTCCGGCGTTCTCGCCGGCGCGCGTGCAGGGCTACTTCGGCGGCTGGGTCGACCTCGGCGTGCAGCGCCTCACCGACATCTGGAATGCGCTGCCGATGCTCTACCTGCGTGATCATCATCGCCGCGATCTTCGACGCCGACGATCCTGCTGCCTCGTCGTCGCCTTCGCCCTCTTCGGCTGGATCGGCCTGGCCGACTACGTGCGTGCCGAGTTCCTGCGCAACCGCGGCCTCGGACTTCGTGCAGCGGCGCGCGCGCGATGGGGCTCTCGAGCGCACGCATCATGTGGCGCCACATCCTGCCGAACTCGCTGCACTCCGGTGATTACGTTCCTGCCCTTCCGCCTCAGCGAAGCGGCTGCTGGCGCTGACCGCGCTCGACTTCCTCGGCCTCGGGCGTTCCGGGAGCTGCCGTCGCTCGGCGACCTGCTGCGCCAGGGCAAGAACAACCTCGATGCCTGGTGGCTGTCGCTGCCGACGATCCGCGCTGCTCGTCGCTTACGCTGCTGCTGCTGACCTTCATCGGCGACGCGCTGCGCGACGCCTACGACACGAGGAAGTCTTGAACGACGCTGCCGCCGCGTCGCCGCTGCTGTCGATCGACACGCTGTCGATCGACTTCGGCCCGCTCGCGCGTCGTCGCACGGTCTCTCGCTCGACATCGCACGCCGGCGAGAAGGTTCGGCCTGGTCGGCGAGTCGGGGTCGGGCAAGTCGGTGACGGCGCTCTCGCTGCTGCGCCTCGTCGCGGAGCGACGCTACGAAGAGCGATCCGCTTTCGACGGCGACGACCTCCTGCGCTACACGCCAGCGCCAGATGCGAGGCGCTGCGCGGCAGCAGACATCGCGATGATCTTCCAGGAGCCGATGACCGCGCTCGACCCGCTGTACACGGTCGGTGACCAGGTCGCCGAGGTGCTGACGACTGCACGAGGGGATGACTCGACGCGCGGCGTTCGCGCGTGCCGTCGAGTTGCTCGGCAAGCACCGGCATCCCGAGCCAGCCCGCCATGCGAACGCGTTCCCGCACCAGCTCTCGGGCGGCCAGCGGCAGCGCGCGATGATCTCCATGGCGCTCGCCTGCCGGCCGAGCTGCTGATCGCCGACGAGCCGACGACCGCGCTCGACGTCACCATCCAGGCGCAGAGTGCTCGAGCTGCTCGACGAGCTGCAGCGCGAGTACCGGATGGCGGTGCTGTTCATCACCCACGACCTCAACCTGGTGCGCCGCTTCACGTCACCGCGTCGGCGTCATGGAGCGCGGCATGCTCGTCGAGCGGGCCCACCGCGCAAGGTGTTGCGCGAGCCGCGGCATCCGTACACGCGCCGCGCTGATCGACAGCCGCCCGCGCGCGAGGTCGAGCCGCTCGCGGGCAACCGCACGACCGTGCTCGCTGCCGGAGTCGCTCAGTGTCGAGTTCGCTGGTGCGAACGCCGGGGTCGTTCCGGCGCCGGCGCCTGCTTGCGTTGGCCGATGCGAGTCTGCGCCTGGCGCGTGGCGAGAACGCTCGGCATCGTCGGCGAATCCGGGAGCGGCAAGACGACGCTCGCGGATGGCCCTGCTCGCCCTGCAGCCGCTCGCTGCCGGCGAGGTGCGGCTCGACGGCGAGCGCGTCGACAACGCGAGCCGGCATCGCTGCGTGGGCCTGCGCAAGCGCATCCAGGTCGTCTTCCAGGATCCGTTCGCATCGCTCAGCCCGCGCCGCACGGTCGAGCAGATCGTCGGCGAAGGCCTCGAGGTGCATGCGCCGGAGATCGACCGTGCGGCGCGGCGCGCGGCGATCGTCGCCATGCTCGCCGAAGTGGGGCTGGCAGAAGCGGCGATTCCCGGCCTGCTCGGCCGCTACCCGCACGAGTTCTCGGGCGGGCAGCGGCAGCATCGCGGTGGCGCGCGCGATGATCCTGCGCGCCCCAGGTGCTCGTCCTCGACGAGCCGACGTCTGCCCTCGATGCCACCGTGCAGCGCCAAGTGCTCGCGCTGCTGACGAGGCTGCAGAAGAACCACGGGACGAGCTACGTCTTCATCAGCCACGACCTCGCGGTGATCCGCGCGGTCTCGCACCGGATCATGGTGATGAAGGATGGCCGGGCTCGTCGAGGAGGCCGAAAGCGAGGCCCCTTCTTCGAGCGGCCGCAAACCGAGTACACGCGGGTGCTGATGCGCTCCGCTGCGCTCGCCGACGCATCGGCATGACCGCGCGGGTGCGTTGTCCGCCGCGACGGCTCACAGCGCCGTGCAAAGCTCCTGCGCCGGCTTGACGCTTGCGAACGATCCGTTCAGCCCCGCAAGATAAGCCAACTGCACCTTGTCGGCGTCGACCCGCCCTCGCCGAATTGCAGGTTACGCGTGGCGCAGCCATCCTGGGCGAGCGAGCACGGGAAGCCGAGGTCGGCCGCGGCGCGCACCGTCGTGTCGACGCACATATGGGTCATCATTCCGCGAAGGTGAGCTTCGACGCGCCGGCAGAACGAAGATCCTCGAGCAGCGTGGTTTCGCGGAAACTGTTCGGGAAGTGCTTGACCACGACGCGCTCCCCGCTCCCCGGCCGCACGGCGTTGTGAATCTCGGCGCCGGCAGTTCCAGGAAGAAAGAACGTCGCACCGGGCCGTTTTGCGATGTGCTGGACGTGGAAGATGGGCAGTCCCTTTTTGCGGAAGGCCTGCAGGAGCAGCGCTGCCTCGCTCCACTGCGCCGGTCGGCGTCGACCAGCTCCATCGTTCCTCCGGGAAAGTAGTCGTTCTGGAGGTCGATCAATACGAGTGCTTCGGTCATGATGGATGCGACAGTGGAGTGGAAAGTCGGTGCGCCGGATCACGGCAGCGCTTCGGCGGCGCAGCGCCGGATGCGCTCTGCGCGATCCTGGGGGCTCCCGTAGTGCCGGCTGGAATCATCGGCGCGGGCGCGAAAGAGCGCAATCGCTGCGTCGAGCGCGCGACGTCCATCCCGCACCGTCGCGAGCTCATGCGCTGCCCAGCAATCGGCCGTCGCCTCGTCCGACGTCTGCAGCGCGATGTGGCCGAACTCGTGAACCAGGAAGAACTGCTCGGCGCCCGGAGATTGCTTGCGCACGAGCTTGACGACAGTGGAGGCAGACATAGACGGTCGGCGGATCGAGCCGCAGAGACCATACATCGCCTCCCGTTTCATTGCAGTCGTCGACGACGAGAACCGATGCGAGCTCTCCTGTGGGCCGCCATTGCGCAGCGGCGCGGGCCGGCGCCACGACGAGGACGACGACCAGAAGAAGAGCGAGCGGATGGAGCGTCATGAACGCATCGGCTTCGTCAGGTAGACGCCCTCTCGGCCGACGATGACGATCCGCGCCGGCATGAAGATCGTGCAGTCGTCGCACGGCGCGCGGATCTCCTCCGCACCGTCGGTCGCGATGAGCTCGCCCTTCGGCGAAGGTCTCGAAGCCGATCACCGGGCGCGCGAAGCGCGAAGCCCTCGGGTGCTTGATCACGTGCGTGCTGCAGCAGCTCGAAGCGGCGCGGCGGCGCGGTCGGGCTCGGCATCGGTCGATCGATCAGCCCGAAGTGCGCGAGGAAGTTCAGCGCGACGTCGGTCGCGAGGTCTGGCGGTCGCTCTGCTTGAAATGCTGGCCGCATTCGACGACGAGGCGCCGCGCCCGCGCCGTCGGCTTGCCCGTGCGCGCCGTGCTGGATCAGTGGCGTGCCTCGAGCCCGAGGCCCGCCGGCATGACCAGGTGCACGTCGGGCGGCGCGATCGCGCAGCGCCACGGCGCCATTGCGCTCGAACGCCGGATAGACCCAGAACGGCACCACGTCCTGGCTCGTCGAATGGATGTCGAGGATGTGATCGGCGGCCGCGACCGCCGGCCGCATCTCGCGCGCGCGGCGCAGCTCGACGCTGTCTTCGCTGCCGTCGAGCCAGGCCGGCGACCAGATGCGGTTCAGGTTGTGGGTGATCAGGCGGTTGTCGAACGGCTGCTCGGGATCGAAGGTCTCGTAGGCCGCGACGTTGGCGAAGCTCAGCGTCAGCGTGCCGATCTTCGGGCGCACGCGCGCTGTCGAGCAGGTGGCACACGGCGACCATGCCGCAGAACTCGTTGCCGTGGGTCAGCGCGTTGACCATCACGTGCGGGCCGGGCTGGCCCGACTCGAAGCGATGCACGTAGTCGATGCCGGTGTTGCCCAGGCGATAAGCCGAGAGATCGCGTGGCGCGATTTCGATGGTGTGCGCCGGGTTCAAGGCGATTCAGGGAACTTCGAGCCAGATGTCTTGCGGGGAGAGGTCGAGGACCTCGCAGTCTTCGCGGCTGTCCTCCGGGATCCGGTCGACGACCAGAAACTCGGCGGCACGGTCGATCACGAGCAACGGATGATGCCAGGTCCCGCGCGCGTAGTTGACGCCCTGGCGCCCCGATGCGATGAAGGCGCGCAAATCGTCCACCGCCGGAGGTCGACCGGCTGCGCCGACGACGATGATCCAGCGCGATGCCTCGGAGCGGAATGAACGCCTGGGTGCCTTCGAGATGCCGCTCGATGCATTGCAAGGCGAATGGCAGTGCCCGCGGGGTCGCTCGCACGAGGCCGATGCCGACGTGCGCCCCGTGCAGCGAAGCATCGATGCGCGCGAGGTCGTCGAGGCGTGCCGCGGTGCCGGCGTTGATCGCACGCGCGTTGCGCGCAGGTCGCCCCGGTCGATCACCTCGCCGAACGGCGCGAACGCAGCGGCGTCGAGCGGAATCGGCCGCAGGGCACGGCGCCCGTCGGCCGTGCGCAATCAACCCGGCCACGGACCGGCGTGCGCAATCGGCGGCGATCGCCGCGGAGAAAGGCGCCTCGAGCGCGCTCGACAGGGCGAGAACGCCGACGTCGTCGAGATGGCGACCCATGATCTGCAAGCACGATCGGCAGCCCTCCTTGGTACAGCCGACCGGCACCGACGCCGCGGAAGGCCGGTGAAGTTGGCCAGTGCCGAGAAGGCCAGCCAGCCGGTCGGCAGAACAGGCGAGCCGTCGATGGTGGCCGGTCCCTTCCAGGCCGAGCCCGAACGCAGGACTCGCGACCGTCGGCGTGAGCAGGAAGTCGAACGCGCTCCATGAAGCGCCACACGCGGTTGACGACGCGCTTGCGCTGCATCTAGCGCGGTCGCTGAACTCGTCAGCCGTCCAATCGCGGGCGAGGCAGACGGCGCCGAGCCAGCCGCTCGAGTGCAACGCCCTGCTCGCGCGCCATCCGCCTCAGGCCGACGCGGTCGGTATCGAGGGCGACGATCGCCTCGAACGGAACGCCGATGTCGCCGGTGCCCGGGTGCGCGTCTTCCAGTGCGGCGCCGAGCGCACCGGCCAGAAGCTCGCGGCGTCGGCGGTCGCAGCGCGAGATCTCGCGGTCGACGACGCGCGATGGCCGAGGTCGGCGCTGTACGGCAAGGGCGCAGTCCGCGCAATCCGCTCCGGCGGCCGCGCGGTCAGCCGGTGATGTCAGCGGGCAGCGAGGCGCGGTCGCGCGGCGTCAGGCCGGCGAGCACCGGACATCGCCAGCGCCGCATCGGCGACCGATCGCCGTGATCGGTCCGATGTGCTCGAGCGATTCCCAGCTCGAGATTCCGGGATGGCGTTCGTCGCGACAGCCCGGGGTAGACCGGTATGCGCCCCCACGAAGGCTTGATGCCGAACGACGCCGCACAGCGCCGCCGGCACGCGAACCGAGCCGCCGCCATCGCTGCGCCGATCGGCGAGCGGCGACGAGATCCTGCGGCGACGGCGGCGCCGGATCCAGCGCTCGAGCCACCCGACGTTCGCTCTGAGATTCCACGGGTTGCGCGTCGTCTCGAAAACCGCGTTATGGCCGAACGCTCCGTAGCCGAACTCGGAGGTATTGGTCTTGCCGACGATGACCGCGCCGGCGGCGCGCAGCCGTTCGACGACGACGTCGTCCTCTTCGGGAACGTGATTCGCATAGAGGCGCAGAGCCGAACGTCGTGCGCAGTCCGCGCGTCGAGATCGAGGTCCATGATGGCGACCGGAATGCCCGCGAGAAGCGCGCCGGCAGGCTCGCCGCGCGCGACGCGGGCATCGACCGCGCGCGCCGCGGCGCGCGCGCCGACCTCGTCGACCGTGCAGAAGGCGTGCAGCCGCCCGTCGGGAGCGCATCGATGCGGGCCAGAGCCTCGTCGAGAAAGGCCTCCGCTGGACGCGGCCGCCACGGACGGCGGCGCGATTGGTGCGATCGGTCCCCGCATCGGTGCGGCGGGTCGCCGTTGTGCGTGGCTGTCATGGTGCGTTCCGGCAGGTCTTGATCCGCAGCAATTTTAGGTCCATGCTCTGACTGTAGTTCAAGTACCATGACTGGTACTCTTGTTGCTAGCGAGTCGATGCACCGACTCGCGCAGGCAAGCGCGTCGCCACAACGGAGGACCTCAGATGCATCACGCCATTCACTCGTCGCCGCGCGCCGCCGTCGCGCCTGGGCGGGCTCGCCGCCGCGATCGCTCTTGCGCTCGGAAGCGCCGCGGCGGTCGCCGCGGATCCGCTCACTGTCGGCGTCCTCTGCCCGGATCGCGCAGCGGCACAAGGGCTGGATGGATCCGCCTACGACGGCCTCGTCGCTGCCCAGAAGAAGCACGGCGACAAGATCAAGGTGCAGCTGATCGAGAACGTGAGCAACGCCGACTGGGAACAGGCGTTCACCGCCCTGGCGCAGAAGAACGCGCTCGTCATCGGCGCCGGCGGGCCAGGTGCAGACGCGCCGAGATGAAGGTCGCGCGGCGCTTTCCGAACGTGAAGTTCTCGCTCATCGGCGGCAACAAGACGGCCGAGATGCCGCCCAATTTCGCGGGCTACGACGTCAAGCAGGCCGAGATCGCCTACGTCGCCGGCGTCGTCGCCGGCATGCTCTCGAAGAACGGCGCGATCAGCTACATCGGCGGCATCGAGGTTCCGCCGATCGTCAACGCCGGCACCGAGTTCAAGAACGGGCGCGATGTCGGTCAATCCGAAGATCAAGTACTTCCAGAACTTCACCGGCGACTTCGACGACGTCGCCAAGTCGAAGGAAGCGACGCTGGCCGCGATCGCGCAAGGCGCCGACATCCACTATCACATCCTCAATCTCGGTCTGCGCGGCATGGAGCAGGCCGCCACGGAAAAGAGCACCCACATCATCGGCAGCTACACCGATCGCTGCGGCACCGACCCGCTCTACGTCGGCTACAGCGTGACCGGGATCGGCTACATGCTGCAGTACGCGATCGATCAGGCGCTCGCCGGCCAACCTGGAAGCCGGGCTACAAGGCGTTCGGGCTGGCAATGGGTCCCGCAGGCTTCCGGCCATGATCGTCTGCAACGCGACGCCCGAAGTCACGAAGAAGGTCAGGAAGGCGCGGAAAAGGCGATTCGCTGAGGGCAAGATCCAAGGTGCTCGAAGGGCTGATTCCGGAGGCGGCGAGGCGCTGCTGACGATCGAGCGACGTCAGCAAGCGCTTCGGCACGCTGGCAGGCGCTGGACGACGTCTCGATCGACGATCGCCGCCGGCGAGATCCACTGCCTGCTCGGCGAGAACGGCGCCGGCAAGTCGACGCTCTGCAACATCGTCTTCGGCGTGCATCGGCCCGACGCCGGCGCGATGCGCGCTCGCCGGCACGCCGTACGCCCTCGGGACCGGCTCGATGCGCTGCGCGCCGGCGTCGGCGATGGTCCACCAGCACTTCAGCCTGGTGCCTGCGACCTCAGCGTGGTCGACAACCTGCTCCTCGGGCAGGCGCGCGGCGTTCTGCGCCGCGCGCCTTCGCCGCGCGGGTCGCCGCGCTGTCGGACGGAGTACCGGGCTCGCCGTGCAACCGCGGCGCTGGTGCAGGATCTTTCGGTCGGCGAGCGCCAGCGCGTCGAGATCGTCAAGTGCCTCGATGCGCGACGCCGCGCCTGCTCGTCCTGGACGAGCCGACGGCGGTTCTGCTGCCCGGAGGAGATCGACGGCCTGCTCGGGTGTGCGAGCGCGTCGCCGCCAGCGGCTGCGGCATCGTCCTCGTCACGCACAAGCTGGCCGAGATCAAGGCGCAGTCGCGCACCGGGTGACGGTGCTGCGCGGCTCGGGCCGCGTCGTGGCGCGCTCGGAGGCGCCGGCCGCAGGAGATCGATCGCCTGCGTGCGGGCGATGATCGGGCGCGACCCGAAGGCACGCTGGATGCTGCGGCCGCCGTCGCAGCGCAGCACACCGGCGACGCGACGCGCCCTGTCGCCAGCACACCGCGCCTGGCGCAGCACGAGTGGTGCTGCAGCGTCGACGGCGCTCGGCCGGCGCGACGCCGACGGCGTGCGCCGACTCGACGCCATCGGCTTCGCAGTGCGCCGCGGCGAGATCGTCGGCATCGCTGGCGTCGAAGGCAACGGCCAGAGCGACCTCGTCGCCGTGCTGTCCGGGATGACGCGAGGCCAGCGAAGGGCGGCTTCGCCGTCGGCGGCGAGCCGATGACGCGCCGCCGCCCAAGGCCTTGACCGCGGCAGGCGTCGGCGTCGTCCCCGAAGACCGGCATCGCGTCGGCTGCGTGCCGGCGATGTCGCTCGCCGAGAACCTCGACGCTGAACCGGCTCGCGCGCTTCGCAGCCGTCTCGGCCTCGTCGACCGCACCGCGCTGCACCGCGCGACGCGCGCAGCGCTGATGCAGGCGTTCGACGTCCGCGCAGCGAGCTCCGACGTGCGCGTTCGCCGGCCTGTCGGGCGGCAACCAGCAGAAGGCGGTGCTTGCCGCGCGAGCTGACGCTGCCGGGCTCGTGCCTCGCTGCGTCGCGCGCGCCAGCCGACGCGCGCGGCCTCGACGTCGGCGCGGTCGAAGTCGATCTACGGCCACATTCAGCGCCGCTGCACGGCGCGGCGTCGCGCGTGCTGCTCGATCTCGTCGGAGCTCGACGAGCTGCTCGCGCGTCGCCGACCGCGTCGTCGTCATGTACCGCGGCCGGATGATGGGCGAATGCGCCACCGCGGCGTCCAGCGTGCGCGCATCGGCGCCTGGATGGCCGGGCACGAGGCGTGACGCGCGGTCGCGCGCGGCTCGGCCGGCTCGACGCCGTCCGTGCTGCTGCCGCCGTCGGCGCGGTCGCCGCGCTCGCCTGCGCGGCTCGCTGCTCGTCGCGGCTGTCGGCGTTCCGCTCGCGCGACGCGCATCGCTGCCTTCGCCGACGGCGCCTGGGGCTCGCCGTATGCGGATCGGCGGCCTCGCTCAACCGCGCGCATCGCGCTCGCCTTGGTCGGGCTCGGCTTCGTCATCGCGCAATCGCGCCAACCTCACCAACGTCGGCGGCGAAGGGCCAGATCGCGGTCGGCGGCATCGTCGCCACCGCCGTTCTGCCTCTACGGCGGCGCGGCAGCGCTGCCCGGCGCCGCTCGCCTGTTCGCTACCGCTGCTCGGCGGCACGCGTCGCCGGCGGCCTCGTGGGGCGCGCATCGCCGGCGTGCTGAAGGTCAAGGCCGGCACCAACGAGGTCATCAGCACCGCTGCTGCTGTCGTTCATCGCCGTCTGGATGCTCTACGGCAGCGGTGCAGTCGGGCAGCCGTCTGCGCCAGCCGATGACCAACACGCGCGACGCTGCCCGAGTCGCTCGAGATCCCGCAAGCGACGCAGGCTGCCGGCGCTGACGATGGGCCGACATGCCGCTGCACGCTCGGCGCGGTGCTGCTCATGCTCGCGCTCGTGGTCGCCGTCGTCGTCGCAAGACGCTCGCTGTTCGGCCTGCGCCTGCGCGCGGTCGGTCTCAACCCGCCGGCTGCGCGGCGCGCCGGCATGCCGATCGCGCGACGATCGTGCTCGGCGATGTTCATCGCCGGCGCGTTCGCGCGGCTCGCCGGCGGCTTCATGCTGCCAAGGCGAGCAGCTAGCGCTGAAGCGCGCGCTCTCGTTCGGCTACGGGTTCGACGGCCTGGTGGTCGGCCTGCTCGCGCGCGGCTCGGTGCCGGGCGTGCTGGCGAGCCGCGCTGCTGTTCGGCTTCCTGCGCTCCGGGCGGCATCAGCATGGAGCTGAGCGCGCAGCGTGCCGAGCGCGATCGTGCTGATCATCCAGGGCCTCGATCGTCCTGCTGCTCGCCGGCAGCGCGTGCTGGCTCGAGCGCAGCGCGGCAGGTCTGAGATGGACAGCGGCAGCTCGCGCCTCGTCGCGCTGTTCGCCGGCTCGAGCCTGCGCCTCGGCGATGCCGATGCTGCTTCGCGCGCCACCGGCGAGCTCGTCAGCGAGCGCGCCGGCGTGCTCAACCTCAGCGTCGAAGGGATGATGCTGATCGGTGCGTTCGCCGGCGCGATGGGCTCGCTGGCCACGGGCAATCCGCTGCTCGGTCTGCTGATCGCGCTGGTCGCGGTGCGTGCCGATCGCGCTTGCTCCAGGCCTGGCTGAGCGTCACGCTGCACGCCAATCCAGATCGTCACCGGCATCGGCATCAACATTCTCGTGCTCGGCGGCAACGACGTTCGCCTACCGCGAGCTGCTCGGCAACCGCTCGCGCGTGCAGATTCCCGGCCTCGAGATCGTGGAAGCCGCCCGGCCTGGCCGACCTCGCCGACTGGTCGGACCCGCGCTCTTCCAGCAGAGCGCGCTGCGTCTACCTGGCCTTCGCGATTGCGACCGCGATCGCTGGTCGTTCTGCGCTACACCGCACTCGGCCTGGCGATCCACGCCGCCGGCGCCGAGCCGCTCGCGCTCGACAAGTCCGGCGGATCGGTGCGCGCGTCCGCTACGGCGCGGTGATCTTCACCGGCGTGATGGCGGCGCTCGGCGGCGCATTCCTCTCGCTCGGCGACATCCACACCTTCACCGAAGGGATGACCAACGGCGCCGGCTACCTCGCGCTGGTCGGGGTCATCTTCGGCAACTGGAAGACCGGACGCACGGTGCTCGCGTGCCTCTTCTTCGGCGCCGCCACGGCGCTGCAGTTCCAGCTCCCGGCCCTCGGCGTTCCGGTGCCGACGGCGCTGCCTGATCATGCTGCCCTACGTGATGGCCCTCCTCGCGGTCGCCGGCGTCGTCGGCCGGCAGTCTCCGCCTACCTGCCTTGACGCAGCGCATACGTGCGCTAGCGTTCCGTTCATGGTCAACTCGAGCAAGCCGAAGGTCACGTCCCGCGCGCGCACGCGGCGCGGAAGCGCAACGCGCAGAGCGCATCGCGGTCGCGCCAAGCCGATCGACTGCAGATCGGGGCGCGCGTGAAGCACGCGCGGCTCCTCGCCGGCATACGCATGCGCGAGCTGGCGGCGAAGGTCGGCTGCACCGAAAGCATGGTCTCGAAGATCGAGGCCGGCCGCGTGGTGCCCTCGCTGCAGATGCTGCAGCGCCTCGTCGAGTCGCGCTCGACCGCGACATGGCGTCTCGTTCTTCGGCTCGCGACCTCGAGCTCGCCGGGGTCATCCTGCGCGCCGGCAGCGACCCGTGATCGTCACCGACCCGCTTGCGCAAAGGACCGGGCGTGACCTACGAGCGGCTGGTGCCCGTTCGCGGCCGGCAACCTGCTCGAGTGCAACATCCACATCGTCGCGCCACCGGGCCACAAGCAGGACCTGATCACGCACCAGGGCGAAACCGTCGGCTACGTGATCGAAGGGCAGATCGAGCTGACGATCGACACCACGTCCTATACGCTTTCGGCCGGCGACTCGTTCTTCTTCAGAACCACCTCACCAACAGCTACCGCAACACCGGGGCAACGACGGCACGAATCCTGTGGGTCAACACGCCGCAGGTGCATTGAAAGAGTTGTCCGGCTGGCGCCATCGTGGGGACTCGAGCGCTCGTCAGCCCATCCGCGACTTCAAGTCATCCGCCGCGGCCTTCGAGGATCGCGCGCGACAGCTTGTCGTCGTTGACCGCACGCGCGCATCGCCACGGCGCCCACGAGGCGTCGCCAGCGCGAGCACAGGGCAGCCGCAATCGCGCTTCCTTCGGCAGGTGTCCGATGAGCCGGGCCAGCAGCGCCGCGTGGAGTGCTCGACCTGCGCGGTGTAGGCGGAACGGGCGCGATCGCCGCTGCGCGCAACGTCGTTGGCGAGCGCGGTGACCGCGCAGCTGGAAGCCAGGTTGTCGCGGTGCGCCAGGCTCGAGGTAAGCATCGACCAGGGCGCCGAAGCCAGATCGCGAGTTGGCGGTCACGGCGTCGACGGCTGCGCTCCCGTCGGCAAGCGCGCATTGCACCGCCTCGGCCACGAGGTCGTCGCGAGAATCGAAGTGGCGATAGAAGCCGCCGTGCGTGAGTCCGGCGCGCTGCATCAGGTCGGCCAAGCCGATGCCGTCGATGCCCAATTCGCGGAAGAGATTCGCTGCGGTCTTGACGATGCGGTCGTGACTTTCGGCTTTCTCGGCCTTCGAGTGCCCCATGGATGGATTGTCGCCGACGGCTTTCGCGGTCCCGGACGTGCGCTGCGCAGCGGTTTTGGTTTCTCGGTTCAGGCGTATGATCATCATCCTCAGGCTCTCGAGCCGACCGTGCGGAAAGGCCTCGGCCAGGTGGACTCGACGATCTTCGGCCCGCTTGACGCCTCGCGCTCGGGGTGGCTGCCCTTGCCGCCTGCACGTCCGATGCCCACGCCCCCGCAATCTGAAGGGAAGACCTCGATGAACGTCGAACAGATCAAGCAAGCGCTTGTCGGCGAATGGGTCAGCATCGCTCCCGAGCTGCGTCCACAGCGCGAGCAAGAACCCCGATGGAACCTTGAAGCCCTTCTATCTGAAGCGCGAGTTCAAGTACCTGGGTGGCGACCGGTTCGAATTGACCATCGTCAACTCGGCCGACCCGAACGGGGCCGTGCCGTTGGCGCGGATCTTCATCAGGGGCCACATGCTCTGGCGCGGCCCGCACGCCCGATCGCCGCCGGGGCGCAGAAGGTCGACTTCGTCGCCGACGGGAGCCTACACAGTGACGCCGCTGATCCCGGGCTTCGCTGATCTCCTGAACAAGGTCGCCGGCACAGGCTACGCGCCACGTGGGAAGCCGGTGCCACGCAGAGCATCTTCGGCAAGTCGTTCGCGCCCTTCGGCCTCGTCGAAGGCAAGGACTTCATGGAGTACGACCTCGGTTTATCTGAGCGCGAGACATGCTGTTCTGGGGCGCTCGCAACATCGACGGCCGCGGCTTCGACAAGGAAGAGAACCAGGCCTACCAACCTGCAGATCCCGCTGGTGCGCAAGCAATAAGCGCTGCCCGCAACGCAGGTAGCAGCGCACCCGGCCCCTGGCCATCGCGGCCGGGGGCCGCGTGCCGGCCTGCTTGGACAGCGACGCCGCCGCCTTCTCGATGAGCGCGGCGACCGCTTGCGGCTGCGAGACATAGACCGAGTGGCTGCCCGGCACTTCGCTGACGATCGACGCCGGCCCGCTGCGACATCTGGCGCTGCGCCGGCGGCGGGATCATCTTGTCGTCGGAGGCGACGAGGTACCAGCTGGGCTTGGATCTTCCATGCCGGCACGGTCACCTCGCCCGCCAGCGCGTCGACGCCCCACGGGCACCTGCGAGGCGGCCATGAAGCTGGCCTTCGGCTCGCTCACGTCGGCGGCGAACGACGCGGCGAACTTCGCCGGGTCGAGCGAGCAGGAAGCCGTCTTGCGGCGGCAGGATCGGCGGCACCGGCGCGCCGGGCGGCGGGTCCTTGATCAGCGAGGCGACCGACTCGCCCTTGTCGGGAGCGAACGCGGCGACGTAGACCAGGCCCGCCACCTTCGGGTCGGTTCCGGCCTCGGTGATGACGACGCCGCCGTACGAGTGGCCGACGAGCAGGCTCTTGCCCGGCTGGGCGGCGACCACCCGCTGCGTGAACGCCACGTCGTCGGCGAGCGAGGTCGTCGGGTTCTGGACGATGGCGACCTTGTAGCCGTCCTTCTTCAGGATGTTGTAGACGCCCTCCCAGCCGGAGCCGTCGACGAAGCCGCCGTGGACGAGGACGATGGTGAGTGTCCGATGCGTTCATGGTGAGCTCGCTTTCCACAGATGCCAGGGAGATCGCCCTGGTCGAATGCTTTAGAAGTAAAGCATGTCGGTAACTTTACATGAGACGATCGTTTAGTTGTCAACTGTTTTTTCGGCCGGCGCTTCAGGCTCGCGCTATCGTGCGTTCCGCCCAGGATCCGGGCTGAAAATGCGCGTCGTGCCCCGATGCCGTCGCCGCTGACAGCTGACCGGTGCTGCTGCACCTGCTGGTCCTGTTCGCCTTCTCCTGCGCGTCACGACCAGCGTGGTCAAGCCGCCCGCCACCGCCGGTTGGGCGGGGAACGACCGTCGACAAAGCTCTACGACGCGGGCGAGCAGCTCGTCAGCGTCGACATCGGGCCCGGACTGTCAGCGAGGGGCTTCGCGTGCGCGGGCAGCAGCTACGTCGGCGTCGGCGTCACCGCCGATCCCCGGCACCGAGGCGCATCATCCTCGTCGGCGACAACGCGCCCGCATCCGAGAGCCGGCTTGCAGCACGACGACGTCGTGCTGGAGCCGGAAGTCTGGCGCGACGCTCACCAGGAAGGAGTCATTCTCCACGTGACGATCCTGCGCCAAGAGCGTGAGGATGACCGCGCGAGTGCGGGTGGGCAAGATCTGCATCGAGTAGCACGGACAAACGACCAGAGTCAACCGCCCGGTTCCGTCACATCGAACGGCCACGTCAGCAACACTTCGTCGGCGACGCGGATCCGGGTCGAGGTGGCCTCTGAAGGCGTGGACGGCTTGCGTCAGGGTGCAGCAGCTGCGCTGCGGAGCCCGGCGCGTTGCGATTGGTGAGGCGCGCGAAGGCGTAGTGCCAGGCGAAGCACTCCGTCCGGTGACTTCGTTCCAATCCGCTGGCGGCGCATCTGGCCTCGGAGCGCAAGGACCGTACCGTCTCCGAAGCTGACAAATTCCGCCACTCGGCTATCGTGCGCTCGCTGGGCTCGCTCCGCCGCGGCATGCATCGCGGAGCGACGACACGCGCCACGGAGTCGACCCATGGACATCACGCACGCTGGACCAGAGCCAACAAGATCATCGCCTTCGGCGCTGCAACGCGCCACCGAGGCAGGCTACAAGCCGATGGCGGTGGTGGTGTCGACGCCGCTGGGCACACCCGGAGCGTCAGCGCCAGGACGGCGCGAGCATGTTCCGGATCGATCATCGCTCACCGGCAAGGCGTGGGCGTCGATCATTACGGGCGTGCCGCCCGCGCGTGCTGACCCAGCGCGCCGCTGATCTATGCCCGGCGTGCTTCGGCGCGTACGCTGGCCGCCACCGGCAACGGCAAGTTCATCCCGGGCAGCACCGGCGCGAGTGCTGATCAAGGATGCCAGGCGGAGGGCCGAGATCGTCGGCGCGGCGGGCGGCGAGCGGCGCAGGCACCGGCAGACGAGGATCGCAGAAGCGATCTGCATCGCCGGGATCGAGGCGCGGCGGGGCCTGCAGTCGGGCTGAGCTGGGCGGACGGCGCGCTCACGCGAGGCGCTTGGCAGGAATATGTTTTCGTGCCCAGACCGGATGGTCCGCGATTGAAGCCTGCCGGACGTAGTCCAGACGCCGTAGAAGGCCGGCGACTGGAAGCTGTGTGACGACGACAGGATGATCTTGCAGCCCCTGTCCGTGGCATGAGCCTCCGCGGCCAGGAGCAGCGCTCTGCCCAGACCCCGGGCGCGAAGAGCCTCCGAGACCCACAAATTGAAGACGTGGCGGCAGCCGCGATTGTG
>ERZ1370068.2236-contig-1393_pt1 | contig 31765 bp, 34 predicted proteins | sample MGYA00561227_ERZ1370068 | MGnify/ENA primary metagenome ERZ1370068 (study PRJEB38410, sample SAMEA6850437) | metagenome | study: Metagenomic assessment of the ecological functions of the soil: analysis of the soil microbiota associated with the...
AGGCCGCTTCGTTCAGTTACGTATTGCTTTACGGCTGCAACGTGATCTTCCACACCAACAGCGGCGGCCAGAGCTGGCAGCGTGATCAGCCCGGATCTGTCGACGCAGGATGCCGGCCGAGATCATCTCGTCCGGCGGCATCGTCGGCGACAACCTCGGGCAGTTCGCGCCGGAGGTGATCTTCGCGATCGCGACGTCGGAGGTGGAGAAGGGGCTGATCTGGGCCGGCACCAACGACGGCAAGATCTGGCATACGCGCGACGGCGGCGCAGAAGTGGAACGACGTCTCGAAGAACGTCACCGGCACTGCCGGCGTGGGGCGTGATCTCGAAGATCGAGCCGTCGCATTTCAACGGCGGCACGGCGTACGTGGCGGTCGACGCGCACCTGATGGACAGCCGCGAGCCGTACATCTTCAAGACCACCGACTACGGCGCGACGTGGAAGCGCGTCAACGGCGACCTGCCGAACACGCATCCGCTGTCGTACGTGAAGGCGGTGGCCGAGAACCCGAACAAGCCGGGATGATCTTCGCCGGCACCGGCCACGGCTTCTACTACTCGACCGACGACGGCGGCGCACTGGACCGAAGCTGGCGGCCGGGCCTGCCGCGCGCGCCGGTCAGCTGGGTCGTCGTGCAGAAGCAGTTTCACGACGTCGTCGATCTCGACCTACGGCCGCGGGCTCTACGTGCTCGACGACATCACGCCGCTCGAGCAGGCGACGCCGGCGACGACCGACGCGGCCGCGCATCTGTTCGCGCCGCGCCCGACCTACCGCTGGTCGCAGCGCGGCCGCGCGCTGATCAACTACTCGCTGAAGGCGCGAGCCGCGCGGGCCGTGCAGCTGCAGGTGCTCGACGGCGGACGGCAAGGTCGTTCGCGACCTGCGCCCGACGCCGCACGCGGGGCTGAATCGCGTGGCGTGGGATCTGCGCTACGAGCCGCCGCGGCTGATCGCGATGCGGACGACGCCGCCGGAGAACCCGCACATCTGGGAGGAGCCGCGCTTCCGCGGGCAGGACACGCGGCCGGTCACGCACTGGGGGCTGGAGCCGGCGCAGGTCGGGCCGATCGTCGTGCCGGGAAAGTACACCGTGAAGCTGACGGTCGACGGCCAGTCGTTCACGCCAGCCGATCGAGATCCTGAAGGATCCGAAGATTCCGACGTCGGTGGCCGACCTCGATCTGTCGGTGAAGCTGCAGCTGCGGCTGCGCGACGACATCTCGCGCCGCGGCCGACATGGTCAACACGATCGAGGTGATGCGCAAGCAGCTCGAGGACGTGCACCAAGGCGCATACGAACGACCGATCGAAGGAGGCGCTGCTGAAGCAGGTCGCCGAGATGGACAAGAAGCTGTTCGACGTCGAAGCGAAGCTGCTCGAGCCGGCGCAGATGACGAGCGACGACAAGTACTTCCAGCAGGCGTATCGCGTCTACATGAACCTGATCTGGCTGAACGGCGAAGTCGGCCCAGGCGCCGGCGACGTCTCCGGCGGCGCCGATTTTCCGCCGACCGACACGTCGGTCGAACGTGATGGAATCGATCGAGAAGGATCTGAACGCGCGCGAAGGCCGACTACAAGACGCCTGATGGATCGCGACGTGCCGGCGTTCAACCGCGCGATCGGCGGCGCGATCACGCCGCTCACGGGCGGTCGCGATGACCAGAACGTGCGTAGTGCCGCCTTCAGGCGGATCCGTCGACTGAGCATGCGTAGTGTCACGGCTTCAGGCGTGTTCCGTCGACGGTCACGGCTAAAGCGGTGCCCTACGTACTACGTGCAAGAGACTGGAGGCAGACTCGCCCCCGTCGACGATCGCAAAGGAAGGGGGACATGCGGATCTCGGTCTGGCGGCAGGGCAGTCCTGCCGGCACTCGCACTCCCGGCCACCATGGCCTGCCGGGCCGAACGTGCCCGCGGCGACGGCAAGCGCCGCGCCGGCCGGGCGCGGCGGCGGAAGATCCGGGCGCGCGGCCGATCGCGCGCTCATCGCGCGGGCGAAATCGCTCGAGCTCGACACGCCGTACGTGCCGCCGCCCGGCGACCCGCTGGAGCACCACGCCGCGGGCTTCGCGAAGGTCATGTGCTCGGCGGTGTTCATCACCGGCCTCGATCCCGACTTCGCCGCGCGAGAACGTCGGCTACTTCACCGGCGCCGCTACGCAGGAGCGCGCGAAGCTCGGAAAGCCGGTGATCGATCGCGCCGGCCAAGGCGGTGCACGTCACGCTGCCGAACGGCGCGAAGCTGCACGGCGCAGCTATCTCGGCGACCAGGGCTGCGTGACGCTGCCGCCGGGAAGGACGACCGTCAACTTCACGCCCGTCGCAGGTCAAGAGCAAGCTGCCCGATCCCGTCGACGCAGCCGTGGCCGATGGGCGACGTGCTGCCGACGGATCCGCTGCCGGCCGGGCTCGACGCGGCCAAGGTGAAGCAGGCGGTCGACGCGGCGTTCGAGCCGGCCGGCGGAGATGACCGCGGCGTTCGTCGTGACGTGGAAGGGACGGCTCGATCGGCGAGCGCTACGGCGACGGCATCACCGCGCGCACGCCGCTCGAGAGCTGGTCGATGGGCAAGAGCGTGACCGCGACGCTGATGGGCATCGCTCGATCAGGCAGGGCGTCTACGAGCTGTCGCAGCCGGCGCCGATTCCCGAGTGGCAGAGCCCGGGCGATCCGCGCGCGAAGATCCGCATCGCCGACCTGCTGAACATGTCGAGCGGACTGCGGATCAAGGCGCCCGCAGGATCCCGACTACGACCCGTCGGGCACCGTATCCCGATCACGTCTACCTCTACACCGGGCGCGTCAACTCGTTCCACTACGCCGCCACGCGCCCGCTGCAGTGGCCGCCCGGCACGGTCGGCCGCTACCGCAACACCGATCCGGTGCTGATCAACTACCTGGTCCGCCTCGCCGTCGAGAAGCGCGGCGAGGACTACCTGTCGTTCCCGCAGCGCGCGCTCTTCGACAAGATCGGCATCCGGACGATGGTGATGGAGACCGATCCGTTCGGGAACTTCCTCACGCAGGGCTACGAGCTCACGTCGGGCCGCGACTGGGCGCGGCTCGGCAACCTCTATCTGCAGGACGGCGTCGTGGAACGGCGAGCGGATTCTGCCCGAGGGATACGCCAAGTTCGTGAGCACGCTGGCGCCGGCGTGGGAGGCCGACGGGCGGCCGGTCTACGGCGGCTTCTTCTGGATCAACGGCGACGGCGCGTTCCCGGTGCCGAAGGAGGCGTACTACATGGCGGGCGCCGGCGGCCAGATCACGCTGATCATTCCCTCGCACGACCTCGTCGTGGTGCGGCCTCGGACACTACAAAGGGCAGCACGGTGGGGTCGACGGGCCTGAACACAGCACTCGCGCTCCTGATGGAGGCGGTGCCCAAGCGGCAGTGACGTATAGAACGAAAGGACGTGTGTCTGATGTTGCGGATTGTGGCGGTCGCCCTCGCAGCGGTCCTGTCGGCCGCCTGCACCAAGAACAGCAGCGCTCCGAGCGAGCGCGGAACCGGCACCGACTTCTTCGTCACGAGCGCGACGAGCGTGACCGGCAACCTCGGCGGCCTGCGCGGCGCCGATGCCATCTGCCAGAACCTGGCGAGCGCGGTCGGCGCCGGCAACAAGACGTGGCGCGCCTATCTCAGCGTCGAGCGCGACGCCGCCAACGGCAACCGGCCGACCGATGCGCGCAGCCGCATCGGCGCCGGCCCGTGGTTCAACGCCGAAGGGCGTGCTGGTCGCGAACAACCTGACCGAGCTGCACGCGCGCAAGGGAGACTCGACGCGTGTTCGTCGACGAGAAGGGCAGCCGATCAACGGCCAGTGGGTCGGATCGCCGCCGCCGGTCGAGCACGACATCATGACCGGCTCGACACGCCGACGGGACGCTGATGGCCGGGTCTCACCTGCGGCGACTGGACGTCGGATTCGACGACGACCGTCGGCGCAGGTCGGACACTCCGACGGCTTCGGCGCCAATCGCGACACGTCCGGGTACGTTGTCGTCGTGGAACTCGGCGCACGCGAACCAGAACTGCTCGAACACCGCGCCGCGCGGCGGGCGCCGGGCCGCATCTACTGCTTCGCGATCAATTGATCGCGTGATATCATCGCGCCCGAAAGAGGGGCCTGTTCACATGAGAGTCATCGACGATCGTGCCTGGGACGAGGTCCGCCTTTTGCAGCCCTGAAGGGCTGCGCTACGCTAGCTCGATGTAGCGCAGGCCTTTCAGGCCTGCCCGCGGCGGACCTTCCTTCGCATCTCCACCACAATTTGCGTCTCTAAAGAAGGAGAGTCGTCGTGTCTCTACGCGAACGCTTTGGCTGGAATGACTTCTTCGAACAGCAGACTGCGTCGGGAGCCACGCGCGCGGGCCTGCAGTGGGCGCGCGTGGTCGAAGAGCAGCGCGGGCTGTATCGCGTCGCCGGCGACGTCGACGGGTGGGCCGAGGTCAGCGGGCGGTTCCGCCACGAGGCGCGCGCACGCCGGCCGATTTTCCCGCGGTCGGCGACTGGGTGGGCGTCGAGCGGGGCATCATTCATCGCCGGCTCGAGCGGCGCAGCACGGTCTCGCGCGCGGCGGCCGGGCGCGCCGTCGGACGAGCAGGTGCTCGGCGGCCAACGTCGACACGATCTTCCTGGTCACCGCGCTCGCGCGAGGATCTGAGCGCGAGGCGCCTCGAGCGCTACCTGACGATGGTGTGGGACGCGGGCGCGGTGCCGGTGGTCGCTGCTGAACAAGGCCGACCTCTCGCGCGGATCCGGACGGCGCGCGCGCGTCGCTGCGCGCGCGGCTGCCGATGGTCGACGTCTTGCTCGTCAGCGCGCTCAGGGTGCGGACGCCGGCGGACTCGACGCGCTCGCGCCGTATCTCCGCCCGGCGCAGACGGTCGCGCTGCTCGGATCGTCCGGCGTCGGGAAGTCGACGCTCGATCAACCGGCTGCTCGGCCACGAGGCGCTGAGGACCGGCGCGATCAGCGACGCGGACGGCAAAGGCCGGCACACGACGACGGCGCGACAGCTCGTGGAGCTGCCGGGCGGCGCGCTGCTCATCGACACGCCGGGGATGCGCGAGCTGCAGCCGTGGGCCGACGAGTCCGCGGTCGACGCGGCGTTCGACGACATCGCGGCGCTGGCCGCCGAGTGCCGCTTCGCGGACTGCGGCGCACGCCGGCGAGCCGGGATGCGCCGTGCGCGAGGCCGTGGACGTCGGGGCGCCTCGACGCCGATCGCCTCGAGAACTACCGCCGCCTCGGGCGCGAGGCGGCGTTCGAGGAGCGCAAGCGGAACAAGGCGGCCGCCGTCGAAGCAGAAGCGCCGGTGGAAGCAGATCCATCAGGCGCAGAAGGCGCTCTACAGGATCGCGATCGCGGCTAGCGGTAGAATGCCCGGCATGCGACGGTCTGTCGGCGATCGTGCTGCGCGGCCGGGCTCCTGAGCGGTGTGGCGCGGGGCGTCGAGCCTCGCGCGCCCAGCAGGATCGCTGCGCCGCCGGTCTTTCGCGTCGCGGCTCGAGACGAGCGAAGGGACCGATCGTCATCGCGGTGCATCGCGGCTGGGCGCCGCACGGCGCGGATCGGTTCCACGAGCTGGTGACGCTCGAGGTACTTCGACGACTCGCGCTTCTTCCGCGTCGTCAAGGGGCAGTGGGCGCAGTTCGGGATCGCCGGCGATCCGGCGGTGGCGGCGCGGTGGCGGACGCGGCCGATTCCCGACGACCCGCCGAAGCAATCGAACGTCCGCGGCACGCGTGGCGTTCGCCTTCACGGATCCCGGCGGCCGCACCGCGCAGGTCTACATCAGCGCTGACGCGACAACTCGTATCAGGACGCCCAGGGCTTCGTGCCGTTCGGCGAGGTCGTCGAAGGCATGAACGTCGCGGACGCGCTCAACAGCGAATACGGGGAGCGATCCGGCGGCGGGATCCGCGCCGGCAAGCAGCAGCCGCTGTTCGACGGCGGCAACGCGTATCTCGACCGCGAGTTTCCGCGCCTCGATCGCCTCCTCACGCGCGAGGGTCATCCTATGAATCTCCAGGACCTGCGGACGATGCTCGACTATCACTACTGGGCGCGCGACCGGCTGCTCGACGCGCTCGAGCCGCTGACGCCCGACCAGCTCAACCGCGACCTCGGCAGCAGCTTCAAGTCGATTCGCGAGACGGTCGCCCATACCTACGCCGCCGAATGGGCGTGGTATTCGCGCTGGCACGGCCAGTCGCCGACCGCGCTGCTGCCGGCCGATCAGTTCCCGGATCTGGCGTCGATCCGCACGGCGTGGTCGCAGCACGAGGCGAAGATGCGCGCGTTCCTCGACGAGCTCGGCGACGAAGGCGTCTCGCGCGTGTTCGAGTATCAGCTGCTCAGCGGCCAGGCAGGCGCGTCGCCGTTCTGGCAGATGCTGCAGCACGTCGTGAACCACGCCAGCTACCATCGCGGCCAGGTCACGACGATGCTGCGGCAGCTCGGCGCCGCGCCGGCCAAGTCGATGGACATGATCGCCTACTACCGGACGCGGAACTCCTGACCGTTGCGGGGGTTCTGGCTCACCTTGTTCGCGATCGGCGCGGCGGTCGCTCCTGGCTGAGGCTGCGCGGCGGCCAGCCGTGGACCGCCGCGGCGTTCGTCGCGTTCTTCGCCTCGCGCGTCGCGCGCTCGCTGATCAAGCGGCCGCTGACGCGCCCTGGCACGACGACCCGGTCCGCCGCGCGCACCGCTTCATCGCCGTCACCGCGGCGGGATGGTGTGTCTCGGGGCTCCTCGCCGCGGTCGCGCCTCGTTCGCCGGCGAAGGGCAGGAGTGGCTGCACGTCGCGCCGTTCTTCCTCGTGATGGCGGCGCTGAACTTCTACGTGCTGGTTCGCAGCACACCGCAGTAGAGTCTCGGAAACGACGTGTGTTCGCCTTCCGCGGTCCGGTGCGCGACATCTTGACGGTGGCCTACGACGCGATCCATCTCGAGCACCGTCCGCAGCAGCACGTCCGCGCCGCGCGCGCAGTCCTCCCAATGGGTCAGCTCCTTCGGCGAGTGGCTGACGCCGCCGACGCTCGGCACGAAGATCATGCCCATCGGGCCGAGCAGCGCCATGTTCTGCGCGTCGTGGCCGGCGCCGCTCGGCAGCCGCGACGTGCTGCAGCGCCAGCGACTCGGCCGCGCGCTCGATGGCGCTCTGCACCTCCGGCGTCGCCGCCGCCGGCGCCGCGGTCATGGCCTGCGAGAACTCGATCGTGGTGCCGCGTGGTCGCGGCGATCTCGCGCGCCCGCGCGCGGATGTCGTCCATCATCGCGCACGATCTTCTGCGACGACAGGATCGCGCAGCTCGATCGAGACGCGCGCCAGCCCGGGATGACGTTCGGCGAGTTGGGCGTGATCTCGATGTGTCCGACCGTGCCGACCTGCCGGCCCGGCTGCCGCGTCACCGCGTCGCGGACCGCCACCGTCAGGTGCGCCGCCGCGAGCATCGCGTCGTGCCGCTCGGCGATCGGCGTCGTCCCGGCGTGGTTGGCGACGCCGGTGATCAGCGCCTCGTAGCGATCGATCGCGACGATGCCCTTCGACGACGCCGACCGGGATGCCGGCGCGCTCGAGCGTGCCGCCCTGCTCGATGTGCAGCTCGAGGTAGCAGTGATGCGCGCCCTTCGGCCGGCGGGCGTCGAAGATGCGATCGGGATCGCCGCCGATCTTGCGGATCGCGTCGGCGCGCGTCATGCCGTTCCAGACCTCGTCCATGTCGGCGCTCGTCACCAGTCGCCGGCGACGATGCGGCTGCAGGCGAGGCCGCGGCCGAAGGCGAACGCCTTCCTCGTGCGCCCAGATCACCATCTCGAGCGGGTGGCGCGTGCGGAGCGCCGGCGGCGTCGAGCGCTTCGATGGCGCCGAGCGCGCCAAGCGACCCGAGGTCGCCGTCGAAGTTCCCGCCGTTCGGCACCGAGTCGATGTGCGAGCCGAAGAGGATCGGCGGCAGCCGACGGCGCCGATGCCTGCGCGGCGCGCGAAGATGTTGCCGGCCGGATCGATGCGCGGCTCCAGGCCGGCGGCCTTCATCTCCGCCATGCACGAAGCGGCGGCCGGCGACGTCGGCATCCGAGTAGGCGACGCGGCTGACGCCGTCGGCGAACGCTGCCGCCGGCAGGGCGCCCGAACGTGCTCAGCGTCTCGATCCGCCGCGCGCAGCCGCCCCGCGTCGACGCGCACCGCCGGCCCCTGCCCGCGCAGCCTGAGCCCCCGCGCCGACGCCGAGCGCCGCGGCCGAGAGCCCGCGCAGAAACGCGCGGCGCGTGGGCGCGTGTCCCATTCGTGCCACGGCTATTCGTCCTCGGGCGCGCCGCCCGCTCGCACGACGTCTTCCTGCTTGATGCGATCGACGTTGAACTTCGCGGCGCTCGCGATGATCTTGTCGAGCGCCTCGTCGAAGTCGAACGACGTCGCCTTCGAGAAGCGCGTGTAGTTCACGCGCGAGACGACGAACGGCTTCAGGTACGGGCTCGTGAGCCCCTTCGCCTTCAGCTTCTCGACCGCCGCGCTGACCGCATCGTCCAGCTTCAGGATCTTCCGGCCGCGCCGGTCGCGCTCCTTGATCGCCTTGGCGATCGGCTCGTCGAGGAACGCGTCGACGCGGCGCAGGATCGACTGATAGGCGCCGCCGCTCAGCCGCGGGCGCTCCTCGTAGCAGATGCCGAGCGTCAGGAACGCCGGCTGCTCGAACTCGAAGGCGAAGCGCGTCTCGCTGTGCGTCGCTCGCGCTTCGCGAGCGCGCGCGCCATGCGGATCGTCTCGAGCGACTTCTCGCGCAGGTTGTGCGCCTTCTCGGTGTTGAGCGCGAGGATCTTGAACGCGACCGCCGGGTCGGGCACGAGCAGCGCCATGACCGTCTTGACGCCGAGCTTCTTCAGCGCCTGCAGCCGGTGGTTGCCGTTCGGCGTCAGATAGCTGTCCGTCCTCGCGGACGGCGACGATCGGATCGAGGAAGCGGCCGATCGTTTCGATGACGCCCATCAGCCGCTTGACGTGCGCGTCGGACGCGATCGCGCTGGTAGGGCGTCGGCTCGACGCGATCGACCGGCAGCGCGACGAGCAGCAGCGGCGTGCCGCCGAACGGGTCGCTGTAGCGGCCGACCACGGCGCCGCCGTCGGCCTCCACCTGGGCCGCGAGCCGATCGAGATCCGGCGCCTTCGGTCGCGCTGCGTCTCGGCGGCGGTGAGACCGACCGACGCGGGCGCTGTCTTCTTGCGTCTGACGGGCTTTTTGCGTGGCGGCATGGCCGAATGATACGCGACCGGATAGCGATGAGCTCGGCGATCCCCGCAAGATCCCCGCCGATCCTGGCAACGCGGTTGCACGCCTCATCCGGCCGAGGTGTGCCATGAAGAGCTTCATCCGTGCGGCTACGGTCCTGCTGGCGGCAGCCGGCGTCGCGGCGGCGATCAGGCCGAGCGAAACGGCCGGACTCGACGCCGCGGCGCGCACGCATTCAGCGAGATTCGCGACGAGATCCCCGCAGGACTTCTGGACGCGCGCCCGGTGCGTCGCCGTCATCCCTGAGCTGAAGAAGGCGGCGTTCATCGTCGGCGGCGAGTACGGCAAGGGCGTGATGAGCTGCCGGGCCGGCGACCAGTGGAGCGCGCCGGTGTTCATGCAGCTGGCCAAGGGCAGCTGGGGCTTCCAGGCCGGCGCCGAGCAGGCGGACGTCGTGCTGCTCGTGATGAACGAAGCAGGGCGCCCAGAAGCTGCTGCAGAACAAGGTGAACCTCGGCGCCGACGCGTCGGTCGCGGCCGGGCCGGTGGGACGGCGCGGCAGCGTCGGCGACCGACGCGGCCGTCACCGCGGAGATCCTCTCGTACTCGCGATCGCGCGGGCTCTTTGCCGGCATCGACATCTCCGGCGGCGTGCTGCGGCCGGACGAGGACGTCAACGTCGACGTCTACGGCGCCGGCTCGAGCGCCGCGCACGATCCTCGGCGAGCCGCGAGCTGTCGGCGCCGCCGGAAGCGACGCCGTTCCTGCGCGGCGCTGAGCACCACCGCCGCGCCGACGGCCACGACTGCGCCCGCCGCCGCAGCACGTCCGTCCCGGCGCGCCGCGGACCACGACGGTGCCGATCACCGACGACGACCTGCGCACGCGCGTGGTCGATATCCAGCAGACCGCTGGATCGTCTCCTCGCCGACACGACGCCGGCGCCGGTGGGCACGAGCGGCACGGCCGACGAAGCCGTGAGCAACACGGTCACGGGTCGATCGCGCACGGTTGCTGCAGCTGCGCCAGCAGCTCGACGCGCTGCTCGCGACGATGAATCGGCGGTAGCGCGGTCCCGCTCGGCTCACGGCCTTCGCGCGACAAGTGCCGCGCGCCGTAGGCTTGCAGCCGGAGCCGACCTCGCACGCTCGACCTGCGTCAACGTTTCTGCCATCCTGCCGTGTGCCGCCAAGACCCGTCGCGCCGATGATGGCCGTCTCCGCCGCCGACGCTGCCGGTCGGCGACGGACTGGTCGTACTGAGGTGAAGTGGGACGGCTACCGCGCCCAGGCCGTCAAGAACGGGGCGGTCGTCTCGCTCGCCTCGCGCAACCTCAAGAACATCACGCAAGCAGTATCCGTCCGTCGCCCAGGCGGCCGCGCGGTGTGCGAGCGGCGACCGCGGTCCTCGACGGCGAGATCGTCGCGCTCGACGCCGAAGGGCGCCCGTCGTTTCAGGCGCTCCATCACTCGACCTCGCCGGCCTGTCGATCGTCTACTACGCCTTCGATCTCCTGCACCTGAACGGCCGCGACCTGACCCGGACGCCGCTCGACGAGCGCCGCGCGGCGCTGCGCGAGATCGTCGGCGATTCCGGCGTCCTGCTGTCGGATCCTCTTGCCGGGGACGCCGGATCGGATTGCCGCCGCGGTCCGGCACCTGGGGCTCGAAGGCGTCGTCGCCAAGCGGCGCCGGTCGCTCTACGCGGCCGGGCGGCGCAGCGACGCCTGGGTCAAGGTGCGGTTCGCGAAACATCAGGAATTCGTGATCGGCGGCTACAAGCCGAACGCCACGAACTTCGATTCCGCTGCTGGTCGGCTACTACGACGGCAGGAAGCTGATGTGCGCGGGCAAGGTGCGGAGCGGGTTCACGCCGCACCTGCGCGCGCAGGTGTTCGACGCGATCCGCGGCCTCCGCGCCACGCGCTGTCCGTTTGCGAACCTGCCGTCCGAGCGGAGCGGCCACTGGGGCGAGGGGATTACCGCCGACGAGATGCAGCTGCTGACGTGGGTCAAGCCGCGGCGCGTCGCGGAGGTGTCGTTCGCGGAATGGACGCGCGACGGCAGCCTGCGTCACGCGGCGTTCGTCGGCCTGCGCGACGACAAGCGAGCGCGCGACGTGCGGCGCGAGGAGTGCGACGCAGTCTGAAGCAGCACGCGACGGTCTTGGTTCAGCCATCGGTGCGACTAGCGCTTCCGCGGCACTGCCGTGCGCTCGCGACTGGCGCTCTACTTCCGCGCGGCCGGCGTCAGCATCGTCTCGTGCTTCTTGCCCTCGCGCATGTAGACGACCTTCGCGGGCTGGCCGATCTTCAGCACGTCGAGCGCGTAGGTGTAGTCGTAGATGTTCGCGATCGTCTGCCCGGCGATCTCGACGATGACGTCGCCCTTCTGCAGGCCGGCCTGTTCGGCCGGGCCGCCGCCGACGACGCCGCCGAGCAGCAGCCCTTTGACCTCGGTGGAGTAGTCGGGAATCGTGCCGGTGAAGATCGCGCACGCCGGCGCGGCCGCCGCCGGCCTGCAGTCTGCTGCTCGACCTTCGTGAACGCCGGCGCCGCGGTCGGCGTCCTCGAGCCGGCGCACGATCGCCGCGGCGAAGTCGACGACGCGATCGAGATCCTCGTAGTCGATCTTGTCGGCCGTGTCGGACGGCTTGTGGTAGTCGGCGTGCGTGCCGGTGAAGAAGCTGCAGGCTACGGCACGCTCGCCAGGTTGAACGTCGCCACGTCGGTCGGCTGATACGGATCCGCCTGCACGGCGAGGTCGAAGCCGGCCGCGATGTTCGCCTGCTCGAGGATCTTGCGCCCACGCCGGGCTCGTGCCGGTCGCCTGCACGGTCAGCTTGTTGTCCTGCATCCGGCCGACCATGTCGAAGTTCAGGTACGCGGCGATCGCGTCGAGCGGCACCGGCGGCGCTGGTCGACGAACGCCGTCGAGCCGATCAGCCCGAGCTCTTCGCCCGACCAGAAGCCGACGAGGACGTTGCGGCGGCGCGGCTGCTTCGCGAGCGTCGCCGCGACCGCGAGCACCGCCGCGGAGCCCGACGCGTTGTCGTCGGCGCCGAGATGCACTCTTGCCGGCGTCGTCCTTGCCGGCGAGCGTGTTGCCCGCTCTCGCCGTGGCCGAGGTGATCGTAGTGCGCGCCGAGCGCGACCCACGGCTTGGCGACGCTCGTCACCGGCGCCGTCGCCGGCAGGTAGGCGACGACGTTGTGGCCGGTGCGCTTCTCGCGTTCGACCGCCGCGTGGACCTTGACGCGTGACGCCCGGCAGCGCGAAGCCGGCGGCGTGCGGGTTGCGCGTCGTCGAGCGCCTTCTGCGCCGCCGCGAGCGGTCTTGCCGGACGCGCGCGAAGATCGCGCTCGGCGACCGTCGCCGGTGACGCTGACGGCGACGATGCCGGAGCCGGCGAGCGCCGTGTCGAAGGTCATCGGCGACCAGCTCGCCGGCGTTCGGCGAGCGCGGCCCGTGACGACGATCATCGCCTTCGCGCCGTGCTGCCGCGCGGCCATCGCCTTGTAGCGCAGATCGGCGTAGCGCGCCAGGATGCCCTTCGTCTTCGGCTCGGCGTCTTCCGGGAAATAGCGCAGGACGACGACGATCTTGTCCTTCACGTCGAGCGTCGGCGTAGCTGTCGTAGCCGAAGCCCTGGCTCTCGGGCACGACGATGCCGTAGCCGGCGAAGACCACCGCGGCCGTCGACGTCGCCGTTGTCGGAGAAGGACAGCGCGCGCGCCGGCGCGCCTGTCCGGCCCGATGACGCCGCCGGCGGCCGTCGGCTCGTGACGTGATCAGCCGATCGTCGATCCGCCGTCCTCGGTGCCGGCCGTGAACTCGAACGGCAGCCGGAAATCCGTGCTGGCCCGGGCAGCGGCTTCGCGCCGATCTTCTGCAGCTCGGCGACGAGGTAGTCGCTGGCGAGGCGCTCGCCGTTCGAGCCGGCGAGGCGTCCTTCGAAGCGTGGCGAGGCGAGCGTCTTCGACGTGGGCGCGGGTCTTCGACGCCTGCGCGCAGTCCGCGCGCCGGCGATCACGACGATCAGCGCAGAGCGCAGAGCCGCAGAGAAGCGACGCATTGCGCTTGCGGCCTGCGTGCTGCGATCATGATTTCTTGCGCCGGCTTTCTCGGCGGCGCGCTCTTGAGCGCCGCCAGCGCCTTCTCGTGGTTCCACTGCGCGAGGAACAGCTGGCCCGGCGGATGCCGCCGGCGCGGCTCGACGTCCAGGCGAGCATCTTGCCGTCGGGCGACGGGCACCGGCAGGCCGTCGAACCCGTCGGTGTAGGTCACGCGCACCGGTTCCTTCGTCCCCTGCGGCGTCCGACCATGAACAGCTCGAAGTTCTCGAACCCGAGCTTGTTCGACGCGAAGATGAAATACTCGCCCGACGGGTGCATGTAGGGCGCCCAGCTCATCGATCCGAAGCTCGGTGATCTGCTTCTGGATCGCGTGCCGTCCGGGTTCATCGTCCAGACGTCGGCGATGAGCCCCTGCTCGTCGAAGCGGCGCCAGACGATCTGCTTGCCGTCCGTGCGTGAAGAACGGCCCGCCGTCGTAGCCGAGGACGTGCTGGTCAGCCGCTTCTGGCCCGGAGCCGTCGGCGCGCATGATGTAGATCTCGGCGAAGTAGCTCGGGTTCTCGGTCGAGCGACTTCTTCTCCGCGTCGGTGAGCGGGCGGTCGTAGGCGCTCGCGCATCGACGAGAAGACGATCCACTGGCCGTCGGGCGAGTAGCTGCCTTCGGCGTCGTAGCCGCGCGCGGTCGTGAGCCGCTTCATCGCGCCGGTCTTCTCGCTGTAGGCGTAGATGTCCATCTCGGGGTCGTAGTCCCACGAGTAGCGGCGCTCCTTGCCCGAGGCGCGGAAGGCGAGCTCGTCGTCCTGCAACTGCTTCGACTTCGGATCGGCGTGCGTCGACGCGAACTCGATCTCGTCGGCTGCCGGGACGGAAGAACGCGCAGGTGGTCTTGCCGATGCCGGTCGAGATGCGCTTGGTGTCGCCGGTGGCCAGATCGAGCACGTAGATCTGATAGAACGGGTTGCCCGGCTCGCGCTCGCTCTGGAAGACGAGGCGCTTTGCCGTCCGGGCGACCAGTAGCCTTCGCCGGCGCGCTTGCCTTCGACGGTGAGCCGGCGGACGCGCGTCAGGAAATCACGCTCCTGGTAGGTCGGATCGGGCTGGCCCGGCGCTGGCCGACGCAGCGGAAAGCGAGCGGCGCGAGGATCAGGCCGGCCACGAGCGCAGTGCGGAGCTTCGGTCATCGGCGCACCTATCGAGAAAGGAGGGAGCGGTCTGATTATCGCCGGCGTGCGAGACGTCGCGCCAGTTACAGAATCGGTAGACTTTGATATGACTTTATATGACATTGTGTTCGATATGACGTGATTCACGCGGTAGCGAAATGGAACACATGCTAGCTAAGTGCACTGTTTAACCTAATGTTGACGCCGCACTATGTGCTGGCAATGTCGCGATTCGGCTCGCAAACGGAACAGACTCTATATGACAATTACGACAGTGTAATTCGACAATTCTGGCTGTAACTGACTGACAGGTCAGTCACTTGCTGGCGTCGCAGCGAAACGGACGGGTTGGCCGCACGCTTGCTCTCGCTATAGAGCACGATGAATTCAACTTCGCTCTGCTCCTTGTCAGACGCAAGGCCGTCTGGGGGCCGAAACGAACGGCCTCTGCTCTACTCGTCGTCCTCGCGTGCATGGCGCCGAACCATGGCGTTCGCCAAGCCGCACAACCGCGAAGGCGCCAGGAAGCGCGCCGGCGCTCCGAGCTCGCGCGTCAAGAACTACAAGATCGACGACGAGCTGACGCGCGCGCTCGGCGCGATCGCAACCAGAACCGCACCACGCGCGTCATCGTGACGCTCGCGCCCGGCGCGCAAGCTGCCGGCCGAGTTCAAACGCTACCTGCGCCGCGTCGGCGACAGCGACACGCTCGACCTGATCAACGGCCAGGTGCTCGACGTGCCGAACGGCCTGCTGAAGCAGATGGCGGCGCAACCCGGCGGTGTTCAAGCTGCAGCATCGACCGCCCGATCAAGACGCACAACTACCGCACGGCGGTCACCGTCGGCGCCCGCACCGTGCAGGACTATCTCGGCCTGACCGGCGCCGGCATCGGCATCGCGGTCATCGACTCCGGGCATCACGACCTGGCACGACGACCTCGACGAACAACACGTCGAAGCTGTTCCCGTACGGCAATCAGCGCGTCAGCAAGTTCGTCGACTTCGTCAACGGCCGCACGCTGCCGTATGACGACAACGGCCACGGCACGCACGTCGCCGGCATCATCGCCGGCAACGGCTACGACTCGTACGGCGAGAAGGCGGGCATCGCGCCCGACGCGAACATCATCTCGCTGAAGGTGCTCGACGCAGAACGGCCAGGGCACGATCAGCAACATCATCGCGGCGCTCGGCTGGGTGCGCGAACAACGCCGGCGACCTACAACATCCGCGTCGTCAACATGTCGGTCGGCGCCGGCGATTCACGAGTCCTACTGGACCGACCCGCTGACGCTCGCGGCCAAGGCGCGTCACCGACAAGGGCATCACCGTCGTCGACCGCGGCCGGCAACATGGGCAAGAACGCCGCGGGCCAGCTGCAGTACGGCGCGCATCACGGCGCCGGGCAACGCGCCGTGGGTGCTGACCGTCGGCGCCTCGAGCACCAACGGGCACGCTGACCCGCGACGACGACACGATGGCGAGCTTCAGCTCGTCGGGGCCGACGTTCATCGACTTCGACGCGAAGCCCGACCTGGTCGCGCCGGGCATCGGCACGATCTCGCTGGCGGTGCCGGGCAGCACGTTCTACGCGACGAAGGCGGCGTACCTGCTGGCCGGCAAGCTCGCGCTCGGCTCCAAGCCGTATCTCAGCGCTGAGCGGCACCAGCATGGCGGCGCCGGTCGTCAGCGGCACGGTCGCGCTGATGCTGCAGGCGAACCCGAACCTGACGCCGAACCTGATCAAGGCGATTCTGCAGTACCGCGCAGGTGTATCCGGGCTACAGCCCGCTGCGGCAGGGCGCCGGCTTCCTCAACACGCTCGGCGCGGTGCGCCTGGCGAAGTTCTACCTGAATCCGCGCGTCCGGCGACCGGATGCCGACGCAGACGGTCTGGAGCCGCCAGATTCTCTGGGGCAACCACCGCCTGACGGGCGGCGTCATCACGCCGACGGCGAACGCGTGGGCGACGAACAGTCATCTGGGGCATGGCGAAGACGCCTGGGCGGACGGCGACAACGTCGTGCGGGGCACGAGGCATCAGGCGACAACGTCGTCTGGGGCACGCTCGTCCGGTGACAACGTCGTACGGGGCATCGCCTACGGCGACAACGTCGTGTGGGGCACCTCGTACGGCGACAACGTCGTCTGGGGCACCTCGTTCAAGGGCGACAACGTGGTCTGGGGCACGGCCTCGTCTGGCGACAACGTCGTGTGGGGCACCGACTGCGGCGGCGCCGACTGCGACACCGTCGGTGTGGGGCACGGCCTGCGAAGGCGACAACGTCGTGTGGGGCACGGCCACCGAAGGCGACAACGTCGTGTGGGGCACGTCGCTCGACGCCAACGTGGTCTGGGGCACGTCAGCCGGCAACGACGACGACGTGACCTGGGGCAGTAGCGGCGACGATCAGGAGATCTTCCCGGACGAACGAGACGTGCGAGCCGCTGCCGAGCGCTCGACCTCGAGTTCGGCGACAGCTGGTGCCGCTCGTGCCCATGCCGTCGACGACCATCATCCCGGTTCCCATCGGAGGCCACTAATCATGGAAAAGATGCCCTACCGACAGGAGCTGGACGTTCACTTTCCGCAGCGCACCATCGATCCGGTGATCACCACGATCACCACGGATTGGCGGCGAGGCGCTGCCGGTGCTCGACAGGCGCGCAGGTCACGCTTCGTCAGCTGCGCGCCTCGGATGCGCCGCTCGCTCTGCGCGCTGCTGACGACCGAAGAAGTGTCGCGCTTCATCTCGCCGCCGCCGACGACGGTCGGACGGCTTCGAGCGGTTCATCGCCTGGACGCTGCGGCAGCGGCAGGCCGGCGCGTATATGCCTGCTTCGCGGTGACCGTCGACAGCACGGACACCGCGATCGGAATCTTCCAGCTCCGCGAGCTCGAGCCCGGGTTCGGCACCGCGGAATGGGGATTCGCGATCGGGTCAGCGTATTGGGGCACGGGAGTGTTCCAGGAAGGGGCTGAATTGATGGTCAAGTTCGCGTTCGAGGTGGTCGGCGTCCACCGGCTAGAGGCACGCGCCGCGGTGAAGAACGGGCGCGGCAACGGCGCTCGCTGAGAAAGATCGGCGCCGTGCAGGAAGGGCTGTCTGCGCAAGTCGTTCCTGAAGGACGGTGAGTATCTCGATCAGGCGCTCTGGACCATCCTCCATGAGGACTGGACCGCACGGACGGTCTGGACGGCCGCAGACGGGCTGATCATTCACTAATCCGACGCTCTCGCACTGGAGAAGCAGTATGCATACGGGGCAGGACGGCCGAAAGGCCGCTCCTGCCCTTTGTGTTTCCCGGCGCACGCCCGGGCCGCTCGTGCTGCGTGCTACGATGCGCCGCATGCGGCCGCGCGCTCTCTCGCTGGTTGTCGCTGCGGTGCTCAGCGTGCCGTGGGCCCTGTCCACGCGGAGGTGACGCGTGTCGAGGTCGCGCAGCGCGCGAACCTCGGATTGTCCGGCTACGAAAAGATCATCGGGACGATTCACTTCGCGGTCGACCCGAAGGATCCGCACAACCGCCTCGTCGTCGATCTCGACAAGGCGCCGGTCAACGCCCAGGGGCGCGTCGAGTTCTCCTCGGACTCTCTACATCCTGCGGCCGAAGGCGCCGCGTGGCAACGGCGCCGCCCTCGTCGACATCCTCAACCGCGGCAACAAGGTCGTCCTCGACGGATTCAATCGCGGCGGACTGCCCGACCCGGCGAGCGATGACGATCTCGGCGACCGCTTCCTGATGCGCTTCGGCTACACGCTCGTCTGGGTCGGCTGGGAATTCGACGTCGCCGGATCGGCCGATGGCGATGCGGATTCACGTGCCAGTGGCGACCGACGGCGGGAAGCCGATCACGGGCGTCGTGCGAGCGGCATGGACGGCCGCCGCGAACGCGAAGGGACTTCGTCGTGACCGATCTGGCGATGTACGACGCCGCCGATCCCGACGGTCCCGACAGCTCGCTCGTGGCGTGTCCGTCGATGCGCACCAGCCTCTGCGAGGATGTGAAGCGCGCGGCACGTGGCGCGTGAAGGGGCACGCGGTGACGCTCGACACCGGGTTCGTGCCGGGCACGACCTGCCGGGTCAGTTATCGCGCCGCGAATCCGCCGGTGGCCGGGCTCGGCTTCGTGGCCATTCGCGACACCGCGGCCTGGCTGAAGACATCAGCCCGAAGCGCTCGCGCCGGTGCAGTACGCCTACGGCTACGGATCCTCGCAGAGCGGACGCTTCCTCCGCAGCTTCATGTACGAAGGCTTCAACACCGACGAACGCGATCGGCAGGTGTTCGACGCGGTCTTCGCCCACATCGCCGGCGCCTCGCGCCTCGATCTGAACGGGCGCTGGGCGAAGCCGACCGGGCTCGGCGCCTACGACGCCTCGGCGTTTCCTTCGCCGACGCGAGCCTGGCCGATCCCGTGACCGGCGCGCGCGACGGGCTGCTGGCGAACCCGCGGACCGGTGCGCACGCCCCGGAAGGTCTTCTACACGAATACGCCGGTCGAGTACTGGGGCGCCGGCCGCGTCGCGGCGCTCGTGCACACGACTCCTGACGGCACCGCCGACATCCCGCTGCCCGAGAACGTGCGGTTCTATTTCATCGCCGGCACCCAGCATTCGCCGAGCCGGTTTCCACCGGGCGCCACCAACGGGCAGCAGGTGGACAACGCGGTCGACTATTGGTGGACGATGCGGGCGCTGCTGATGGCGATGCACAAGTGGGTGAAGGAAGGCGTCGCGCCGCCGCCGAGCACCACTACCCGCGTCTTCAGGACGGCACGCTGGTGCCCGCCGCGTGCAGTCGCCTTCCCGGCGATTCCCGGCGTGTCGTCGCCGCGAGCGGCTGTCGGCCGGCTCGCGCGTCGGCAACCGCTGCTCTCCGAATGCCGCCGGGCGCCGGGCGGACACCGACCGCACCGATGCCGCTGCTCGTACCGCAGGTCGACGAGGACGGCAACGAGCGCGCCGGCATCCGTCTGCCCGAGATCGCCGTGCCGCTCGCCACCTACACCGGGTGGAATTTCCGCAAGCCCGAGATCGGTGCGCCCGGCGAGCTCGTCCCGCTGCTCGGTGCCTCGATCCTCTTCCCGGCGACGCGCGCCGCGCGCGGAGGCGTCGAAGGATCCCCGTCGCTCGGTGGAGGAGCGCTACGCGTCGCGCGACGACTACCTCGCGCGCGTGGAGCAGGCGCTCGACGCGCTGGTCCTCAAGCGCTATCCTGATCTGACGACGACGGCCCGCGGATCCTGCAGCGGGCCGGCGATGCAGTGGGATATGGTCTTCGAGCGCTAGTCGTTAGGTCCGGCGATTGGTTTCAGTGTCGCTCGTGATTCTCGTGTCTTTCGTGGCTGCCGAGATGATCCGCCTATGAACCGCCAGATCCGCCTGAAGTCGCGCCCGAGCCGGCATGCCGACCGCCGACAACTTCGAAACCGCCGAGGCGCCGATGCCGGCGGTGCAGGACGGCGACGTCCTCCGCCGCACGATCTACCTCTCGCTCGATCCGTACATGCGCGGGCCGCATGAGCGATGGGCCGTCGACGCCGCATCGGTGAACCTGAACGATGTGATGTGCGGCCACACGGTGAGCGAGGTCGTCGAGTCGCGCCATCCGGACTTCCGCGCCGGCGATATCGTCACCGGCTACGACGGCTGGCAGCAATGCGCCGCGTCGAACGGCAAGGATCTGCGCAAGCTGGATCCGACGGTCGTCCCAGTATCGACGGCGATCGGCGTCCTCGGCATGCCGGGCGCGACCGCGCTTACGTCGGCCTGCTTCGACATCGGCCAGCCGAAAGCCGGGCGAGACCGTCGTCGTCTCCGCCGCGTCAGGCGCGGTCGGGTCGATCGTCGGGCCAGCTCGCGAAGATCCAGGGCTGCCGCGCCGTCGGCATCGCCGGCTCGCCGGACAAGTGCCGCTACGTGGTCGACGAGCTCGGCTTCGACGCCTGCATCAACTACAAGACCGACGACCTGGTCCGGCGCTGCGCGAGCGCGTGCCCGGACGGCGCTCGACATCTACTTCGAGAACGTCGGCGGCAAGGTGTTCGCGGCGGTGCTGAAGGTGATCAATCGCGGGCGCGCATCCCGCTGTGCGGCATGATCGCGAGTACAACACGACCAGCGATCCAGGCGGCCCGAACCTGCGGCCCGCTGCCTGGTCCACGCGCGATGATCAAGGGGTTCATCGTCAGCGATCACTTCGACCGCTTCCCGGCGTTCCTGAAGGACGTGACGCCGCTGGTGCGCGCCGGCAACATCAAATATCGAGAGGACATCGCCGACGGTCTCGACGCCGCGCCCGTCGGCGCTGATCGGGATGTTCGAGGGAAAGAACTTCGGCAAGATGCTGGTGCGCGTCGCGCCGGATCCGACGTCTTCAGGCGTCGGCTCCAGCCGCGACCCTAGACAGTCCGCCTAAAGGCGGACACTACGTACCGCGTACCGCTATTTCTATGTTCGGAAAATCGCTGCCGACCGCGTCCGCCTCGATCCACACCGGGCTCGTCGCGAACGGCTGGGCACTTTGCCGGATCCGCCCAGTGCCATAACGCGTCGAGCACGTGGACCTGCATCAGCGTCCCCTGGGTTTGCAGCGGGGCGCTGACCGGCGTGCCCACCGGCACCGCACCGCGGCTCGCGCACACCAGCGCGCGGTTCTCGTTCGCATACAGCAGTGCTCCCGGCGCCGTCACGACCGGCCGGTAGAACGCGCCGTCCGATCCGATCGCCAGGTAGAAGGCGTCGAGATACTCCTGCGCCCGTTGTTTGCCGGCGGCGTCGATGGGGGTCGAGGCGAGCGCGCGGTATGCATCCGGCTTCCGTTTGACGAAATCGGCGCGCGCGGCATCGAGATCCGCGCGGCTGAACAGCGCCCTGGTCCGCTGGACCTGCGCCAGCACTTCGATCTCGACCGGCGATCGCGAGGGGACAAACGCCGCGTTGAACACCTCCTTGAACCACGGATGGTGTCCGACGACGATCCCGGCGATGTCGAAGTCGTGCATCAACGGCCGCGCCTGGCCGTCCGCGGAGACCGCGGCGATGATGTTCCAGAGCGGGATGGCGCGCGTTGCAGCGGTACGCGTCGGCGGCCGTCATCTTCAGGCACCAGTCGAAGTTGCCGATCATCGCCTCGGCGAGCGCGACGCGCGCGGTGTCCGCCGCGGCCGGAACCGCGCCTGCGCGTTCGTGAATGCCTTCTCGTCGATGTCGTGCACGCCGCCCAGAGCGCCGGACCGCCTCGTCGCTGTCCTCGAGCAGCATCGCGTGCGCGGACGATCGCCTGCTCCTGCGGTGGCGACTGATCGGCGCGGGCGTCGGCATACACGTAGCTGACCCTGGCCGGCCGCGCCTTCAGCGTCGGCACGCCGACGGCCTCCGAGCAGGCGGTGCAGCGAACGCTTCCCGGAGCGGCGACTGCTGGTTGGAGAGCCGCCCGTACTTCGCGGTGAGGCGGTCGCCCTCCGACTCGCCGCAGTGGGTGCCGATTCTGAGCGAGGTCACGCCCGACAAGACTCCGCTCGCCGGAGCCCCGCGCAGGCAGCTGGACCTGAGCTTGGGAAACGCGCACTCGGCCTCGCGCCGGCTCGTGTTCCCGCGCACCCCGACCTTGACGCCCTCCACGACCACGTCGCGGCCGCCGTCCCTATAGGTCAGCGTGCCGGTCACGGCATGCGCCGCGGCCGTGCGCGCGTGATCGAACAGGTCGTTGAACGGCGCCTCCAGCCCGAGCGCAATGACCTCGTAGCTGGAGAAGAGAGAGGAGCTCGTTCCGCCGCTGCAGTGCTGGCGTGCGGCACGAGCGAGGTCAGCGCGGCGACGATGACCAGAGGAAACGCGGCGCGCATCCTCCGGAGAGATCCAAGAGTGTGGCCAACCCGGAAATGGTTCAGCTGTTACCAGCGCCAGCGGACGGCGACGCCCGGACGGATCAAGATACCGCCGAGCCCGCCGGCGAGCGCGCGAACCTCCGGAACGACCGCAAGACCCTTCGACACGCCGATCGCCGCTTCGGCGGCGACCGTGCCGCTCAGGCCGTTCGTGATGAACGTCACCTCGCTCGTGACGACCGACACCCGCGGCAATGCCGGCAGGATGCCCGGAAGCGACGTAAACGTCACGGTCGAGATGCTGCGCTGGTGAGGCTCCGTTCGACGTGCATGAAGCTCACGCCGCCGCGGAAGCCCGCCTGGACTCGTCCGCGCGCCGGCGGGTGATACCCGAGCAGCACCGACGATGCGCTGAAGCGATGCCGTGTTCGTGCTTGATACTGCAGCGAAAGCGCCGGAACGAGGAGCCCGATCGGCTCGCGAAGCGAAAGCGTCCGCTCTTCGCTGACCTCTTTCGCCAGGTCGAGCCCGACCTCGAGGCTCCACGCCGGCGCGAAGAAGGCGCCGAGCCGCGCGCCACCGCCGAAGGTGGCGCCGTCGCCCGGCTCGGCGATGTCGCCGATGGCCGGCGAATCGGGCGCCACGGTTCGCGACAGGCGCGTGAACTCCGCGAACAGATCGCCGCTGACGTAGATCCGCGTGTCGGCGCCCGCGGGTTGGGCAAGGAAGAGACCGAAGCGCACATCACCAGTGCGCGACGCATCATGCCGTTTCTCCTGGCCAGCCTGTCGCAGGTCCCCTCAATCGCGCGGCGCCGGCAGCTCCGTGCGCAGGACCCGATTCAGCGCGTCGACGGTCTTCGTGCCGTCGTCCACGACCCACTCGATCTGCCGCCGCTGATCGCTGGTCCGGCAAGCCCGAGTAGCCTTCGATGGCGCGCGAGAGCGCGTTGGCCGTCGTCAGCTCACGGGAGATCTCCGCCTGCAGCTGGGCCAGCCGCGTATCGGCACCGATCCTCGCGGTGGCGCTCGTCGCACGGGCCAGGGTGAGCGATTTCTCGAGCTCGTAAAGGCTGAGCAGCGCGGCCTGGCGCGCCGCCGATCGCGCGTCGCTGAAGCTGACGCGCGGGTCGCCGTCGACGCGCAGCTCTCCTTTGAGCGGCCTGACGCCGACGATCGGCGACGGTCACGGTGTAAACACCCGGCAGCACGAGCGGCCCACGAGCGGCGCCGCCGGAGGGAGCCGCCGGCCAGCTCCGCGGCCGCCCGCGGCTCCGGGGGCTCCATCCGGAGATCCCACGACACGCGGTTGACGCCCGGCGCGACCTGCCGCTTTCAACGTCCGCACCAGGGTGCCGCGCGAATCGGCGACGGTCATCGTCGCCTGGCCTCCCGGCGCGCGGCGGAGGAAAAACCTCGACGGCCGCGCTGAAGTCCGGGTTCGGGCCGAAAGTACTGGCCGGCGCCGTACCACGCCTGTGGGTTGTAGACGGCGAGCAGGCGCGCGCGGGCCGGCGGCACGAGAAACGCCTCGGTCTGCGACGGCCTCCGGCGTCAGCGCCTCGAGCGACGAGATGTTGTCCAGCACCCAGATCGCAGCGCCCGTGCGTGCCGACGATGCAGATCGTTGTCGCGCGGGTGGATCAGGATGTCGTCCACCGGCACGGTCGGGCATGTTCAGCGTCAGCGGCGACCAGCTCGCGCCGCCGTCGATCGAGAAGTGGATGCCGCGTTCGTGTCCGAGAAAGAGCAGCCGGCGCGTTGCGCGGATGTTCGCGGAGCCGGTGCACCGACGCCGCCGGCAATCCGGACGCAATCGATCGCCACGTCTGGCCGTAGTCGTCGCTGACGTAGGCGTAGGCGCGGTAGTCGTCGTTGTAATGGCCGTCGAACGTCGCGTAGACGCCGGCCGCGATGGCGCGACGGCAGCACGCTGCTGACGTAGGTGCCCGGCGGCAATGCCCGGAACTCCGCTCGTTCACGCTGGTCCACTTCTGTCCGCCGTCCCGCGTGACCGTGCAGCCGGCCCGTCGTCGCTGCCCGTGTAGAGCAGCTTCGCGTCGAGCGGCGATTCGCCGATCGTCGTCAGCGTGGAGAACGACGTCTGGCCGTCGTGCCGCGAGAGCGCGCGCTCCGGCACGCGGCCGCCCATCATCTGCAGCGACTCGCGATCGACGTTCGCCGTGAGGTCCGGGCTGATCGCTTTCCAGCGTCGCGCCGCGGTCGGCCGACTCTGAAGACCATGCTGCGATCCCATGTAGAGCGTCTTCGGGATCGAAGCTCGGACATCACGATCGGCGTGTTCCAGTTCCAGCGCTGCCGTTCGCGAGCGCCCTTCGGCGGTGCCGGCGCGGCGCGCATCGGAGCGAATCGGCCTGCCGCTCGAGCGTGGACAGGTTGACGCGGTTCGCGCGGCCATCCTGCGACTCGATGATGGCCGTGCGCGCGTCGGTCGGATCGATGCCGCGCGTAAAAGCCGTCGCCGCTGCCGATGTTGAAGCCGTCGCGGTTCGCGATGCCGGTGCGGTTGCGCGTCGCGCTCGGCACGCACCAGTGCCCGTTGTCCTGCAGCCCGCCGCAGATCGCGTACGGGTCCTGCATGTCGGCGCTGATCTCGTAGAACTGGCCGACCGGCAGGTTGTCGCGGAACAGCCACGTCGATGCCGCGGTCCCACGAGATCGAGACGCCGCCGTCGCCGCCGACGATCAGGTGGTTGGTGTCGTCGGGATCGATCCAGAGCGCGTGATCCTCGGAGTGGACGGTGCTGAACGACGTCCGCGGAACGTCTTGCCGCCGTCGTCGGAGATGTAGAAGCCGCGGTTCGATCCGAGCAGATAGACGCGTGCGCGATCGTTCGGGTCGGTGCGGATCTGGCTGTGAGTACATCGGCCGCGGGTTGAGCGTGGACCAGGCCTGCCACGTGTCGCCGCGGTCCGCGCTGCGATACACGCCGCTCTCCCGCCCGGCCGCCTCGACGACGGCGAAGATCACGCGCGGATCGGCGTGGAAGATGTCGAGGCCGATGCGTCCCTTGTCGCCGGCCGGCAGCCCGTTCGACAGCCTGCGTCCAGGTTGCGCCGCCGTCGCGGCTGCGGAAGATGCCGCTGCCGGGCCCGCCGCCGTTGAACCCCCAGGCCTTCCGCTGCCGCTGGTACATCGCGGCGAACAGCGTCTGCGGGTCCTGCGGGTCCATCACGAGATCGGTGGCGCCGGTGTCGTCGTCGACATGACAGCACCTTGCGTCCAGCGTCCGCCCGCCGTCGCTCGTCTTGAAGACGCCGCGCTCGCTGTTCGATCCCCAGAGATGGCCGGCCGCCGCGACGTAGACGACGTCCGGGTTCGACGGGTGAACGACGATGCGGCCGATGTGCCGCGTGTCGGCGAGGCCGGCCGACGTCCACGTCTGCCCGGCGTCGATCGATCGATAGACGCCGTCGCCCCACGACGAGCTCTGGCGGTTGTTGGCTTCACCGGTGCCGACCCACACGATCACGTCGGGTTCGACGGCGCGACGGCGATGTCGCCGATCGACATCATCGCGTCGACGCGATCGAAGATCGGCGTCCACGACGTGCCCTGGTTGGTGCTCTTGAACACGCCGCCGCTGGCCGTCGCGACGTAGATCGCGTCGGGCTGGCCGGGCACCGCGCGCGACGGCGAAGTCGTCGATGCGTCCGCCGGTGTTGGCCGGTCCGATGCTGCGCCAGCGCAGCGGCGACAGGAGCGCCGCGCGTCGATGGACGGGCTGCCCTCGGCCGCGAGAGGCCTCGGCGTGCGTCCGCCGGTCGTCAGGAAAAGGATCAGAAGGGCCATAAAAGTGGCGACCGGGCGCATCACGCGGAAGTATATAGTCGGCAGTTCCACGCCGTTGTCCCGAGGTGCAATGGCTTGGTTCTTGCTCCGAGGTCGGGTCATGCAGTGGACACCTGGCAACTCGCGGTGATATCGACGACATGCGCGGGCGGTCCGGCGGCGGCCGGGCCATCCCTCTTGGGCTGGGCGGCTTCCTGGTCGTCCTGGTTCTCAGTTGGCTCAGCGGCACCAACCTGTTCCAGTTGCCTCGGCACCGATACGTCGCCATCGCAGAGCGTCGGCACGTCGGGCGAGGTCCAGACTTCGCCGGCCGAGGAAAAGATGGTCGACTTTGTCGGCGCCGTCGCAAAAGACACCCAGGACGTGTGGGCCGAAAAGCTTGGCTCCCGCTATCGGCGCACCTCCGTCGCCTTGTTCCGTGACGCGGTGGAATCGGGGTGCGGGTTTTGCGCAGTCGGCGACCGGCCCGTTCTACTGCCCGCAGGACGGGAAGGTATACCTGGATCTCGGGTTCTTCAGCGAGCTCGATCGACGCTTCGGCGCCCTGGCGACTTCGCGCTAGGCCTATGTCATCGCGCACGAGTTCGGTCATCACGTGCAGACGCTGCTCGGCCTGAACGCAGCGCGCCTCTGAAGACCGGCGGTCGGGCGCCAACAGCGCCTCGGTCGCGCTCGAGCTCCAGGCTGATTGTTTCGCCGGCGTCTGGGGGCACGAAGCGGCGCGGTCGGGCGCGCCGCGGCCGGCAAGGTGGAGCTCGATCCCGGCGACGTCGAAGAAGCGCTGCGCGCGGCGGCGGCGATTGGCGACGACCGGCTGCAGAAGATGAGCACGGGGCGGGTGATGCCCGATCGCTTCACCCATGGATCGTCGGCGCAGCGGGTCGAGTGGTTCCGGCGCGGGATGGAATCCGGTGATCCACGGGCGTGCAGCGGATCGCCGTCGACGACGCGGTAGCGCGCTTACCTCAGACGGCGGCGGGCGATGACGGCGCGGACGCCCTCGGTCGCCTGCTGCTGGCGCCGGATGTTCTGCGCCACCCTCGCCCGCGCCTCGGCGACGTGGTGGGCGACGCGCTCCTGCTGGCTGGCTCTGACCGTGTGCGGATGCCACGGCAGGTCTGGAAAGATCGCGAACAGGTCGTCGCGCACGTGACGCGTCGGCCTCCATCACCGTGTCGCGCCGAGTCACAGGCAGGTGAGGGCCGCCCGTCATCGGCGGCCGCCGGCCTGCGGCTCGCGGCTTCGCGTCGTAGTCGGCGCGCTCGGTCGCTTCCTTCACCGCCGCCTCGAACCGTTCGAGGCACCGATCGCCGGTGACTCTGGGTGTGGAGCTTCAGGTAGTCGGCCTGCAGGTCCACCTGGTCCGGCGATCGCCACGACGCGGATCGCCGCCGCAGATGCCAGGCGTAGAGGCGGCGGCACACCGCCTCAATGAGCGGCGCCGGCAGCCACAGTCCCAGTTCCATCACCTTTTTGATCCCTGGCCCAGAGGCGCTGTCGCTGGCGCGCCGGCCGCGGGCGCCGCTGCAGCAGTGCGTTCGGATAGAAGCGGGTGACGAACGGGTTGGCGGTAAAAAATGCGTCAAGCCACTCCTCGCCGATGACCGGCTTCAGGTGCAGGACCTGATTCGCGGTGAACAGGTCCTGCGGCTCGAGCGCGAGGTGCGAGTCGGCGAGGACGAAGTTCGCGCACACACGATCGGGGAGCGTAGCGGGGCGCTTGCGCAGTTCGTGCGCGACTACGGCCAGTCGATCGTCGGTCTGATCGGCGTGTCCGTTCGGTTTCTGGCGCTGGTGGCGCTACCGCGAGCACATCCTTCTATAAGCGACTAGCGAGTACTTGCGCGAGAACGACGCGCGGCTCGCGACAGGTACGGCTGATCTCATCGAACTTATCCAGCGGCCCGCACCGGGTCAGCAATTCAAGGATCCGCTGTTCATCGATGACGACCTGCGTGTCGTGCTGCGCAGCGCAACTGGGACAAGAATCCGCGTTCGCCCTGAGCGTTGAGACGAGCGCCGATATGCAGCTATCCAGCGCGATCAAGAGCCATTGAGCGCCGCCTCAGCGGCGCTCTTGCGGCGACCGCGTCACTCCATCGTCAGTTAACCAGCGCGCGCACACAATCCGAGGTGCCATTGCTGCCTCGCAGGCAGGAAAAATGGCGGCGAGTGCACACGAGCGCGCTCTCGGTCATTTCAAGGAGCGCTTTTGAGCGTGCCGGGGGCAGGCTTACTCCGCTCGCCAAGAGCTTGAGGCGCATCAGCAGCGCAAGCTGCGGCGATACGGCAGAGCAGGCCTACAAAGATCTCATCGATCTCGCGGAGACTATGGAGGCTTCGCGGGCCAGAGCTGTTGGCAGCGCGAGCGACACCTTACTTCGCCGAGATCGTTCGACCAACTACCCGGGAAATGCGTGCTCCATGATGACCGCAGATAGGAAGGGTGGTCAGTTCTATCCGGGCGCACTAAGCCGCATGTTTGAAATGCGAGCCGCTCAGTGGCTGGGAGCGATTGGAAAAGGAGACATGCACTCTTCGCGGCGTTATGCGCGCATGATCTGGGTTTCAACGGGATAGAGCCGCAGCGGCTGGGGCTTCAGGACGGATTACCAACGCATACTAGCGGAGCTAAACGATCGCCGTCGGAGGTGGCCCGGCCGACATGCTCGATTGCGGGCGCGGCGACTGAGGCCTCAGAAGCGTGTCGCCGAAGCGCGCAAGGGCGTGTACGACTTTGCTTGGCTTCCCGCGGATTAAGAGCGCCCGCAGCAGCAGGCCCGGCGGCGTAGGCCGCCCAGGCGATGATTGCGTTGGCGAAGCTGCGCACGACGTGCCGCGTAGCACCTCATCAACGAGTTCCTGGCCGCGCCGGTAAGGGCTGGTAGTGCTCGGCATAGGAGAGCAGGCGAGGGCGATGGCGCCCACAGCGATGGCCCAGATGCCGAGGCCGGCGAAACGCCGGCGAGCGCGGCAACGAAGATGGCGAGAAAGCCCAGCATGTCGGACCTCGGTCCGGCGCGACACTTACCACCGTTGCCCAGCAGCCTCATGCCTTGTGTGGCTGATTCGTTCGCCCTTGCACCATGCCGGCCGGAGTCGCCCGGCGAAGCACAGGTAATTGTGAATAAGCGCGATTTCGGCTTGCAGGCGCTTGGGAATGTGCAGGCCGCTTCGTTCGTGACAAGGCGATCACGAGTTTTAGGGCGTCGCCGGGGCGCTGCATTCCTTGACAGGCTCTCGCGGAATCCTTCACCTTGGCGAGCTTGTCCTCGAACGACGGGAACTTTCGTCTGGTCGTCGGTTGAGCCGCCGCCCTCGGCAATTTCCGTCTTCATCTCCTTGATGCTCGACTCGCGCTCGGCGATGGCGATGTCGTGGTCGTTGAGGGCGACGTTCTGTGCCCTTCTTGGCGCACTTGTAGTCCGCTGCCGTTGCAGACTGCGCGGCGAGCACCATGGCGACGGCGAGAGACGAGGGCTGATCTCAGCATGCAGGCGGCAAGCTCGGTTAAATGGCTCAAGGTGATCGGGCGCAATATGCTTGCCCGTCCACTGCAGCGATCAAGCCGGCACAGTGGCAAGCTGCGTGGAACTTTTCAGCAAGCCCGCGTGACGGCTACTTCGCCGAGGCTTAGTGTCCTGATCGCGAAATTCGTCTCAGTGTGCGGCTGGCTCGGAACGAATTTCGCGATCTGAAGGACACTAGCAAATTCATGATTCTAGTGTGATTCAGATCGAGAAGTCCGCTTCCCGACCTAGCCCAGACGCGATGTAGCGGACTTCTCGATCATCACACTAGTGGCCGATATTGAACGTAGGCGGAGACGGCGGCGATGTCGTCCTTGGACAGCTCGACACCGCCCATCGGCGGCATGGCGCCGGGATGTTCCTTGGGCTCCGGCACGCCGTTGACCTAATGGTCTTCTTCGATGGCCTCGAGGCTGCCGTCGCCCCAAAGCCACTTTGCCGCTGGTGAGATCCGGGGCCCACCGGCGTCCCGATGCCGTCGGGTCCGTGGCAACCGGCGCATGTCGCGCCATCCACTTCGCCGGCGAAGATCTTTCTGCCGAGTGCAACTTCTTCAGCCGTTGCACCAGGCGGTATCAGAAGACTTGCCTCGGGATGGATGCCCTCGGGCGGCGACGCTTGCGGTGATGCGGATTGCGATGTCGAGCGGCAGTCGCCGCCGCCTCTGAGAGTGGTTGTCCGCGATCGCCGTTGAAAGTTATGCGCCAAATGCGGCCCCTGACGTCGTCTGAAACGTAGAGCGCGCCATCCGGTCCAACGGCAAGACCAGATGGCCGGTGCGCGGCCCGGCCAGGATCTTTGTGGGCGCCGGCAAATCCGTCGGCGAAGACGACGTAACTTGCCGGACAGCTTTTCCGTCGAGCACAGCGGCTGGAAGACGACGCTATAGCCGCCCTGCGGTCCCGGTGCGCGATTCCACGATCCGTGGAAAGCGATGAAGGCGCCGCCGCGATACGCCTGCCGGGAAGCATCGACAGCCTCGTAGAACTTGAGATCGTTCGGCGCCCAGTGGCGCCGGGAACGCCGCGACAGGCGGAAGTGCTTTGCGCGCAAATCGCCGACCTTCTTGCCGCCGTCGCCGCCATATTCCAGGCGCCAGCACGAGCTTGCTGCTGGCGTCGTCGTAGTAGCAGTACGGCCAGGCCATAGTCGCCGCCCTCCTTCGGTTCGACTACCTCCTCGGCCGGGCAGATTGAAACCCTGCTCGGCGGAATAAAGCTCGGGCCAGTCCTCATGCAGCTGGTCGCGCCCGTGCTGCGTCACAAATAAACGTCCAGCCGCGTCGAAATCGAAGCCTTCTGCCATTGCGCAAGCCGGTTGCATAGCGCTCCGCCGGCGAGAATTTCTGACCCGGTCTTATTGGCGTCGTAGCGCCAGATGCCGGCCCGCGTTTCGAGCTCGGTGCACGGATCGTTGCCTCTGGAATGCGGCATCCGGTTCTTGACCTCGCAGGCATTGGTCGCCGAGCCCATGTCGACGAAGAGGTTGCCCGTTCTGCGTCGATCGTGAACGGATGCATCGGATGGTCGCCTGTGATTGGCATACCTGAGAGGACCGTCCGGCGTTCCAGTCGGCGCGATCTCTCCTCCTTCAGTGGTGTAGCGCGGTCGATCCGATCGTTCGATCTCGGCATAGAGCCAGGCCTTGTAGAGCGCGCATGCCCGTGCCGCCGTGTGCCGCCCTCGGCAACTGTCTGCGCCGAAGCGCTTGACGACGTCGGCGCGTGCCGTTCCCTTGGTGTCTTTCAGCGCGCACGAGCGAAGCCGTCCGGCGGAGCGCGTGTCGTTGTTGTAATAGACGCCGCTCCACGTATTCACGTAGACGGTGCCGTCCTGGCGTTACGACAAGCTGGCGGGCGTGGCCGAGTTTGTCGGCGAAGACCGTCGCGCAGAAGCCCGGGGCAGCGCGATCCAGGTGTCGGTCTCGGCACACTTGGTGCTCTTCGGCGGCATGCGCGGGCGCTCGGCATAGAGGGTGCCCGCGCTTAGGGCGGTGAGCAGGCCGCCAACCGCGCCCATCGCTGCTATCTGCCGCCCCGATAGCTTTTGCATTGCCATGTATGCTCTCACGCTCGCGTTCCCATCGATAAGCAATGTAATGG
>ERZ1370068.616-contig-10562_pt1 | contig 31765 bp, 33 predicted proteins | sample MGYA00561227_ERZ1370068 | MGnify/ENA primary metagenome ERZ1370068 (study PRJEB38410, sample SAMEA6850437) | metagenome | study: Metagenomic assessment of the ecological functions of the soil: analysis of the soil microbiota associated with the...
ATGCTTCGTTCAGTTTACGTATTGCTAGATCACTGGCGGAACTGCTGAAGGACGCCGTGTCAACCGGCGATTTCCAACGGGCCGCCGCCGTGTACCGGGACTGGAGAGCGGATCCCGTCAACGCGTACGTCCTCGCCGACGCCGAGCTCCCGGTCAAGCAGCCTCGCCTACGAACTGATGGCGGCGAGGCGCCTGGACCAGGCCGTCGAGTGTTCAAGCTGAACACCGCCGCGTTCCGCGGTCGGCCAACGCCTTCGACAGCCTGGGCGAGGCCTACAAGACGCGAGGAGACCGGGAGCTGGCGATCCCAGAGTTATGAAAGAGCGCTGGAGCTCGACCCGGGCATGAGATCGGCCGTCGAAGCGTTGAAGGGAGCTCCGGAGCCGTTGAGACCGCGACCGCGCAGGCTAAGATACGCCCGTGATCCTCCGACACGGCGCGGCGGGTTCTCAGGTCAGGTCGGACTCCATCCGCGAAGCAGATCAGTCTGGGCCCTGCCGACCTTCGTCCGCGCCGTCGAGGAGATCGCGGCCTGCCGCGGGCGCCTCTGCGTCACGGGCCTCGGAAAATCCGGGCCTCATCGGGACAGAAGATGGCCTCGACGCTCGCCTCGACCGGAACGCCGGCCTACTTCCTCACACGCCGCCGAGGCCTCGCACGGGGACCTCGGGATGCTCGTCGCCGGCGACGTGGTGCTCGCGTTTCTGCGTCCGGCGAGTCGCCGGAGGTCGTGCGCCTGCTCGATTCGCGCGCGCCGATCGATCTTCACGATCGCGCATGACCGGCGAGCCCGGTTCCTCGGTCGCGCGCGGGGCGGACCTGACTCTCTCCGGTCGTCCTCTCGCGTGAGGCCTGCCCCTTGAACCTCGCCCCGACGGCCTCGACGACCGTGCTCCTCGCTGGTCGGCGACGCCGCTGCCATGGCGCTGGCGGAAAAGCGCGGCTTCAAGGAGGAAGACTTCGCGGCCCTGCATCCGGGCGGCGAGCTCGGCAGGCGATCCCTGAAGGTCCGGGACCTCATGCGGACGGGAGAGCGGGTCCCGCGTGTCTCCCGCGAAAACGCCGATGACCGAGACGATCCACGAGATGTCGCGAAAATTGATGGGAGTCGCTCGGCGTCGTCAACGGGAAGGGGGATCTCGTCGGCGTCATTTCCGACGGCGACATCCGGCGGCTCGTCGAAAAGGACCCGCGCCTGCCTGTCCCGGACCGCGGGCGATTGCTCCGCATCCAGCCCCCGGACCATTCTCGCCGAGGCGCTCGCGACCGAGTGCCCTCGCCCGGATGGAAGACTGGAAGATCACATCCCTCTTCATCACGGACGAGAACGGCCGCCTCTCCGGCGCCCTGCACATGCACGACCTGCTGTCCGCGGGAATCCGGTAATTGAAGATTGAGGTGATTGACGATTGGATGATTGAGCACGGGATGATGCGATGAAGCCGGGCCCTAATTCGTCGATCTCCCGATCGCCCAATCGCCAATCATCCGGGCTCTCTTTTTCGACGTGGACGGCGTCCTGACGGACGGGCGCATTTATCTGGCCGGACGACGGGCACGAGTTCAAGGTCTTCGACACCAAGGACGGGCACTGGGATGCGGAAGGCGATCGCGTCGGGCCTGAAGATCGCCTGGATCTCCGGCCGGACTTCGCCGGCGACGGCGCCCGGCGCGCAAGGAGCTCGGCGTGCATGCCTGCCTCCAGGGCGTCCGCGACAAGCTCGCCAGGTACGAGATGCTCTGCCGGCGCTGGAAGGCTCGCGCCGGGGCAGACCGCGGCCCTGGGCGACGACGAGCCCGACGTGCCGGATGCTCGAGGCCGCCGGCTTCTCCGCCTGCCCCGTCCGACGCCACGCCGCCCGCGCGCGGTGGCCGCGCAGGTGCGTCTGACGAGACCAGGCGTGCCGCGGCGCGGCGCGGGAATTCATCGACGCGGTCCTGCGGGAAGAACGCGGTCGCGAGGAAGCAAGCCCGCGCCGCGCCGTCAGGCGGCGTCGCGCTTCCTGAAAACCCACGCGGCGGCGATCCCGAGCAGGTAGAGCAGGATCATCGGGACGGCGAAGACGCATTGCGTCGCGACGTCCGGGGTGGGCGTGATGACGGCCGCGATGATGAAGATGATCAGCACGGCGTACTTGAACTTCGCCAGGAGCCAGCGCTCGGAGACGACGCCCATCCGCGCGAGGAAGAAGATCAGGATCGGCATCTCGAAGCAGATGCCCGAGGCCGAGGATGATCTTGATCGCGGTCCGCCAGGTACTCGTTGATCGTGATGACCGCGTTGAAGTTCTTCCCCACCCCGACGAGGAATCCCGACGACGAGCGGGAACGCCTCGTAGTACCCGAACGCGCAGCCGGCCAGGAAGAAGAAGACTCCCGCGAAGATGAAGGGCCACGACGTAGCGCTTCTCGTTGCCGGTAGAGGGCCGGCGCGATGAAGAGCCAGAGCTGCCACAGGATGACCGGCGAGGCCGCGATGATGCCCGCGAACATGGCCACGCGGAAATACATCAGGAAGGGCTCGGTCAGCGTCGTGTAGGAGAGGTTCTGGCCGGGCGGCAGCACGCGGCGCACGGCGGCGGCGAGGAACTCGAAGATCTGCGGCGCCCAGTTCCAGCGACGCGAGGAACGTGACGAAGACCGCGATGAGGCAGACGATCAGGCGCTTGCGGAACTCTTCGAGGTGCTCGAAGAACCCCATCCGGGGCAGCTCTTCCTCGCCTTCCGGGGAGGGGCGGCCGGCTGGCCCGGGAGGAACCGCCTCAAGAGGGTTCGATCGGGCCGGGAATCGGGGCGGATCGCGGCGGGCGGTTCGGTCGAGCCGCGCGGCACGGCGGAGGCGCGGGCGCCGGCGGTCGCCGCCGACGGCCGGGGCCGAAGACCCTTCGAGCGGCAGCGCGCTCCGGAGGCTCGCTGGAACGCTCGCCACCGTGCTCGCGCACGGAGGAGACCTCGTTCTTGCCCTGCTCGATCTCCTGCTCGATCGTCTTCTTCAGCTCGTCGGAGGCCCTCTTGAACTCCGCCAGGCCCTTGCCGATGGACTTTCCGATCTCGGGAGCTTCTTCGGGCCGAAGACGAGCAGCGCCACGACGAAAATCAGGATCAATTCGGGCATTCCGATCGAGCCAAACATGTTTCCCTCGGTGATGATTGTACCTCTCGGTTCCTGGCACTACCGTTCCGACGGGCGAAATGCCACAATGCGATCTTTAGCGAGGAGGCCTTCCTTGAGCCAGCCACGTTCCCGCATCCTCATCGGCCTGTGCCTGTTCGTGGTCGCCGCGACCCTCGTCGGCGGCGCCCTCGGCGAGAAGCTCCCGGCCGGAGCGGACCGCGAGATGCCGTCGCTCGACGAGTACGCCGACATCCTGACGACGCTCTCCGACTGGGCGCCCGAGCCGGTCCCGCCCGACAAGATCGTGTACGCCTCGATCCACGGGATGCTCTCGCGCCTCGACCCCCACACGGCCTTCCTCGAGCCCGACGACTACGCCGCCATGCGGGAGAAGCAGCAGGGCTCGTTCTTCGGGCTCGGCATCCAGATCCAGAAGAGGATGGGCAAGATCACCGTGATCGCCCCGATGGAGGGCACCCCGGCCTTCAAGCTCGGCATCCGCGCCGGCGACATCATCACGCACATCGAGGACGAGGAGCTGCAAGGAAGAGATCTCGACCGACGAGGTCGTCCGCAAGCTGCGCGGCCCCAAGGGGACCCAGGTCGACGATCACGATCCGCCGGGCGGGCATCGACGAGCCGATCCGGATGACGATCACGCGCGCGGAGATCCCGACGCGGGCGGTCCCGTACGCCTTCATGATCACGCCGGACACCGGCTACATCTTCCTGCGCGACTTCACGCACACGTCCAGCCGCGAGCTCGACCGCGGCCATCGGACAGCCTGGAAAAGCAGGGGCATGAAGAGGCTGATGCTCGACATCCGGGGCAACCCGGGCGGCGTCCTCGACCAGGCCGTGGACATCAGCGACATCTTCCTCGGCAAAGGGCGACAAGGTCGTCTACACGCGCGGCCGCACGTCCTCCTCCGCGCAGGACTTCTTCGCGCCGGGCGAGGGCCCGCACTTCGACAAGCCGCTCGTCGTGCTCGTCAACCGCGGCTCCGCCTCCGCCTCGGAGATCGTGGCGGGCGCCATCCAGGACCACGACCGCGGCCTGATCGTCGGCCAGCGCACGTGGGGCAAGGGCCTCGTCCAGAGCGTCTACACCGCTGCCGTACGGGGCGGGCCTGGCGCTGACGACCGCCCGCTACTACACGCCGTCGGGCCGCTGGATCCAGCGCGACTACAGCGACCTGCTCGCCTACGTGAACCCGGAGGACCCCGGACGCGGCGCCGCGCGAGAAGTCCGCGACGAGGACGCGACGAAGACCGGCCAGCCGCTTCTACACCGACGCCGGCCGGATCGTATACGCCGCCGGCGGGATCACGCCGGACGTCCTCGTCAAGAACAACTTCGACTCGAAGCTCGTCACGCAGCTGCTGGCGCGCAACATGTTCTTCAACTTCGCGGTCCAGTGGCTGCCGAAACACCAGGACAGTCCTGCAGGACCTCCGGTCACGCCCGCCCTGCCGCCAGGAGTTCTTCAAGTTCGTGGAAGCTTCGAAGTTCTCGACCGCCGAGGAGCTCGAGCGGCAGTGGAACGACGAGCCGAACAAGGGCCTCCTCGACTACGCGCTGCGCATCGACATCGCCAACGTGCGCTTCGGCCTCGAGGCCGGCTGGAAGGTCCGCGCGTCCGGCGACACGCAGGTCCAGAAGGGCCTGACCCTTTTCGACGAGGCGGCCGCGCGTGGCGGCCCTCCCGAAGAAGCCGAACCCGGCCCACGCCGCCAAGACCCTGACTGGAGAGCGCTTCGGCCGTCCGGGTCAAGGGGCCACGAAACGAGAACAGCCGGGCTCCGCTTTCGCTCATTATCTGAGCAGGCCTTGACCTTGCCTGACCTGTTCCTTAGGCAGGTACGTGGTGTTGTTGAAGACCACGAACTTCGCGCCGGCCGATCTCGGTCCGGTAGGCCGGGCCGCCCGGTGATGGCGTTGGGCGTATCGACCGCGTAGACGACGAAGTCGTGCTGCGCGTCGGTCAGCGTGCTCGTGTCGAACGCGAATGACCAGCCGACGAACGCGACCGGTCCTCGAAGGTGAAGGGCGTCGCGGGGACCCGGGTGTCGTTGGCCGGGACGTCGGCCGCGCGGCGATAACGGCGGGAAAGATGCTGCCGACGACCTTCCCGTCGATGTCCATGTCGAGCCGCACGATCCCGTTGACGCCAGGGAGCCTGGCCGCCGTTGTCGTAATCGAAGGCCCAGCCCGGAAAGGTCGCAGACGCCCTTTGACGAACTGCAGCGGCGTCGGCGAGTCGATGTAGCCGAAGGCAGGCCGGTCGGCGAACTCTCCCGATGTCGCAGAGGACGTCCACGGAAATCGCGGCGATCTGCGTCACCGTCTCCTTCTCATCGCCGGCCGAATGGCGATGGTGTGCTTGCCCGGCACGCGACGTAGACCGCCGACAGACGGGCTCGCCGAACGGGTCGGGCACGATGACGTCGAAGAGGCCGTTGCCCGGGTCCTGCTCGAGGGTGAAAGAGGAAGTGGAAGCCGGAATTGTCCGCGTTGACGTAGCCCGGATAGGCGCGCGCGACGTCCGGACGGTTGACGCCGTAGCAGTTGGCCATGGATCTGTGCCGGTGCGGACGCAGTCGCGGCGCGTGTTGGCGATGATCTCGCCCGTCGATCAACAGCTCGACGTACGACACCTGGCCCCGGTCCTGCCGAACGATCCGACGTCGAGCGCCCAGCCGGCTGACGATGTTCTTGTAGAAAGACACCGGCACCGGCAGCGCCTCGGTAGTCCGGCGGCGGGGAAACACGGCTAGGCCGGGCACGGGAGCGCAGGACCCCGAGGGACATGATGGGGACCGTCGGGCGACACAGAGGATCGAAGCCTTGTCCAGCGGGATGTCCAGGATAGCCGAACGGCGGCAGGTTCGAGCCGTTGTTGATGATCTGGACCGTGCGCGTGCCGAGGACGTTGGAGGACACCCTGGTTGTCGACGGCGCGCACGGAGATCATGTGCACGCCGTCCACGAACGCCGTCGTGTCGATGTTGGCCAGAAACCCGGAGTTCTGGCCGAGTTCGGGACGTCCGGGAAGACCGCGAAGACGTCCGGGCCGCGGCAGGCCGTAGATCCCGGTCGAAGGCAGCCGTTGCCCGACGGCGCCCGCCACGATCCGGCCGTCCACGAGGAAGTCGATGTGATCGATCGACCCCGGAGTCGTCGACCGCCCAGCCGGAGACCGGGAGGGAGCCGCTGATGCCTGTCTGCGTATCGCTTGGCGAATCGATGTTCCCGAACGGGGTCTGGTTCGCGCCGGCCGCCGCCACGACCACCGAGACCGTTGCCAGGTCGAAGACCGCCCCAGTCCCGGTCTCCGACACCTTGATCGCAACGGTGTGCGTGCCCGGCCGAGAGGCTCCGCGCGCTGAACGACGTGACGAAACCGGGGTTCTGCGTGGGACTGCCGGCGTAGCTCGGGTTGAGGGCGATCACGTCGGGCCGCGGGAAGTTCGTCTCCACGAGGCGGCGCAAGGCGCCGTCCACCCAGACTCGATCTTTTCGATGCCCGCGAAGTCCAGCACCCACCCGGAAGACGAGGACGACGCCGGAGACGATCTGGCCGGCTGTCGGGGTCTCGAGCACCCCGATCGGACCTGCGAGTGCCGCGCTCCCGGACAGTCCCAGCGCCGAGGACCAGAGAAACCAGCAAGCGATGACGAAGACTTGGACATTCGAGATCCTCCCGAAAGGTTCCGAAAAGGATGTGGAAAAATCGATGGAAAGTCAAGCACTTCAAGGAACTTCACCTCATTTTTTCGGCAAAAAACCGCCGGTTGGGATGTTAAAAACAGTTCGCACGGAGCCCCGAGGTCTGAAAAAGATGAAGTCGCACCGGATTGAAGATCCTCGTTTCGCTCGCCCTGACGGCGGTGCTGCCTCTTCCTCTTCTTTCGGGGAGTGGACCTCGAGCAAGATCCGCGGAGGCGATCGCTCGGGGCGTCGCCCGGCTGGCTCGGCGCGAGCGTCGTCGCCGAGCTTGCTCACTTTCTTTATCCGGGCCGTCCGCTGGACCTGGATCCTGCGGCCCGTCGCCCGCGTGCCCATCGTGGCCGGCGTTCGCGGCGACCGCCGCCGGCTTCGCGCGCCAACAACCTGCCGGGCAAGGTCGGAGAAGTGCTGCGCCCGTACCTTCTCTCGCGGTCGCGCCGGCTCCCCTTCTCCCCGCTGCTCGCCTCGATCTCTGCTCGAGCGCGTCTTCGACGGCGCTCCGTGATCTTCTTTCCTGCCTGGCGATGAGCGCCGGCGTGACCCGCTCGGGAGGCTCCGTCCGGATCATCGTGCCCGCGGCGGTGCTCGCGCGCTGGTCATCGCCGTCGTTCTCTTCGCGGTCTTCCGGCGGACGCAGACCGAGCGGCCTCATGGAGCTGCGTCTGGCGGCGGCTCCCCGGCGAGATTCCAGCCGCGCGCTAAGGAATTCGCCGTGACCTTCGTGGACGGCTTCGCCTCTCTCAGGAGCCCCGGGCCTCCTGGCCGCGATCGTGGCGGGCTCCCTCGCGATGTGGCTCGTGATCAACGTCAGATCTATTTCGTGCTGAAGGCCTTCGCGCTGCCGCTCCCGCTCTCGGCCGCGTACGTCGTGACCGCCGCGGCCGTGCTCGGCCTGGCCGTGCCGACGCCGGGGGGCTCGGCTCGTACCAGGTCGCCGTGCAGATCGCGCTGACCGACGTCTTCTCCGTGTCGCGCACGGCGGCCACGTCCGTCGCTCTGGTCGCCTGGGCCACCTCCTTCGTTCTCGATCACGGTCGTCGGCGTCGGCTTTCTCCTCTTCTCCTTCCGTTCGGCGCATCTGCGCGACGTCCCCGAACCGGGGGCCGGAAGTCAAAGGACTGAGCCGGGTGGACGTTGAGGCGGAATCCAGAAGAGAATGAACGGGTGAAACCCGAGTCCCGAGTGTCGAGTCCCGAGTCCCGCCCCGCATGAAATGCCCGTTTCTGCGGCGGGCGGGGACGACCGGGTCGTGGACTCGCGCGAGGGCCGGGAGAGAGAAGTCATCCGCCGCCGCCGCGAGTGCGTGACCTGCGGCCGGCGCTTCACCTCCTACGAGACGATCGAGGAGATCCCCTACGTCGTCGTGAAGAAGGACGGCCGGCGCGAGGCGTTCGATCAGCAAGAAGCTGCGGGCAGGGCTCGTCAAGGCCTGCGAGAAGACGGCCCGTCTCCGCGGCGAGGCTCGACGCGATCGTGGACGAGATCGAGACGCGGCTCCACGACACGGAGGAGCGCGAGATGGCCACGAGCCAGCTCGGGTCGCTCGTCATGGAGCGGCTGCGCGAGCTGGACAAGGTCGCGTACGTGCGCTTCGCCTCGGTCTACCGGAAGTTCGAGGACGTCGACGAGTTCTTGGACGAGCTGAAGACTCTGATCGGCCGCGCCGAGACGAAGACGACGACATGAGGAACGTGAGACGTCAGGGGCCGGGCGTCAGGACTGAAGCTGGACGCTGAACTCCGCCTCCTCTGGCCCGCGACGAAGCGCTCGCCCAGTTCTACGGGCCTCTCGTCGAGCTTTCGCGGCTCCAGAGCGAGTTGAACCGTCTCTTCTCGCTCTTCGTCGAGAGCAACAAGAGCATCGACGTCGGGATCGACCTGGGACCCGCAACGTGGACATCCTGGACGACGGGGAGAATGTCCGGGTCCTGATCGAGCTGCCGGGCGTCGAGGCGGAGGACGTCGACGGTGACGATCCGCGGGCGCGTCGCTGACGGCGCCGCGGCACGAAGAGGGGCGGATCCGGACCCGGGAGGGCATCCGGCTTCTTCTGCATGGAGCGCTACTTCGGCACGTTCGTCAAGTCGCGTGCCGCTGCCGCGCCCGGTCAACACGCACCGGGCCGTGACGAAGCTGAAGGACGGCGCTGCTCGAGGTCATTTTCCCGCGCGTCCCGGACCAGCGGGAAAAGGAGCTGGTGATCACGGTCCGGAGCGAGGAAGACTGAGGAGATTGAAAGAATGAAAGATTGATGGATTGAGTGAGATTGAGTCGCCCGAGCCCAATCCTTCAATCGTCAGTCCTTCAATCGTCAAATGGCAATGGCTGAAGTCGAAGAGAAAGAACGCGAGACGCGCCGAGCGGGAGCAGGACCTTCCGATCCCGGACATCCTGCCCGTCCTGCCGCTGAAGGACGTCGTCGTCTTTCCGTTCATCATCCTCCCGCTGTCCGTCTCGCGCGAGAAGTCGATCAACGCGGTGGACGCCGCGCTGGCCGAGCAGCGGATCATCATGCTCGTCGCGCAGCAGGACGCGCAGAACGAGACGCCGCGGCCGGGACGAGCTCTTCACGGTCGGCACCGTCGCCGCCATCATGCGGATGCTGAAGCTCCCCGACGGGCGCATCCGCCTCCTCGTCCAGGGCCTCGCCCGCGCGCGCATCGATTCCTTCCTCGCCGAGGAGCCGTATCTGAAGGCCAAGGTCACGCGGCTCGAGGAGCCCGGACCGCCGAAGGAGCTCCGCCCGAGCACGAGGCGCTTCTGCGCAGCGTCAAGCAGAACCTGGAGAAATCCGTCTCGCTCGGCAAGAACATCTCCCAGGAGGTCATGGTCATCGCGGCCAACCTCGACGACCCGGCGCGCCTCTCCGGACCTGGCGGCGTCCAACCTCGACCTGAAGCTGCGAGGACGCGCAGAAGATCCTCGAGTCCACCGACCCGATCGAGCGCCTGCGCCTGGTCAACGAGAGCCTCGCCAAGGAGATCACCGTCCTGACGATGCAGCAGGAGATCTCCTCCCAGGCGCGCGGCGAGATGGACCGGTCGCAGCGCGAGTACTACCTGCGCCAGCAGCTCCGCGCGATCCAGCACGAGCTCGGCGAAGGCGAGGAGATGTCCGAGGAGCTCGCCGGGTTCCGCAAGACGATCGTGGAGAAGAAGATCGCGCCGGAGGCCGCGGCCTGGAGATCGAGAAGCAGATCAAGCGGCTCGAGCGGAGCCACCCGGACTCCGCCGAGACGTCGATCATCCGCACGTACCTCGACTGGATGACCGGGCTGCCCTGGGGCGCGTCTCGGAGGACTCGCAGCGACATCGAGCGGGCCCGCAAGATCCTGGACGACGGACCACTACGACATCGAGAAGGTCAAGGAGCGCATCCTCGAGTACCTGGCGGTCGCACGCCCTGAAGAAGACGCTGAAGGGGCCGATCCTCTGCTTCGTCGGGCCGCCCGGCGTCGGCAAGACCTCGCTCGGCCGCTCGATCGCCCGCGCGCTCGGCCGCAAGTTCGTGCGGCTCTCTCTCGGCGGCGTGCGCGACGAGGCCGAGATCCGCGGCCACCGCCGCACCTACGTCGGCGCCATGCCCGGCCGCATCATCCAGGGCATCCACCAGGCCGGCACGTCGCAACCCGGTGTTCATGCTCGGACGAGATCGACAAGCTCGGCGCCGACTACCGCGGCGACCCGTCGTCCGCGCTGCTCGAGGTGCTCGACCCCGAGCAGAACTACTCCTTCCGCGACCACTACCTCGGCGTGCCCTACGACCTCTCCAGCGTGCTCTTCATCGCTACCGCCAACATCCTCGACCCGATCCAGCCGGCGTTCCTCGACCGCATGGAGGTCATCCGCCTCTCCGGCTACACGCTCGAGGAGAAGAAGGCGATCGCCGCGCCGCCACCTGATCCCGAAGCAGTTCGACGAGAACGGCGTGTCCGATGTCAACCTCGAGATTCACCGACTCCGGCATCTGCGAAGATCATCGAGGCCTACACGCGCGAGGCGGGCCTGCGCAACCTCGAGCGCGAGATCGGCGCGATCTGCCGCAAGGTCGCGGTCTCGGTCGCCAAGGGGAAGACCCGCCGCTACCGGATCACGGGCCCCGTGGTCGAGAAGATGCTCGGCCCGGTCCGGCACTTCGCCGACGAGCTCCTGAAGAAGGACCAGGTCGGCGTGGCCACGGGCCTGGCCTGGACTTCGGCGGGCGGCGACATCCTCTTCGTCGAGGCGCTCGCCGTGCGCGGCAAGGGAGGCCTGCGCCTGACCGGGCCAGCTCGGCGAGGTGATGAAGGAGTCGGCGCAGGCCGCGCATGTCGTACGCGCGCGCGCACGCCGCGGACCTGCTCGATCCCGACGGATTTCTTCGAGACGCACGACGTTCACGTCCACGTGCCGGAGGGCGTCGATCCCCAAGGACGGCCCGTCGGCCGGCATCACGATCGCGGCCGCGATGATCTCCGCGTTCACGCGGCCGGCCGGTGCGCCGCGACGTCGCGATGACGGGCGAGATCACGCTGCGCGGCGAGGTCCTTCCGATCGGCGGGGTCAAGGAGAAGGTGCTCGCGGCGCGCGCAGGCGAAGATCTCGACGGTCATCCTGCCGCGACTGAACCGGCGCGACGTGGAACAGGTCGGCGTGCGCGTCCTCCACGGGATGTTGTTTCAGTACGTGAGCACGGTGGAGGAGGTCCTGGCCTTCGCGCTGCGCCCGACGCAGGGAGCGGCGCCGCCCCCGCGGAAGCGGAGGAAGCAACTCATTCCCGGGGCGATGTTCCCGTGGCCGCCCGCGAGATCGCGGTGACGCCCGAGAGTCGCGCGAAAGCCCGCGCGAGCCTCGCGGCCCTGAAGGGCCGCGCCCGGAGCGCGGAAGATAATCCAACCGATGAGACCGGAGGATCGGTTCGTCGAGAGGCTGCGGCGGCTGCTCCCCGCTTCGGAGCGGATCGCGGTGGGGCCGGGCGACGACGCGGCAGTCGTTCGCGTCGAGAGCGGGGATCTCGTGCTCACGACCGACCTGGTGGTCGAAGGGCGTGGACTTCCTTCCGGAAACAGACCCGGAGTCGGTCGGCCGGCGCGCGCTCGCGGTCAACCTCTCGGATCTGGCGGCGATGGGTGCCCGTCCCGAGTTCTTCCTGCTTTCGATCGGCTTCTCCGCGGAGAAGGGAGAAGACTTTCCGCTCGCCGTCGCGCGCGGCGCGCTCTCCCGCGCCCGGCCGCTCGGCGTCGATCTGGCCGGAGGCGACCTCTCGAGCAGCGCACAGACGATCGTCTCCATCGCTCTCTGGGGGCGCGCGGAGAACCGGCCGGCGCTCCGATCGGGGCGCGTCGGCCGGAGACGCGCTCTTCGTCTCCGGGTTTCCGGCCGCGCCGCCGCCGGACTCTCTCTGGCTCGCGGTCGCTCGAGCGGTGACACCGTCCCGGCCGCCCTTGCGTCCGAGCATGTTGCCGAGCTGCTGGCCGCCTACCGCGACCCCGAGCCTCGCGTCGCTCTCGGTCTCGAGCTTTCGCGGCGGAACCTCTGGGCGCGGCGATCGACGTGTCCGACGGGATCGGCGCGGACGCGGCGCGGCCTGCGCGCGCGTCGGGCCTGCCGCGTCGTCCTCGAAAGGACGCGCCTTCCCGTCTCCCCGGCGCTCAAGGCCTTCGCCGACCTGCGGACGACGGATCCCGCCGACTGGATCCTCGGCGGCGGCGACGACTACGAGCTTCTCTTCGCGGCGCCGGAGAGCGCGGCCAAAGCGATCGAAACGCTCGCGAGCCGCGAGGTCCCGGTCACCCGCATCGGCAGCCTGGAGACGGGCGGCGGAGCTTTTCTGAGCGATGGCGGGCAGGAGCGCGACATCTCTTCTCTCGGATACGACCACTTCGAGAAGGAACCGTGAAGTTCTTCCACGTCCCGCGCGCGTTCCGGCGCCGCCGCCTCCATCGCTTGAAGTGGAGGCGCCGCTGGAAGGTGCTCGTGCTCGACCTGCTCGGCCGCGAGGAATCACCCGAGCGCGTCGCTGCGGCGATCGCCGTCGGCATCGGCGTCGGGTTCTCCCCTTCATCGGGTTCCACATCTGGATCGCGCTCGGCCTCGCGTTCCTGTTTCGCCTGAACAAGATCGACGCCGCGCTCGGACAGTTCGTGGGGAATCCCTGGACCCTCCCCGCCGTCTACGCGCTCGGATACCGGCTGGGCCGCGCGGCTCCTGGGATACGATCGCCGGAGCGCGCCGAGGCTCGCCTGGGACCGGCTGCTCCACAGCGACTTCTGGAAGGCCTTCAAGGGTCCCGCCTTCGCGCCGCGCCTCCTCTCCTTCCTCGTCGGCACGATGGTCATCGCGATCCTCATCGGGGTCGTGGCCTACGTGTTCTTTCTCCTCATCCTCCGCCTTTACCACCGCCGCCATCCCCGGGTCGCGATCCGCGCCGCCCACCGCCGCACCACGGAAAAACTTCGCCTCGTCAGGAGGGTCTCCCGACGATCTGCCGGAGACGTGAGGCTGGTTCCGGCTACCCTGAACTCTGGACCCTGGGCTTTGGACTCGCGCGCGGAGCGAGCGATCCCTTGAGTCTTGCGAAACGCCTCGCGTACGTCGCTCGTCTGCGCCGCGCGCAGCAACAGCGCCCAGTCTTCCGCCGGAGCGCGAGAGGCGGAAGATCTGCTCGCGGGCAAGCGCCTCGGCCATCGCGAGCCCCGAGCGGGCATCGTCGGTCGGCGAGGAGGCGCAGGGCCGGCAGATACCGCGGCTCGAGGAGGAGCGCCCGGCGCGCCTCCCTGACCGCCTCTTCGGTCCTGCCCACGCGGAGAAGCCAGCTCGCGAAATCCGCGTGGACGGAAGGGGTCGCGGGGCCCAGGGCGAGCGCCCGGCGCCAGTCCTCGAGCGCCTCCGGCCACGGGAGCCTCGAGCGCACCGTCGCCAGCCGGTTCGCCAGCGGCAGCGAGTCCGGCTTCTGCGCGAGTCCGTTGCGGTAGATCTGCTCGGCCCCGGCAGGGTCTCCGCGCGCCTCGCGGACCAGCCCCAGTCCGAAGTAACCGTTCTCGTACCGCGAGTTCGACCTCGATCGACTGCGCGTAGGACTCCTCGGCGTCGGCCAGCAGTCCCATCTCCTTCTCCACCCGCCCCTTGCCCGCCCAGGCGTCCCAGTAATCCTCGTAGATCTCCGTCGCGCGTTCGTACTCCTCGCGGGCGCGCAGGTACTGCCGGGCTTCCGCCCAGACGTAGGCGATGTCGTAGTGCGCCTTCGCGCTCTCGGGCGACGTCCGGACGAGATTCAGGAACAGGCCCTCGTCGCTCCACCAGGCGGCGTTGCGCACGATCGTGCGCGCGCCCAGCAGCAGCGACGGCCGCCGCCAGGATTCCCGGAACGCCGCGGCGAGAGAACCGACGCGCCTCCGGCGATGAGCGCTCCGGCCGCCAGGCAGAGGCCCGCGCTCGGCAGATACGCGATCCGTCTCGGCGAAGATCGTTCCGATCGGGAAGATAAGGTTCTGACGCCGGCAGGAGGGCCAGGCAGAAGAGAGGAATCCCAGAGCCAGGGGCGAGCGCGAGGAGAGCGCGCCGGAGCGCCGCCGCGGCGAGCCCCGCCACGAGGAGCACCGCGCCGATCGCGAGGGCGGACCTCAACGGCACCACCTCGATCGACCAGGCCGATTCGTCCGCCGAGAGATGCAGCGGAAGGACGGTCCGGCCGACGTATCGGAACAGGATCACGCAGGCGTTGACGGCCCGGGGGAGCGCGTCGAGCGGGAACAGGGCGTTCTCGACCTCGAAGACTCCCGTCCCTGGCGCCTTCAGGAAGCCTCCGAGAACCCACCGGCGAAGCAGGAAGACGCCGGCGAGGGACGGCGGCAGAGCCGCAGAAGAGAGGAAGCCCGCGGACGAAGGCGCGCCCCAGCCGTTGCCGCAGCCGTCCCTCCTCGACGAAGACGAACAGGAGAAACGCCAGCGCGGGAGCCGACGAGCCGCTCTCCTTGGTCAGCACCGCGAGCGCGAAACAGATAAGCGCACCGAGAAGAACCGGGACGCGGGATGCGCGAGGCGGGAGGCGGTAATGCCGGAGCGCGAAATGGAGGTAGAGGAGTGTGAAGACGGCGGCGAGAACCTCCCCCGGCCGACGAGACTCGTGACGGCCTCGACGTGGATCGGGGCGACCGCGAAAGAGCAACGCCCCCGCGAAGGCCGCCGCGGCGGGAAGGCCGATGTCCGACAAACAGCGCCGCCAGGAGCACTGTCGCTCCGGCGTGCAGGAGAACATTGGCCGCGTGGAACGCGACCGCCTGCCGGCCGTGAATCCACCACTGGACCGCGTAGGAAAGGAGGAGCACCGGCCGGTAGGCCGTGCCGGCGCCCGGGGACCGCCGAAATAGGACGTCGTGAAGATCTGCGACCACGTTGCCCGGCGCGCGGATCCGCGGGTTGTCGCGAACGATCGCCTTGTCGTCGTACGTGAAGCCCCGCTGAGGCCGTTCGCGTAGGTGATGAGGCAGGCGACAACGAGCACTGCCGCCCATCCCCACTTCTGTCGCTTCGTCAGGTTCGAGGCAGTCAAGAGTCGAGAGTCTAGAGTCTAGAGTCCGGAGGAGCCAGCGGACCTTTCATCACGACTCTCGACCCTCGACTCTCGACCCTCGACTCTCGACTGTCGATCTCAATGGCCGCCGCGCGGGCGAATCGTCACGTTCAACTCTCTTATCAGATACAAAAGCGCCTGGCGCGACAGGCCGAGGTCCCGCGCCGCACGGCTGCGGTTGCCCCCGGAGCGCTCCAGGGCGTCGGCGATCAGGCCCCGGCGGTGCTGATCCACGCGAGCCCGATAGTTCTCCGTCGCGGCGCGGCGCCGGCTTCGCCGCAGGGGCTCCGGGAGGAGCTCCGGCGCGACCACGCCGCCGCGCTCCGCCAGGGCGCCGCCTGCGCGACCACGTTCTGAAGCTCGCGGACGTTCCCGGGCCAGGAATGGGCGGACAGAGCCGCGAGAGTCTCCGGGGCGAACGTCAGGTCTCCGCGGCCGTACTCGCGCGCGTAACGCGACAGGAAGTGGCGCGCGAGCAGCTGCGCGTCGCGCGCCCGGTCCCGCAGCGGCGGAAGCGCGATGACGGCGACGTGGAGCCGGTAGAAGAGGTCCTCCCGGAACCGGCCCGCCTCCACCTCCTGCTCCAGGTGGCGCGAGCTCGCCGAGACGACGCGCACGTCGAGCTGCCGCGGCCGGTTCTCGCCGACGCGGCGGATCTCGCGTTCCTGCAGGGCGCGCAGGAGCTTGGCCTGGAGCGGCGGCGTCAGGTCCCCGATCTCGTCGAAGAAGATCGTGCCGCGCTCCGCCTCTTCGAGCAGGCCTTTCCGGTCCCGGTCCGCTCCGGTGAACGCGCCGCGGGCATGCCCGAAGAGCTCGCTCTCCGGAGGGCCGGCGGAATCGCCGGAACGTTAACCGCGACGAAAGGGCCGGGCGGCGCCCGGAGAGCGCGTGCACGGCGCGCGCGATCGCCTCCTTGCCGGAGCCCGACTCGCCAAGCACGAGCACCGTGACGGCCGCCGGCGCGAAGCGAACCAGGCGGCGGTACGGTTCCTCCATCAGATGTCCGCGGCCATCACGCCGAGCCTCTTCCAACCTTCCGCGAAATCGGACGGGACCTCGAGGCCGCGCCCCGGAAGAGCATCGTCTCGAGGAGGAAGGCGACCGGGGCCGCCTGTTCCTCGGTGACGGGAGGCCACAGCGCCAGCTCGTAACTCGCCGTCCCCGCCTCGAGCCGCCGGTGGGAGGCGCCTTCCTCGACGGAGCCCAGCCGAACGACCTCGCGGCCGCTGCCGTCGCTGACGCAGAGTCCGGAGAGGCCGAGCGCCGCCAGCGGAGCCGTCCGCTCCTCCCCGGCAATCGCGCCCGCGATCGCGGCCCGCAACGCCCGGAGCGTTTCCGCCGAAGGCCTGCCCCCCGCGCCGCTCGCGCCGCGCCTCTCGCTCGGCCGGTCCGGCGAGCGCGGCTACCGGGTCCGGATCCGCCGCCGCCGGATCCGCCTTCATGACAAACCGCCTAGCGAACCACTAGGCTTTCCAGATCGGCGAAGAAACCGGGATACGACTTGGCGACGCAGGCCGGGTTCTCGATCAGGAGATCGGGCATCGCGAGAGAGAGAGCGCCGCCGCCATGGCGATGCGATGGTCGCCGAACGTCGGCAGCTTCCGCGCGCCGCCGGCGGCCGGCGGATCGGCCGCGCCCTCGACCGAGAGGCTGTCTGCCCGGGCCTCTGCTCCCGCACCGGCCGCCACGAGCAGCGAGGCGATCGCCTCGATCCGGTCGCTCTCCTTCAAACGCAGGTGCGCGATGCGCTCGAAGCGGCTCTCTCCCGGGGCCCGTGACGCGAGGGCCGCAAGCACTGGCACCGCATCCGGAAAATCGGTCGCGATGACCGTGACGGGCTTCGAGCGCCCCGCGGTTGCAGCGCGCGGTGATCGCCTCCGCCGACGCTTCGATCTCCAGTCCCATGCGCTCGAGGACCGCGAGCGCTCCGGCGTCGGCATCGCCGCTCGGCCAGGCGAGCCCGGTGACGGTCACGCTGCCGCCGGACCATGCCCGCGCACGCCAGGAGCGTGAGGGCCGAGGAGTAGTCGCCGGGCACCCGGTAGCGCGTGACCGGGTCGCGTCCCCGGGTCACCCGGATCGGGCCCGCCGCCGTGTCGCCGGAAGCGCGCGCCCCAGGAGTCCCGCTGACATCGTGTCCGAACGCGCGCACACACTCTAGTGTTGTCGCGACGTAGGGAGCCGACGCGATCCCCGACTCGGACGACACCTCGAGGCCGCCGGAAGCGCCGGCCCCGCCAGCAGCAGGGCGGAGAAGAACTGACTCGACCGCGAAGCGTCCACGGTGACGCGCCCGGAGCGCAGGCTCCCGCCGGCGATGGCGACGGGAAGGCGCTCCGCCTCGCCCGCGTAATCGATGCGCGCGCCCGACGACCGCAGGGCGCGGACGAGCTCGCCGATCGCCTCTCGCGCAGGCGTCCGATCCCGTCAAGAGGAAACGCCCCGGAGTCGCCGCCGCCGGGCCGCCAGGAACCGCGCGGCGGTCCCCGACTCGCCCGGCGTCCAGCGTGACCTGACATCCGCCGGCCCGGCGAGCGGCCCATGAACCCGCAACCCGAGCGGGCGAGGGATCAATCCTCGCGCCCATCGCCACCAGGCATCGCGCGAGCGCCCGCGTGTCCCCCGACTCGAGCGGGCGTTCGATCTCGACCGCCGTTTCCGACAGCGCCGCCAGGATCAGCGCCCGATTGGTGGCGCCTCTTGACGGCGGGGCGGATGCCGTGCCTCTGACCTCCGCGGGCCGGCGGGATCGCCAGGTAGTCAGCCATTGAGACAGGTGTCAGGGAACAGGGGTCAGGTGACAGGTGTCAGGTGCCAGGTGTCAGGTGCCGGGGACGAGGCAGGGCCCAACCTTGACACCTGATACCTGATACCTGACACCTGCCTTTTCCCTGACACCTTCAAACCTGACACCTACAACCCCACGAGCGCCGTGCTCCCGTCGTCGCCGATCTCCATCCAACGGCGTTCTTCGACGAAGGCGGGAGGATCTCGACACGGCCGGAGCCAACCTGCTCGGTCCAGGATTTGTGGAAATGGCCCAGGAGGAGCACGTCGATTCCTTCGTGGAAGCGTCGCTGCGCGAAGGCCCGGATCATCTCGACGGGCAGCCGCGTCTCGATGCTTGAAGTTGGACCGGTAGAGACGCGCTTTCGGCCTTCCACACGAACCGGTTGCCCGCCTCCTTCGGGATGAAGTTGGATCGCCGCGCGGGAGACCGCGTTCTTCGACAGGAACCCTCCAGAAACGGTACGGCAGGTCCTCCTCGCTGAGCAGGTCCCCGTGCGTCAGGAGAAAGCTGGCGCCCCCTGCTCGAAAGGTCTGCTCGTCGCACACTTCCTGGAAATATCGCTGCGCGCAAGAGCCGCGCAGGAAGAACTCCCGGTTCCCTCGATATAGGTGACGGGACGCCGCGGGCGGCGAGTCTCTCGACGGCCTGCAGGAACCGCGCGATGGCCGGGGTCTCGAACTTGGGGTGGGCGATGAAGAAATGGAAGATGTCCCCGAGAGAGAAATCTCGTCGTCCCGCGCCGGGCCGCCTCTTCGAGAGCCTCCAGGAACGGGCCATCGTCGTCCGGACGCCGCCCCACGTGACAATCCGCGAAAACAGCCCCGCACTCCGTAAAGATAGCCTAGCCCGCGAATAATCCGGGCTACAGGCGGGAATTCGACCGGAATCGGGTTGTTCCCCGTTTATACTGTATGACCACTCTTTCCGAGGATCACGTGCGCCATTCCAGACTGATTCCGATTCTCCTCCTGTGCCTGCTCGCGCCCGCCGCCGCCCGCGCAGTCAGCGCCGTCTCCGCGGCCGACGCGCCCAACGCCACTCCGGGACTCCTGCGAGAGTTGAACGGGGGTGCCGATGAGGTCCGCATCATTCATCGGCGTCCGCGACGGCACTCCGTCGGCGAAGAGGCTCCTCGCCAGTCCCGATCCCGAGGGAGAGCTGACCGCCGCGTCCTTCGCGTCGCCGCTCAGAAACGCCTGGCCGAGGAGATGACGCCGCGCCACCTCCAGGTGCGCCACTACTACGAGCGTCTCGATGCTCGCCGGCACCGCCACGAGAGAGGCCGCGATCACCCTGGCGAACCACCCGGACGTCGCCCGGGTCGAGCTCGAGCAAGCAGGTCCATCCCCTCCAGGCGACACCGCAGAGCCCGCAGCTGCTGATCCGCAGCAACCGAGACCAACTCGCTCCGGTTTCGACGGCACCGGCCAGGCGGTCGCCGTCATCGACACCGGAGTGGACTACACCGTCTCGAGCCTGGGGGAGGGACCTTGCCTAACGGCAAAGTGATCGGCGGCACCGACATCGCCGACAGCGACAACGCGATCCGATCGATTGTGAAGGGACACGGAACCGAAGTCGCCGGTGTCATTGCCGGGCCCACGGGTGTCGCTCCTGGCGCGAAGATCGTGGCGATCAAGATCTTCCCCTCAAAGAACGCGACCAACGCGAGTTGCAGCGACACGGCGTCCTTTTCGGACATCTTCACCGGAATGAACTTCGCCGTCATGAAAAAGGCGGAGTTCGGGATCACGGTCATCAACCTGAGCCTCGGTGGCTCGTTCGACGATTCGCTCGACCACTGGCTACTGCGACTCGGACGAGCCGGGCTCCGCGGTCGCGGTGGACGCCGCCACGGCGGCCGGGATCGTCGTCGTCGTGGCCGCCGGAAACGACGCGCTTACCAATCAGCTCTCGGTGCCGGCCTGCGCTCTCGTCGGCCGTTTCCGTCGGAGCGGTGTACCCGGAGGGCCGGGGCCGCGTGAGCTGGCTGGACGACAACGGCGGCATCCTCTGCACCGACCAGCCGGCCAGTCCCGACGGGATCGTCCTCGCTTCTCCGACTCCGCTTCGAATCTCTCTGCTCGCGCCCGGCGCGTTCTGGAAGGTCGTGACCAAGGGGGAGCACGGACACCGGGTTCGCGGGAACCTCGGCCTCCACACCCGCCGTGGCCGGAGCCGTGGTCCTCCTCCACCAGGCGCGCCCGGACCTGACGCCAGCCGGACTCGGTGGAGTCCTGCGCGCGACGGGCAAGCCGATCCTGGATCCGCGCAACGGCGTCGTGACGCCGCGCATCGATACCCTCGCGGCCGTGCAGCTCGCCGCCTCGAGCTTCCGGCATCTCCTCCCGCGCCGGCCACCAGCATCCCCGACGGCACCGGGTCGGCCACCGCAACGGCGACGATTTCCGGTTTCACGCGCCCGATCGCGGCCGTCCAGGCCTGGGTCGAGATCGACCACCCCGAGCCCGAGCAGCTGCGGCTGACGCTCACCGGGCCCGACGGCGCGACGGCGCTCCTGCAAAACCTGACGGGCGTTTCGCAGCATCCGATCAACACCATCTTCGGCAGAGGGGAGTTCGCCAGCCGGCTCGCGAAGACGGGGACGACGCTGACCGTCGAGGACCTCGTGACGGGCGCGACGGGCCGCATCAAGTTTTTCGCCGTGACGCTGATTCCGCTGGCGGAGGACAGGCGACTGACGAAAAGATCCTCAGCACGCGTGCCGCGGACCTTGAACCCAGACCCTGAGCCGGTGCGCGGTGTTCGGTGTTCTGCGTTCGGGGGAGCCGAGCACCGAGACCGCACGAAAACCGAACACCCTGAATCCTCCTAACGGATAAAGATCCGCCTCACCTGAGCGAGGCGGCACTTCCGCCAGAAACCCGCAGGGCGTGCTGCAGCCGTGGCAGCGGCAGCGCTCTATGCGGCCTCCTTCTCATTCCGCTCAGCTGTTGCCGCCAACGCGATCTACCTCTACGCGTTCACCGCGATACGGCCTTCTTCTACGTGATGCTGCTGCCTCGCATCTGACGCTCGGCGTCGCCATCGCGATCCCCTTCTTCGTCTTCGCCGCTGACGCACGCCGAACGAATGATCCGGATGTGGAACAAGCGGCGCGAAGTACGCCGGCCTCGCGATCTTCACGCTTCGCCGATCATCTGCGTCGCGACCGGCGTCTTCGCTGACCTTCCAGGGGCGACGCTCAACAACCGGGCGGTCTGGCTCGCGCACGTGCTCGCGGTCCCGCTGGCGCTCATCGCGTTCATCCTCCACCGGCGCGGCGCACACGCACAAGCTCCAGTTCCAGCGCCTCTTCGCGTGGGGCGGCGCGGTCGTCCTGTCTTCCTCGCGGCGATGGGCATCGTCGCCAAGCTCGAGAAGCCCCGAAGCGGATCGTCAACGTCAACGGCGACACGGTCTTCTTCCCGTCCTACTCGGAGACCTTCGACCAGGGCCTTCTCGACGCGAAGAAGCTCGCGGCGAACGACTACTGCCAGTCCTGCCATCCCGATTCGTTCCACCAGTGGGAGCGTTCGGCGCACCGCTTCTCCTCGTTCAACAATCCCTTCTACCGAAAGAGCGTCGAGCTGATGGCCGACCGGGTCGGGCGCGAGCGGACGAAGTGGTGCTCGGGCTGCCACGATCCGGTCGTCCTCTTCACGGGGCAGATGGGCGCGGCGACGCAGGCGAGTTCTCCTACGACTCGTGGGAGGCCCAGCAGGGGCTGACCTGCATGTCCTGCCACTCGATCGCCGAGATCAAGGATCCGCGCGGCAACGGCTCCTACGTCATCGAGGAGGCCGAAGCAGTATCCGTTCGCGTTCTCGAAGAACAAGACGCTCGCAGGCGGTCAACCGGCTCCTGATCCGGATGGAGCCTTCCCTCCACCGGAAGACGTTCCTGAAGCCGTTCCACCGGACGCCGGAGTTCTGCTCGACCTGCCACAAGGTCGCGCTGATCCCGGCCGCTCAACAGCTACCGCTGGATGCGAGGGCAGAACCACTACGACACGTGGTACGACTCGGGCGTCTCGGGCCGCGCCGTGCGCTCCTTCTACGACCCGCCGCAGGCGAAGGCCTGCCGCGATTGCCACCTGCCTCCGTACCGCTCCGACGAGTTCGGCAACCAGAAGGCAGACTCCACGACCACCTGTTCCCCGCCGCCAACACGGCGCTGCCCGTTCATCCGCGCGGACAAGGAGACGGAGGGGCGCATCCGCAAGTTCCTCGAGGACAAGGTGCTGTCGGTGGACCTCTTCGCGATCAAGCGCGGCGACGAGGTCGATTCCGATCTGGGGAAAAGCTTCCGCAGCGTCAGGCCGGGCGAGACGCTCGATCTCGAGGTCGTGGTGCGCACGCGCGGCGTCGGGCATCCCTACACGAACGGCACCGCTGACTCCAACGAGACGTGGGTTTCGCTCGAGGCGCCGCCGGAAAGGAACCGTTCTTCCGAAGCGGCGTGCTCGACGCGGCCGGCCGCCTCGATCCCGCGGCCGACACGCTCGCGTCCTCGTGATCGACCACGACGGGCCTGCACATGGACCGCCGCCAGCCTCAGGACATCCACGTGCCGCTCTACAACAACGGCATCGGCCCCGGCGCCGCGCGCGTCGTCCATTACCGCGTCACGCGTCCCGCGACGGACGCGAAGGACGCGATCGACGCTCACCGCCGGCGTCCACTACCGCAAGTTCTCCCGCGACTACACGACCTTCTCCCTCGGCGCGGCATCTCCGTCTCTCCCCGTGACGACGCTCGCCTCGCGACTCCGTCACACTCCCCGTCTCCGGGACCGGGACACGGGACGCGGGACGCGGACCGAGCGCCAGGCCGGTCCGACCCAGCGGCCGGCCCTCGCGGCAACCCCGACAAACCCTGGCTCCGCTGGAACGACTACGGCATCGGCCTCTTCCTCCAGGGGACCTGCGCGGCGCGCGCGCGGCCTGGACGCGCGTGGCCGATGCTCGCGCCGGACAAGCCGGACGGTCCGCTGAACCGGGCGCGGGCCGAGATCGCCGAAGGCCGTCTCGCGGACGCCAAGCGCGTCGCTCGCGGAGGCCGAGCAGCCGGCGGCCGGCCTGGGGAAGACGGCGTTCTTCCGCTCGATCGTCGCCAAGGACGAGGGGCGGTTGGACGACGCCGAGCGGGATCTGAAATTCGTCCTCGCGAAGTTCCCGCTCGACCGCGTCGCCTGGAACAACCTCGGGTCCGATCGAGTGGCTCGCCGGCCGGCTACCCGCAGGCGATCGAGGCCTACGAGAAGACCCTGGCGATCGACTCCGAGGACCTGAACGCCCACTACAACCTGATGCGCGTCTACCGCGCGCATGGGCGACCGCTCGAAGGCCGCCATCCACGAGGCGGCATACCGCAGTACAAGGACGACGAGACCGCGCGCGCGCCTGTCGGCGGACTACCGCGCGCGACAACCCGTGGGACAACCGCGAGTCGCTGCCGATCCACGTCCACGCCGAGGCCGCAGCCTCCCCCGCGCCCGCGCCTTCGCTGGGTCGCCTCGATCGGCCCGAAGGGATACCAGACCGACATGGGCTACCTGACCCGCGCGCACCCGCCGATCATCCGCGAAGCCCGCGACGAGCAGCACCCGTCAAAGCCCGCCGTCGCCCGCCCGGCCGCCGGCGAAGCCTATTCCGGGCCGTAGCTGCATCCTGTCATCCTGAACGAAGCGAAGGATCTGCTCCTCGAGACTCCGATGAGAAAGAACCTCGTCAGCAGGCTTTCGCAGCCGTTCTGTCGCTCTTCGCCTGCCGCCTGCCGCGCGCGAGCCGCGTCGAGCCCCCGCCGCCGCGATCCCCCGCGCCGACGCCCGTGCCGGCCGTGCGCTTCGAGGAGAAGGCGGAAGCGATGGGGATCCGCTTCACCCACGTCAACGGCGCCCGCGGCGCAGAAGTGGATGCCCGAGACGATGGGCGGCGGCGTCGCGGTCCTCGACTACGACGGCGACGGCAAGCCGGACCTCCTCTTCGTCTCGGGCTCCTACTGGCCCGGGCGATCCCGCGGCACAGGCGAGCAGAAGTCCTCGCTCGCGCTCTACCGCAACGAAGGCGACCGGCCGCGACGGCCTCCCCGCTTCCGCGACGTCGACGCGCGAGGCGGGCCTCGAGAGGGTCTTCTACGGCATGGGCGCCGCCGTCGGCGATTACGACAACGACGGCCGCGACGACGTCTTACGTCACGGCGCTCGGACCGCGAGCTACCTCTTCCACAACCGCGGCGGCCGCTTCGAGGAGGTCGCCGCCGGGGCCGGCGTCGCCGACTCGGGCTGGGGAACGTCCGCCGCGTGGTTCGACTACGACGGGGACGGCCTCCTCGACCTCTTCGTCTGCCGCTACGTGGACTGGATCGCCGAAGAAGGACCTCTTCTGCACGCTCGACGGGAAGACGAAGTCCTACTGCACGCCCGAGCGCTACCCGGCACCTCCGTCGCACCTCTACCGCAACCTGGGCGGCGGCCGCTTCGAGGACGTCGACGAAGAAGGCGGGAGTCTGGAACGACGAACCAGAAGGCGCTCGGGGTCGCTCCCTGGGACTTCAACGGCGACGGCACGCGTGGACTTCCTCGTCGCCAACGACACGGCCCCCAACAACCTCTACCGCAACAAGGGCGACGGGACGCTTCGAGGACGTCGGCGGTCGAGGCCGGCGTCGCCGTGGACGAGGCCGGGCGCTCGCGCGGCGCGATGGGCGTGTCCTGGGGCGACACGAAGAACGGCAAGGGAGCGGCGCTCGCAATCGGCAACTTCTCCAACGAGCTGAAGTCGCTCTACTGGACCGAGTCGGGCGAGGTGTTCCTCGACGAGTCTCCGCGGAGCGGCGTCGGGCCGACCTCGCTTCTGTCCCTGACCTTCGGCCTCTTCTTCTTCGACGCCGGACCTCGACGGCCGCCTCGACCTCTTGCTCGCCAACGGCCACGTCCGAGCCGACGGTCGCAAGCGTTCGAAGGACGTGACGCACTGCAAAGCTGCCGATCCTGTACTTGAACCGTCGGCGAGACCGCGTTCGCCATGGCGCGCGGCGGAAGATCGGGCGATGCCCTCTCGTGGCGCGCGGCGCGCGCCTTACGCGGTGACCTGGACGGCGACGGCGACCTCGACATCGTCGTCGTCGAGAACGGCGGCCCGGCGCGGGTCTTCGTCAACCGTCTCGACCGGCCCGCGCAGAGGCGTCCGCGTCCGGCTGGTCGGCGACGGGCAAGTCCAACCGGGACGCCGGTCGGGGCGCGCGCTGATCGCCGATCGGCGGCCAGACCGTCGACCGCAGCAGGTCTCCGGGCAGGCCAGTCCTATCTTCGGCGCCGGAGAAGACCCTGACCTTCCGGGCTCCGGCGGCGGCGGAGAGATCGGCAAGCTGGAGATCCGCTGGCCCGACGGCCGGGTGGGAGACATACCGCGATCTGCCGCCGGGGGGCTCGGGTCACGTCCTGACCGGAGGGCACGCGGAAACCCTGACGCGTCTTCTGGAAGAGGAAACACGGGTCCCGGCGACGGCTGAGCGCCCAGGGGAGGAGATCGAGATGTCCACGAGCCATGATGACCTGGCACCGGGCCAGGGGAAGGTCACCAGCGACAGCATCGTCGCTGTGTCAGGGACGAGACACGGGAACGCTTTCCACGCGGTCAGCAGCGTGTGTGCACGCACATGGGCTGCGACGTGGGAGATGGAGCGAAGGCGAAGGCGACGGGACTGCCCCTGCCACGGCTTCCGCGCTTCGCTCTCGGACGGCAAACAGGTCCTGCGCGGTCCCGCGTCGAGGCCGCTCCCGCCCGCGGACGGCGCTCCGAAGAAACGCAACCGGGCCCGGCGGCGGAGCTACCGCGCTCTCCAGCCGGCTCGCACGGGCGGGCCTGCAGATCTTCCGGGCGGCGACGTCGCGAGATTCCTGGCCGGCGGCCTCCCGGCCGAGGTGACGACTGATCTCTCCTCGACCCGGTCGGCGTCTCCCAGCGACCGAAGGCGGAGGTCCAGATCAGCGTGCCCGAAGCAGCGCAAGACGAGGAGACGAAGAAACTCGCTTCGTCTGCGAGCACGGCCGGCGGCGGCGACCTTCACCGCTCGTGCCGGGCTGGCGTCTGTCCATCGCGCGCGCCGACCGCTGCGGCTCGATGCGGATCCAGCTCTTGCGGCTCCCACGATCACGTTCTGCCTGAAGAGGCCGGGACGGCCCGGACAGGTCCACGATGAAGGAGGTCGAGGGTCTCCAGCTCGTTGTCGATGTCCGCCACGGCGCTCCTGCCCCGCCATCCGCAGGCCCGCGTGATCGCCCGTCTCGACTCCATCGGCTCAGCCACTGCCACGCCGCCGCGATTGCCTGCCGGACTGGCGCGTCGGCTGGCGGTAGGCCAGGATCTCCGCGCGACATTACTTCCCGCCTTCGCTCTTGTGGCGGCCGCCAGCGGCGCGCACGACGCGCGGAGCCGAGTTGCCACTCCGACGGCGTAGAGGTCCGGGCCATCCGTCGTTAGCCCGAAGTCCGCGAACTGCGTTCCCCAGCGGACGAATCGCTGGCCGTCGGGTTCCCGGCGCTCCCGAGCGCTCCCCGCGTCGTCGAAGAGCTCCCCCTCGACGTTGCGATAGAGGCTGTTGGGCTCGCCGCCGAAATTCGTCACGAAGAGGCTCGGGCGGCCCGACCCGAACGGGATCCCCGACGGCGATGCCCATCCCGGCGCGCGCGTGGTCCCCGAGAGCCCCGGCGCCGGCCTCGGCCGTCGTCTCCTCGAAGGCGCCCGTCGCCCCGGTTGCGGAAGAGCCGGTTGCGCGACGCGGTCGTTGGCGAAGTAAGAGGTCGGGCGCCGTCGCCGTCGTAGTCGACGACCGCGACGCCGAGCGTCTTGGTCTCGCCGGCGGATCGAGCGCGAGGCCCGCCTCGCGCGTGACGTCGCGGAAGTGCCGGCCCCTTCGTTTCGGAAGAGGTGCGACGGCTTGGCCGACGTAGTCCTCCGGGACGCGCAGCTCGAGCTGCGGCTGGGCGGCCTCCCACTCGGGCGTCGAGTCGAGGTAGTTGGCGACGACGACGTCGCAGCCGCCGTCGCCGTCGGCGTCGAGAAACGCCGCGCCGACCGAGAAGAGGGATCCTCGAGCCCGGTGTCCTGCCCCTCCTCGAAGGTGCCGTCCCCGCGATTCCACCAGACGGCGTTGGGCCCGACGGTTCGTCAGGTACAGGTCGAGGCTGCCCGTCGCCGTCGAGGTCCGCCCAGAAAGCACCCATGCCGGCGCCGCAGGCGCGGATCCCGGCGCGCGCGGTCACGTCCTCGAAGCGGCCGCCGCCCGCGGTTGCGGTAGAGACGCCCGCAGGCTCTTCGTGTTCGGCTTGCCCCAGTGCCGGAATCGAGCTCGGTCACGTAGAGGTCGGGCCGGCTCGTCGCCGTCGCGTAGTCGCCGAACGCGCAACCGCCGATCATCGTCAGGATCAACTTCAACGCGGCGCAGGTCCGCGCCGATCCGGGAACCGGATCCCGGAGGACTTCGTCGCGTCGCGGAAGCACCGACTCCGGCGGCGGGCAGCCACTGCGCGCACGCCAGGGCATCGGCGAGCCGCCGCAGGCGAGCGCCAGGAGGCGCGCTGACGGCCGGCCGGTGCCGGGCGGCGACGCTCGGCGGATCGCGTCGCGGAACTCGCTCAGGCCCGCCCTGCCGCGTCCGATACGTCTCGCTGAAGCGCCGGCTGCGCCGCGTCGTCCGGATACGCCTGCGCGCGCTCTCCGTAGCGCGCGTCGTCCATGCCGTGGATGCGGCAGCGGCTCGACCGTCGATCCGGCCACCGTGTTCTTGTCGGCGTCCTTGCTCCCAGCCCGTCGAGGACGACGACACGCAGTCGCGCGCGACCAGCCGGGCGGGAGCGGCGGCAGCGCCGCCGGCGTCGAACTCGAGGCGCACAGCAGTCGCCGCCTTTCATGACGACGTAGCGGTCGTCGGCCGCGGCCAGGGAGATCGCGCACGTCGCCGAACCGCGTGTAGAGGCCGGCCATGTCGGCCCAGCGCGGCGCCGGGTCGACGTCGTCGTGCAGGAAGACCTGCGGCCCGCCCGGCGTCTCGCGCGCATCCGCGAGAAGCCGCGGAAGAAGAGGCCGCGCGCGAGCGAGTGGCGCCGCGGTCGACGACGGTCGGCGCGGCTCCTCGTCCACCGTGTAGACGATGCGATCCCAGTGAGATCGCGAGGTTCGTCCGGATGCGGACCCGCGGGTCGCGCCGGTCGAGGACGCTCGGACGAGATCGAGCGGCATCGTCTTGGTCTTGCCGGCCGGATAGCCCATCGCCGGCATCGCCGACCTTCCAGCCGCCGCGTCCGTCGGGCACCTCGAGCACGGGAGGCGCCAGGTCGCGCTTCCCCTGCGACAGCGAGACGTTGATCGACGTGTCGGCGTAGAAGATCCAGCCGGTCAGGTACAGCATGACCGTCCGCGCTGGCGCGGCGCGCGGCGGGTCGAGCACGAGGTCGTGCGGGGCGACGATCCCCTGGTAGCGAGTCGGCGATCGAAGCCTCGCGAGGTAGACGCCGTCCTCGCGCGCGATCTCTCGGGTTCGGTCGCGCGCCGCGCTCGTCGGTCGCGCCGGGGCGTTATCAGGGCGCGCCACTGTGAAGAGCCGTTTCTCCGGGAAACGGCGGGGGCACCATCCGCTCGTTCGACACGAGTCTCGACCCCGGCCGGATGGTCCACGGCGCGCAAGCTCCGCCATGGTCGAAGTACGCCGTCTCCCAGAGCTCCTCGGTGAAGTCGAGGCGTGAGCTTCCCGTCGGAGGCAGCAGCGCGCTCCCGCGCACGACCAGCCACTCGCGCGGGTCGGCCGCAGCCTGGCGCACGCCGTCGTAGAGGAGACCGGTGGGGCTCTGTGCCCGAGCGCGTCGGTCACGAAGCGCCAGCGCTCGCCGTCGAAGGCGTAGAGGAACGGGCAGGAGCCCTTCAGCTGCTGGACCTCGGTCACGAGCGTCCGGACCGGCGGGTGAGACCGCGTTCTGCGGGATGCCGTTGGTCCAGACGACCTGCGCAGGACGTCGGCCTTCGCGGCTGGCGCCGAGCCCGAGGTGGGTCACGGGCTCGCGAGACGGTGCGCAGCGACGTAGAGCTGGCTCGGCTTGCGCCTCGACCTCGAGCCGTAGCCGAAGCGGTTCACCTTCGCCGAGCCGGTCGGCGAGGCCCTCGGAGCGCGACGTCCGATCCAGCCGTTCGCGTTGCCCCCGTGGTTCTCGCAGGAGCTCGGCTCCGCCGCTCAGCGGTGACGAGCACGAGGTCGAGGTCGCCGTCGCCGTCGGCGTCGACCGCCTCGGCGTCGAGCGCCGGCGGGAAGCGTCGCCTCCGACCCGCGTGAGACGAGTCGGCCCGCGCCGCCGTTTCGCGAAGAGTGTCGGAGCCCGTCGGATCCGGCGAGCGAGGAGGTCGAGGTGCGCCGTCGTTGTCGAAGTCGAAGAGGAGGGGACGTTCCGCCCGCGGACAGAGCTCCGTCGGCGGCAGCGAAGGTGCCGTCGCCGCGGTTCACGGGCCACCGAACGCGCGTGCTCTCCGATCGTCCAGACGAGGTCCGGACGCCCGTCGCGCGTTCGAGGTCTCCGGCCGCGAGTCCGGCGACGAAACCGCTCCGGCGGCCGGGAGACCTCGCCGGTCGCTCGACGCGGCCGCCGCGCAGGTTGTCGAGCAGCACGAGGCCGCCCGCCGCGTCGACGCGAGCACGAGGTCCGGATCGCCGTCGCGGTCGAAGTCCGCCGCCGCGGCCCATCGCGAAGAGACGTCCGGCCGGCAGAGCCGGCGCTCGTCACGTCCGTCCAGGGTCCCGTCGAGGTTGTTGCGCAGCAGGCGGTCGCCCGATGCCGCGACGAGACGTAGAGATCGAGGTCGCCGTCGGAGTCGTAGTCGAGCGGCAGGACGCGCTCTCCCGACGCGATCTCCGTCTTCCGCCACCCTCCTTGCCCCGGACCCAGAGCGCCCCGGGGTCACCATGTCGAGCTCTCCGGAGTTCGTGCACGTCGGCGACTTCCACGACGCGCGACGGCGGAGGCTGGCACCGGCGCCCTGCGCGGTATCCGTCGCGAGCGAAGGCGGCGACGAGCCCTTTCTGGCTTGCGAAGACGAGGTCCCGGCCCCTCCTTCCCGCCGCTTGCACCGCGGTCAGGCCTCTGCAACCGGATAACCTGGGGATCGCGGTTCTCGGAAAGCGAACCGGGATCGCGCGCGGCCGCGCGCGGAGTGTCGCCGCGAGCGCCTGCCGGACCACTCTTCGAGCGGCATGCCGACGACTCCCGGCTCGCACGTCGTGGCGGGCCTGCTGGAAGCGGGATGTCGGGCGCAGGAGGTTCTCGACCACGCGGTACTTGAGCGACGGCCGACGGGTTGTCTCCCGATTCGAGGGCCGCTCTCGCCTCGCCGAGATACTTCTCGAGCTTCGCGTCGCCTGATTCGATCGCGCGGCCCATGCGGTCGCACGCCGCGAGGCGCCGCCGGCCGGTTCCTCCTCGCGCCGTCCGCCGCAGAGGCGGGCCAGGAGAAAGATGTTCGCCGGCGCCTGCTCGAGAGCCGCCTCGAGATCTCGGATCGAGCGCCGCGGCCGGCCGGGGTCTCTGCCGGCGAGGCGCGCCGCGCTCCAGCGCGAGGCGAGGTCCCTGGAGCTGAGCGGCGGCCGCCTTCTCGAGGCTTCGACCGCCCCGGCGGCATTCCCCGCCGAGCTCGCGCAACGTCCCCTCGAGCGCCAGCACGCGCGAGTCCGCCGGCGGCGAGCCGGGAGGCCTCCGACAGGAGCTTTCGGGCTTGCCGCGAGATCCTTCGCCCGCATCGCCGCGACCGCGCCGTTGCCCCAGCCGGAGAGGCTCGCCCGGCGCGATCCGGCGCACCGCCTCGAAGCGCGACCGCGCCTCGCGCGACGTCCCCTCTCCTCGAGCGCCGCCAGGCCCGGTTCTTTTCCGCCTCCAGGCGCGAGATGTCCGCCGGCGAGGACCCGCTCTGAGGAGAAGCGGAACGAACAGAGGATCGTCAGCCAGAGGAACGCAAGAGCGGCCGGCATGCCGCCGGGATGATAACGAATGAAACCCCTGGTCAACTGCCGCCTGAGCGCCCTCTGAAAGACGGCCAGCGCCTGGTCGTCGAAGAGGCAGAAGACGATCCTCTGGACGGAGCGGGCCGCGGGGGAGCGAAGGCGCGCGCCTGCCCGACCGAGATCTCGGCCGCGCGATCGAGCGGAACTGGAAGATCCCGGTTGAGATCGGCGGGAAGCGCGATGGAGTTCCGCGCCGATCTGCTCCTCCAGGCTTCAGTGCCAGCGGACCGGCCGAGGCGAGGCAGCCTTTCCTCTCCCGCCGAACCCCCTGCCAGACCGGCCCCACCGCGTGGATCACCCAGCGCGCGGCAGGTCCCCCGCCGTCACGACCCGCGCCCCGGTAGGACAGCCGCACAATCCGATCGCGCACTCTCCTGGATCGCCGGGCCCGCCGCTTTGTCGGATCGGCATCCCGCGACCCCGGCAGCCCAGCTGCAGCCGCCTCGTTCGCCGCGTTGACGATCGCGTCCACGGGAGGAGTCAGCCGGTGAGCTGCCGCCCCGGACCAGCTCGATGGAGAGAGGAGCAATACGTAAC
>ERZ1370068.10094-contig-8820_pt1 | contig 31761 bp, 32 predicted proteins | sample MGYA00561227_ERZ1370068 | MGnify/ENA primary metagenome ERZ1370068 (study PRJEB38410, sample SAMEA6850437) | metagenome | study: Metagenomic assessment of the ecological functions of the soil: analysis of the soil microbiota associated with the...
TTGTACTTCGTTCCGGTTACGTATTGCTCCGCCGCTGCGTGGATCGATGCCTGGTGGTACCGCCGTCCGGATCGAGGGTCAAAGCGTGAGAAGCTATCAAAGCGACACGCACCGCTGTAAATGTACGGTGTCCATCGAAGGAGGTGCCCATGAACGCGACCAGACCTCCAGCACTCGAGCCCCTGGAGAAGCAGCAGGACGAGACGGCGGCCGGCTTCCATCAATCGTGGTTCCCGCCTGGCGCTGGCGAGGCTGGAGGCGGGCAGGTGATGGGCCGGGACTTCCTCGGCACCCGGGTCATCCTCTACCGGGACGCGACGGGCAAGGCGACCGTGGTGCAGAGCGCCTTCTGCCCCCACCTGGGCGCCGATCTCTCGGTGAGCGAGGTAGTGGACAGGCGCAGATCCGCTGCGCCTATCACCACTGGCGTTTTGACTGCGCCGGGCGCTGCGTGGACATCCCGGCCGGCGACAAGATCCCGCCCGGGGCCGCATCGCGACCTATCCGAGCGCGGAGGCGTGGGGCCTCATCTGGGCGTTCAACGGGGAGGCGCCGCTTCTTCCCGGTGCCGCGCATCCCCGGCGCGCCGGAGTCAGGCTCCTCTGCGAGACTCATTTCCGGGGCATGCGCGCCTGCCGATCCCTGGGTGTCGACGTCCAACGGCGTGGACTTCAGCACCTCCGCACCTCTGCACGGCCTCCGGGGCGGTCGAGTCCGGAGGCGGTCACGGTCGGCGAGCACCGCATGGAATACCGGATCGAGGCGCCCGAGTTCGTGCAGGAGGGCGCATCACGAGGGGTCAACACGTTCTCGCAGCATCTGGCCCTCACGGCGGCGGGACGATCGTATCATGTCTTTGTTCAGCGGCGCCTCCGTCGCGCACCTTGGCCGCACCATGGGCTTCGTCTACGGCGTGCGGGACGCGGGCCAGGGGCGCGCCGGCGCGGCCGCCCAGCTCGAAGGGCTGCGCGGCTTCGTGCAGCGGCTGATCGCCGAGGATGCGCCGGTGCTCGACACCATCCGCTTCCGCCCGCGCGTGCTCGTGGCCTCGGATCGGCATCTCGCGCTTGCTTCTTCAGAGTTACGTGCGCGAGTTCCCGCAGGCGCCTCCCCGCCCGGACGCCTGAGCGAATGCCCAAGAACCTGTCGGCCGCCGATGGTCGACGCCCTCAGCTACACCCGGCTCTGCGCGGTGGCCCGGCACCGCTTCGCGCCGAGGGCGCGGCGGGGTCAGCATGCGCCAGCTCGCCGACGCGCTGGGCTGTAGCCCCATGACGCCCTACCAGGCACTTCCGCAGCAAGGGCACGAGATCCTGGCCGCGGTCCGCACCGCCGCCGCTTCGACCGGTTTGCGCCGTCTGCCCTGGAGGCCGCGATCGCGAAGGCGCGGGGCGATCTCCGGAAGCAGAAGGGCGAGGCGAGTGGGCGAGGCCTATATCCGGTTCGCGCTCGGCGAGCGAGGCCTACCGGCTGATGTTCGATCTCTCGCAGCCCCACCCCGACCGCTGTCCCGAGCTGGTCCGCGCGACCACGCGGGCGCGCCACCACGATGAGCGCCTCGCTGGCGAAGCTGGTGGAGGCCGGGATCTTCGCGGAGAGCGACGCGCAGCTCATGGGGTTTACGTGTTCTGGGCGACCATGCACGGGCTCTCATCGTGCTGCACCACGGCCGGCAAGCTCCCCGCCAAGCCCGACTTCCAGGGCCATTCGAGGAAAGGAGGCGATGCGGCTCCTCGTCCGCAGGGCCGCCCGAGGCGGTGGCGGGTCGCGCAGCGCCGGCGCCGCCGCGCACGCCGGTACCGCTTGTCCCACGCCGACGGAGAGCTTAGCGCCATGAGCATCCTGCTGAGCCTCTCGCCTTTCGCCGTTTTCTTCGTGCTGATGCGCCTCCACTCAGCCGATGGCCGGTCTCACCGGCGCGCTCGCCGCCTACCGCTCCTGCTCTGCGCCCGCATGCGCTGGCGCGGCAGGCGGCCAAGATCCGCAGAGTCGCAACCTCGTCCTCTTCCGGGCGCTGAGCGCTTACGTGGCTGGCAGCGCCGGCGTGGACGGTGGCCACCGTCCGGCTCGCCGTCGTGCCCGGTCTCCTCGCCATCGTCCTCGTCTCGCTCGCCATCGGCCAACCGCTTCACGCTGCAGTACGCGCGCGAGCGTGCCCCGGGGCGTTCTGGGCCATGCCGCTCTTCCTGACGACCAATCGCATCATCTCCGCGGTGTGGGCGGGCGCCTTCGCGGCCTGGTGACGGCAGACGCCGCCGCCAGTGGCTGCCCGCGGTTCCGCTCTGGGTGGACGTCGTGACGTCGATCGCGGCCTTCGCGAGGCGGGGTCTGGCTCTCGCGCTGGTATCCGGCGGTGGTGCAACGGCGCGCGATGGCCGCTGCACCGGCGCCGCCCTCGACGCGGCGCGCCCGCGGCCTAGGGTAGCAGATCGGCGACGTGGATGCGACCTGCCGCGCGGGCGGCGAGGGGCACGTGACGGTGGCAGTCATTCACTCTCGATGCTATCGGAGGCCTCAAGGCAACGTCAACGTACGGATGAGTGTCGTGCTTGGACCAAGGTCCAATACGCCTTCACTATTGCCCGTGAGAACATACCTATCGGCTACGCACGAAGGGACTTCGGTCTCGTCGAGAGCCCAAACCGGTTCTGACCGCGGGAGGAAGACAGATGGCACATGGCCAGCGCGCGATTACCCGCCGTCGATTTGTCCAGGCGTCCGCCGCCGGTTCGCTGGCCCTCGCGGGCCTGACTTTCAGCCGCACCAGTCGGGCGCAGACCGGCCGGCCGAACATCGTCTTCATCATGGCCGACGACCTCGGCTACGCGGACCTGAGCTGCTACGGCCAGCGTGACTACATGACGCCGAACATCGACCGCCTCGCGATCGAGGGGGTCCGTTTCACTCAGGGCTATGCGAATTCGGCCGTGTGCTCGGCGACGCGAGCGGCACTGATCACGGGCCGCTATCAATATCGTCTCGTGGCCGGCCTCGAGGAGCCAATCGTTCCAGCGAGTCCCAGAACGCCGGGCTGCCCCCGAGCCATCCGACGCTGCCTTCGCTGCTCAAGAAAGTTGGCTACGGGACAAGCCTCGTCGGCAAAGTGGCATCTGGGCTTTCTGCCGGAGTTCAGTCCGCTCAAGAGCGGCTACGACAAGTTCTTCGGGATTTTCGCGGGGTCGGCGGACTATTTCAAGCACGGCCCGGGCTGCCGCCAACCCGCTCTTCGAGCAGGAGGTTCCGGTCGATCGGCACGGATACATGACGAATCTTCTCGGCGACCGCGCGGTTCAGACGATCGAGGGCTACAGCAAGTCGAAGGAGCCGTTCCTGCTGAGCTTGCATTTCACCGCGCCGCATTGGCCCTGGGAGGGCCCGGACGACGAGGCCGAGTCGAAGCGGATCAAGAGCCTCTGGCACTACGATGGCGGCTCACAGAAGACGTACGCCGCGATGGTGCAAAGCATGGACACGAACGTCGGCCGCGTCCTGCAGGCGCTGGACAACCACGGGCAGCGCGGCGAACACGATCGTCGTCTTCACCAGCGATAACGGCGGCGAACGGTTCTCCAACACATGGCCGTTCAGCGGCATGAAGGAGGAGCTGCTCGAGGGCGGCCTTCGCATTCCCGCGCTCGTGCGCTGGCCCGGCCGCGTCGCGGCGGGCTCGCTCTCCGAGCAGGTCATGATCTCGATGGATTGGATGCCGACGCTCTTGGCGGCCGCGGGAACCAGTCGGACCCGGCGTATCCACCGGACGGCGAGGATCTGCTGCCGATCCTGCACCGCGCGGCGCGGCACCGCATCCACGCAAGCTCTTCTGGCGCTACAAGGCGGGCGCGCAGCGCGCCGTTCGTGACGGCGACTGGAAGTATCTGCGGATGGCGGGCAACGAGTTTCTCTTCGATGTCGTGCGCGATCCCAGGGAGCGCGGCAATCTCAAGGAGAGGCACAACGACGTGTTCCAGCGGCTCAAGAGCGAGTGGGAGGCGTGGAACAACACGATGCTGCCTGAACGAGCTGCACCGGCGACTCTCGAAATGCCGGCGAACGTGCTCGCCGATCACTATGGGGTGGCGAACCGGGATTGAACCTAGCCCTTGACGGCGCCGGCGGTGAGGCCGGCGACGTAGTACTTCACGAAGAACGAGTAGATGAGGGCGACGGGGATGGAGCCCAGCAGCGCCCCCGCCATGAGCTGGCCCCAGTAGAAGGCGTCGCCGCGGATCAGCTCGCCCACGACGCCGATCGGCACGGTGCGCACGCTCGACTTGCTGAGGAAGAGCAGCGCGTAGAGGAACTCGTTCTGGGACAGCGTGAAGGCGAAGATGCCGGCGGACAGGAAGCCGGGCATGCAGAGGGGAAGAATGATCCGCGTCATGGCGCGCCAGCGGCTGGCGCCGTCGATCATGCGCCTGCTCTTCCAGCTCCTTCGGCACCGTCTTGAAGTACCCCATCAGGAGCCAGGCGATGAAGGGCACGAGCAGGGTCGGGTAGGTCAGCATCACGGCGGTGAGCGTATTGCCCAGCCGCATCCGGCCGATGAGATCGGCCATCGGGCACGAACAGCAGCGTCTGCGGGATCAGGTAGGTCACGGCCACGGTGATGGCCAGCAGCGCGCGCGCCGCGGAATCGCATGCGCGCCAGCGGGTAGGCCAGCATGGCTCCCGAGCAGGAGGGAGATGCCGGTCGCGATCGCCGCCACCAGCATGGTGTTGGCGACCCACGATCAGGAAGTTGGTCTCCCGGAGCAGGTCGATGTAGTGGACCAGGGACGGGTGCTGGATGGTCAGCGGACTGGCCTTCGGGTTGTAGAGCTCGGCATTGGTCTTGAGCGACGTGGCCGCCATCCACGTGAACGGAAACAGCGCGATCACGAGAAACCCCACCAGCGGCAGCCAGAGCCCGAAGAGCCGCTTGCTGCCAGGTCAGCTCGCCGACCATCGACGGTCAGTCCTTGCGCACGAAGAAGGTGAGCAGCACGAGCAGGAGCCCCAGCACCGGCACCATGCTGAGCGCCACCGCGGAGCCGAGCCCCATCTGGCCCGCGCCCATGCTGAGGCTGTAGGCGTAGGTCGCCATCAGGTGCGTGGAGTTGGCGGGGCCGCCGCCGGTGAGCACGTAGACGAGCTGGAAGTCGAAGAAGGTGATGACGATCGAGAACGTGGTCACGATGAAGATCACGGGCAGCAGCGAGGGCAGCGTGACGTAGCGGAAGCGGCCCCACGTGCCCGCGCCGTCGATGGTCGCCGACTCGTGCAGGTCCGACGGGAATGGTCTGCAGGCCCGCGAGGATCGAGATGCCGAAGAACGGCAGGCCGCGCCACGTGTTGACCATGATGATCGAGATCATGGCCATGGTCGGCGTGCCGAGCCAGGACGGCCCCGTCGTCGCCAGGCCGCTCACCACCAGCAGGCGGTTGAAGAGGCCCATGCCGGGGTCGAGGATCCACTGCCACGCCACCGTGCTCGAGCACCGTGGGCACGATGAACGGGAGCAGCAGCATGGCGCGCGCGAAGGCCTTCATCTTGAAGCTCTGGTTCATCACGAGCGCCATGCCGAGCCCGCCGGAGGCCTTCAGGATGGTCGCGACCCCGGTGAAGATGATCGTGTTTCTGACCGCCTGCCAGAAGATCGGGTCGTTGTAGAGCTTGACGAAATTGCCGAAGCCCACGAAGGAGGCGGCGCGGGCCACCTCCTTGTGGAAGAAGCTCAGGTACACGCCGTAGATGAACGGGTAGCCCAGGAACAGCCAGCAGGAACAGCAGGGGCGGCGTGAGCATGAGCCAGCTGAACACGGACTCGCGCTCCACGAACGCGCGCGAGCCGGCCCCAGCCGGAGCGGCCGGCGGGCGGGCGCCGCCAGCGCGCCCGCCCGCGAGGCCTCGAGGACTCTGTGCTCAATGCCTACCCGTAGATTGCCTTGATCTGCGACACCGCCTCGGCGATGGCGTTCTTGGTCGGCGTGCCCGTGATGGCCTTGGTGAACATGTCGATCACGATCCAGCGGTTGATCACTTCGCCGTGCTGGCGGTTGGCGGGCGCCGGCCACGACGTGAGCTTGCCCGTCTCGAGCACCTTCTGGAACGGCTTCACCCGCGGCTCGATGTCCCACTCGGGCACCTTGTCGAAGGCGTGGAGATACGGCGCGAAATACATGTCGCCCGAGGCGATCCAGGGGCGGTACTGCTTCGGGTCCATGATCCAGCGGAGGAAATCCTTGGCCGCCTTCACGTCCTTGCTGTGGGCGAACACGCCGTGCGTCACGGGCACGAGCGCGTGGTAGCGCTGGCCGGTGGGGCCCTTGGGATTGAGGCCGTGCTCGATCACCTTGCCCATCTCGGGCAGGTCGCGCTTGGCCGAGACCATGATGCTGTAGGCGTTGTTGGTGCACGAGATCTGGCTGGTCAGGAAGGCCTTGTTGTTGGCCGGGTCCAGCCACCCGATGCAGTCCTCGATGCAGGCTTCCTTGTAGAGCCTCTTCACGTACTCCACCGCCTTCGCGGTCTCGCTGGTGTCCAGCGCCACCTTCTTGCCGTCCTTGTCCATGACCGTCACGCCGTAGGACCACAGGAGCGGGTAGAGCCAGGAGTAGTTGTCGGCGAAGCCGTGTCCCATGGACATGCCGAACGGATGGCCCTTGGCCTTGAGCTTGATGCCGGCCTCCAGGAACTCGTCCCAGGTCTCCGGGAAGCTCTTGACCCCGGCCTCGTCGAACCAGTCCTTCCGGTAGTTCATCAGCTGGCCGATGTTCCCTTGGGCACGGACTTCCACTTGCCCTTGTCGACGGACGAGGCGCTTGATCTCGTCGTACCAGCCGCCCTGCTGCTTGCCCACCTCCTCGGCGATGTCGGACACGTCCACCAGGGCGTCGCGATAGAGCCACTCCTGCTGCACCCAGGCCAGGTCGGCGCCGGACTTGTTCTCGACCATCGAGACCAGCTGGGGCACCGCGCTGCCGCCCGCGGCCTGGATCTGGTACTCGATCTTGATGCCGGTGGCCTTTTCGTAGGCCGGCGCCATCACGTTCTGGAAGTGCACGTCGAAGTTCTTCACGTAGGAGCTTTCGCGCGCGAACGTGATGGTTTTCGGCTGGGCCTGGGCATTGCGGGAGATGCAGGGCCCCGCGGCGGCACCGGCGGCCCCGGCGGCGGCGAGCTTCAGAAAGCTACGACGGGTGGCCTTCGACTGTAGTGGGCTGTGCCATGCGGTTTCCCCCTATGTGTGAGGTGGATGGCCGCGAGACCCTGCGGCGACTGATCCTGCTCCCAGGGAGGGGTCATCGTCAAAGGGTCCCTGGGCGGCGGAAGTGAAACGGTCCGGCGCACGCGGCGGCGGATCGCTGCGCGGCCGCGATGATCTCGAGCCCCGCCACCGCGTCGTCGGGGTCGACGGGCGGCGGGGCGCCGTGCCGCAGCGAGGCGACGACGCCCGGCGTAGTAGCGCGGATAGGCGCCCGGCTCGCTCCGCACGGGCGCGCCTCGTCGCCGACGCCGAGCAGGCCCCAGCGCGCCGGCAGTTCCACGCCCCAGTCCGGCCGATCCGGCCGCTCTCCCGCGAGCAGCGCCGCCGCCTGGCCATCGGCGTGGAGCTTCACGTAGGCGGCGCGTGTGCCCAGCGCGCGCACGCTCGGGCCGACGCTGCCCGGCCAGGGCGCTCGCCCAGAGATGCGAGCGGACGCCGGAGGCGTGCGTGAGCGCCAGAACACGTCGTCGTCCACGGCGATCCCGGAGCGCCGCCGGTCGAGCTCCGGCATACACGCGCGCCACCGGCCCGAACAGGTGCAGCGCCTGAGTCCACGAGATGGCTGCCCAGGTCGTACAGGAGCCCGCCGGCGCCGCCGGGCGCGTCGCTCTCGCGCCAGCCGCCCTTCGGCACGGGGCGCCAGCGCTCGAACCGGGACTCGAACCGCAGCACGTCGCCCAGCGCGCCCTCGGCGATGAGGCGCCGCAGGGTCAGGGTGTCGCTGTCCCAGCGCCGCTGGTGGTAGACGCTGAGGAACAGGCCGCGCCGGCGCGCCTCGGCCACGACGCGCCGGGCCTCCTCGGCGGTCGGCGCGAAGGGCTTGTCGACCACGACCGCCTGCCCGGCGGCCAGGGCGGCCAGCGCCAGCGGGACATGCGTGGAGTTCGGCGTCGCGACCACCACGAGGTCGTGCCCGGACGGGTCCGCGAAGATGGCATCGACACGATCGACGACGCGCGCCGCCGGGTGCTCGCGGCGCGCGCTCCTCGCCGCTCCGGGCTCGCGGTGACGATCGTCGCGAGCCGCAGGCCCGGGTGGCCGCGATCGTGGGCGCGTGGAAGCTCGCGCCGGCCAGGCCGTAGCCGATCAGCGCGACGCGGACCTCGGTGGAGAGACCAAGCAGATCGTCCTGAACCTATCCTCTCCATTGCCCTGAGAGCTCACGCCCGAAAGGCGGACGGATCGAGTTCCGCGGGCCGTGGCGACTGACGGCGCGGTAGCGAGGTTTCCCGTGGAGGACTACCGGGATCGGCATCGCTCCAGCAGACCAGGAGGCGGTGTTCGGAGGAGTTCCGGCAGGTGGGCCTGGCCGACAAGAGCCGAAGGGACCGGCCTCGGCCTGGCGCTGTGCCGGAAGTTCGTCGAGCTGCACGGCGGGCGGATCTGGGTGACGGAGCCAGGTTGGAGTGGGTTCGACCTTCACCTTCACGTTGCCGCTCGGACCGGCGCCGCGGCAGAGCGCACGAATAGCACACCGGTGCGCCGTGCCCGGATTTCCTGCTGGCGCCCCCGCCCGGGCTACTGCATGTGCTCCGACCTCACTGCGATGGGTGCACTTGTACTCCTCCACGAAGAACGGCTGGAGCGCCGGCGCAGAACTCCTTCTGATGGGGAGGTCGCTCGCGCCTCGCGGGCATTCGCGTCCGCCGCTGGTTTACCCGCTCGCACCGTCCTCGCGCCTCACGCGACCTCCAGCCAGTCCCGCCGGACCTCCGGCGCATTGCGCAGCGCCGCCGGGGTCCCCTCGGGCACGATCTGGCCGTGGCCCATGACGTAGACGCGCTCGGCGACCCGGAGGGCGATGGTGAGCTTCTGCTCGACGAGCAGCACGGCGACGCCCTGGCGGCAGATGTCGCGGATGACCTCGGTGACCACCTCGACGATCTTCGGCGCCAGGCCCTCGGTCGGCTCGTCGACCAGGATCACGCGCGGGTTGCCGAGCAGCGAGCGGCAGATGGTCAGCATCTGCTGCTCGCCGCCCGAGAGCATGCCGGCCTGGGTATCGCGGCGCTCCCTGAGCTGCGGAAAGTAGCCGTACATCTGGTCCGGCGTCCACGTGGGCGCGCCGGGCCGCGCCGCCTGCATGCCGATGCGCATGTTCTCGTCGACCGTCAGGTTGGCGAAGATCTCGCGCTCCTCGGGCACGTAGGCGAGGCCGGCGCGCGCGATCCGGAACGCCCGCGCCCCCGCGAGATCGACGCCGTCCAGACCGCACGGCGCCCGCGCTCGGCCGGACCAGGCCCATGATCGTCTTCAGCGTCGTCGATCGGCCCGAGCCATTGCGCCCGAGCAGGCTGACGATCTCGCCCGCCCCGATCGTGAGGTGCACGCCGTGCAGGATGTGGCTCTTGTCGTAGTGGGCGTGCAGGTCCTCGACCTCGAGCAGCGCGCGTCACGCGACCTCCTCGCCCAGATAGGCTTCCTGCACCGCGCGATTGGCGCGCACGCGCCTCGGGCCTCGCCGCTGGCGATGACCTCGCCGTAGACGCAGCACGGAGATCTGGTCGCACAGGGTGAACACGACGTTCATGTCGTGCTCGACGACGAGCAGCGTCTTGCCCTCGGTGACCGTCCGGATCAGCGCCACCGGTAGGCGCGATTCCTCGCGGGACATGCCGCCCGTCGGCTCGTCCAGCAGCAGGATCTCCGGATTCGTGGCGAGCGCCATGCCGATCTCGAGCGTGCGCTGCTCGGAGTAGGCGAGATCGCCGGCGGGATCGTCGCGGCGGCGGTGAGGCGCAGCTTCTCCAGGTACTCGTCCACCTCGGCCGCCACCCGGGCGAGCCGGCCGACCCGGCGGAACAGGGCGAAGCGATGGCCGTGCTGCCCCATCACCGAGATCCGCAGGTTCTCCGCCACGCTCATGCGCGGGAACAGGTTGGTGATCTGGAACGAGCGCGACAGGCCGCGCCGATTGATCGCGTACGGCGTCAGCCCCACGATCGGATCGCCCGTTGAGCAGGATCTCGCCCGCGCTCGGCACGTAGTGCCCGGAGATCAGGTTGAACAGGGTCGATCTTGCCCGCGCCGTTGGGGCCGATCAGGCCGTGGCGCTGGCCGCGCGTCACCGCGAGGTCGACCCCGCGGATGATGGGCGTCCCGCCGAACGACTTGTGCAGGTCGCGCAAGCACCAGGACCGGGTCGCGGCGCGCGCTCATGCCGCGCTCTCGTTGAGCGCCTGGCTCCATCCCCTGGTCGGTCAGGCGCCGGGCGAGCGGCAGCAGCGCGGCGCCGGCCAGGATCGACGCGCGCGGGAATGGCCCAGGTCCATGGCGACCGCGGATCGAACTGTCGCGCCCGAACAGCCGATACGGCACCAGGCGCCGCCGTTGGCGCGGCGCAGCACCGACGTAGGCATCCGACAGCACCACGTGCACGCTCTCGACGACGAAGACGAGGCCGACGGCCAGCAGCACCCCGACCACGAGCCACAGCAGATAGGGCACGGTCAGGTGCCTGACGGCGGTCGCCCGCAGCCGGCGCGCGTGCACGGAGATCAGGCCGCCGATGCCGTCCGGCACGAACAGCATCACGATCACGAAGATCAGGCCCTGGTACAGGAGCCAGGATCGCGTCAGGTCGGAGGTCACGCGCGCGAAGAACGTCATGACCGGCCGCGCCGAGCGCCGGGCCGAAGAACGTGCCCGCGCCGCCGATGAAGGTCTGCAGCACGACGTTGGCCGAGGCCTGGGCGCTGAAGACCGTGTAGTTGGTCGCCTCGTTGGCGATCGCCAGCAGGGCCCCGGCCACGCCGGTGAACATGGTCGAGATGGCGAAGATCAGCGTCTTGGCGCCGTGCGTGTTGAAGCCGAGGAAGCGCACGCGGTGCTCGTTGTCCCGGATGGCGAGGGCGAGGCGCCCCATCGGCGTGCGCGGTGAACGCCCACAGGCACCACGTCGAGCCGACCACCCAGGCGAGCGTCAGGTAGTAGACGGCCGTATCGCTCGCGAAGTTGATCGACCACGAGTTCATCCGCATCGTGGAGATGCCGGATTCGCCCCCGAAGACGCCAGATCCAGGTCGGCGCCAGCGTGAAGAGCAGCTCGGCCAGCGCCAGGGTCACCATGGCGAAGTAGACGCCGGTGCGCTGCGTCGCCAGCCAGCCGAAGCCGAGGCCGCAGACGAAGCCCGCGGCGGCGCCGGCCAGCGGCATCAGCGGCGTCGGCCAGGTCGACGAGGCTGTGCTCCACGGCCCGCATCAGGTGCAGCGTGGCGAAGGCGCCCAGGCCGTAGTACGCGGAGTGGCCGAAGGACAGCATGCCCGCCTGGCCCATGGCGAGGCTGAACGAGAGCGCGAAGAGCGCGGCGATCATCATCTTGATCGCGGCATTGACCAGGTTGGGAGTGAGGACCAGCGGCAGCGCGAGCAGGAGCCCGGCGAGCAGGCCAGCAGAGCCGAGCTGGCCGGACCGGGTCACTGGCGGTCGCCGAAGAGCCCGGCCGGGCGGATCAAGCAGCACCAGCAGCATGAGCAGGAACGGCATGCTGGCGGCCACCGTGGAGAGCTGCAGCGTCAAGCAGGCCGCCCACCTCGCGCGCCCAGGGGCCGAGGCCGACGAGGCGCGAAGCAGGTCGGCGAGCGACCAGTTGAGGCCGACCGAGAACGAGATGAACAGGCCGATCATCAGCGAGGCGACCAGCGCGCCCTCCAGCGAGCCGAGCCCGCCGACCACGACCACGACGAAGACCAGCGTGCCGAAATCGACCGCCATGTTCGGGCCGGTCGGGAAGAACGCCCCGGCGACGGCGCCCGCCAGCCCGGCCAGCGCTGCGCCGGCGGCGAACACGCTCATGAAGACCACCGGGAGGTTGTGGCCGAGCGCCTCGACCATGACCGGCCGGTGGGTGGCGGCCCGCACGATGATGCCGACCCGGGTGCGCGTCAGCAGCACGTAGAGCACGGCGAACATGACGATGGCCACGCATGCCCATGAACAGGCGGTAGAACGGATAGTTCGTCTCGTACAGCGTGAACGCCGCGAACTTCATGTAGGGCGGCATGGCGTAGTTCACGGGAAAGTCGCCGTAGAACAGCTTGATCAGCTCTTCGATGATGAAGGCCAGGCCGAAGGTCAGCAGCAGCTCGTGGGTGTGGCCGTACGGGTGCACGCGGCGCAGCATGTAGCGCTCGATCAGCACGCCGCAGGCCCCGACGATGAGCGGCGCGGCGATCAGGCCCGCACCAGAAGCCGACGCGTGCGGGTGAGCGTGAAGCCGACGTAGGCGCCCAGCATGTAGAACCAGGCGTGGGCGAAGTTGAGCACGCCCATCATGCCGAAGATCAGCGTGAGCCCGGCGGACACCATGAACAGCAGGAGCCCGTGCACGACGCCGTTCAAGCACGGAGACGACCAGGAATTCCATGCGCCCGCTCCGCAATGGTGCTGGGAGGTGGGACTCAGCTCGCCGGGCGCTCCATCTTGCAGGTCGACTGCACCGGGCTCGCCGCCTCCTTGCCCGAGATGAGGCGGATCGGCTTGAAGCCCATGTCCGTGCCGTCCACCTTGTACTTGGCGTCCTTCGACACGGTGGCGACCACCAGCGGCAGCAGCGCCTGGTGATCCTCCTTGCGCATGGCGACCTCGCCCATGCTGGTGTTGAAGCTGACGGTCTCCATGGCGAAGGCGAGCTGCTTGACGCTGAGCTTCTTGTCGGCCGCCGGCTTCAGCTTCTTCAGCGCCTCGCCGAGCCCCCAGATGCCGTGCACCGTGTGGCCCTGGATGAACACCGGGTACTGCCCCATCTTGGCCTTGAAGTCGTCGGCGAACTTCGCCGTCGCGTCGCCGTTGGCCTCGGGATAGAGCTCGACACGTTGAAGTGGCCGATCGCCGTCGCGCCCGCGTTGGCCACGTTGCCCGGCTGGTCCATCCAGTACGTGGCGAAGCGCACCTTGAGGCCGGAATCGCCGGCCGCCTTCATCAGCAAGCAGGAGATCGCTGCTCCAGTTGCCGGTGATCACCGTATCCGGGCCGGTCTCCTTGATCTTCGCGACGTAGGGGGCGAAGTCCTGGATCTTGTTGACGTCGTGAATGACGTCGCCGACCACGGTGTAGTTGCCGAACTTCGCGTACTCCTTGACGAGGCGCTGGACGTCGTGGCCCCAGCTGTAGTTCTGGCCGATCACGTAGACCTTGGTGCCGAGCGTCTTGGTGTCCTTCATCGCCGTCAGCAGCGCGCGCAGCCGGATCTCGGCATTGCCGTTCCAGCGGAAGTGATAGAAGTGGCACTTGGAGCCGGTGAACTCCATCGCCTCGGCGCCGACGTTGAAGTAGATGATCTCCTTGCCCGGATTGCGCAGGTTGTGCTTGCGCACGTCGTCGGTGATCTGGCCGCCGATGGCCGAGGAGGCGCCCTGGATGATGATGTGCGCGCCGTCGTTGATGGCGGCCTTCACCTTGTCGGCGGCCTCCGAGGGACCGCCCTGATTGTCGTACTCGAGGACCTTGATGCCGTCGGGCCACGCCTTCTCGTCGTTGAGCTTGATGAGGCCGTAGTTGATCGCCGTCAGGAACATCTTGCCGATGGCGGCCTGCCCGCCGGACAGCGTCTCGATGACGCGCGATCTTGACCGGTTCAGCCTGCGCCGTCCCGGTCGCCAGGCATCCCGTTCCGGCCAGCGCCAGTGCCGCCCAGAGCTTGCTCTCATCGCGTTCCTCCCCTTTTGAATGTCCCGTGGAATTGTCTGCATGGATCGCGGGAGAGAACGTGGGGCGTCCACGTCCGTCGGCCCTGGCGATCGTACGTGCGCCGACCATGTGCTCCGGGAGCCGCGCGCCGTCGGGACGCAAGCCGCGCTCGGTGACGGGCAGGAGATCCAGAAGCGCCGGCCTGGGCCGCCGCCCGGCTAGCATGCTCGTCCCTGACCTCAGCCGGGCGGGCCCTCTTTTAAGCAGGGCTGTAACAAGAGCCGGACACAGATGCCACGACAGCGGGCAATTTCGACTGGCTGATTGCCTCGCCCTGTCTGATGGCGGCTGGCGCCCAGGATTCTGCGCGCTGACGGCACAGGGAGTGGTGAAGTCCACGGACGCGCTCAAAGGTGTTCCCTGACAGGTCCGCACCCGGTGGCGGCCGGGTGCGGGGACCGCCGATCACAGCCTTGGTCTCCTCGAACTCCAGGCTCGCTCATGGGATGGGGCTCGACGGCTACGCCGATCCCGCGGAACGCGTCGTGCAGCTCGAAGGCACGGTTCTGCGCCATTCCTCTGGACCGAGCTCGGTGAATACGACGCCGAAGGATCATCGTGAGCATCGCTCTCCGGGGAGGGGCGTCACCACGCGCGCGCGGGGAGCCGAGAGGATGGCCCGGCGGACGCGCGCCCCGAGGCATGGATGATGCGCTCCCGAGGCCGGTCGACCACCGCGCGGTGCGTACCCGTCAGCCGGGCACGGCGCTCACGGGCACGCGCTCAGCCGCCAGCCGGTTCGTCGGAAGCTGGGCGGTCTGTCGCGAAAACCACCTTATAGAAGGCGGGATCTTTCAGCCGATCGCGGTTCTGGGCGTTCCAGTACGTCTGAAGATTTGCGATCAGCCCGTCGCTGTACATGCACAGCGCCTGCTCGCGGACGTAGAGCGCCATGTACCGGCGGAACGTGTCGATCGACTCGGCGCCGACGCGGAGCGCCTTGCGCTGGGCCGCCACCGCGACGGCGCCGCCCTCCGTCGCCTCGCGGACGGCGCGGGCGAGCGCCGCGTCCATCTGGCCGCGCGGGACCACGACGTCGCAGAGGCCGGCCGCCTCCGCCTGCCGTGCGTCGAACGCGCGATCGAACAGGATCGCCTGGCGCGCCACGCGCTCGCCCGCGATGGCCGCCAATCGTAGATTTGCGGCGCCGGGCACGAACCCTTCCTTGCGGGCGGGCAGGCTGAAGTAGGCATCCTCCTCGCAGAGCACCCGATCGCAGACGAGCGTGATCTGGCATCCGCCGCCGATGGCGAAGGCCTCGACCGCGGCGATCCACGGGCTTCTCGTCGGAGGTCTCCGCCTCGTCCGGGATGAAGTCCGGGCCGGTGAGCCCGCGGTACATCTTGTTGATGTAGCCGAGCTCGCGCGTGACGAAGAACTCGACCAGGCCGATCTGGCCCGTAGTACAGGTGCGTGAGGTTGGCGCCGGCCTGGAAGATGCGCCGGCCCGCGTGCTTGGGATGGTCGACCACGCCCCTCGCAGGACGCCGACCTCGAGGTCCGGGTCGAGCAGCACGAGGTCGACGGCGGTCTCGAGCGCCGCGACCGCGGCATCGTCCTCGGCGTTCAGGTAGCGCAGGTTGCGCAGCTCGACCACGCCGGCCTTGCCCTGCCGGGCTGACGTGCGCCACGCCCAGGTCGGCCTCGCCGCGCGCGCGGAAGTCGGCCAGCCGCTCGACCGCCGCGGGCGTGGGCCGCCGCATCGCATGGATCAGGTGGGCGCCGGCGCGCGCGTGATCGAAGACCTTCGACAGGAAGATGCCCTGATCCAGCTCGACGCCCGCGTCCTTGTCCATCTGGGCGTGGCGCCGCTCGGCCAGGACCGCGGCCCTCGTGGGCACCAGCCCGGGATAGCGGTCGGCCGCGGCGTAGCACAGCTCGTCGACGCGGAGGCCTCGCTCGAAATCGCCGGTGAGCTCCGCGTAGACGATCCCCGCATACGAGCGCAGGAACGTGAGGCGCGCCAGGCGCAGCGCCTCGCGCACGCCGCGCGCCGCCGCCCGTTCCTCGGCGGTCCGGGCGGGCGCGTCAGGGCAGACGACCCACGAGGGCCTCGCCGCGCTCCACGTGTGCGCGCAATGCATCGGCGTCGCCGGCGGAGCGAGGCGTCCGAGGCCTTGCCCGGCGGCGCGAACGCCAGCGTAGTGCTGATTGCCACGCTCGGGAACCTCGTCAGCCGGCAATCCGATGCGCGCAACATGTCCATCGCGATGCACTCCCGTCGGAGCGGCCCCGTCAGCTCGACAGCTCCGGCGCCGCGTGCGGGCGAGTATATCCACGGATGCGCGGATCCCGGCGGCGGGAGGACTATCCAGCCCTCCGCCCGCGCGACTCGGAGGCAGCTTTGCCGGCCATCCGCGCTCTGGATGAGCCGTCATCGGAGGAATCCTCGCGGGTCGGTAGGGCGCCAGGCGCGGGTCGGCGACGCCGTCGAGGAGCTCGGCCGCGACGATCCGGCCCCACAGCGGCCCGAGCGTCACCGCGCTGTGAGAGGTGACGACGTAGAAGCCGTCGAGCCCGGGAATGTCGCCGACCATCGGTCGCTCGTCTTTCGGCATCGGCCGCACGCCGACGCGGGTTGCCTCGACGCGGGCGCCGGCCAGCGCGGGGAAGTGGGCGGACACGGCGCGGAGTGACTGCTCGGCCGGCCACGCCTGGCCGTCGGGCGCCTCTTCGCGCCACACGTGATCGTGTGCGCCCTCGGCGAGGACGATGCGGCCGGCGCCGTCCGGCCGGAAGTGGACGCCCGGCGCGTGGATGGGCCGCCGCAGCGTGCTCGCCACCGGCGTCGTGTAGATCAGCCGCCCGGGGACGCGATCGAAGGGGATCTCGATGCCGGCCAGCCGGGCCACCTCGTCCGTCGCCGGTCCCGCGCAGTCGACCACCGCGTCGGCCTCGAGGCGGTTCCCGCTCGCCGTGGCTCACGCCGCGCACGCGCGCGCCGTCGCGAAGCACCCCGGTCACGCGCTGACCCGGCAGCACGCGGGCGCCGAGGCGCCGGGCGTGGGCGAGCAGGGCGCCGATGAGCGGCACGACCTCCACGTAGCCCTCGCTCTTCGTGTAGACCACCTCGTCCACGTGCGGCGCGATGTGCAGATCCGGCTCGAGGGCGCGCGCCTGCTGCGGGGAGATGAGCTCGACGGGATAGCCCAGCTCGCGAGCCGCTCGACCGTCTCCTTCAGGTGCGCCCGCGCGGCCGGCGCCTCTTCCCAGGCGATGGCGCCCTCCTGCGGGTGCCAGGCGCCGCCCCCGAGCTCCTGCACGAGCGCCCGGTGCTCGGCCATGCCCGCGGTATTGAGGTCGTGATAGTCGCGCGGCGTCTTGTTGAAGGAGTTCGTCCACGCGAAGCTCACCCCGGACGTCCCGCCGCCCGGGGCGCCGGCCTCGAGCACGGTGACCCGGGCGCCGCGGGCGGCGAGCCGATAGGCGACATTGGCCCCGACGCTGCCCGCTCCGATCACGATCACGTCGTTGTTCTTCACGGGCTCATTCCTCGAAGAGAATCGTCATCGAGCGCGTCCACATTGCCGTTGGACTCGGCGATTGTCAAACACGCGCTGCCTGCCAGTCACTCACTCCTCGAAGGTGCGCAGGCGGCGCAGCTCCGGGAAGAGCGCCATCCACAGGGCGGCCACCGCGATCGTCCCGAGCCCGCCCAGCAGCACGGCGGGAACGGCGCCGAGCAGCGCCGCCGCCAGGCCCGACTCGAAGGCGCCGAGCTGGTTGGACGTGCCGGTGAAGAGCGAGCTCACCGCGCTCACGCGGCCGCGCATCGCGTCGGGCGTCCGGATCTGCGCGAGCGAGGAGCGGATGACCATGCTCACGACGTCCGCCGCGCCCAGCACGGAGAGCGCGACGAGCGACAGGGCGAAGTTGGTGGAGAGGCCGAACACCGCGGTGGCCGCGCCGAAGACGATCACGGAGCGGAACAAGGTCGAGCCGATACGCCGCTCCAGGGGATGGCGGGCGAGGAAGACGGACGTGGCGAGGGCGCCCACCGCCGGCGCTGAGCGCAGGAGGCCGAGGCCACCGGGGCCGGCGTGCAGGATGTCCCGGGCATAGACGGGCAGGAGCGCGGTCGCGCCGCCGAGCAGCACCGCGAACAGATCGAGCGACATCGTGCCGAGCAGCACGCGCCGGCTCTGGATGAAGGCGACCCCCGAGAACACGGTGGCGATGGTGATCGGCTCGCGCGTGCGCGCGGTGCGCTCGGTCCGGATCACGGTCGCGAGCGCGCCGGAGAGCACGAAGAGCGCGCCGGAGGTGAAGTAGGCGGCGCCGGGACCGAGCGCGTAGAGGAATCCGCCGAGCGCGGGCCCGGCGATCTGCGCGGTCTGGCCGGCCGAGATCACCCACGCCATGGCGGGTGCGATGAGCGGCCGGGTCACCACGTCGGGCACCAGGGCGGTCATCGCGGGGTTCTCGAACGCCTGCGCCGCGCCGAGGATCGCCACGACGGCGAGGAGGCTCGCCTTGCTCTGCCATCCCCCGATCGTGCCGAGGGCCAATGTCGCGGCGGCCGCCGCCTTGACGCCCTCGCACACGGTGACGACGCGCCGGCGATCGCAGCGGTCGGCGACCTGTCCGACCACCAGCGTCAGCAGGATCATCGGCACGAACTGCGCGAGGCCGACCAGCCCGAGGTCGAGCGCGCTGCCCGTCAGCGTGTAGAGCTGCCAGCCCACCGCGACCCCACCATCTGGAACCCCATGTTCGCGAGGACCCGCGAGGCCAGCAAGAAGGCGAACGGCGGGTGACGCAGGAGCGATCGAGCCATGCCGCCCGATGGTGCCGTGCGGGCCCGACGCCCGTCAACCGGTGACGGGGCGGCACCGCTCGGGTAAGATGCGTCGGTCAGGCCAGAGGTCATGAGCCCATCCGAATCGAGCGCGGCGCGGCGGAACGTGCTCGCGGGCACCGTGGGCAGCGTGCTCGAGTGGTACGACTTCGCGCTCTACGGCTACCTCGCTCCCATCATCGGCACGCTCTTCTTCCGGCCGAACGACCCGGTCGCCTCCCTCCTCGCCGCCTTCGGAGTCTTCGCCATCGGCTTTGCCGCCCGGCCCGTGGGCGGTGTGGTCTTCGGGCTCATCGGCGACAGGATCGGGCGCAAGCCGGCGCTGATCATCTCCGTGGTGATGATGGGGGTGGCGACGTTCGCGATCGGCGTGATGCCGGACCACGCGCAGATCGGAGCGTCCGCCGCCGCTCGTGCTGGTGATCCTGCGCGTCCTCGAGGGCCTGTCCGTCGGAGGCGAGTACACGGGGTCGATCATCCTCCTGGCCGAGCACGCGCCGCCCGAGCGCCGCGGGTACTACGCCGTGTGGCCGGAGCTCGGCTGCCTCGTCGGCTTCCTGCTCGGCTCGGGGATCGGCGCCCTCACCAGCAGCGCGCTCGGGCCCGAGCGGATGCTGGCCTGGGGCTGGCGCGTGCCATTCCTCCTCGGCGGGGTGATCGCGGTAGGGGGCATCGTGTTCCGGCGGCAGATGACGGAGTCGCCGGCGTTGTCCCGCGCGGCGCAGCGGACGGGCGTGCCCGCCGTCGTCGCCCGTCGCGCGCCACTGGCGGGCGATCCTGAGGCTGATCGGCTTGATGCTCATGCAGAGCGTCGGCTTCTATCTGATGTTCATCTACGCGGCCTCGTACCTGACCGAGCGGATGCACGTCTCGACGGCGCGAGGCCCTCGACATCAATACGCTGAGCCTCCTCGTCATGCTGGTGCTCGTGGTCCCGTCGGCGAGCCTGTCGGACCGGGTCGGGCGCAAGCCCGTGCTCCGCGTCGTCTCGGTGGGCATGTTCGCGCTGGCCTGGCCCCTGTGGTGGCTCATGCTCGAGGGGAGCTTCGCGGCGATCCTCGCGGGGCAAGCGGGATTCGCGGTGCTCCTGGGACTGGCCTACGGCGTCACCCCGGCGCTGATGAGCGAGATGCTGCCCGCCGAGGTCCGCTGCACCGCGGTGGGCCTCGGCTACAACCTGGGCCTCGCGGCATCTTCGGGGGACGGCGCCGCTGATCGCGACCTATCTGGTCGCGCGGACGGCGAATGATTTCACGCCCGCGTACTACGTCATGGCGATGGCGGTCGTGTCGTTCATCGCGCTGCTCGGCCTGCCCGGAGACGGCGGGCAAGCCGGCTGGCCTGACCGGCGCCGCGTGACGATAGGCCGTCGGCGATGATCACGCGAGGCCACGATCTGCCGGTACCCCGTGTGGCGCGCGGCGCCGCGTACCTGGCGCTTGCCGCGGCGGGGTTCCGGCGATACGCGACGTATCGCCAGGCGATGGTCGCCGCGATCTTCACGAACTCGATCTTCGGGTTCCTGCGGTGCTCCGTCCTGCTCGCCCTCGCGGGTGCGGGAACCGTCGCGGGCTACGACGAGCCGCGACTGGCCACCTTCGTCTGGGCCGGGCAGGGGCTGATCGGCGTCGTGCTGCTCTGGGCGCCGAACGAGCTGGCCGACCGCATCCGCACCGGCGACGTGATCGCCGACTTGCTGCGCCCCGTCGACCTGGTGTGGCAGCTCCTCGCCGCCGACCTCGGCCGGGCCGGGCTTGCCGTGCTCACGCGCTTCGTCGGCCCCGTCGTGGTCGGGGCGCTCGCCTTTCCATCTGTACGCGCCGCGGCGCCCCGCGACCTATGTCCTGTTCGCGTGCTCAGATGCTGCTGGCCACGATCGTCTGCTTCGGCTGCCGCTTCCTGGTCAATGCCGCGGCGTACTGGCTCCTGGACGCGCGCGGGCCGCAGGTGGCCTGGACGCTCCTGTCCGCCGTGCTCGGCGGGCTCTACTTCCCGCTCTGGTTTCTGCCCCGCGCCGCGGTCGTGCTCCTCATCGCCGCGACGCCCTTTCCGTCGCTGATCCAGCTTCCGCTCGACGTGCTCGTCGAGCGCGGCCCGCCGGGAGAGCAAGTCATGTGGCTGGCCGTGCAGGCGGTCTGGGCGGTGGCCATCCTCGCCCTGTGCCGCTGGGTCCAGCGGCGCGGCGAGCGGAAGCTGGTGGTGCAGGGTGGCTGGCGCGCGGCTCGCGGCGTACGGGCATCTGCTGCGGGCGCAGATGCGCAGCCAGGCGCAGTACCGGGCGTCGTTCGCCATCGACGTCGCGGGCAGCGTGGCGTTCGGCGTCCTCGACGTCGTCACGGTCGTGGCGCTGTTCCGCGTGAGCCGGACGCTCGCCGGCTTCACGTTCGCCGAGGTCTTCCTGATGACCGCGCTCGCGAGCTCGGCGTTCGCGCTGGCCGATCTCGCCGTCGGCAATGTCGAGCGCCTGCAGTTCTACGTGCGCACGGGCCTGTTCGACGCCGTGCTCGTGCGCCCCCTCGGCGCGCTGATGCAGCTCCTGGCCATGGACGTCGCGGCGCGGCGAGTCGGGCGCGTGGCGATCGGGGTGGCGCTCCTCGGCGCCGCGGCCGCCCACGCGGATCTGGTCCTGACGCCGGCGCGGCTCGCGCTGCTCGTCGTGGCCCCGGTCGCCGGCGCCCTCATCTTCTCGGCCGTCTTCGTGGCGACCGCCACCGTGACGTTCTGGTGGGTCGAGTCGGGCGAGCTGGGCAATGCGCTGACGTACGGCGGCCACGACTTCAGCGGGTATCCGATCACGGTGTACGGCGCGCTCTTCCGCCGGCTCTTCGCCTATGGGCTCGGGTTCGCCTTCGTGGCGTACTACCCGGCGCTGGCGCTGCTCGGCCGGCACGACCCGCTCGGGGCGCCCGCCGCGCTCGGCTATGGCTGCCCGCTGATCGCGGCGGTCGCCGCCGTCCTGGCGGGGCTCCTGTGGCGCGCGGGCGTCCGGCACTACCGGAGCACGGGATCGTGACGGTCATCGAGGCGCGCGGCCTTCGCAAGGAGTTCAGCGTGCGCGTCAAGGCGGGCTGGCTGCGCCGCCGGACGCGCATCGTCGCCGCGGTGGACGACATCGACCTGTCCGTGGAGCGAGGCGAGACGCTCGGCTATATCGGGCCGAACGGCGCGGGCAAGTCGACCACCTTGAAGATGCTCACCGGCGTGCTGTACCCCTCCGCCGGCCACGTGCGGGTCTGCGGCCTCGAGCCGGTGCCCCAGCGCCTCCGCCTGGCGCGCCGGATCGGCGTCGTGTTCGGCCAGCGCTCCCAGCTCTGGTGGGATCTGCCGCTCGCCGACTCGTTCGCGCTGCTGCGCCACGTGTACGGCGTGCCGGCCGCGGACCACGCCGCCCGCCTGGGACGCTGCCGCCGGTTCCTCGACCTCGACCCGTTCCTCGACACGCCGGTGCGGCAGCTCTCGCTCGGCCAGCGCATGCGCGGCGAGCTGACCGCGGCCCTGCTGCACGGACCCGAGGTGCTCTTCTTCGACGAGCCGACGATCGGGCTCGACATCGTGAGCAAGCAGGCGGTGCGCGCCTTCTCGCGGGCCTCGGCCAGTCGGGCGACACGACGCTCGTCCTCACCACGCACGATCTGGCGGACATCGAGCGCCTGTGCCGGCGCCTGGTCGTCATCGATCACGGCCGGGTGGTGCACGACGGCTCGCTCGACGAGCTGCACCTGCGCTACGGCTCGCGCCGGCGGGTGGTCGTGGATCTCGACGAGCCGCTGGCCGCGCCGCTGTCCTTGCCCGGGGTGGCGGTGGAGGCCGAGGAGGCGGGCGGCCGGCGCGTCACCTATGCGCTGGACGGCGACGGCGCGACCGCCGGGGACCTGGTGCGGCGGCTGGCCGAGGTCGCCGCGCTGCGCGACATCTCGGTGGTCGAGCCCGACATCGAGGACGTCGTCGCGCGCCTCTATACCGGCCGAATCCTCGGCTAGAAGCGATGATAAGGGCGCATCTGCGGAGGTACGGCGGCCTCAGCCGCACGCTCAACGTACGGAGAGTACGCCTCGCGTTGCCTGCGCCATCGGGCGCCGCCTCGCAGCTGGACCCTTCTCATCGCTCCAGGCGGGCTTCTCCGAGCGCCCCTAGCTGCCGGGCTGCACGGAGGCTCCGTCATTTGGTGCTTCGTTCCACTAAATTGTGGCTCATTGTCTGCCGTCCGGATCGGCTGGCGTCGGTAGATCAGCTGATTTGTGGCGCATCTTGACCTGGCGCGGGGATTGCTATTGATGTGAGCAAGCCATCCATGTTGCACGACAAGAAGATCTTCGACGCTTTCCAATACGCATCCGCGGGCTGGGCTCGCAGACGCGGACCCGGTCCGCCATGCGCAGTACGAGTGGGCTGCCCAGTCGGCGCCCCTCGTCCTCATCGCCAGTTCTGTCTCGAGCGTGCGCAAGGCCTGGCGGGAGGGCGCGCAGGCCTTTGCCGCGGTCGAGGTCGCCGATCACGGCCAGCTCCTGTGCTGCCTGACGCCCCGACCGCCTGCGATCCTCCTTCTCGATCTGGATCTGCCGCACCTGGGCGGAATGGAGGGCGTGTCCGGGCTCAGGGCGCTCCAGCCCGCGACCAAGATCGTCGTCCTCGCGGGTAACCCGGACGAGAAGGAAGGCCTGGTCGCGCTCAAGATCGGGGCGCAGGGTGCTGCGACCGCGCGATCGCGCCGGCCCTGCTCGGCAAGGCCCTGGAGGCGGTCCACAACGGGGAGGTCTGGGTCGGACGGAAGCTCACCTCGCACCTGCTCGACGAGCTGAGCGCCCTCACCGAGGCGCTGGGGGAGCAGCGCGAGCCCTGGCGACATCGACCGCCGGCTCGAGGGCCTCACGCCGCGGGAGCGCGCGATCGTCGCCGAGCTGGGCGCCGGAGCGAGCAATAAGGAGATCGCTCAGAAGTTCGACGTGACCGAGCGCACGGTCAGAGGCTCACCTGACCGCGGTGTTCCTGAAGCTCGGGATCTCCGGGCGACTCCAGGTCGCCCTCTTCATGCTCGAGCCTTCCCGATCCGACCCTCCCTTCCTGACTCCGCCCCTACGAGAGCGACGATAAGGGCCCATCTGCTTCGTTGGCGCCCTCGACAGCCGGCTCAACGTACAGTAGTACGCCTCGCCGGCTGCCATCGGGCGCCGCCTCCGCAGCTGGACCCTTCTCATCGCTTCTAGCCGCGTTCTCCGACGGCTCCTAGCGGCTTGATCGGCATCGGCCGATTGTTACCGTACCGGGTGTCCTGACATGTCCTTCCTCTGATGCCCGCACTCACGAGGCCCCGCAGGGCTTCGGCAAGTCCGTCCGCCGCCGCGAGGACGCTCGGCTGGTCGCCGGCGAGGGCCGGTTCACCGACGACGTCAACCTCCCCGGGCAGGCCCACGCCTACGTCGTCCGCTCGCCGCACGCGCACGCCCGCATCGTCCGCATCGACGTCGGCGGCGCGCTGGCGCGGCCGGGGGTGATCGCCGTTCTCACCGGCGGGGACGCCGAGGCCGATGGCCTTCGGCCCATTCCGCACCGTCCCGTGTCGGTGAATCCTCACGAAGTTCCGCTGCGCAGCCGCGACGGCTCCGAGATCTTCATCGCGCCCCATCCCGCACTGGCCACCGACACCGTGCGCTGCGTGGGCGAGGGCGTGGCGCTGGTCGTCGCCGAGACGCGCGCGGCCGCCGAGGATGCGGCCGAGGGCGTGACGGTGGAGTACGCGGCCCTCCCCGCCGTGGCGGGAGGCGCGGGATGCGCTGGCCGCGGATGCGCCGCTCGTGTGGAATGATCATGGGACGAATGTCTGCGTCGACTCCCATGCGGGCGACTCGGCGGCGACCGACGCGGCATTCGCGCGCGCGGCCCACGTCGTCCGCCTGGATACGTGGGTGCCCCGGGTGACCGGCGTGCCGATGGAGCCGCGCGCCGCCGTCGGCGCCTACGACGAGGCGACGGGGCGCTACACCTCCATGCGGGCTCGGGCGGCGTGGTGCGCCAGAAGAGCCGACCTCGCGGGCGCCCTCGGGGTCCCCGAGACGGACGTGCGCGTCGTCTCGGGGGACGTCGGCGGAAACTTCGGGACGCGCAATAGCGTGTATCCCGAGTTCGTGCTGGTGGCGTGGGCCGCGAAGCGCCTGGGCCGGCCGGTCAAGTGGACGTGCGGCCGGCGCGAGTCGTTCTCGACCGACTACCACGGCCGCGACCTGATGTCGAGGCTGAGCTGGCGCTCGACGGCGACGGGCGGTTCCTCGCCCTGCGCGGCCTCAACACGAGCAATGTCGGCTCACACGCGGTCTCCTCGTGCCCCTCAGCAAGGGCGTCGCGGTGTCGACCAGCGTGTACCACGTGCCCGCCGCCTCCATCCGCGGCCGCGCCGTGCTCACCCACACGTCCCCGACGACGGCCTACCGCAGCGCCGGGCGGCCCGAGGTGATGTTCGTCCTGGAGCGATTGATCGATCTCGCCGCGCGCCGCCACGGCTTCGACCGGATCGAGCTGCGCCGGCGCAACCTGGCTGTCGCCGGCGGCCATGCCGTATCGCCAATCCCTCGGCCTGGTCTACGACAGCGGGGACTACGCGGCGGCGCTCGACCGCGCCGTGGCCCTCGCCGACTGGGCGGGGTTCGAGGCGCGCCGGGCGGAGGCGCGCGGCGCGGCCGCCACCGCGGCATCGGCATCGCCCACTACATCGAGCTGAACAGCGGGGCGCCGCGCGAGCGCGCGGAGATCACCGTCGGACCCGGACGGGCGGATCGAGCTCGTCCTCGGCACGCTGTCGGCCGGCCAGGGGCACGAGACGAGCTTCGCCCAGATCCTGGCCGAGTGGCTGGGCGTCGATCTCGAGCAGGTGCGCCTCGTCACCGGGGACACCGACCGCGTGGCCGTCGGTGGGGATCGAGCTCCGGCCGCTCGATGCGCCTCGGCGCGGTGGTGATGGCGGAGGCCTCCGACCAGATCGTCGCCCGCGGCGCGCGCGTCGCGGCCTGGCTCCTCGAGGCCGCCGAGGCGGACATCGAGTTCAGGCACCGGCGCTTCGGCGTGAAGGGGACCGATCGCGCGGTCGACCTCTTCGAGGTCGCGGCGGCGGCGCTCGCGCCGACGCCCCCGAGGCGCTCCGCGGGCCGCTGGTCGGCGTCGGCGACGAGACCATGAGCGTGCCGTCCTTCGCCTACGGCTGCGCGGTGTGCGAGGTCGAGATCGATCCGGAGACGGGCATGGTCGAGATCGCGCGCTACACGTCGGTCGACGACGTCGGCCGCGCCATCAACCCGCTGATCCTCCACGGCCAGACCCACGGCGGCATCGCCCAGGGCGTGGGGCAGGCGCCTGTGGGAGCACTGCGTCTACGAGCGGGAGACCGGGCAGCTGCCAGTCCGCGATCGTTCATGGACTACGCGATGCCGCGCGCCGACATGCTGCCGTCGTTCACGAGCGAGATCAGCGAGGTGCCGTCGACGTCCAACCCGCTCGGCCTCGGGGTGGCAGCGAGGGGGCATGACCCCGGCGCTGGCCAGCGTGGGCAACGCCGTGGTGGACGCGCTGGCCGATCTGGGCGTCGAGCACGTCGAGCTGCCCGCGACGCCCGAGCGCGCGTGTGGAATGCCATTCGGGCCGCCCGCCGGCCGGCTTGATCCGAGCTAGCCGCATGGGTCCGCAGCCCCGCCGACCGGATGCTCCTGTCAGGACCTCGGCGGCCGGGACATGCATCGGGCTGGCCGCGGCGGCCCGGGTGATAGCTGTGCAGCGCCTCGCGGTGTATCACGGCAGGGGAACGAAGGCGTGCCCTGCAAGTTCGCGCGGAAACGCGGGTGCCGACGCGAGCTCGGCCGGGCTCGTTCGTCGTGCTATACAGAACTACGCAGCCGGATATCGCAGTTCAAGATACTGAGAGTTAGCCGGACTCACGAGGCGAATCGGATCGAATGACTACCATCGTCGTCGAAACCCGCACCTGATCGAACTGTGCCGATCTTGCGCGCGACGTCGAGGCACACTTGAAGACGTCCTCCTCCACTGGCGAGCGAGCCGTCGGCGGTAAGACCTCCGGACTTCCCGATCTCGGTGACGTCGTCACCTTCGAGGCCGTGCATTTCGGTATCCGCCAGCGGTTGACGTCGAAGATCGTCGAGTTTGATCGTCCGAGCCGTTTCCGTGGACGAGATGGTGAAGGGCGCCTTTGCCAGCCTGAGACACGTACACGAATTTGTCGCCGACGGCGGCTCGGTGCTGATGCGCGACACGCCACCTGGCGGTCCCCGCTGGGATTTCTCGGAATTGTTGCGGATAAGCTCTTTGTCGAGTGGGCACATGAGGGCGTTCATGGTGAAGAAGCAGTCCGAGTTGAAGGAATATGCCAAGCGCACGACGAATGGCGCCCGGTTAACCTGGCAAGAACTCCGTCGGGCGCTTGCGCGATCTAAAGGAGCTCATGCAGCGTCCATCGAGCCGCGAACTTCAGCTAGCACCATTCCAACAAAGTTCTTTAACTCTGAACGGTCGAGCGGTATTCTGCTGATTGTCTGCACTGCCATCTCGCTTCTGCTTAGTGAACTCCTTTCGCTGCTCGGCTCAGACTATGCCGATGGCGTGGCAAACGCGGGTTGGCGGTCTCAGCCTGGAGCATTGATCAACGATGCCCTGATGGCCATTTTCTTCCTGCTCATCGGCTTGGAACTCGAACGCGAGCTGTACAGCGGTGAACTGTCCAACATCCGGAACGCCCTGCTTCCGATGTTTCGCGGCCTTCGGCGGCATTGCTGCGCCGGCACTCGATTCACTTCCTACTTAACGCGGGGACGCCGACGCAAGCCGGCATCGGGATTCCAGATGGCGACAGACATCGCCTTTGCACTCGGCGTTCTGGCCCTGCTCGGAAACCGAGTTCCGGCCTCGCTGAAGACGTTCGTGGTGGCGTTCGCGGTCATCGATGATTTGAGCGCATGTTGTCATCATTGCGGTGTTCTATACCGCGCAATTAGCGGTTGGGGTATCTTTGCGCGGCCCTGGTCGCTTGCGGCTTTGCTCTGCGGCTTGAACCGTCTGCTCCGTGTGATGTCCCTGGCCCCTTATCTGCTGGGCGGCGCGTTGGTGTGGCTTCTCATGCTCAAGTCAGGCGTCACGCAACGATCGCTGGGGTGATGTTGGCTCTGGCCATCCCATTTCTCCGCCAAGGCCGATGACGAGGCATCGCCCTCACACCGGCTCTGAACATTTGTTGCACAAGCCGGTCGCGTTGCATCATCCTGCCGATTTTCGCTCTGGCCAATACTGCGATCGTCATCGGCGCGAATTGATGCAAAGCCCTGAGCAGTGCGAATAGCCTTGGGCATCACCGCGGGTTTGATTGTTGGTAAACCCTTGGGGGTGACGCTGCTCTGCTTTGCTGCTGTTGCAAGCGGTATATGCCGCCTGCGGGCCGATCTGAACTGGCGACATATCATTGGCGCAAGGCATTCTTGGTGGTATCGGGTTTCACTATGTCCATATTCATTACCATCACCTGGCCTTCGCTGGAGATGCCGATAGAACGTAGACGCCTGAAAATGGCGATCCTTCTGGCTTCGCTCACCGCAGGAATCACTGGTTTTCTGTGGCCTGGTTCCCGAGCAATCGCAGTGAGGACGCATGATGTGAGTGTGGCGACCGAGCTAGCGAGCAGTGCAAGTTGATCGCGGCATGGGGTGAGAGCGCGCGCCAATGATCTCGGAGTGCCGGCTGTCGATCCGAGCCGCCCCGCGCTCGACCAAGGGACTGGGATGACGATGCCAACGGCCTACACTCACGGGCATTCTGTCACTCGTCCCTCTTCGCCATGCCGATCTCGGTCGGGGCGCAACAGACCCGCGTCTCAGTCGGATCGGCGTCGTCCTCCAGGGAGGTGCGCGACGTCAAGGGCGATCCCAAGGCGGCGGAAGCGGCGGCGCGTGGTCTGAAGGCGAGAACGTCGACCTCATCTGGGCGCTGCACTTCGACTACTCGCGGTGAAGCGCGCCACGAAGAGCGTGCCGATCGTGTTTTACGCCGGGATCGATCCGGTGGCCGTCGGCCTCGTCGCGAGCTTCCGGAACTGGGGGCGGATTCACGGGCGTCCATGGCCAGTTCTCTGACCTCACGGCGAAGCGTCTCCAGCTTCTGAAGGAGATGACCCGAGAACGCACCGAGTCGTGGTGCTCTACAACCTGAGAATCCAGTCGCTCGGCGCTCGGCGAAGATGGCGCGGGGAGGCCGCCCGCGACCTCAAAATGGAGCTCGTCGAGCGGCCGATCGGCTCGGTCGAGGAGCTGCGAGCCGCGCCCGTGCGCTGCGGCCCGGGAGGTCGACGCACCGGCTGCGTCAGGACGCGATGGTACAAAGCCAGGGGAGCTGATCATCGAAACCACGAGGGCGAAGAGATCGTCGGACCATGGTCACGGACAGGGAGAAAGGGGGTCGAGAGAGGGCGCCAGCCAGCGACGGAGAGAGTTACACACGATTGCCGACGCTCGGCCAAGCATGTCCAGCAAGTGCCGCTGGGCGCCAACCCTGGAGATCTGCCCGTAGAGCAGCTGGACCGCCTCCACCTCGTCATCAATCGGAAGACCGCCATGTGCCCCGGCCTCACGATCCCCCAATCTGTGCTGGCCCGTGCGGACGAGATCATTGAGTGAACGAGCGCGCTGTCAGACCGGCCCGAGACGCTCTACGAACCGTCGTCAGAATGGAACAGACGACGAAACGTCGCAGGAGGCGGGAATCGCCGGAACCCGGCATGCAGCCGACGTCCCGCGGCCGCGGCTGATACCGCACGCGTTGGGCAGGTAGACGCAAGGCAGAGTAGGAGCGCAAAATGAACGACTACATCTTCTTCATGCATGACGATGTTCCTAACGAGCATCGCCGGCGAGACGACGAATGGAACGCTTATCTTCGCAAAGCTACGCGAGGCGGGTGCCTTCGAGGGCGGAAGTGCGATCGGAGATGGAATCTGTGCGTCGAAATCGGCCGCACCCACCGCGATCAGTCGACAGATAGCTGGCTACATATCGCATCCCGGGCTGAAAACCTGAATGCGGCGCGAGAACTGGTTATCGGCAATCCCGTCTACGAGGCTGGCGGAACTGTGGAGATACGTGAGCTGCCGAGGACGGGGTAGGTTCGCTGCCCAACGGCAGTACCTGTTCGACTGGCAGTGAACTACGTGCCAGAGGCTTGAGGTGCTGTCGCAACCAGTTGGCGAGCTGGTCTCGGTCGATGTGGCCGGATCGCCAGTAGTGGTGCAGCTCGACCGACCTCCGCCAGCGCGAGGTATCGCGTCAGGCGAGACGCCGGATACGCTCGTTCGCCGCATCGTGGACACGACCGACAGCACTCGAGACCACGTGGTATGTGGTATATCGTGAAGCCATCAGTCGATCACGTCTCCTCTCCGCACCAGGAGCGATGCCGACACTGCGCCGGCGGCGACATACACCGGGACCGGCGGGCGCTTGCTCGGCAGGCCTCGCCCTCGCGACCCTCGTGCCGGCCCTTCTGCGCCGCCCCCCGCCCAACCCGCGGCGCGCAAGGGTCGCGCGCATCGGGCGACCCCAGGCTACCGAGATGACCGCGGACATGGTCGGGCCTCAGGCGCTGGGCCCTCAGGTCAACATGTTCCTGCGCGGCTTGCGCGAGCTCGGCTACGTGTACGGCGAGCATTTCGTGACCGAGCCCCGCGGGGCTGAAGGCAAGCCCGAGCGCGTCCCTAGCCTCGCTGCCGAGTTGGTTCGCCTCCAGGTGGATGTGATTGTTGCCGCGGGGCCCGCGCTGCCTGCGCTCAAGCAGGCGACCTCGATCATCCCCATCGTCATGGGGGCGCCAGTGACCCGGTGGGCGAGGGGACTGGTCAGAGTCTCGGACAGCCTGGTGGAACTTCCCACGGTTGAGTCTTCAGTCGGTAGAGATGATCGGAAAGCGACTCGAGTTGCTCAAGGAGCTCATTCCGGGCGCGGCGCCCGTGGCGGTCCTCTGGACTCGGCCTCGCATCGCGGATTGGCAGGCGGCCGAAACTCGCCGCCCCAAGCGAGGCGGTGGAGGCTGCTGTCGCTCGAGGTTCGAGACGTCGGCGAGATCGAAGGAGCTGTCAGGCGGCGACTGGCGCGGGGGCCGGTGCGCCTCCTTGTACTCGGGGCTGGGGTCTTCTTGCCGCACGCTCGGCGAATCGCGGAGCTGGCCGCCGGGGCCGGCTCCCCGGCCATCGTATGTGCTTCGGCCCTATGTTGAGGCCGGCGGACTGGTCTCGTATGGGGGCGGATCTCGGCGACGTCCGGCGGCGCGCGGCGGGCTTCGTCGACAAGATCTTGAAAGGGACCAAGCCCGGCAACCTCCCGTTGAGCAGCCGACGAAGTTCGAGCTGGTGATCAACCTGAAGGCCGCGAAGTCCCTTGGCCTCACGATCCCATCGTCCGTGCTGTTGCGGGCGGATGAGGTCATCCAGTAGGGTGACTTTCACGGATTCAGCAGCAAGAATCAGGGGGTGCCTCGAAGGAGAGTTGGGATGACGGTCAGTACGAAGGGGGAACATGCAGATGCGTAATTCGATGATTGTCAGTGCCGCGTTCGTGGCTGTTGGTCATCAGCTCGGCGTCGATGGCGCAAGAGCAGAGTGCGGCAAAGCCGCCGCCAGCTCTCCTCAGAGAGATCGTGCAAGGCATGCCCAAGGGCGAGAGGCAGGAGGTGCGAGTCCTCACGGCAACGCCTGAAGCCTGGCGAGAAGACTCCGTTCCATCACACACCGTTTCCCCGTGACCGTCTACGTCCTGGAAGGCACATTCACGTTGGAGATGGAGGGTCGCGCGCCCGTCACGGCTAAAGCCGGTCAATCGCATCGTTGAGCCGCCTCAGGTGAAAATGACGGGCTACAACCGCAGCAGCACCGAGGCCCATGCGAGTCGTGATCTTCTACGTGAGGCGATCCAGACACACCGTTCCTCGACCCGGCGCATCATTGATCAACTGTCGAGCCTTCAAGCGGCGAGCGATCACCGTCCAGCCCGTCT
>ERZ1370068.10217-contig-8935_pt1 | contig 31755 bp, 29 predicted proteins | sample MGYA00561227_ERZ1370068 | MGnify/ENA primary metagenome ERZ1370068 (study PRJEB38410, sample SAMEA6850437) | metagenome | study: Metagenomic assessment of the ecological functions of the soil: analysis of the soil microbiota associated with the...
TCAGTTGCCGCACGTTAGCAGGGTGCGGACGCCGTTGCGATCGTGGCGAGGCGGCGAAGAAGATCGGCGGAGGCGGCGCGGACGTGCGCGAACTCGCGGAAGCGGGCGGCAAGAACCCGACGGGCCGCTGAGGCGTACGAGATCGGGAGGAGCCGAGCCGGGCGTCCACGCTCGGTCGTGATGTTGGTGCTGGTGCCTGACTACGGGTCTGCGCGCACAGGGTGGCGCGGCTTCTGACCCTGATGGGGACAGCAGTGGCGCCCGGTTGGCATCGTCGAGAGCGCCGGGATTGACGACGGTCTCAGTGCGGCTCGCAGAGCCTGTGCGCCGAAGAGGCGGAACTGTCGCCGGGTAAGCCTCTGACCATGCGCGGCGCAGGCAGGCGGGGCGGAGCAGGCGGTCGGAGACGGGAGGAGTTCCTCGTCCACGCCCGCGAAACTCCTTTGACGTGCCCGTGAGAGCTTCACGAACGGTTCACGACTGACCTCGCCGAGAAGAGAGCGGCAGATCGCATCCGACGGATGCTCGGCCGCCGCGCACCCGTTGTCGAGCTACCGGACGTATCGAGCAGCAGGCGCCCGTAAGGTGCCGGCCTCATCGCCGCCCGAGCGCCCACCCGCCCCGCGCGGCCGGCTCTGGCGCGGCGCACCTTGCGGTGATCCTGTGGCTGGCCGCGGTGCTACCGCGGTCGTCGGCCTGGTCGGCCTCGCGATCGCGCGCATCCGCGACAACGATAAGCCGAAACCGAAGCCCATACTGATCGCCACGCCGCTGACCCTGAAGATCATCTCTCTCCCTGAGGGATTCACGCGCGCCAGATGGCGGAGCGGACTGGCGGCCGTGAACCAGATCGCGCGCCATAAACGTGATCAACCTGAAGCTGTCCCCCAGGGCCTACCTCGCGGCTGCCACGGCGAGCTCGAAGCTCCCGGCAAGTTCGCCGGCGAGCTTGCAAGCGTCGGCAGCCTGAGGGGTTCCTCTTTCCGTCGACCTACGACTTCGTGAGCTGCGACGACATCGCGCCAACTGTGAAACGCCAGCTCGACGCATTCCGGGAGAACTGGGGCCAGGTCAACTCACCTACGCGAGGTTTAAAGAACCTCACGCCGTACGACGTGCCGATCATCGCGTCGACCGTCGAGAAGAGAGGTGCCGTGGCTCCGCGACGAGCGTCCGCTCGATCGCGGCCAGGTCATCTTTACAAACCGGCCGCACGCAGGCATGAAATTCTCGGGATCGACGCGACGACGCGATACGGGCTGCACGTGCCCGTGCACCGAGCCGTCCGCTCTTCGCAGTCGGAGCTGGCAGAGCTCGAACCCGTACAACACGCGCGGTGGCGATCAGGAACATCCCGGCTGCCGCCGGACGCCGATCGAGTGAACCCCGGGCCGCCGCCTCGATGCAGGCGTGGCGCGCACCCGGCGAAGGCCTTGCCAACTGGCTCTACTTCGTCCGCAAGCCCGACCACGTGCATCACTTCTTCACGGCAAGTGCACGCCGAGTTCAGCAGCACGCGGACGCCTCACGTGATTCGGGTGATCACGGGACGGACCGTGCTCGTCGCCCTGGTCGAGCACCCGGTCTCGGGCTGTTCGTCGCCGGAGATGGCAGAACGTGGCGTTCGCGGGCAGCGAGCTCGACTGGGCCTACGTCGCGTGTCGATCGCTCCCGGAGTGTTCGAGAGGCGGCGCGCGCGGGCTTGCCGCGCGCGGTTCGCCGGAGCGAATGTGACGACGCCGCACAAGGCGGCGACTGGTTGGCGGAAACCGACCTCCCGTCGGTGAACACGCCGTCTTCGAGGACGTCGTCGGACTGGGGCACTCTCGACTGATGCCGCCGTACTCGAATGACGCGTGACGGCCGACCGGCCAGTGATGCCTCGGCGCCGGGGGCCGCGCCGCGCTCTTCCGCGCGTCGCTGCCCGAAGCACGCGGTCCTCGCACGCAAGGCGGACTGATCCGCCCGACGTTCGCGATGCCGGACGCTCGATCGTCAACGCGACCTCGGAGCGGAACGACGTTCCCAGTCGAGCTGCGCCGAGGGCAGACCCTCGTCGACCTTCCGCTATCCCGGAGACGGCGACCGCGTGGTCGCGGCGCGGGATGCTGGGGCCGACGTGATCAGCGGCCTGGATGTGCTCGTCGCGCAGGGCGCCGCGTCATTCGAGCTGTGGACGGGTGTTCCGCAGCCGCCGATCGAGATGATGCGGGAGCCGTAGGCTTGTCCCGTGACGCTTCGGCTGGCCACAGCGGGCGAGTCGCACGGCCCGCGCTCGTCGGCGATCGTCAGCGGGCCTGCCGGCCGGGCCTCGTGCCTCGACCGCGACGCGATCGACGCGCGATCTCCGCGCCGGCAGCAGGGCTACGGCCGCAGTCCCGCGCCAGAAGCTCGAGACACGACCGCGATCGAGGTGCATCGCCGGCCTGCGCCACGGCCGCACGCTCGGCACGCCGCTCGCGTCCCGTCGTCCGGAACCGCGACCACGAGAACTGGACGTGGGGGATGAGCCCGTGGCCGCCCGAGGGCGAGCCGTCCGGCAAGGGCACGAAGCCGGTCACGCTGCCGCGTCCTGGGCACGCCGACCTCGCCGGGGTGCTCAAGTTCGGGCTCGACGACGCGCGCGACGCGCTCGAGCGGGCGAGCGCGCGCGCCACGACCGCGGTCACCGTCGCGGCCGGCGCCGGTCGCGAAGGCGCTACTCGCGGAGATCGGCATCGAGGTCGCCGGCGTCGGCGCTGCCCGAGATGGGCGACGTCGACGCGGCGACGCGGCGGACCGCGACACCGTCGGCGGCGTCGTCGAGGTGCGCGCGCGCGGCGTGCCGCCGGGCCTCGGCTCGTACGCGTCGAAGGAGGACCGGCCTCGACGCGCGGCTCGCCGCAGCGCTGATGGGCATCCAGGCGGTGAAGGGCGTCGAGATCGGCGACGGTTTCGCGCTCGCCGGCGAGCGCGGGCTCGGCGGCGCACGACGAGATCTTCCGCGACGAGCGGGGCTACTACCGCGAGACGAACCGGGCCGGCGGCATCGAGGCGCGGCGTGTCGAACGGCGAGGAGATCGTCGTCGCGCGCGGCGATGAAGCCGCTGCCGACGCTGATGCGGCCGCTGCGCTCGGTCGACCTCGAGACCGGCGAGCCCGCCGAGGCGCTCGTCGAGCGGAGCGACGTGGCCGCGGTCGAGGCGCTGTCGGTCGTGGCCGAGGCGTCCGTCGCGTTCGAGCTCGCGCGCGCCGCGCGCGAGAAGTTCGGCGGCGACGCCGCTCGTCGACTTCCGTCGCCGCGCACAGCGCCTACCGTCGAGCGCATCCCGTGGTCGCCGCGGTAGACGCAGCACCTCGCGCTCATCGGCTTCATGGGCGCGGGGAAGTCGACGCTCGGCCGCGAGCTCGCGCGGCTCGACGCACCGGCCGTTCGTCGACACGGACGAGGAGATCGAGAAGCGCTTCGGCCCGATCGGCGAGCTCTTCGAGCGCGGCGAGCCGAGTTCCGGCAGATCGAGGAGCAGGTCGTCGCGGAGGCGCTCGCAGGCCCGACCGCGGTCATCGCCCTCGGCGGCGGCGCGGTCCTGTCGCGAGGCGACGCGCGAGCGGCTGTCCCGCGTCGGCATTCGTCGCCTGGTCGCCGCGTCGATGTGGACGACGGCCTGGTCGCGGGTCGGTGGATCCGGCCGACCGCTCGCACGGGACCGACGAGCGAGTTCGGACGGCTCTTTGACGAACGGAAGGACGATCTACGTACGCGAGTCGGCAGACGTGCCGCAAGGCGAGGACGCCGAGAGTCTCGCTCCTGTCGGCCCTCGGCATCCTCGTTCTCGCGCGGCGGCGCCGGGCGACGCGCAGCCGTGATCGTCGACGAACGGGTCTCCGCACTTCACGACCTCGAAACTCGCGCGCTATCGCACACACGCGTGCCGCCTGAGCGGCGAGACGCGCGAAGACGCTCGAGGTGGTCGAGCGGTCTGTGGAGCGAGCTGGCGATCGGACGCGACGGCGTGGATCGTCGCGCGTCGGCGGCGGAGCGACGACCGATGTCGCCGGGCTTCGTCGCGCGCGACGTACATCTGCGCGGCGTGCGGTGGGTCTGCCGTGCCGACGACGCTCGTCGGCATGGTCGACGCGGCGATCGGCGGCAAGACCGGCGATCAACACCGACGGAGGGAAAGAACCTCGCCGGCGCCTTCCACTTTCCCGCAGCAGGTGCTCGTCGACCCGAGCTTCCTGTCCACGCTCCCCGACGAGGAGCGGCGCGCGGGGATGGCCGAGGTCGTGAAGACGGGCCTGCTCGCCGGCGAGCTCTCTGGGAGCTTCCGGACGACGAGATGATCCGCGCGTGCGCCGCGTTCAAATCTGCGGTCGTCATCTCCGGACCCGCATCGAGCGCGAGGGGCGCCGCGCGCATCCTGAATCTCGGGCACACGTTCGCGCACGCGCTCGAGGCAGGCTCCGGCTACGACGCTTCGGCACGGGGACGCGGTCGCGCTCGGGCTTGCTCGCGGCGCTGCGGCTTTCGGGCCGCGCGACCGACGTCGGTCAGGAGGTGCTCGCTCCCGAAGCCTGTCCGCGTCGACCGCGACGCGCGCCTGGGACGCGCTCCTCCGTGACAAGAAGGGCAGGGCCGCTCAACCTCGTGCTGCTCGGTGACGAGGGTGGCTACGTGACGTCGGTCCCCGAGCGCCGACGTGCGGCGCGCGCTCGACGAGCTGATCGCCGACTAGGCTCCCGCCGTGCGCGTGGACGTCCTCAACGGCGTCAACTTCGACATCCTCGAGCGGCGCGACCCGGCGATCTACGGCGGCCTCTCGCTGCACGAGCTCGAGCAGCGCATCGACGCGTGGGCCGACGAGCTCGGCTGCACACCGTCCGCTGCCGGCAGACGAACAACGAGGGCGAGTTACGTCGACGTTCTGCCACGACGCGCTCGACTGGGCCGAGGGCGTGATCGTCAACCCCGGCGCGTGGAGCGCACTACAGCTACGCGATCCACGACGCGCTCGAGCTCTATTCGGTGCCGATCGTCGAGGTGCACCTCTCGAACATCGGAGGAGCGCGCGAGGACTGGCGCCACGTCTCGGTGATCGCGACCGCTCGCGGCGAAGCGTGATCCTCGGGCAAGGGCCGGACGGGTACCGCGAGGCGCTCGAGTTCCTCGGCGGAGCCGCAAGTGAACGAGCCGCGTCGACAGGCTCGCGCGAGCGCGCTCGAGGAGCCGCTCCTCGTCGCGAACCCGGCGAACGTCCGCTACCTGTGTCGGGCTCGTCAGCGCTCGAACGCGGCGCTCGTCGTCGAACCGGAGCGACGTTCGCCTCTACACGGACTTCCGCTACGCGCGAGACGGCCAGCGCGATCGAAGGCGTCGAGCTCGTGGACGCAGAACGCGACCTCTTCCAGACGCTGTCGGAGCAGCTGTCGGAGCGCGGTCGGCTTCGAGGCCACGTGGCTCAGCTTCGAGCGCTACTCGCGGCTCCACGCGGGCGGGATCGAGCCGGTTCCGCGCTACGGGCTCGTCGAGGAGCTGCGCGCGGTCAAGGATGACGGACGAGCTCGACGCGATCCGACAGGCGGCCGAGATCGCGCAACACGCGCCTTCGAGCGCTTCGCGGACGAGGGGAACATCGTCGGCCGCACCGAGCGCGAGCTCGCGTGGCGCTTCGAGCAGCTCCTCCACGAAGCGAACGCAGAAGGCGTCTCGTTCCCGGTCACCATGGCGTCGGGCCCGAACTCGGCGCAAGCCGCACACGGAGCTCAGCGACCGCGTCATCGTGCCCGGTGAGACCGCTGATCGTCGACGCGGGCTGCATGGTCGACGGCTACTGCTCGGACTGCACGCGGACGTTCGCCACCGGGAGCCTCCCGGACGAGCTGAAGCACGCGTACGAGGTGTGTCTCGACGCGCAGCTCGCGGCGCTCGAGGCAGTTCGGCCGGCGCGTCCGGGCCGGGAGTCGACTCCGCGCGCGCGCGACCGGATCGACGCGGCCGGCTACGGGCACGCGTTCGGCCACGGCCTGGGGCACGGCGTCGGCCTCGTCGTCCACGAGGATCCGCGCCTGGCGCCAGGAGTCGACGAGCGTCCTCGAGGCCGGCAACGTCGTCACCGTCGAGCCGGGCATCTACCTGTCCGGCCTCGGCGGGATCCGGATCGAGGACCTCGTCATCGTCACGGACGGCGAGCCGGAAGTGCTGACGACGTTCCCGAAGGACCTGTCGAACTCTCGACTAGATTGCTCCGCCGTGGCCGAGACGGTCAACACGAACCAGTTCAAGAACGGCATGCACATCGAGCTCGACGGCGGCGTCGTGGCGCATCGTCGAGTTCCAGCACGTGAAGCCCGGGCAAGGGCGGCGCGTTCGTGCGCACGAAGCTGAAGAACCTCGACACCGGCGCGGTCGTCGACCGCACGTTCCGCGCCGGCGAGAAGTTCCAGCGCGTGCACACCGAGGTCGAAGAACGTCGCAGTACCTCTACGACGACGGGCGACGACGTCGTCTTCATGGACGACGAGACGTACGAGCAGTTCTCGCTGCCGCACGCGAGTCGGTCGCGGACGAGCTCGCGTTCATCGCCGCCGTCGACGCAGGTGCAGGTGCTGACCGTGGACGGCAAGCCGTCGGGCGCTGCAGCTGCCGTCGTCGATCGAGCTGACGGTCGCCGAGACCGAGCCGGGCGTGAAGGGCGACACGGTCTCGAACGTGACGAAGCCCGCGACGCTCGAGACGGGCGCGATCGTCCAGGTGCCGCTCTTCGTGAACACGGGCGACCGGATCAAGGTCGACCCGCGCGAAGGCCGCTACATCTCGCGCGCTTAGTCGTTTTCCTCTTGGCCCTGCCGGCGACGATTGTGGTCGGATGCGGGGCAGGACAGCCGCGAAGCACGCTGCGTCACAGGTCGCCGGAACCACTTCGACTGAAGAGCTGCCCTGCGAAAACCTGCCGGCCTACGGCGAACTGTTCCAGGCCCGGCGCCTCCGAAGCGCGGTACCGATGTCCCCTGACGGGCCGGTACGCGCCTTCAAGAGCGAGTACTGGAACTCAGGAGAAACGGACAGCGAGAACGGCCTGTTCGAGGTTGCGTGCTACTGCTCCGGGAACGTTCGCCGAGACGGGGATCGTCCATGACGCACGACCGGGGCACGATGACGCGTTCGAAGGCGCCGTCAGTTGCCACTCCAGTGTGGAAGGCCCTGGCCTCTCATGCCCCCGGCGGCCACGTGGAAGTGACGACGACGACCGGTTACGGCGGCGCCTTTGCCTCATCGACATGCCGGTCGCGCCCTGGCGGCGCGTGCTACCGGATGGTGATCGCTGCGCCTGAGCTTGGTCGGTACGAGTCCATCGACCTCATCGATCCAGGTGTGTACGACCACAGCGCCCTTGAGCTCGACGGCGTGTCACGGACTGAGTCATACGTGGAACCGACTCGCGGAAAGGTTACCGCCGTAGCGCGATCGAGCCTGCGCTGCACAGGCGAAACGCCGACACACAGACGGCGCATTCGCGTCGACCCACGCGATACAGCTTTCGACTAGGCTCGATCGCGGGAGGGGTCCGAGCGTACCTCCCTACGCAACGGGGGCCGGGTCGGCCTACGAGCTCCAGCCGAGTCTTCGAGGCGTTACCCTCTCGTCGTGCCCGCGCTCGTCAGACACCACGATTCGCCTGCTCAGCCAGGAACCGCTCGCCGGGCGCATGCCGACCGCCGAGCTGCTCCGGCCTCGCCGAGATCCTCGACGGCGCCGGCTTCGCGTACCTCGAGGTCTCCGGCGGCGGCGTGCTTCGACATCGGCCGTCCGGCGCGGCGTCGAGAGCCCGTGGGAGCGGATCCGCGCGCTCAAGGCGCGGACGAAGACGCCGCTCGGCATGGCGCTCCGCGGCCGCTTCCTCGTCGGCTCGCGGCCCGTCGGCGGCGACTTCGCGCGCCGCTTCGTCGCGTCGCGCGGCCGAGAGCGGGATCGACGTCTTCCGGCTCGACGACCCGCTGAACGACGTCGCGAACCTCCGCGAGGCGGGCGAGGCGATCGCGGCCGCCGAGCGCGAGTTCGACGCGGGCCTCGATCTACAGCCCGGGCCGACGCGGCGAGACGGAGCCGCTCGTCGAGCAGGCGCAGCAGCTGCCCGAGCTCGGCGCCGCGCGCGTGCTCCTGCACGACCCGTCCGGGTCGCTCGAGCCGCACCGGGCGCACGAGCTCGTCGCCGCGCTCGCGCGAGGCGAGCGGCCTGCCCGGTCGGCCTCTACTGCCAGGGCGCCGGCGGCAGCGCGCTCGCCGCAGCGCTCGAGGCCGCGCGCGCAGGCGCCGACCTCGATCGCGTGCGCGGTCTATCCCGATCGCGCTCAGCGCTCCACCGCGTCTCCGGCGAGGCGCTCGCCGAGGCGCTCGCCGGGCTCGGCATCGACACGCGGCGTCGACGTCGAGACGCTCTGGCAGCGCCGCGGACGATCGTCGACGAGCACATCGGCGACGAGCCGGTGACGCCGCTCGCGCCGCGAATCGCCGTCCGCGCCGCGCAGCACGAGCTGCCGGCCGGGCTCGTCGCGGCGCTCGACACGCACCTGCGCGCGCACGGCGCCGGCGACCGGCTCGACGAGGTGCTCGACGAGCTCGCGCGTCATCCGCGCGAGGCCGGCTCGCCGCCGCTCGCCGCGCCGATCGGCCAGATCCTCGGCTCGCAGGCGCTCGTCCACGTGCTCTCGGCGAGCCGCTACCAGACCGTCGTCGACGAGCTGCGCGACCTGCTCGCAGGGACGCTTCGGCACGCCGCCGGGCCAGATCGACGCGACCGTGCAGCGTGCAGTGGCGCTGGTCGCCGGACGGCGCCGCCGAGCCGGACGAGCCGGTCGACCTCGACGACGCTCCGCGACGAGGCAGAAGGCCTCGCCGCGAGCGAGGAGGAGCTGCTGCTGCTGGCGCTGTTCGGCGAGGAGGCCGAGCCGCTCCTGCGCGCGATCCGCGACCGCGTCGAGCGGCGAGGACGCCGCTCGCAGCGGCGGCGTCGACCAGGCGCGCGCCGAGCGGATCCGCGAGGTCGTGCGGATCGTCCAGGAGACGGGCGTCGGCGAGATCACGGTCGAGGAGGAGGGATGCGGCGTCACGCGTGCGCCGGACGCGAGGAGCCGGCGCGCGTCGCGGCGCGCCGCCGCGGCGCCGAGCGAGCCGCGCACGGACGCCGCCTCGGCCCGCCGTGACGACCGCCGACCGACGGCGTCGATCCGCGTCGAGGCGCCGATGGTCGGCGACGTTCTACCGCGCGTCCGCAGCCGGGCGCGCCGCCGTTCGTCGAGGAGGGCGACGCGGTCGCGCCGGGCCAGACGCTCTGCATCCTCGAGGCGATGAAGCTGATGAACGAGGTCAAGGCCGAGATCGAGGGCATCGTCCGCGCGATCCACGTCGAGAACGGCCAGCCGGTCGAGTACGGCCAGGCTGCTGTTCGAGCTCGAGCCGGCTCGACGGCGCGCCGCTGGACGCGCTTTAGTCGTGTTCAACCGCGTCCTGGTCGCGAACCGCGGCGAGATCGCCGTCCGCGTGATCCGCGCGCTGCACGAGCTCGGCATCGAGGCCGTCGCCGTCTACTCGACCGCCGACGAGGACGCGCTGCACGTCGCGGCTCGCCGACCGCGCGGTCTGCATCGGCCCGCCGCCGCCGCGCGAGAGCTACCTGCAGCATCCCGTCGGTCGATCGCCGCGGCGACGACGACCGGCTGCGAGGCCGTCCATCCCGGCTACGGCTTCCTCGCCGAGAACCCCGCCTTCGCCGAGGCGTGCGTCGACAACGACCTCGTCTTCGTCGGGCCGACCGCCGACGACGATGGCGCGCATGGGCGACAAGGCGCCGGCGAAGCGGAGATGGCGCCGCGGGCGTCCCGGTCGTGCCGGGCACCGAAGGAGCGACGACGCTCGACGAGGCGCGCGCCGCCGCCGACGAGGTCGGCTATCCGGTCCTGCTGAAGGCCGTCGCGGGCGGCGGCGGCAAGGGCATGCGGCTCGGTCGCGATCGCCGACGAGCTCGAGGACGCGTTCGCAGACCGCGCGCCGCCGAGGCGCAGGCTGCGTTCGGCGACCGGCGCTCTACGTCGAGAAGGTGATCGTCCCGGCCCGGCACGTCGAGATCCAGGTGCTCGCCGACGGCCACGGCGGCGTGCTCACGCTCGGCGAGCGCGAGTGCTCGATCCAGCGCCGCCACCAGAAGCTGATCGAGGAGTCGCCGTCGCCGGCGCTCGACGACCGAGCTGCGCGACGGAGATGGAGGCGGCGGCCGAGCGCGCGTGCGCGCGCGGTCGGCTACCGCGAACGCGGGCACGTTCGAGTTCCTGCTCGGCCCGGACGGCGCGTTCTACTTCATCGAGCTGAACGCGCGGCTCCAGGTCGAGCATCCGGTCACGCGAGCTCGTCACCGGGCATCGACCTCGTCCGCGAGCAGCTGCGCGATCGCCGCGGGCGAGCGCCTGTCGACGACCGGCCGCGCGCGCGCGCGCGGCCACGCGATCGAGATCCGGATCAACGCCGAGGATCCGGCGCGCGACTTCATGCCCGTGCCCGGGCGGATCGAGCGCTTCCGCGCCGCCGCTCGGCCCCGGCGTCCGCGTCGACACGCACGTCGAGGACGGCGCCGTGATCCCGCCGTACTACGACTCGCTGATCGCGAAGGTGATCGTCTGGGACGCCGACCGGCCGTCGGCGATCGACCGCTGCGCTGCGCGCGCTCGCGCGAGCTCGAGGTCGAGGGCGTCGCCGACGACGCGCGGCTGCGCGCGTCGACGTGCTCCGCAGCGAGGAGTTCGCGAGCGGCGCGCTACTCGACGACGCTTCCTCGAGGAGGCGGGCCGCCGCTTGCCCGCGCTCGCCGGCTGATGGCCGGGCGGCGGGCAGCCCGGCGCACGGCGCTCTTCCTGCTCTACCAGTGGGACCTGACCGGCCAGCCGCTCGGCGTCGCTGTACGAGGGCGAGGTCGACCCGTTCGCGCGCGAGCTCGCCGAGTCGGTCGCGGCGCAGGCGCGACGAGCTCGACGCGCGGATCTCCGCGGCGTCCGAGGGCTGGCCGGCCGACCGGCTCGGCGCGCTCGAGCGGAACGTCCTGCGGATCGGCGATCTACGAGCTCGACCGCGGCGAGGTGCCGGTCGAGGTCGCGATCGACGAGGCGGTCACGCTCGCGAAGCGCTACGCGTCCGACGAGGCGGGACGGCTCGTGAACGGGATCCTCGGGCCGGATCGCACGGGAGCAGGTCGCGTGAGCTCGGCCGAAGAGTCGCTCAAGCGCGCCGAGGAGCTCCTGGAGCGGCTCGAGCAGACGCGCGAGCGGCTCGAGGCGACGCAGGATCCCGACGAGGCGATCGACATCCTCGCCGAGCTCGCGGAGATCGCGAAGCGAGGTCGAGGCCGAGCTCGAGCAGGCCCGGCGCGATGCCGGTGCAGTAGCCTCGACGAGCACCGGGAGCTCGTCGAGGCGTACCTCGCGGAGCTGCCGTTCGCGGCTGAGCTCGGCGCGCTGACCGAGCGCGATGCGCTACAGCCTCGACGGGGGCGGCAAGCGGATCCGGCCCGTGCTCTGCCTCGCGACCGGCGAGGCCGTCGGCGCCGAGCCGACGAGCTGCTGCCGGCGGCGGCCGCGATCGAGCTCGTGCACACGTTCGCGCATCGTCCACGACGACCTGCCCGCGCTCGACGACGACGCGTCCGGCGCGGGCCGCGCGACCTCGCACGTCCAGTTCGACGAGGCGACGGCGATCCTCAACGGCGACGCGCTGCTCGCCCAGGCGTTCGAGCTCGCGCTCTCGTATCCGACGACGGCCGTCGCCCGCGAGCTCTCGCGCGCGGCGATCGGCATGATCGGCGGCCAGTATCGACGACGTGCGCGGCGACGACGGCGACCTCGCGCGGCGTGCACTCGCTGAAGACCGGCCGCCTGTTCGAGGCCGTCGGTCGGCGAGCGCTCTGCGGTCGCGGAGGTTCCGGAGCCCGAGCGAGCGCGCCGTGGCGCGAGCTTCGCGTCCGACTTCGGCCTCCTCTACCAGGTCGTCGACGACGTCCTCGACGGCGACGGCCTCGTCGCGCGAGCTCGGGCGCGAGCGGCGCGCACGGCCTCGCCGGACGAGTCGAGGCGCGCGCCCGCGCGCAGCTCGACGAGATCCCGGCGGACACGTCTCGTCCTGGACGAGCTCGTCTCGGGCCTCAAAGGCGCGCAGCCGCAAGCTAGCCTCCGCTCGTGCGCAAGCGCCTCGACGTCCTCCTCGTCGAGCGCGGGCTCGCCGAGAGCCGCGCGCAGGCGCAGGCGCTCGTGATGGCCGGCCTCGTCCGCGGCTACGCGAAGGCCGGCGAGCAGGTGGACGAGCGGCGCGAGCTCGCGGTCGAGCAGCCGCCGCCGTACGTCTCGCGCGGCGGCGACAAGCTCGCGCACGCGCCTCGACGCGCTCGGCGTCGACCCGGCCGGGCGCGACTGCCTCGACGTCGGCGCGTCGACCGGCGGCTTCACCGACGTCCTGCTCCAGCGCGGCGCGGCGCGCGTGATCGCGCTCGACGTCGGCTACGGGCCAGCTCCACGCGCGGCTGCGCGACGACCCGCGCGTGACCGTGCTCGAGCGCACGAACGCCCGCGAGCTGACCGAGCTGCCGTTCGCGCCCGAGCTCGTCACCTGCGACGTCTCGTTCATCTCGCGTCCGCATCGCGCTGCCGCCGGCGCTCGCGGCTCGCGCAGCCCGGGCTGGGAGGCGCTCGTCCTCGTCAAGCCGCAGTTCGAGGCCGGCCGCGCGGAGGTCGGCCGGGGCGGCGTGATCCGCGACCCGGACGTCCACCGGCGCGTGCTCGCGCGAGGTCGCCGAAGCGGCCCTCGGCGTGGGCGGCGCAGCCGCTCGGCGTCGTAGACTCGGGCCTGCCCGGCCCGAAGGGAAACCGTGAGTTCTTCCTCCACCTCGTCCACCGCGAAGACCCCTCGCTGCCACGATGAGCTCGACGACTGGATCGACGACGCCGTCAGCTGAGCCCGTTCGCACTGCGGCCGTCGTCACGCACGGCCACGCCGGAGGCGATCGGCGAGGCGCTCGCACGCCTCGAGCGGTCGCGCGGAGTGCGGCGTCGAGCTCGTCTATCCGGAGGACGAGGCGGCGAAGCACGACCGTCCGCCGGACGGCGACCTCGGAGCGCCGACCTCGTCGTCGTCCTCGGCGGCGACGGGACGATGCTGCGCGCGCTGCAGCGCTCGCTCGGCACCGGGCGCGCCGGTGATCGGCGTCAACTTCGGCGCGCGTCGGCTTCCTCGCGTCGATGCGGCCGGACGAGCTCGAGGACGGGCTCGAGCGCGCGTTCGCCGGCGAGTACGCGCGTCGTCGAGCTGCCGACGCTCCAGGCGCGAGCCGACGGCGACGGCACGTGGCGCGTGAACGACGTCGTCGTCGCGAGCTCGATCGTCGGGCGCGATGATCGAGCTCGGCTGGGCGATCGGCGGCGAGGACCTCGGCGTCGCTGCCCTGCGACGGCGTCATCTGCTCGACCCCGTCCGGCTCGACGGCCTACAACCTCTCGAACGGCGGGCCGGTGCTCGTCTGGGGGCTCGACGCGCATGGCGGTGACCTTCATCGCGCCGCACTCGCTGCACGCGCGGCCGCTCGTCGTGCCGCGCGGGCGCGACGCTCGACGATCGAGAACCGGACTCGCGACGTCGCCGGCCCAGGTGCTCGTCGACGGCCGGCCGGTGACGCAGCTCGCCGGCGGCGAGCGCGTCGTCGCGCGGCTCGGCGAGCGAGCGCACGCTGCTCGCGCACGCTGCCCGAGGCGACCTTCTTCAGCCGCTACCGGGAGACCTTTGCTTCGTAGGCTCCGCATCGAGAACCTCGTCCTGATCCGCGAGGCCGAGCTCGAGCTCGCGCCCGGGCTGAACGCGATCACCGGCGAGACGGGCGCCGGGAAGACGATCCTCGCGCCAGGCGATCGGGCTCCTGCTCGGCGCGAAGGGCGACGCCGGCGTTCGTCGGGCCCGGCGCGGCGACGAGGCGTACGTCGAGGCCGAGTTCGACGTGCCGGCGGGCCTGCTCGACGAGGACGAGCTCGAGGCGCTCGCCGAGCTGCGGCCGGAGGACGAGGAGGGCCTCGTCCTCGCGCGCCGCGATCTTCGCGGACGGCCGGACGCGCGCCTACGCGCTGGGGCCGGAGCGCCGCGCGCGAGGATCGTGGCCGCCGCGGCCGAGCGGCTGATCGCGATGTCGGGCCAGTTCGAGCAGCGCCGGCTCGCGCGGCCGTCGTACCAGCTCGACGTCCTCGACGCGTTCGTCGGCGAGGAGCAGCTGCGGCTGCGCGCGGAGCTGCGCGCTCGCCTGGCGCGAGCTCGGCGCCGCGCGCCGCCGGCACGAGGAGCTGAGCGCGCGGCGCGGCGGCCGAGGAGGCGCGGCTCGCCGAGCTGCGCGCGCTCGTCGAGGACACGGAGGGCTTGAGCCGGGCGACGCGAGGACGTCGCTGCGCGCGGAGCGCGAGCGGCTCCGGCACGTGACCGAGCTCGCGGACGCGGCGCGGCCGCGCGGCGGCAGCGCTCGCGCCCGACGAGGGTGACGGGCGCGGCGGCTCTCGCCGCAGCAGCCGAGCGCGTCGCTCGCGCCGGTCGAGCGGCTCGCGCCCGGAGCTCGACGGCGCGGCGCGACGAGCTGCGCGACGCCGAGCTTCGCCTGCGCGAGACGGCGCTCGAGCTGCGGCGGTTCCTCGACTCGCTCGAGGCCGAGCCCGACCGGCTCGAGCAGGTCGAGGCCGAGCTCGAGCGGATCGCCGACGCGCAAGCGGCGCTTCCGCTGCGAGACGCTACGCGGAGCTGCTCGCGCGCGCGGCCGAGGCGCGAGCCGAGCTGGCTGCGCTCGAGGACGGCGCCGATCCCGCTGCGGCGGCCGCGCGCGGCGCTGGCCGAGGCCGAGGCGCGAGTCGAGACGCTCGCCGAGCGAGCTGTCGAAGCGCGCCGGCGGCTGCGGCCGGCGCCGTTCGCGGACGCGGTCGCAGCCGAGCTGCACGGCGTCGGCCTCGGCGAGGGCGAGTTCCGGGCCGAGCTGCGCGAGCGCGAGCCGGGCGCGACCGGCGCCGACGAGGTCGTCGTTCCTGATCCGGCCGAACGCGGGCTGCCGTTCGCGCCGGTCGCCGAGACGGCCTCGGGCGGCGAGCTTCGCGCGATCGCGCTCGCGATCGCGGCCGTCGGCGGCGGCGAGACGATGGTCTTCGACGAGATCGACGCGGGCATCGGCGGCGAGACCGCGCACGCGGTCGGCGAGACGCTGCGCGCGGCTCGCCGAGCGGGCGCAGGTGATCACGATCACGCACCTGCCGCAGATCGCGAGCCGTCGCCGACCGGCACTTCCGCGTCGAGAAGGTCCCCGGCGACCCGACGCACACGCGCATCGAGCAGCTCGGACGAGGACGAGCAGGCAGGAGGAGTCCGAGCGTATGCTCGGCGGCCAGGAGTTCCTGCAAACGGTGCGATGACCACGCTACGAACGTTCGTCGAGCACACGGGCCCGGCGCGGCTCGACCGCCGGACGAAGAACCTCGTCCAGCCGGCTGCGGCCGGACGACGTCGCGATCATCGACCACACCGACCTCGACCGGGTCTCGGCGGAGGAGCTGCTCGAGTCGGGCGTGCGCGTCGTCGTCAACGTCGCGCCGTCGCAGACCGGGCGGTTCCCGAATCCCGGGCCGCTCCTGCTCGTGCGCGGCGGCGTGCGCCTGATCGACGCGCCGGGCGCGGCGCTCTTCGACGAGGTCGTCGGACGGCGAGCTGCTGACCGTGCGCGGCGCGAGCCTCTTCCGCAACGGCACGTGCGTCGCGTCCGGACGGGCGCTCGAGGCGCGACGAGCTCGCGCGCGGCGCTCGCGGAGCAGCAGAGGCCGCGTGACCGAGGCGCTCGAGGCGTTCGCCGACAACACGATGCGCTACCTGCGCGAGGAGGGCCGGTTGCTCGCCGGAGGGGATCGACTTTCCCGCCGCTGCAGACGCGCTTCCGCGACCGGCACGCGCTCGTCGTCGCGCGCGGGCCCGGGCACAAGCGCGACCTGCGGATCGTCCGGCCGTACATCCGCGACTTCAAGCCGGTGCTCGATCGCGGTCGACGGCGGCGCGGACGCGCTGCTCGAGGCGGGCTACCGGCCGGACGTGATCGTCGGCGACATGGACTCGGTCTCGGACGACGCGCTGCGCAGCGGGGCCGGAGCTCTCGATCCACGCGTACCGAGGCCGGGCGATGCCCCGGGCGCCGAGCGCGGCGCGAGCGGCTCGGGCTCGCCTACCAGGTCGTGCCCGCGCGCCGGGCATCAGCGAGGACGTCGCGCTGCTGCTCGCGTACGAGAAGGGCGCCGAGCTGATCGTCGCCGTCGGCACGCACTTCAACCTGATCGAGTTCCTCGAGCGGAACCGGGCCGGCATGTCGTCGACGTTCCTGACGCGGCTGCAGAGTGGGCGAGCTGCTCGTCGACGCGAAGGGCGTCTCGCGGCTCGTGAGCCGCGCAGGTCGGCGTGTGGCCGCTGATGGCGTTCACGGCCGCGGGCCTGGGCGCGATCGTCGTCGCCGTGCTCGTCTCGCCCGACCTCCGCGAGCTGATCGACCTGCTCGGAACGCGGCTCCTCGAGCTCGTCGGCCTGCGCTGGTCGCGCCGCCTCTCAGGACCGGTACCCGTGACCTCCTCCCCACTGACGAGCCTATCGAGGGAAATGCGCACACGTCAGTGCCCGGATCGCGCCGGAATCGTGACAATCACCGGACCGTGCGCATCGATGCCGAGACCGAGCTGCTCGCGACCCGCCCCGAGGTCTGGGCGCTGCTCGCCGAGCCGCAGCACCTCGCCGACTGGTGGCCGGCGTACGCGTCGATCCGGCCCGACCGGCGCGGCCTCGCGGAGGGCGCCCGCTGGCGAGGTCGTCCGCGGCGGCTCGATCGGCCTGCTCCGGCGGCCCGAGTCGGAGGGCATCCTCGTCATCACCGCGGTCGAGCCTCGAGCGCCGGCTCGCCTGGCACGACGTTCAGCAGCGCTTCACCGCGGAGCTCCTCCTCGAGCCGCGCCGCCGACGGCATGACGCGCGCGACCCTGACCATCGACGAGCCCCGGCGCGCGCGCAATACTCGAGGGCCTGCGCCGCTGCCCCGCCAGGCGCCTCGCCCGACTGCACGCCCTTTGCCAGACTGCTGCCACTCTGTAGACGCCCATGTTCGACCTCCGCTACCACGTTGCATCGCTCGCTGCCGTCTTCGTCGCGCTCGTCATCGGCATCCTCGTCGGCGTCGCCATCGAGCGGGAAAGTCGACGACGCCGAGCAGCAGGCTCTGAAGAGCGACGTCAGCCGACCTGGAGAGCACAGCTCGACGCGGCGCGAGCGAGGGCCGCGCCAAGATCACGCGCGAGCACACGGCGCTGCGCGCGTTCATCAAGAACGCGTACCCGACGCTGATCGCGGACCGCGCTGCACGGAACGCGCGTCGCGGTCCTCGTTCGTCGGCCCGGTCGACGCCGGCGTCATGGCAGCAGATCGAGCAGGCGGTCTCGCGACGCCGGCGGGCCCGCACCGATGCGCCTCCGCGCGCTCAAGGTCCCGATCGACCCGACGAACCTCGACGGGCACCTCGACGGCGACCTGGCCGCAGTACAAGACCGCGGGGCTCGACGACCTCGGCCGCGAGTTCGCGCACGAGCTCGTCAACGGCGGCGACACGCCCGCCTGGGACGCGCTCACGTCGCAGCTCGTCGAGGAGAAGGCCGGAAGCTTCCGCAGGCCCGTCGACGGCGTCGTCGTCGCGCGGACGGTCGAGCCGCAGAGCGGCCCGACGGCGCCGTTCCTCTCCGGGGTCTACGCGGGCCTCGGCGACGCCGCGGTCCCGGCGGTCGGGGTCGAGACCGTCAGGCGTCAGCCGCTCGGCCGTTCCGACCTGGAGCCAGGACGGCATGTCGACCGTCGACGACATCGACGCGCCGGCCGGACGGCTCGCGCTCGCGCTGCTCCTCGCCGGCGGCTCGGCCGGGAACTACGGCCTCGAAGGCCAGCGCCGACGACGGGATCGTGCCGCCGATCGAGGCGCAACCGGGTGGCTGACCCGGCCGCGATCCTCGTCGCCGCCCGCGACGAGGAGGGCACGATCGCGGCGACGGTGGCGGCGCTCCGGGAGCAGTTTCCCGAGCGCCGAGGTGATCGTCGCCGACGACGGCTCGCGCGACGCGAACCGCCGCCGAGGCCGAGCGCGGCCGGCGCACGCGTGCTCCGGCTCCGCCAGGCGCGGCAAGGGCCAGGCGCTCACGCTCGGCAGAGCAGGCCGCGCCCGCCGGGCCGCTCGCTGCTCGTGCGACGCCGACCTCGTCGGCGACCTCGGCGCCGCTCGCCGCGAACGGCGCCGACCTCGACGATCGCCGCGTTCGCCGAGCGGCGCGGCGGCGGCTTCGGAATCGCCAAGCGACGGCGCGCGGCAGCTGATCCGTGCGCGCTCCGGCTTCGAGCCGCGCGAGCCGCTGTCCGGGCAGCGCCACCTCGAGCGTGCCGCGCGCGCGGCGTGCTTCCCGTCGCGGCCGGGCTTCGGCTGCGAGGTGCGGATGACGATCGACGCCGCGCGCGCGGGCCTCGACGCGTCGCGAGGTCGAGCTCGCCGCTCGCGCACCAGCGCGACCGGCCGCGACCTCGCGCGGCTTCGCGCACCGCGGCGCGCCAGCTCGTCGACGTCGCTGCTCGCCGCCGGCCCGCTCGCCGTCAACCACCGCGGCGCTGCGCCTGCCGCTCGTCGGCTGGCTGCGTCGGCGCTCGCCGCGATCCAGCAGTCGCCGCCGTCGCCGCGATCGGTCTCGCCGACGACCTCTGGTCGGGCCCGAGCGAGGCTTCCGCGCGCACCTGCGGGCCGGCCGGACGACCGGGCGTCCTCAAGCTCGTCGGCATCCCGCTCGTCGGCCTCGCTCGCCACGCGCAGCTCTCGGGCGCGCTCCTCGTCGGCCTCGCCGCGAACGCGCTCAACCAGCTCGACACGCGGCCGGGCCGCGCGCTGAAGGCCTACCTCGCCGGCGCTGCCGCTCGTCGGCGCGCCGCTCCGCCGCGCCGTCCTCCTCGCTCCCTACGATCTCCGCGAGATGGCGATGCTCGGGGACGCGGGGTCGAACGCGCTGGGCGCCATGCTAGGCTTGAGTTCCGTGGAGTCGATTCACGGGACGAGGCCGCTGGCTGGCGATCGGGGCGCTCGCCGGGCCTCAACCTCCTCGGCGAACGTCGCTCGCTCGGCGCGCTGATCGAGCGCACGCCGGTGCTCTGCGCACGCTCGACCGCCTCGGGGCGGCAGGCGTGAGCCGCGCGACGAAGTACGTCTTCGTCACCGGCGGCGTCGTCTCGTCGCTCGGCAAGGGCATCACCGCCGCGTCGCTCGGCCGCCTGCTGAAGGCGCGCGGCCTGAAGGTGCAGGTGCAGAAGTTCGACCCGTACCTCAACGTCGACCCGGGCACGATGAGCCCGTTCCAGCACGGCGAGGTGTTCGTCACCGAGGACGGCGCCGAGACCGACCTCGACATCGGCCACTACGAGCGCTTCATCGACGAGAACCTCTCGCGCAACGCGAACCACACCGCCGGCGCGATCTGGGACTCGCGTGCTCCGCAAGGAGCGCAAGGGCGAGTACCTCGGCTCGACCGTGCAGGTGATCCCGCACATCACGAACGAGATCAAGGCGCGCATCCGCCGCGTCGCCGAGGCGACCGACGCCGACGTCGTGATCACCGAGATCGGCGGCACCGTCGGCGACATCGAGTCGCTGCCGTTCCTCGAGGCGATCCGCCAGTTCCGGCGCGAGGTCGGGCCGGAGAACGTGCTCTACCTCCACGTCACGCTCGTGCCGTTCATCGACGTCGGCCGGCGAGCTGAAGACGAAGCCGACGCAGCACTCGGTCAACGAGCTGCGCCGCATCGGTATCCACCCGGACATCGTCGTCTGCCGCTCGACGCGAGCGCGCTCTCGCGCGACATCCGCGACAAGATCGCGCTCTTCGCCGACGTCGACGCCGAGCGCGGTCGATCGCCAACCGCGACGTGCCCGACGTCTACCTCGTCCCGCAGGCGCTCCAGGAGCAGGGCCTCGACGAGCTCGTCTGCGAGAAGCTCGGGCTCGCCGCGACGGCCGGCCGAGCTCGGCGAGTGGGCCGAGCTCGACCGAGCGCATCGCGCGAGCGCGACGAGGACGGTCGAGATCGCGCTCGTCGGCAAGTACGTGAAGCTGCACGACGCGTACCTCTCCGTGCACGAGGCGCTCAAGCACGCCGGCATCCACCACGGCTGCCGCGTCGACGTGCGCTGGGTCGACGCCGAGGGCATGTCGCTCGAGGAGGCGCGAGCGCGAGCTCGAGCAGCGTCGACGGCGTGCTCGTGCCCGGCGGCTTCGGCTCGCGCGGCTGGGAGGGCAAGATCCTCGCCTGCCGCGTCGCCCGCGAGCGCGGGATCCCGTACCTCGGCATCTGCCTCGGCATGCACGTCGCGGTCTCCGAGTTCGCGCGCCACGTCGTGCGGGCTCGACGGCGCGAACTCGACCGAGATGGATCCCGAGACGCCGTACCCGGTGATCGACCTGCTGCCCGAGCAGAAGGAGATCGAGGACCTCGGCGGCACGATGCGCCTCGGCGCGCAGGCGGTCGAGCTCGCCGAGGGCACGCGCACGCGCGAGACGCTACGGCGACGAGCCGGTCGTCCACGAGCGGCACCGCCACCGCTACGAGGTCAACAACGCACTACCGCCAGCAGCTCGTCGACGCGGGCCTCGTCGTCTCGGGCACGTTCCAGGAGGGGCGGCTCGTCGAGATCGTCGAGCTGCCCGACCACCCGTGGTTCGTCGCGAGCCAGTTCCACCCGGAGTTCAAGTCGCGGCCGACGCGGCCGGCGCCGCTCTTCCGCGAGTTCGTCGGCGCCGCGCGCCGACGCGCGCGCAGGACCGCAGCGCCGCGCAGGCCGTCACGCAGCGCTAGACGCGCGACCTAGATCGCGGCGTGGCGCAGCGACGACGTCGTCTCGCTCTTCCTCGAGCTCGCCGCGCATGCCGAGCCCGCCCGGCGAGGAGCGCGCGGTCGCCGACCGCGTCGCCGCGCGTACCTGCGCGACCTCGGCCTCGACGTCGACGAGGACGACGCCGGCGTCGCAGATCGGCTCGAACGCCGGGCAACCTCTACGCGCGGCTCGAGCCGACCGACGGCGGGCACGCCGCTCTTCCTCTGCGCGCACCTGGACACGGTGCCGCCCGACGGCCGGCATCGAGCCCGTGCGTCGAGGACGGCGTCGTCCGCAACGCGGCCGGGACGATCCTCGGCGCCGACAACAAGTCGGCGGTCGCGGTCGATGCTCGAGGCGACGCGGCGGGTCCTGGCCGAGAACCGGCCGCACGCGCGGGCTCGAGCTGCTCTTCACGCCGAAGGAGGAGGTCGGGCTGCACGGCGCCGCGGCGTTCGACCACGAGCGGCTCGCACGCGCGGATCGGGCTACGTCTACGACCAGGCCGGCGCCGATCGGCGAGGTGATCCTCGGCGCGCCGTACTCGCAGTCGATGGAGGTGACGCTTCACGGCCGCGCCGCGCACGCCGGCATGTGCGCCGGAGGAGGGCCGCTCCGCGATCGCAGCCGCGGCGCAGGCGATCGCGGACCTGCGGCTCGGGCGCGTCGACGAGGAGACGACCGCGAACGTCGGGCATGATCGACGGCGGTACCGCGCGGCAACATCGTCCCCGAGTGCTGCACGTTCCTCGCCGAGGCGCGCTCGCACGACGAGCGGAAGCTCGCCGACGTCGTCCAGGAGATGCTCGAGCGCGTGTCACGTTCGCGGCGAGCCTCGACGGAGTGCGAGGTCGAGACCGAGGTGCGCAGCGAGCTACACGCGGCTACCGCTTCAGGCGCGACGACGAGCCGGTGCGGCTCGCCGAGCGCGGCGCTCGAGCGGGCCGGACTCGAGCCGACGCTATCGCGCTCTGCGGGCGGCGGCGCGACGCGAACGTCTTCAACGAGCGCGGCCTCGCCTGCGTCAACCTCGCGAACGGGATGGCCGAGATCCACACGCCCGACGAGCACATCGCGGTCGCCGACCTCGAGCGCGATGGTCGACGTCACGCTCGCGCTCGTGACGTGGCCGCGAGACGCGATGCCGCTTAGCCTCCGCCGCGGGACCGTGACCGCGATCGTCGAGGAGCGCACGACGGGCTCGCGCGGATCGAGGTCGACGGCGAGCCGTGCGTCGCCTACCCGCGGCTGACCGGGCCGGTCGCGCTCGGCGACGACGTGCTCGTGAACGTGCAGGCGCGCGAGCTCGGGCTCGGCTCGGGCGGCTTCGACGTCCTGCACGCGAACCTCACGCGCGGGCTCGAGTCTCGGGCCGCGCCGGGCGCGCACGTGATGACGCTTCCGTACACGCCCGTGCAGCACGCGGTCGCGGCACGCCGAGGAGGACGGCGAGCTGGCGGCGAGCCTGGACGGGATGCCCGTCGTCTGCTGCTCGCTGCCACATCGCAGGTCGCGCCGGCGCGCGGCGGGCGTGCGGCGGGCGTGCGCGTCGCGTACGTCCAGCTCGCCGGCGGCGCGTTGCCGGTCTGCGCTCTCGGACTCGCGTGCGCGCGTTGAAGTCGCGCGGCCTGGTCGAGACGGCGATCGCGGCGGGCGTCGTTCGGCGGCGACGCGCAGTGCGGTCGGCGTCGCGTCGGCGCTCGCCTGGGCGGCGGCGCAGGGCTTCGACGTCGCGCGTCTGCGCGATCGGCCCGGGCATCGTCGGCACCGGGTCGACCGCTCGGACACGGCGGGCTCGCCGCGGCCGAGGCGGCGAATGCGGCGACGCGCGCTCGGCGGCGCGTCCGGTCATGGCGCGCCGCGTGTCTCGCACGGCGACCCGCGTGAGCGCCACCAGCGGCGTTTCGCATCACACCCGAGCCGTGCTCGATCTTGCGCTTGGCGACGTGACGGTCGCGTGGCCGCCGGGTCTCGAGCTCACCGGACTGGCTCGAGGAGCGCGAGGAGGTCGACGTCGTCCGGCTGGCAGGAAGCGTGCGACGGACCTGCCGCTCTCGAGCACATGGGCCGCGGGCCGCGACGACGATCCGTGGTTCTTCGCGGCGCGCGTTCGCCGCGGGTCAGCTTGCGCGCGGCAGACTCGGCTGTAGATGGAGGGCGCGCGCACTCGGTCCGGTCGATCGGCCTCGGGACGTCCAGGAACGTTCGACGCCGACGTCCAGCTGGCGCGACGCGTGGTCGATGCCGCGTGACGAGGCCGGCTACGCGGCTCGTCGACACCGTCGCCGATGTACGGCGGTGCCGAGGCGGCGCTCGGGCTCGCGCACTCGAGCCGCGCCGCGAGGAATCGGTGCTCGCGACGAAGATCTGGACGACGTCGGTCGAGGAGGGTCGGGCGCAGTACGAGAACCAGCTCGCTGGTTCGGCCGCGTCGAGATCGAGCAGGTGCACAACCTCGTCAGCTGGCGAGGAGCATCTCCCGTGGCTCGAGGAGGAGCGCGACGCGGGCCGGATCGACCGGATCGGCGTCACGCACTGGCAGGCGTCCGCGTTTCGGCGAGCTCGACCGCGCGCTGAGGACGGGCCGGTTCTCGGTGCTCCAGGTGCCGCTGCAACCCGCTCGAGCGCGAGTCCGACGCGCGAGCTGCTCCCGCTCGGCGCAGGAGCTGGGCGTCGCCGTGATCGTGATGCGGCCGCTCGGCGACAAGTCGCGCCTCCCCAACCCGCCGGCTGCCGAGGAGCTGGACCCGCTCCGGGAGTTCGGCGTCGAGACCTGGCCGCAGGCGCTGCTCAAGTGGGCGCTCTCGGACGAGCGGATCGCCGCCGTGATCCCCGCGACGCGCGACCCGGAGCACGCCCGCGAGAACGCAGCCGCAGGCACTCCGCCCTGGCTCGGGCCCGAGAGCGCAAGTCGTCGAACGCCGCGCGCAGACCTGACCCTTCGAGACATCGCAGCCGCGGCCGGCCGCGGGCCACCCACCGATTCGATCCTATCGCGCGGAAATCGCGCCGTGCTCTGCAGCGAGAATGCGCCCGAGAGCTGTGGCGCTGAGGTGCCGACGTCGGCGCGGCGCCGACCAGAGGTCGCATCGGCTTCGGCGGTGCCGCCGATTGCGACTGTCCTGCTCGGCGCCGGAGCGACTGAGCCTGACGTCAACCCAGCGATAAGCTAGGGTTGCCCGGCCCGCGATGAAGATCGGCGTCGCCAAAGAGATCAAGTCCGGACGAGTACCGCGTCGCGCTCACGCCGGCCGGTGCGCGCGGAGCTCGTTCAGACGCGGGCCACGACGTGCTCGTCGAGCACGGGCGCGGGCGAGGGCAGCGCATTCCCCGACGACGCGTACGAGCGCGGTCGGGGCCCACGATCGCGTCCGTCGACGACGTCTGGGGCGACGCCGAGCTGCTGCTCGAAGGTCAAGGAGCCGCTGCCCGCGGAGTACGCGCGGCTGCGCGACGGGCTCGTCCTGTTCACGTACCTGCACATCGCCGCGGACGAGGGCTGCACGAACGCGCTCGTCGAGAGCGGCGTCGCCGCGCGTCGCGTACGAGACCGTCGAGACCGACGACCGGCGCGCTGCCGCTGCTCGCGCCGATGAGCGAGATCGCCGGCCGGCTCGCCGCGCAGGCCGGCGCGTACTTCCTCGAGAAGCCGCTCGGCGGCCGCGGCCTGCTGCTCGGCGGCGTCGCCGGGTGTCGCGCCCGGCCGCGTGCGTCGTGATCGGCGGCGGGATCGTCGGCTACAACGCCGCGGTCATCGCGCTCGGCCTCGGCGCGCAGCGTGACGATCCTCGAGCGCTCGATCGACCGGATGCGCCACCTCGACGAGATCCTCTCCGGGCGCGTCAGCCTGCTCATGTCGTCGACGCCTCCAGATCGAGGAGTCGATCGCGCGACGCCGACGTCGTCATCGGCGCCGTGCTCGATCCCGGGCGCGCGCGCGCCGAAGCTCGATCACGCGCGAGATGCTCGGCGGCATGAAGGAGGGCGCGGTCTTCGTGCGACGTCGCGATCGACCAGGGCGGCTGCGCCGAGACCTCGCACGCCGACGACGCACGCCGACCCGGTCTACGTCGTCGACGGCGTCACGCACTACTGCGTCGCGAACATGCCCGGCGCCGTGCCGATCACCTCGACGAAGGCGCTGACGAACGCGACGCTGCCGTACGTCGAGGCGATCGCCGACCACGGCCTCGCGCGAGGCGGTCGCGCGCGACCCGGCGCTCGCGCGCGGCGTGAACGTGCTCGACGGCAAGATCACGTACGAGGCCGTCGCCGAGGCGCACGGCCTCGAGTACACGCCGCTCGAGGACGTCCTGCCGCTGTCGCCGGTCTAACTGCTCGAGCTGCGGCTCGCGGGCTTCGGCTTCTCGTCGTCGGCGGGCTGAGCTTGACGACGAGCCAGGTGACGCCGGCCGCGAGCGCGATCACGCACGACGATGAAGACGACGAGGCCGAGCAGGCCGAGGACGGTCGTCCACGCGCGACCTAGAATAGCCGCGATGCCCCGCGCGTGCGTCATCGTGCTGGACGCCGTCGGCGCGGGCGAGCTGCCGGACGCGGCCGAGTACGGCGACGAGGGCTCGGACACGCTCGGCAACGTCGCGCGCGCCGTCGGCGGCCTCGACCTGCCCAACCTCGAGGCGCTCGGGCTCGGCAACGTCGAGCCGCTCGAGGGCTGCCCGCCGCAGCCGGGCGCGCCCGCGGTCGCCGGCCGGCTGCTCGAGCGCTCGAAGGGCAAGGACACGACGACCGGCCACTGGGAGCTGATGGGCATCGTCACGCCGACAGGCGTTGCCGACCTACCCGCACGGCTTCCCGCACGAGGTGATCGACCCGTTCATGCACCAGCACCGGCCGCGGCGTGCTCGGCAACAAGCCGGCGTCGGGGACGGAGATCATCCAGGAGCTCGGCGAGGAGCACCAGCGAGACGGGCAAGTGGATCGTCTACACGTCCGCCGACTCGGTCTTCCAGATCGCCGCGCACGAGGAGACGATCCCGCTCGAGGAGCTCTACGACGGCTGCCGCGTCGCCCGCGAGATCCTCACCGGCAAGCACGCCGTCGGGCGCGTGATCGCGCGGCCGTTCGTCGGCGAGCCGGGCAACTACGAGCGCACGCCGAACCGGCACGACTTCTCGCTCGAGCCGCGGCGGCCGAACTACCTGACGCTCGATCCGCGAGGCCGGGCACGACGGTGCTACGGCGTCGGGAAGATCGGCGACATCTTCGCCGGCTGCGACATCGACGAGTCGTCACCCGACGAAGTCGAACGTCGAGGGCATCAACGCAGACCGAGCAGCTGCTCGCAGAGCATCGACGAGGGCTTCGTCTTCGTCAACCTCGTCGAGACGGACATGCTCTGGGGCCACCGCAACGACCCGGTCAACTTCCACCGCTGCCTGCAGGACTTCGACCGCCGGCTGCCCGACCTGCTCGACGCGCTGCGGCCGGGCGACCTGCTGATCCTCACCTCCGACCACGGCTGCGACCCGACGACGCCGTCGACCGACCACTCGCGCGAGCACGCGCTGCTGCTCGCCTACGTCGAGGGCGAGAACGCCGACGGGCCGGATCCACGAGGAGGCGAGTTCGCCGACGTCGGCGCGACCGTGAACGCCTGGCTCGGCGGCAAGGCGCCGCGCGCGGGATCCCCGGCCAGCCGATCGTCGACGCCGTGACCGATCCACCCCGCGGAGCTGATCCAGCGCAAGCGCGACGGCGGCGAGCTCGACGCCGACGAGCTCCGCGGAGCTCGTGCTCGGCTACGCGCGCGGCGAGATGCCCGACTACCAGATGGCCGCCTTCTGCATGGCCGTCTACTTCCGCGGGCTGACGGGCGCCGAGACGCTTCGCGCTGACCGACGCGATGATCGCGAGCGGCGAGACGCGTCGACCTCGGCGCGCGCGCTCGGCCGCACGCGTCGTCGACAAGCACTCGACGGGCGGCGTCGGCGACAAGACGTCGATCGCCGTCGGCCCGATCGTCGCGGCGTGCGGCGTGCCGTTCGGGAAGATGAGCGGCCGCGGCCTCGGCCACACCGGCGGCACGCTCGACAAGCTCGAGTCGATCCCCGGCTTCCGCGTCGAGCTGACGACCGGACGAGTTCGTCGCGCAGGTGCGCGACGTCGGGCATGGCGATCATCGGGCAGACCGCCGACCTCGTCCCGGCCGACAAGAAGCTCTACGCGCTCCGCGACGTCACGGCGACCGTCGACAGCGTCTCGCTGATCGCGGCGAGCATCATGTCGAAGAAGATCGCCGGCGGCGCGCGAGCGCGATCGTGCTCGACGTCAAGGTCGGCGACGGCGCCTTCATGAAGATCGCTCGAGCGACGCGCGGATGCTCGCCGAGGCGATGCTCGAGCTCGGCACGCGCGCCGGCCGCGACGTCGTCTGCCTGCTGACGGACATGGATCAGCCGCTCGGGCACGCGGTCGGGCAACGCGCTCGAGATCCGCGAGGCGATCGCGCACGCTCCGCGGCGAAGGGCCGCCCGACTTCACGGAGCTCGTCCTCGACTGCGTGCGCGCGTCTGCTCGCGCTCTCGGATCTCGGCGTCGACGAGGCCGAGGGCGCGACGGCGCGCCGAGGCAGCGATCGCCGACGGGACCGCCGTCGCCGCGTACGAGCGCTGGATCCGCGCCCAGGGCGGCGACCCGACGTCGGACGCGCTGCCGCGACGCGCGCCGTGTCGCGCGCGAGGTCGACGCGCCGCGGGACGGGCGTCGTGACGCGGCTCGGCGCGATCGCCGTCGGCATCGGCCGCGCCTCGACGCTCGGCGCCGGCGGCGCGACGAAGGACGACACGATCGACCACGCCGTCGGCGTCCGTCTGCCGCGCGCAAGCGGGGCGACCGGTCGCCGCGGGCGAGGCTGCTCGCCGAGGTGCACGCGCGCGACGAGGCGTCGCGCAGCCGAGGCGGTCGACGCAGATGCTGGCGCGCGTACGAGCTCGGCGACGAGGCAGCCTCCGTCACGCGCCGATCGTGCTCGACGACGCTGACGTCCGTCCGACTGCGTAGCCGCTCGGCCGCTGCGCTAGGCGGCCAGTGCCCGAGCTGCCCGAGGTCGAGACGGTCCGGCGCGCGGCTCGAGCCGACGCTCGTCGGCCGCCGCTTCGAGCGCGTCGAGATCGTCGATCCCCGCCTGACGCGGCCCGAGCGACCCGGCCGAGGTGGCGGCCGAGCTCGACGGGCGAGCGCGTCGCGGCGCTCGAGCGCCGCGGCAAGTATCTGGTTGTTCGGTTCGAAAGCGGTCGGGTTCTCCTGATTCACCTCCGGATGACGGGGAGCGCTTGCTGCACGCGCCGCTCAGCGGGAGCCGGCCGACGACCCGCATCGGCGCGCTGTTGTCAAGCTTAGACGACGGATCGGACGTCGCGTACCGCGACGTCCGGCGCTTCGGCACCTGGCTGCTCGCTCGAGCCGGACGGACTCGACGCCGTACCTCGCGCAGCGGCTCGGCGCGCGAGCCGCTCGGCCGAGCGTTCACGGCGAGGTCGCTCGCCGGCGAGCCTCGCGCGGCGGCGCGCCCCGCTGAAGGCGGCGCTCCTCGACCAGCGGACGCTCGCCGGACTCGGGAACATCTACGCCGACGAGGCGCTGTGGCGCGCGCGCTCCACCCGCTGCGACCGGCCGCGCGACGCTCGAAGCCGACGAGGTGCGCGGCGCTGCGCGCAGGAATCCGCGCGCTCAGGGCGCGGATCGCCCGCCAGGGTGCGACGTCTGCGCGATTACCGCAACGCCGACGGCGGCCGCCGGCGAGATGCAGACCGGAGTTCCGCGTCTACGGGCGCGACGGCGAGCCATGCGATCGCTGCGGCCACGCCGATCGGAAGACCCGCGCCGGCGGTCGAGGCACCTGGTTCCTGCCCGAACTGCCAGATCTTCGACCAGCGCCTCGCCTACAATTGGCCCAGGAAGAGGCGCTCGGGGCGAAGTCCGGACAAGCCGCCACTTCGGGGTCAGGGCGCGACATCATGAAGACACTGGTGGCATCACCAGCGATCGCACTCGCGACCCTCGCGGCCCTCGCGGCCCCTCACGGCCGTCGTCGGCGCGGGCGCAGGCACGGCGCGTGGCCGGCCCGGAGCTGTCGGTAAGCTGGCAGGCGCTGACGCCCGTGACGGAGACGCGTACGCCGTCAAGGCCGGCGAGCCGCTCGACCTCGAGCTGGCCGCAGCGCCGGGTCCATGATCCGGAGCCGGCGGCTGCCGCCGGCGTGGCTCGTTGCCGCGTCGTCCGCCCAGGCGAACGGTCCAGTGGACGCCCTCGGCGACCAGTGGCGTAGCCGTGCTCGACGTTCGCGCCCAGAAGGGAGGCCGGTACGCGCGTCGCGAGCTTCCTCGTCTATGTCCTGCCCGCGACTCCGGCGTGCCGCACGAATTCCCGCTGGGCGGCATCAACCGGCAGGTCGCGGTACGCGGAGGTCTACGCGGACGTCGTCGGCGCGGACGCGACCGGCAGCCGCGCGCGAAGGCGCTGATCTGGCTGCGCAGGCGCAGGTACACGCCGGAAGGGACGGCGGGCGATCGTGCAGGCGCTGAGCGGCGCTGATCAGCCAGAACGGCGAGTACCGGGTCCGTCGTGCGCTCCGCCGATGCTCCCGGAACAGGGCGCACGGGCTGGAGTTCCGCGCCGGACGGTCGGGCCGTACAACGAGATCTGGCACGCACCTCGTCGTCGACCGGAAGCTGTTCACGGCGAGGCTCTACCGCAAGGGGCCGCGCGATCTTCAGCGACGCGCGTCGGCGTGGGAAAGCTGTACTGGCCGACGCCTGCGGGCGCGCGGAGTTCTACGCGCGCGAACGCCTCACGGGCCCTCCTCGGATCCGATCTACGGGCCGATCGCATTCGCCGAACGCCCGCTCGAACGTGCTGACCGACTGGCCGGGCGGCGGCTTCATCGGGATTCACGGCACGAACCAGCCGGAGATCCTGCCCGGGCGCGTTTCACACGGCTGCGTTCGCATGCCGAACGCCGCGTCTGCGGCTCGCGCGGCTGATGCCGCTCGGCACCCTGGTCACCATCTTCTGACGTCCCGGTTACGATGTTTCCGGGCTCAGGCTCGGGGCACCACGACCGATGAATCTCCTGGATGCACATTCTGCGGCGTCTATTCGCGGTAGCGCTCGCGGTTGCGGGTGCGACCGTGCTCGTTACCGCGTGCGGCGACGCCTGCGAGGGACGACGTCGTCGTGCGTGGACGAGCCCGACCCGGCAGTGAGGGCGCCGTCCTCGGCGTCGCGGCGAAGACGACGCCTCGTTCCGCCTGGGTGCGACCTCGGATGGCTCGGGCGCCATGCTCGCGATCCGGGACGCGGAGGCTCGCCGCAGGCGTGTGCTCCGGCACACGGATGGGAATCCGGCGAGCGCGACGTACACGTCGGAAGCCCCCGTGTGTCGCAAGTCGGCGTGCACCGGGTGACGTTCACCGTGAGCTCAGGCGCGGGCAACGAGAGACGCGCACGCTCGCGATCCGGGTTCGGTCGCGCGAACGGGCCGCCGCGGGCGGTCACGAATCCGGCAGCCGTCTACCCGCAGCGGGCGCTGCTCAGCGATCGGGGCTCGGAAACGTACGGCTGGGCGTTCGTCACGGCACCGCACGGTTGCCCACACGGCCCGTCGCGCGTCGGCTCGCGCGATCACGCCGGTCACGTTCCGGACGCCCGAGCTCTACGCAACGCGATCCAGGTGCCTCGACCAGGTCACGTACAAGGGCGGGAAGACGTGGGTGCGGATCCGGCCTCGCAGTCCTGCCCAACGGCACGACCGGCTGGGTGCCGCGCGGCGCGCCCTGGCGACCCTCTGCAGAAGGTGCACACGCGACATGGTGATCGTCGGCGGTCACTCAGAGCCACCTCTACAAGCGCGGCCGGCCTGTCTTCTCGGCGCGGATCGGCGTCGGCAGGCGCACACGCCGACTCCGCGGGCGAGTTCTACGTGCGCGAGAAGCTCTCCGGCTACTACGCGCCCGCGTACGGCCCGCGCGCGTTCGGGCTCAACGCGAGGTCGAACACGCTGACCGACTGGCCCGGTGGCAGCTTCGTCGGCATCCACGGGACGAACGCGCCGCAGATCCTGCCCGAGGCGCGTCTCGCACGGCTGTGTGCGTATGCGGAACGCGGCGATCCTCAGGCTCTTCCGGCTGATGTCGCCGCTGGGCACGCCGGTCAGCATTCGCTAGCGCAAAATTGACCTAGCTGGGTCAGGCGGGCGAGGCGCCGGTGGGCGAGTCTAAGGACATGTTCCTCGACCAAGTTCATTTCGAAGTCATCGACTACTCGGCGGCCGTTCGCTCACGAGCGGCTCGAGCCAGACGTGGACGGCAGGACCGCTCGGCGGTGAGCCAGCGCGTCGTCGCCGCCGCGATCTCGTCCGAGCCAGCGATCTCGCGTCGCTCCTGCGCGAACGCGTCCGAGCGCGTGGATTCGGGAAGAGTCGCTGTACGCGATCCGGTTCATGCTGGACAACGGATCTACGTGCTGCGGCAGCCGGTGCCACCGAGTGGAAGACGCCGTCCTTCTTGATCCCCGTCGAAGAGATCGAAGCAGCTCGACGAGGTCGAAGAGTCGCCGCGCGCCGCCAGATCGCGTCCGTTACCGACACGACCGGCTCTACACTGGAGTCGATGGCGGGCGGGGCCAGCAAGACTGAGGCCGTCGTCCTCGCGCTCGATCCGGTTCGGCGAGGCCGACCGCGTTCTCCACCTGTACACGCTCGACCGCGGGCGGGTCGGAGCCGTCGCGAAGGGAATCCGACGCACGAAATCGCGGTTCGGCGCAGCAATACGTAACTGAACGAAGTAATAA
>ERZ1370068.3388-contig-2499_pt1 | contig 31752 bp, 51 predicted proteins | sample MGYA00561227_ERZ1370068 | MGnify/ENA primary metagenome ERZ1370068 (study PRJEB38410, sample SAMEA6850437) | metagenome | study: Metagenomic assessment of the ecological functions of the soil: analysis of the soil microbiota associated with the...
GATGTACTTCGTTCAGTTACGGCGTATTGCTCCGGTCACCGTCTTCACGCGGTTGGTCGTCGACTCATAGACATGCTGCGTCGCCGTCGTGCCATCCGCGCGGACTTCTCCGGGTCGTCCGTGCCTGCGCGTCCCGTTCCACGTGGTCGCATGCCCGTTGGCGTCGATAATCTTCTCGAGGCTGCCGCCGCGCACCACCGCTGCTGCCGCAATCGTCCGGCCGGCAGGGTCGTGCGTCGCGATCAGGCGGCGTAGCGGGTCATGGAAGTAGGCGCGTCATGCGGCCCGGACGATCCGTCAGAGCGGCGAGGTCGAGCCGGTTGTGCGATTGACCGCTCAGTCGTGGCATCGGGATAGGTCACGCGCGTCGGCCGATCGAACGCGTCGTAGTCGGTCGTGACGGCATAGCCATCGGGCTGCGTCACCGTGCGCACGCGGCCCTCACTGTCGTAGGTGTAGGTCGTCACCGCGCCGGTCATCGGCGCGGTCACTGTGTCAAGCGATGATTAACGTCGTACTTTCCAGCGCCGTCGTCTCGCTTCTGGCGTTGGTGCTGGTGAGCACCTGGGCGAACGCGTTGTAGGTGAGGGTGGTCGTCTGGCCGGCCGCGTCGGTCACCGTCTGCGGTTGGTGTAGCGCCGTATAGTTCGCGAACGTTCCCAGAGAGATCGTTCACACCCGACGAGGTTTGACGCGCCTCGACCAAGTCGATGCCGTTCGCCGCATACGCATACGCCGTCTGACGCCCCGCGGGGTCTGTGCGACTCGTCACCTGTCCTTGGCCGTTGTAGGTGGCCCGCGAGATCTGCGACGCACCATCGTCCAAGACTCTGGCCGCTCTGGTCGGGCCGATCCACGTCCCAACCGCGATGCCCGAAGCATCCTGGTCTGGATAGGCGTACCAGACGCGATTCTCGAGCGGCCGCTTAATGCTGTTCGGCACCGACGTGGAGAACCCATGGGAGTAAAAGAACGGCGTGTAGGCCACGTAGACGTACGCACAGCCAGTGGGTGATCGTCGCCTTCGACACGTCGCCCGGATACAGCGCCATCGCGCGCTTGTCCCAATAGACACTGTTGCAGCGATCGAGGTTCGTGTTGTGCCCGGCGAATCCGGTCGGGACCTGGTTCGCGGGGGCCGTGGTCGGAATGGCCGTCGTCGTCCAGCGGAATTCGACGCGTTCCGTGCCGCCGAGCGGATCGGTGGCCTGAATGAACCGGTCCGTCGTCGCCCCGTTCGTTTCATGGGCAAAGAGGGTGGTGCCATAGGGCGTGGTCATGCTCGCCAGGAAATCGGCCGGCCCGTAGAGGAACGACGACGTGAGCCCGAGGACATCGGTGATGCTCGCCAGTTGGCCGGCGGGGTTGTAGGTCAGCGTCGCGAATCGACCGAAGGGATCCGTCACCTGGGTGATCTTGGTCGGATCCGACGGGAGATCGTAGGCCAGCGTGGTGACCAGTCCGGTCGCGTCGGTGACGGCGACGAGACGGAGCCCCGCGTCGTAGGTCAAGTGGAGGGCCAGGCCCTGGGGATCGATGACGTCGGTCAGATAGACGCGCGCCGCCCGGCGGTGATGACGCCGTCCGACAGCGCGAAGACCTCCCGTGGCGCCATCCGGAGGCGTCGTTCATAACGGATCGGCGTTGTCGACACTTTGGCCACGGTGGCCCGCGTGCGCCAATGCGCCGCGTAGACCGGGGCCCGTCCGTGAAGTGTTCACCCCCACCGCCGCGCAGAGTGACGTCAGCCTCGACATCCGCCGACGTGGGATCGTCGGTCACCGACGACAGCCAGTCGAACGTCCATTTCGGGCCGAGATTGCCGTAGCGAAGGGATTTGCGGCTGTCCGCCCTCGCGCTGGTTGTAGGTCAGGCGGAAGTCCGCCCGCGGGCCGATGGCGGGCGTATACGTCAACGGCTGGTCGGTCACGCGCAGGCTCGCTGGCATCGACAGCAGTGGTAAATCGCCATCCCGAAGTCGCTGCCCCGCCACCCACCCCGCAATCGCGAGGATCGTTATCGTCCGGACCACCAGGAAAGCAATGGCCAGTGACATTCGCAGCTTCGGAGGCCGAGACGCGGCGCCACTCTGGACCGAGCATCGCCGTCGGCGCCAGGACGTAGCCCGACGCTTCATCATTCAGCATCGCCGCGCTCACCCAGCGCCGGCCGCCGAAGATCGGATCGAGAAGCAGGTAGCGGTTGCCCTCTTTCCTGACCACGGCCGAATAGTGATCCACGCGCCAGTGAATGACCGATGGCACTAGGAAGTCGGCGCCCGCCGGTCGCATGGCCATCTCATAGGCCAGCCCGACGCGCGTCGCGAGCGTTTTCAACTCTGACAGCGGACGTGCCCGCCAGCGTTGGGTGGGCCTGCTGGAGGATCGCATTCGGCCGCACCGTCATCGGGTACGGCGGTCGCGTTCATCGTCAGCAGGGCCTGCAGGGCGAGCGGTCCCGGAGGCCACGGCCAGCTCATGATGAAGGCGCAGGACGGCCAGGCCTTCGCGGGCCATCCCGATTTTCTGCGTCGCCCGGCCGCTGATGGCCCGGTCCCCGATCTCCTCGAGACGTGCCGCGATCGCGTCCGCGTGCCCCACCTTGCTGCTCAAGTCCAGAAACTCGCCGAGGGCGAAATCGGCGACGGCGCGCGGGCGGGGCTCCGTCTCGCTTTCGCCTGGTCCCAGGCGCGTTCCCACGCGTTCAACGCGCGCGACAGATAGCCATGGGCGCGATACACGGTCCCCAGGTTCGCGAGCAACGACGGCCGCCAGGTTGAGTCCGGGTAGCGCGCGAGAAAGCGCCACCAGCGGCGCCACCATTTCGCCCTGCTGCGCGTCGGCGTAGGTCTTGGATCGCCTGCGCCAGGGCGGCGTTCTCTTCACGCGTGGTGGGTCGCTGCATCGGCACGAGGGTTTCGGGAAAATGCGCGCCCGCGTCAGCTCGGCGTCGGTTGGTGAAGTCGGCAGCGACGAGAGCGCCGGCGGCGGCTCGACTCTGCGGTGCGGTCCGGTTCGGCGGACGCGGCTCGACGAGCGGTGTCGTTGGCTCCGATGACGGCGCGACGAGCGGCGGCGCCTGCGGTGCCGGTTCCTGGGCCGTCGCGACCGCCGGGAGTCCGGTCAGCAGTTGCGCAGCGACCAATAGCCGCGCGCACGCGCAGCCAGACCGATGAATGCGTCGTGACGAAGGCACGTGTTCGAACAGTCATCACGACCCTCTTAGGGGATCCGGCGGGCACCGACCGGGGCGATCAAAGGTGATCACCGGCGGCGTGTGATCGAGCGGATTGGCGACCAGCGGCAGCGACCGCGTGGGATCAACGGGAACACATCCACCGCATCGGCGACGCCGTCGCCGTCCGTGTCCACGGTGAAGGGATCGGTCCCGAAGCGCGATCTCCTGCGCGTTGGTCAGGCCGTCGCCGTCGAGATCCCGTGCTGGCGCCGATCTGGCCGCTGGCAATCAGCACGCGATCCCCGAGGCCCGAACCCGCCGTGTCGGCGTTCAGCGGATCAGTGCCGATTAGATATTCACGCCACGTCAGCAACCCGTCCTGGTCGGCGTCGCCCGTCAGCCACGCGTTGGAGACCAGGGTCAATCCGCTGGCAGGCACGGCGCACGCTGCGCGCCCGTCAGGCCACCGTCGCCAAGCACCCGTGGTAGTTCATGCCCCAGGCGAGGACGGCCCCGTCTGGCTGCAGCGCGATCGTGTGGTGTGGCGCCGCTTGGCGACGGCGAGCGCCCCGGCCAGCCCTGGAATCGGCGCGGGGACAGGGCGGTAATTGAGCGATCCCGACACCGATCCCGGATCCCCAACTGGCCCCACGCAATTGCTGCCCCAGGTCCAGACGCGGCCGTCCGTCGTCATGGCGACGCTGTTGCGATCCGCCAGCCGACACGGCGAAGGCGCTCGCCAACGGCAACGCCCGCCACCGGCTCATGCCGAGAAATGATGGTCCCGTCGCCGAGCTGTCCGTAGGTGTTCTCGCCCCAACCCCAGACCGTGCCATCGGCCTTGACGGCGAGCGTGAAGCTCGAGCCCCCAGCAATGGCCGAGACGTCGGCGAGGCCATTCACCAGTGCACCGGCCAGGCGCGCGCCACCGTGGACCCGTCCCCGAGTTGCCCCCACGTATTCTCGCCCACGCCCACACGCGGCCGCCCGCGACGCCGTCGGTCTGCACCGCCCAGGGAGAAGCGATCCCCGGCGGCAATCCGCGCCACGCCGGTGAGGCCCGCGATCATTGTCGGCGTCGATCGCGACGAGCGTCGTGCCATCGCCAAGTTGCCCCGCGACGTTCCCGCCCCACGTCCACACCGTGCCGTCGTCGCGGAGCGCGAGACTGTGCGTCGTCCCGCGGCGACGGCGACCGCGATGCGTCGAGGCTCGGCACCTGGCCCGGTAGCGACCGGTACCCGGCCGTGGCGTCGCCCAACTGCCCGTAGGCATTGCGTCCCCAACTCCAGACCGTTCCATCGGCTTTGACCGCCAGCGTGTGGTCCACGGAGGCGGCAATCGCCATGACGCCGACAAGTGTGGAGACCTGCACCGGGATCACCGATCCGCCAGCGTGCCATCCCCCACCTGCCCGATGTCGTTCGCCCCCAGGACCAGACGGTCCCGTCCGCCTTCAGCGCGTGACTCGCATAGCCCCCGTGGCCACCGCCCCGGTAACGATGAAGTCGGCGCGTCGGACGGCACTCGCCACCGCCGTCGCGCTCCACGCCTTCACTTTGACGACCATCGAGCGATCGGCAGCAATGCCGCCGGACGGCACGGTGGGATCGGTCGCGACGGGATCGACGCCGGTCGTGGTGTAGCGCAGCACAGCCCCTGCCACCTGCGCGGTCGCCGTGGCCCGTGAGCCCCGCGGCGAACCAGCCGCCGCCGGCGTCAGGAGCGGAGTATCGACGGCGCCGCTCGCATCGAGCGCATGCGTTGCGGTGACCACCGCGCTCGGCGTGAAGGCCTCCTTGAACGTCCGGGCCCTGATCGTGGTCGGAGGCCCCCACGGCAATCGGCCATTGATACGGCGAGGAACTCAGTATCGGGTCCGTCCCATCGAGCGTATAGCGCACGACGGCGCCGCTCGTCGTCGTCGCCATCCGAACGTCGACCGGCGCGGGATAGGTGCCCGCCGTCGGGAGCAACGTCGGCACCGCCGCGGTCCCCTGCGTGAACCAATAACTCGCCGCGCTGCTGTCGCTGTCGATCCATCCGGTGCGCGAGGCCGTCGCTTTGACGGTGCTCGTGGCGCTCAGCGTGATCGGCGCGGTGTACCGGCGACAGGCGCCGTCGGCTCGTGGCCATCGGTCGTCGAGCGGATCGTCGCCGACGGCGTCGTCGTCAGAGCGCGATCGCCTGCGGCGGCGCGTAGCTCCCGCAGGCGGGCGAGAATGCCGGCGTGACGACCTTCAACGCGTAGGTACTCGTCACGACCCGCTGTCGGTCCAGCCGCTCTTGAACGCCTTCGCCTGGACCGTCGTGATCGCGTCGACCGTGAAGGGTGCGGTGTACGCCGATGACGCCGCAGTCGGCGCGGTGCCGTCGATGGTGAACCGAATCGTCGCGCCGGCGACCGACGACGACAGCGTGACGGTCTGCGCCGCGACATAGGTGCCCGCGGCTGGCGTCATCGCGGGCGTCGGCAGGGTCATCGTGTAGGTGGCGGCGGCCACGTTGCTCGCCGGCATTCCAGACCGCCACGCTCTCGCCTTGAGGCGTCATCGATTGATCAACGACCACGGTGCCGCCCAGGAGATCCGCCGAGGATCGCTCTCTGTTGGGTCGGCGCCGGTGGTGGCGTAGTGGATCTGGGCTCCAGCGGTGACGGCGGTGACGGTCACGCTCGTGACCGCCGCCGCACGCCGCTGGACGGCGAGAGCCGGGGCGTGCTCGTTTTCAGGTGAACCCTGGGTCGCTCATCGGGACCGGCACCAGACGACGATCCAGCGTGCCGTCGCCGAGTTGTCCGCTGGCGTTGCCGCCCCACACCCGGACCGCGCCGTCGGCCGTCACGCCGACCGTGAAGTTGTTGTCGGCGGCCACCGCGATCAGGTTGGGCACGGCGGCGATCAGCACCGGGCTCGGCCGCGTGATCAGCGTCCCGTCGCCGACTTCTCCGGCGTAGTTGCCGCCCCACGCCCACACCGATCCGTCGGCCGTCACCGCCACGCTGGCGCCCGAGCCGCCGTCGGCGACCACCGGACTGGAGACCAGCGCAACCAGCGTCGGACTCCGGTGCGGCCCGCGTCGTGCCGATTCCCAACTGGCCCGACCCGTTGAAGCCACGTCCACAGGCCCCCGTCACCGGTCGCGGCGAGCGTGTAGCCACTGCCCGCCCACGGTCCCGCCGTCGCGGTCAGGCCCGGCACCAGGACCGGGCTTGTCCGCTGCGTCGAGAGATGCCCGTCGCGCGAGTTGCCCTTCGGCGTTCGCGATCCCCCACGCCCAGATCGCCGCTCGTCGTCCGCACGACCGTGTGGAAGTCGCCAGCGGCGATCGCCACCACGCCGCTCAAGGCCGGCACCTGCGTCGGCACGCTCCGCTGCGTGACGGTGCCGTCCCCCACTGCCCCGTGTTGTTCAAGCCCCACGTCCACACCGTGCCGTCACTCTTGCGCGCCACCGAGAAGTACGCCCCGGCAGCGATCGCGGTCACGGACGAGAGGCCGTCACCGGCGCGATGGTCGAGCGACTCGTGGTCGTGTTATCGCCGAGCTGCCCGCTGCCGTTGTTGCCCCAGGCCCACACCGTGCCATCCGCTCGCAGCACGGGTTGTGCGACCAGCCAGCGGTGATCGCGATCGCCCGTCAGTCCGGTTGACCATGGCGGGCGTCGAACGCCACTGCTTCGCATCGCCGAGGACTCCGTCGCCATTGCGCCCAGGTCTAGACCGTGCCGTCACTCTTCAGGCCGAGCGTATGCCACGTGCCCACCGCCACCGCAAGCTGGTGAGGCAGCCCGATCAGCGTATAAGTCGCCGCGGTGACATCGCTTGAGTCCACCCCGTCACAAAGGCGCGGGCCTTCAGCGTGTAATTGCCAGCGACGACGGTCCCACCGCTCGCGAGGACCGGATCGGTCGCGGTCGGATCGATCCCGGTGGTGCTGTAGTGAATGACGGCCCCAGGCGTGGCGTCCGTGATCGTCACCGCTTGGCCCGGCGCGTACGTGCCCGTGTCAGGCGAGAAGACAGGCATCGAGGCCTTCACCGTAGTAGACGCCGCCGGCCCGCCGCGCTGGGGGTCCAGTCGGTCTGGAACGCCTTGGCGGTGATCGTGATCGTCCCCGTGACGCTGATCGGCGCCGTATAGATCGTCGCACACGTGGACGTCGGCGTGGACCCGTTGGTCGTGTAGCGGATCGTGGTGCCCGCCGCCGCCGAGAAGGTCACCAGCTGCCCGTAGCCCACCTGCAGACGGCACCGGCGTCGCCACCGGAGCGGCGAGCGTGCCGTAGTTGAAGGTGTGCGTCGCCCCGGCCAGCGCGCTCGATCGTCCAGCCGGTCTTGAACCCCAGGGCCAGCAACGTGGTGGCAGGTGTTGATCAGGACGGGCGTCGTGTAGATCGGTAGACTCGCCGTCGGCGTCGAGCCGTCCGTCGTGTAGCGAATCGTCGCGCCGCTGGACGAGGAGGATCGTGATGTTTTGGGCGCTCGCGTGCGTGCCGCCGCCGAACCACATCGACGGCGTGCCGACAACAAGGGTGTGCGTCGCGCTCGTGATGTTCGACGCCGGCATCCCGGCCAGCCAGGCTTTCGCCTTGAGCGTGGTGCTCTGGGTGATGGCGAGGACGCTGCCGGAGGCGATCGTCGCATCGGCCTCCGTTGGATCGACGCCGGTGGTCGTGTAGTGAATCGTCGCGCCAGGCGTCGCATCACTGACCGTGACGTTGACGTTCGCATTCGAGGATCCGCCGGGCGAAACAGGTCCAGGTCGCCACGTGCCATGCGAACGCGGCGTCGGCAATCTGGGTGGGCGTGAGCCGCGCCAGGGTGAGTCCCATCGCCGAGTTGCGCGCTCGCGTTTTGGCCCCACGTCCAGACCCGTCCGTCCGACGAGACCGCGATCGAAAAATAGTTACCGCCAGCGACGGCGACCACGTCACTCGGACCGGTCGGCTGCACGGGCGTGTTGCGCATCGTGACCGTGCCGTCGCCAAGCTGCCCCATCGCGTTGTAGCCCCACGTCCGGACCGTCCCATCGGCCAACACGGCGAGGGCGTGCGCACTGCCCCCGCGATCGTGACCGCCGTCGTCACCCCGGTCACCGCGCCGGGCCCGGCCTGCCCCGACGACCACGTGCCGTTGCCCAACTCGCCGTCCGCGCCATAGCCCCACGACTTGCCTGCGCCGGAGACGAGGGTCGCGTAGGAGGAATGGTCGCCTCCACCCGCCGATGCCACAGTGGTCAAGCCTGTGGTCGCGACCGGCGTCGACCGCGCCGTGGTCGTCCCGTCGCCGAGCGCGCCGCCATAGTTATCGCCCCAGGACCACAGCGTCCGATCCGTCTCGACCGCGTGCGAAATATTCGCGTGGGCGCTGATGGCAGTGTGGCGTGCCGGAGCGCAGTCACCTGCAGGCGTTGTCCGCGTGGTCGTGGTCCCGTCGCCCAGCTGGCCGTGCGCATTGCTGCCCCACGCCCACACCGTGCCGTCGCCTTTGAGCGCGAGCGCGTGCGCCGTGCCCGCGGTAATGGCCACCCATTGGAGAGCCCTGCTGACCGCGACGGGCGCCGTGCGCATCGTCGCTGTGCCATCGCCGAGTTGGCCGGCGCCGTTGGCGCCCCAGGCCCACGGTGCCATCGGTTTTCAGCGCATGCGGCTGTTGCTGTCCGCCGCGATCGCCATCACCCCGGAGATCGACAGGGCCACGGGCACGGCCTGCGTGGTGGTGGTCCCATTCCCCACCTGTCCTGAACTGTTGCTGCCCCAGGCCCAGATGACGCCGGTATCGGACAACACGAGCGCATGGTTCCAGCCCGCCACCACGGCGGGACCAGCGGCCGGTGGGTCAACGGTCGTGGCCGTGTCAGCGTAGTCAAGTGTGCCAGAGGTGCCGACAGGAACGCCGACGTGGTCGGTCGCATCGCGGAGACGCTTCAGTTCCGGTAGGACCGTCCGTGGAATGAGCCACAGGCTCCAGCGCGCCAGGCGATCCCCGGCGCCAGCCACCGCCACCAGCGCGCGCGATTCCGCCGCACCGAGTGGGACGGCGTCGAACGGTGGTCTCGCATCCCGCAAGCATCTGACGATTCATTTCACTACGTCTGTCGGTAGTGGACACGTCAGCCACCTCGACGGCTGGTCGTGCCGTTGTGGCGTGCAGGGTCGAAACGCTGTGCGGCACATGCTCGTCTTCGTAGTGGTCCGTTCGCGGAAACAATAGGCTCCACGTCACGTGCCATACATCGTCTGATCGATGCATCGCGCACACGCGATCGGTTGCACAATCGACGAAAGACGCATGTGCGACTTCGATTCCCCGCGACCGCGACGATGACGTTCGGCGACGTCGAGATCCCGTGGATACAGTTGCGTTGAGCCTTGACTTGATTGTCAACCAGACAGTTCTCGCCACCTTAGACCGTCGTGACCGCGATCGGGACACTCGCGAACGAGATCGCGATCCTCGAGACGTCTTCCTCGAAGGACCTCGAACTGCCCCGCGGACTCGAACGGCAGATCGTGATGGACGCATCACGCCCGGCACACGGGCAAAGACCCGGGACTTCCTCGCGAAGGTGGTCAAGGCCGGGTACGCCACGCCGATTACCGCTTGGCGCGCTCCACCGCGGTCGCCTGTTTCGTAGTGGTGAAACGGAAGATCGACCGCCAACGACCGAGCGCGATGAAGATCCGGCGATTGAGTGACTTACAAGTGGATCTGCTATCCGGAATCGATCGTGGTCGATCCCGATAATCAGGCCATCCGCTGTCACAGTTCACGTCAATCACCCTGCACAACGCGCTTCAGGGTGACGTGTCACCCGTAACAGTCGGTGCGCCAGCACCGCCTCGGCCGGCAAGGCGATGGAAGCGCACCACTGAACGTCTCTTATACGAACATGCCTAGGCGACCAGCGATCCACAACAGCAAAAGAAAGCCGAGAGCTGATGCGCCGCTAAGCAGGCACCACGTCCTGAAATTCGTGATAAAAGTTGAACCAGATAGGCGCGTCCAGCTGCATCCAGCCTGGTCAGAACTATGTAGCTCCACATCCGAGCGGACGTCAGGGAAACGACAGCGAGCGTCGACCCGATGAAACCCAATGCACCGAGACGCACGAGCCAATGCGGGTTGTGACGACAATACGTTCAGCAAAACCCACAGAGCGACGGCAACGATAGCTAGCCCGATCAGTTGAAAGACCGTGTAAATGCCTATCGAGATCGCGTCCTTTACTGGCATTTGTCACACTTTCGATTGAAAGGAATGACCGTGCAGGTCGATACGCCGTAAGCCAAGTAGCCGGGCCCCACACCGCCGCGACTGGTTAAGGGAGCCGGTTATGAAACCCTGACCACCACCTTCTTGTCCGGTGCCACCCGACGCGCCGACTGTGGGAAGGTTCAGTTCGAACTGAGAGGACGGACCGCCAAGGTCGCAAATCGATCGGCAAGTCGGACACACCATCGCTGTTCCCCGAGGCCGCCGCCCGCCCCGAAGCCAATCGTGGCTGCTAGATAGCGACAGCAGACCAAGCCAATCCCACCGGTTCCATCCAACGCCAACGAACACGACCCTCCAACGTGACCTCCGAACCAACCGAGTGCGAAGCCAGCCCCGCCGGTGGGGCCAGCGGCCCCGCCATCAAACCAAGGGGATCCCATCCGGGCTATCGGGTTCGTTCTTAACGTATGCATAGAGGTTGACGCCGACTTTCGAAGCCGATAGGATCGGCGCTTAGCCACCGCCAAGATCAGCGTCGAGGGCACGATAATGCGTCACCCAAAGACTCCCGACTCCTTCCCAGAGATCCCGTGAATCCGACGGGCGTGACGTCCGCGCCAGCGGTCACTGATCGTCGACCCCATGGATCGTAGGCATATCGGCCAAGCAAAGCTGCCGACGCGTCTGACACGTCGGTGACACTTCCCAGATGATCAACGGCGAAGAAGCGCGCGGCACCACCTAGCTGCTCACCGTGCTTGAACGCTCGGCGGGTTACTGTCGCCCCGTCCGCCGCCCGCACCTCGCATATCACCATCTCGCACCAAATGACCCTGGTGTCGGACTGGACGACGTTGTTTTCTTTCTCGACGATGCGCACCTTTTCGCTGTAGGCCGTCATACGTGGATTCGGACCGACGCGTCCCGACACTTACCGCAGCGAGCTGATTGCGAGCATCCCACTCGAAGGTGCGGGTGCCGTCGGCGGTGATATTCCCATTGGTGTCATGGGTCAACGTCTTGCTGGCGCTTGCCTGGTCTACTTCATAGGTCGCCGTGCTCTGATTGCCGCTCCCGTCGGTCGCCGCAATCACGACCGTCGTCGTCCCACTCGGCGCCGAGTGCCGACCCGCTGAACTGGTTGGTCGCATCCACGGTGACCGATTGACTGCGGATCGTGACCGAGGCTGGCTCGCTCAGGGTGCCGTTGAAGAGGAGGGCTCCGCCGGTCTGCTGCGACGTCAACCGATTCAGCGCGTCGTGGCTTGTGCTCGTGACGGCATCGTCGATTTGCTCGCTGGTCCGGTTTCCGGCCGCGTCATGCGCGTGCGCGAAACGCTTCAGGACCGTTGGCGTCGGATCGGTGGTCTGATTGGTCGCCGCCGTCAGCTGATCCGGCCGCATCGTAGCCAAACTGATAGACCGTGGGCGCGGCGCTGTCGACCTGCTGCTGCCAGGTCAGGATGCTGCCGACGGCGTCGTAGGTGTAGTCGAACTTCGACAGCGTGGAGTTGTCTGGCTTCTGGTGGTGAATCGTCTGCAACCGTCGATCGCCCGTGTTTGCCGAGATAGCTGTAGCTGCTGGCCTGCCCATTCGGGCACGTGACCGACGCGAGCCGCGCCGTCACCCCGTCATGCCCCATACCCAAACGTTCCCAAGACGTTGGTCTCCGATGTCACCCGCCCCAAGGCATCGTACTAGCTTGGGTGGCCGCTACCGAGTTGATCGCTCGGCTCTCGACGCGCCCCAATTCGTCGTGCCCCATAGGTGATGGTGTCGTTGGTGAGCGGGCCGTCCACGCTCGCGACCTGCGTCGCGCCTGGCAGTCCGCCTGGTGGGTGATAGGTGTAGGCCGTCGTGCTCGTGCCGTCCACCATCGTCGCGATGCGGGCATACGCTGCGGTCATGCGTGTAGCTGACGGATGGCGTCGCGATGGTCGCGTTCGTGTGCGCCACTTGCTGCAGGGCGTCGTCGAGTTATGCGTGTAGGTTGTGACCTGGCCTTTCGGATCTGTCACCGTCTTCAGACGATTCGTCGTCGAGTCATAGACATACTGCGTCGCCGTGGTGCCATCCGCGCGGACTTCGCCCGGGTCGTGCGTGCTTGCACGTCTCGTTCCCACGTGGTCGCGTGCCCGTTGGCGTCGACGATCTCTCGAGGCTGCCGCACGTGCACCACTGCTGCGCGATGGTCCGGCCCGCCGGGTCGCGCGTCGCCGATCAGGCGCCGCAGCGGATCATAGAAATACCTCGTCACGCGACCAAGCCGGTCCGTCTTCGTCGCCAGATCCAGCCGGCTGTACGTCGCCCTCTCGATCCGTGGCGTCCGGATAAGTCACTTGTGTCGGCCGATCGAGACTCGTCGTAGTCGGTCGTGACGGCGTAGCCATCGGGCTGCGTCACCGTGCGCACGCGGCCCTCGCTATCGTAGGTGAAGAGTGGTCACCGCACCGGTCATCGGCGCGGTTTCTGACGCCAGGCGACGGTCGGTATCGTAGACTGAACGTGGTCGTCTCGCTCTTGGCGTTCGTGCTCGTGAGCACCTGGCCGAACGCGTTGTAGGTGAGGGTCGTCAGTCTCGGCCGGCCGCGTCGGTCACCGACTGCGGTTGGTGGAGCGCCGTGTAGTTCGCGAACGTGCCCAGCAGATCGTTCACACCCGAAGAGGTTTGCCGTGCCTCGACCACGTCGATGCCGTTCGCCGCGATGCGCATACGTCGTCTGACGCCCCACGGGATCTGCGCGACTCGTCACCTGCCCTTGCCCGTTATAGGTGGCCTGCGACACCTGCGATGTCCCATCGTCCAAGACTCTCGCGATTTTCGTCGGCCCGATCCACGTCCCGACGGCGATCCCCAGGCATCCTGCCTGGATAGGCGTGCACCAGACGCGGTTCTCAAGCGGTCGCTTGATGCTGTGTAGTGCGGAGGTGGAGAACCCATGGGAGTAGAAAAACGGCGTGTAGGCCGCATGGACGTACCAGCCAGTGGGTGATCGTGGCTTTCGACGTCACCCGGATACAGCGCCATCGCGCGTTTGTCCCAATAGACACTGTTGTAGCGATCAGGTTCGCGTTATGCCCCGGCGAAGCCGGTCGGGACCTGAGTTCGCGGGGCCGTCGCCGGAATCGCCGTCGTCGTCAGCGAAACTCGACGCGTTCCGTGCCGCCGAGCGGGTCGGTGGCCTGAATGAACCGGTCCGTCGTCGTCGTCCCGTTCGTTTCGTGGGCGAACAGCGTCGTGCCGTGCGGCGTGGTCATGCTCGCGATGAAATCCCGGCCGGCCCGTAGAGAAAGGACGACGTGAGCCCAGGACATCGGTGATGCTGGCCAGTTGGCCGGCGGGGTTGTAGGTTAGCGTCGCGAATCGACCGAAGGGATCCATACCTTCGTGATTTTCGTCGGATCCGCCGGGAGATCATAGGCTAGCGTGGTGACGAGTCCGGTCGCGTCGGTGACGGCGACGGGCGAAGCGATTCGCGTCATAGGTCAAGTGGAGGGCCGAGGCCTTGGGGATCGATGACGTCGGTCAGGTAGACGCGCCGGCCGGCGGTGATGACGCCATCCGAGGCGCGAAGACCTCGGTGCCGCCGTCCGGAGATTGTCGTTCATAGCGAATGAGGGTCGTCGACACTTTCTCCACGGTGGCGCGCGAGCTGGTGCGCCGCATCCACCGGCGCCCCGTCCGTGAAATGTTCTCCTCCCCGCCGCGCAGGCTGACGTCGGCCTCGACGTCGCCGACGTGGGATCATCGGTCACCGACGACAACCAGTCAAACGTCCATTCGGCCCAGATTGCCATGCGACGGGATCTGTGGCTGACCGCCCTCGCGCTGGTTGTAGGTCAGGCGGAAGTCGCCCGCGGGCCGATAGCTGGCGCATACGTCAGCGGCTGGTCGGTCACGCGCAGGCTCGCGGGCATCGACAGCAGCGCGTATACCCGCCATCCGGGGGCAGGTGGAGCGCGCCACCGGCTTGCAATCACGGGATCGTTATCGTCCGCCGCGCCTGGGGCGCCAGTGGCCCCGACGCCCGCCGCTTCGGGGCTAGGACGCGGCGCCACGCCGGACTGAGGGCCGCAGAGCAGCGCCAGCACGTAGCCCGACGCTTCATCATTCAGCAGCGCCGCGCTCACCAGCGCCGGCCGCCGAGGACCAGATCGAGGCAGCGAGGTAGGCGGTGCCCTCTTTCTGACTACGGCCGAGTAGTGATCCACCCGCCAATGAATGACCGACGGCACCGGGAAGTCGGTGTCCGCCGGCCGCATTGCCATCTCGTAGGCCGATCCGACGCGCGTCGCCAGTGTTTTGAGCTCTGATAGCGGTGCCCGCCGCTGTCGGATGGACTTGCTGAAAGTCGCATTTGGCCGCGCCGTCGCCTGGTCGCCGGTCGCGTTCATCGACTGGAGTGCCTGCAGGGCGAGCGGTCCCGGGCGACCGCCAACTCATGATGAAAGCGCGGGACGGCCAGGCCTTCGCGACCATCGATTTTCTGCGTCGCCCGTCCGCTGACCGCCCGCCCCCGATCTCCACTCCAGACGTGCCGCGATCGCGTCGGCGTGCCCCACCTTGCTGCTCAAGTCCAGAAACTCGCCGAGGGCGAAATCAGCGACGGCGCGCGGGCGGGGCTCGGTCTCGCCCTTCGCCTGGTCCCAGGCGCGTTCCACGCGTTCAACGCGCGCGACAGATAGCCATGGGCGCGATAGACGGTCCCCAGGTTGGCCAGCAACGACGGGCGCCAGGCCGAGTCCGGGTAGCGCGTCAGGAAGGCCACCAGCGGCGCCACCATTTCGCCCTGCTGCGCGTCAGCGCACGTTTTGATCGCCTGCGCCAGCGCCGCGTTCTCTTCACGGGTGGTCGGCCGCTGCATCGGCACCAGCGGTTCGGGGAAGATACGGGCGCGGGTCAGCTCGGCGTCGGTCGGCGAGATGGGCAGCGACGAGAGGCTCGGCGGCAGCTCGACCGGTGGGGACCGTCCGATTCGGCGGACGCGGTTCGGCGCGCGGCACTGGCTGCTCCGGTGATGGCGCGACGGGGGCCGCGCCGGCGGCGCCGGTTCCTGAGGTGTGGCCATCGCTGGCACGCCGGTCAGCAGCTGCGCGGCAACCAGCACCCGAGCGCACACCCGAGCTAGCGATGATCGCGTCGTCGCGAAGGCGCCCGTTCGAACCGGTCATCACCGAGCTCTGAGGAAGCCGCGGTCCAGAATGAGGCGCCTACGCGGTGGTCAGGTCCGAGGCTCGGCGCCAACCTGAGCCACACAGCGCGCGCGACTCCGGCGTCCCTCGCGTCGGAAGGCATCACATGGCGGTCTTTCATCTCACGCGAGCATCTGACGATTCGATTCATCACGGCTGCATGGTAGTGGACAGGTTCTGCCACCTCGACGGCTGGTCGTGCCGCGCGCGGCGCGTGCACTCCACCCACTTTCTGCGTGATGGCCGGTGCACCGGAACAGCGGTAACACGCTCCACCTCACATGGCCCTACAACAGCCGACCGAGGAATCGCGGCACACGCGATTGGTTGCACAATCGACGAGAGCATCCCCATGTTCGACTTCGATCCCCGCGACCGCGATGAAGACGTCCGCGACGTTGAGATGCCGTGGATAGAGCTACGTCGATGCGCCTGGACGTAACCGCGAACCAGACGATGCTCGCGACCGTGGCGACGTGCGTGACCGCGATCGGGACGCTCGCGAACGCGATCATCGATCCTCGAGATGTCTTCCTCGAAGGCCTCGAATTGCCGCGCGGACTCGAACGGGAGATCGCGATGGATGGCGATCACCGCTACGAACTCAACGGCGACGACAGCCGGTCGCTGGCAACCGTCGGCGCGTTTCGGGTGGTCGCCGAACGCGATCTACGCGATCTGCGTGACGAGTCTGGCGATCGGCGCGAGCCTGACCTCCGTCACCTGCGGGACGAGGGGTTGGTTCGGTCAGTGGCATTGGACGGCCGCGAGCGCGCCCTGACGCTCACCGGACGCGGCCACCACCTCCTGGAAGCCCACCGCCGCGACCGCGACGGGACGCGCGCGAGCAGGCCTTCTACGCCGGCGTGAGCCGGCCTCGGGAGCTGTCGCACGACGTCCAGCTCTATCGCGCCTACCTGCGCGAAGAGGAACGGCTGCGCGACCAGGGCGCGGAGATTCGGCGCGTCGTGCTCGAACACGCGCTCAAGCGCGAGTATCAGGAGTGGCTCCAGGAGCGGAATCGCGGCCGGCCGGACAGCGATGGACGACCCGATCGCGACGCCCGCGAGATCGAACGCTGGGCGCGTGAGCACGACCTGCCGTAAGCTTCGACGACCGGGTCCACTTCCCCGACTTCCGGATCGAGTACGAACTGGACCGGCGCGACCGTCACGAGGACGTCGAGGTGGTCACCGAGCACTATCGCGGCGCCCACGCGGCGAGTGTCGCGCGGGCGGGATTCCGGTGCTACGGACGCGTCGGCGGGGCGGGCCGGGCGGCGGACGTGGCGTCGATCCCCGCGTGGCCGAGGAGTTCGTGTGATCCGACGCGGTCCCGCATTACTTGCAGGAAAGCGTCCGCCCGGGCCGCGTCCAGGCGCTGATGAGATCTGGGCTTCCCGATGCGCCAGGCACGGTTTCTCGTGCACGTGCTCGTGTTCTCCGGCGTGTTTCTGGAACGACAGTGCCGGGCGTTCACCGGTCTCGCCCACGGCCAGAAGACGCACGACTTTCTCACCACGCTCGTCAGAGGCGGCTACGCCACGCCGATGACCCCTGGCGCGCTGCACCGAGGCCGGCTGTATCACGTCCAGCAACAAGCCGCTCTACGAGGCCATCGGCGAGCCGAATAATCGCCATCGGAAGGCCGCCTCGCTGGGCCGCTTCGTCGAGCGATTGATGCTGCTCGGATGCGGTGCTTGCCGACCCTCGCTACGGCTGGCTGGGCACCGAGCAGGACAAGCGGACCTACTTCCGTGAGGCCCTGGAGAGGACCTGCGGGACGACTGGTATCCGCATCTCACCTTCGGCGCCGGCGCGCAGAAAACGACGCGGTTCTTCCCCGACAAGCTGCCGGTCGGCGTGCCGCTCAAGGGCGGGCGGCGGCACGTGTTTCTCTACCTGGCGACCCGCGAGGTGCCCCTCGACTTTCGGGCGTTTCTCCTGCGGCACGCGGACCTGCTCAAGGTCGGTCGACGAATGGACCATTCGCATCCTCCTGCCGCGCCGATTCCGCAAGGCGGCGGCGCTCTATCGGTACGCCGTTCGCGACACGTTCCTGATGCCGTTGACCCCATGGGAGACCGAAGAGCTCGACTGGTATTTCCGGGCCCGTGGGGGTGAGGTCGTCTGCCCAGTCACGAGACCCAGACCTTGACCTCACGACGGCCGCTCGGAAGTTCGGCGCGGCGCGGTTCGAGGCGCTGTATCGCCTGTGGCAACGCCGCAGCGTGGACGCCCTCTGGACGATGCAGAGCACGGTCCTCCGAGACCAGCTCCAACGCGGCGAGGGCCGCATCGAATTCGCCGAACTCCGGCACCAGTATTTGCAGCTCACGCCATTCGTCGGCCGTGCCGAAGCGGGTTGAGAACGGGCTCCCCGAGGGAGACAACCTAGCCACCCCGTAGGTTGTCCTCGATCCATTTCGGCCATCTCACGCACCTCACGGCTCAGCATCGTCAGCGCACCGCGTAGGCGAGTCCGCCGATGGCGAATCCACACACGCACTTATCGTCGCAGCATCGCCGCGATCGGGCGGCGCTTCTCTGCCGCCCGTCAGCACGACCACGGCGTCGGCGATGGACAGCAAGCCGTGGTGTGAACGACCCCGGTGCCGCGCGCGCGAGGGTGGCCCCGCGCCTGAATCGGATGGGGTCGTTCACACCACGGCTTGCGTGTCGCTGACAGGTCACGTGGCGCGTCAATTGTGCGGGAAGCTGCGCTGCCCTGGTGACGTCGATCTGCGTGACGATCTGAGAGGCATTCTGCAGCCGCCTTATTCCGGAAATTTGAGGAGAATCACAGCGTCCACCTTGACCGGAGGTCTGCGTCCATCTCAGGTCTCATTTCACCAGCGCCCAGTGCTCCCGGATGTAACATAAGGCATGACCTCGCGAGCCCAGGAACTTCTGCGTGAAGCTCTGACATTGCCGATCGCCGAACGCGCCGACGTCGCCGCGGAACTGCTGGCGAGCCTGGACGCCGCGGAAACAGATCATCCGGCTGAAGTCGAAGCGGCCTGGGCCTCTGAAATCGAGCGACGAGCCCGCCGCGTGATCGCTGGTGAATCCGCCGGCGTCGCCTGGGAAGACGTCCGCGCAAAGATCGACCTGCGTCGACGCTTAGGCGCTGGCCATCGCGCGCCTCCAGCATCGCGCTGTAGCTCGGCGCCGTCAATGCTCGTCGCTGCGCTCCGACCGCTGGCGCGGCCTACAGGCATTGACGGTGCACTGCGCGCAGCGCACGAGCAGGGCCTTTGCGTGATGGCCAAAACGATGCGTTCGCGCGGTACAATCGCGTGTGGCCAGCATGAGTATTCGGGTCACGTTCAAGGATGGCGTCTTCGAGCCCCTCGAAGACGGGATCGCGCGCGCATCCTGGCCACCACTACACGGTGTTCTCCGACGCAGAACTGGACGACATTCGCGAGACGCTTGAGCGGCTGAAGGCCGCCGGAAAGAGCGACGAGTGCTGGAACAACCCCGCCGAAGCCGTCTATGACACGCTGTGTTGCCGGACGCTTGGGAAAGCCGTAAAGTAACGCCATGAGTCCCCTGCGAGCTCGTGTCGAGAAAGGCAGGCTCGTGCTCGACGAGCCCACCACGCTGCCGGAGGGCACGGTTGTCGACCTTGTGGCGGACGACGAGGATGACGATCTGACCGGACGACGAACGCCAGGCTCTGCACGAAGCACCTGATCGCGTCCTGGAACTCGGCTGAAGCCGGACAACTCCGACCTGCATCGGCAATTCTCGACGAGCTGCGTCAGCGTCGGTGAGCCTGGCGGTTCGACCACTCCCGAGTCAGACGTACAGATTCGCGAAATCGACAACTGGTGGCGTAGCAAACCGGCTGGCAGCGCCAGACCTGTTTCGACGAGCTCGCGGCGTCTTTCGAGGTCATCAGTCACGCGCCGCAGATCGGCCGACTGTATCGGGCGCTCGCCTGTCCCGCGCACGCGTCGGCTCCTGCTCGCCGTTTCTCGGCTTACGCTCCACTACGTTCCCCAGGTTGCCCATGTGACGGTCCTCGCGGTGTGGCATGCACGCCGCGGCGTCGGCCCGCCCCTGCGTATCCCGTAATTCAGGCGCACGGCTAAGGAGTCAATCGGGCTGGAGTCAATCGGCTGGAGTTGACGCGGACTTCGCGCGGCGCTATCCTTCGGTCATCTCGTCGGTGCTCTTCGAGCACCTCCTCCGCTTCGCGGATCCCGCATGCGGAGCGCGTTGCGACTGACGGCCCAGGTCCTCAGTCGGACGCATCCAAGAACAAGTTCCGGCCGATGCGCATTGCGCTCAGCGCAGTGACGTCGAGCGCGGACGTGAACGCAAGACCGTCGTCGCTCAGCGACGCCCGTCCAGAAGGACGGCGTCGGTCGACGGCCGCGTTGAGATGGCTCGCGACCCACGGTCCCGAGTCACTCCACACGCGTTGAGTGGGACGAAAACGTTCGCTGAGAACGTGGCCCACACCGCGCCAGGGCATCGCTCCGCGCGGCTCGATGCCGGCACTCTGCCCGCATCCGCGCGTTGAGAGGAGCGCGTCGGCCTGAGGCCGGCGCGCTCGAGCGCGCAAGTCCCCACAACAACTTCACGCCCGCCGACGGGCGGGCACGCGCGGAGGGCCTATGAAGATTTGGTTGACCGTTGCCGAGGGGGCGGAGTATGCAGGCGTCAGCCGTGACACGATCTACACGGCCTGCGAGCGTGGCGAGTTGCACCACGCGCGCATCAGCGGCCGTCGATCCATCCGTCTCAAGGCGATCTGGATCGACGCGTGGCTCGAGCGACACGCACGGGGAGCTGAGCGTTGGCAAACAGGAGAGCGACACACGATGGAGGGCGGAATGTCGTAACGAGCGCAAGGAGGTAGCGATGAGGAGGTGCGCATGGGTAAGTTCGCGTTGACCAAGCGTTGTCGATGTCCACGCCGCGCGTGGACGAACGGATGCCCTCACAGCTGGCACTACAAGTTCAAATGGAGGGGCCGTCGATTCCGTGCCGCGCTCGATGACGTGTTGCACCGTCACGTGAGCGGAAAGGCGCAGGCACTGAGAGGAGGTGGAGAAGATCTACGAAGCCGTTCGGGACGGTACGTTCGGCCGCGAGTCCGGCGAAACGCTGACGCTCAGGCAGCTTGGCGATCGGTGCACTTCAAGAGCTACGTCAGCACCAAGAGCGGACGGCCGCTCAGACCGGAACGAGCGCTACCGATGGAACGTGATGATCGATACGAAGCGAATCCACGGTCGCCGGCGCTTGGCGACTACATCGTGTCCGGAGTTGAGGAAACACCATGTCGAGGCCTTCGTCGACGCGAACCATGTCGAGCGGATTGTCACGATCACTGGACGCCAGGGGCCACACACTACGAGGCGAAACGCGGGGGCGTCGTCTCGACCAACCGTTGCCTCTGCGGCTCAAGGCGTTCTTCAACTGGGCTCATCGATCGGGAGTACCTCGAAGGAGAGTCCGGCCCAGCGCGTTCGCAAGCGCAGGGAGTTTGAGCGGGAACGGCGCCTCGAGCCTGGCGAGGAGCGAATCTGGCTGCGCGCGCTGACCAAAGACGATTGGCTCTGGCGCCTCCGCATCGTCGCGGCGCTGGAAACCGGCTGTCGCATCGGCGAGATCCTCAACGTGCAGTTCAAGCAACTGCGGTGGGACCTCAACGAGCTGCACCTGTCGAATCGGACGACGAAGGACTGCGCACGCGGCACCTGCCGCTGTCGCAGGAGCTCCGGCGATGCTCGAACTCCGGCGGCACGATCCGACGGCGAGGAGTTCACACCCGATGCGTACGTGTTCGGGAACGAAGTCGGCGAGCGCCTCAAGAACTATCAGAAGGCCGTGGTCGACGCTTCAGGCTCCGCGCGATCGGCCACGGGCCGCACTGGGGCACCGAACGGGTCGGTTCCTCCCCGCTGCCGCGAGCAGCTGCGCGGAAAATGAATCTCCACATGCACGACTTGCGGCGCGAGGCCGGCAGCCGGCTGCTGGAGCGCGGGGCCGATCTCCACACGGTGCAGCTGTTCCTGGATCACGCGAACATCTCCACGAGCAGCCGCTACCTGAAACCGTCGAAGCTCGCGCTCCACACGACGATGCAACGGATCGACGCACAGCGGCGCGAGAGCGGCGAAGCGGCAAAATGGGAGCAGGACCTGGCCGAGTTGCAGAAAAACTTGCCGCAGGGGCCACAAAAAGGGCCACACGCTGATAGAATCGTGCGTCAGCGTGAGGCTGGAAACGACCGTAACCCCACCTAGAGTCAATCGTTTGGGCGCTTAGCTCAGTTGGTTAGAGCGCGTGCTTCACACGCACGAGGTCATAGGTTCGAGTCCTGTAGCGCCCACCACCAACCTTCCGCTGACCTTTCGACGTGGTGCTCGCGCGTGATCAGCTTCCGCGCGCTCCGCGATCCCGGGCGTGCGCTCAACGCACCCGGCAATCGTCGTCGGCTGGTGCTGCTGAATTAATGTGACCAATACGCACGCAGCCACCACGCTGTCAGAGCCACAGCGGCGACCCACACGCTCACGATTCCTGCAGCACCGGCGCGGCTTATGGGCCGTCCTTCACGCCGCGCCGCTTCCGCCCTGAATTCCGCCATCAGCCCACCGGGGATCAACCGAACCGTCAACAGGATGCCTGCGGGAACAATGATCACGTCATCGAGGTAGCCGAGCACAGGGATGAAGTCAGGAATCAAATCGATGGGACTGAGCGCGTACGCAGCGACGGCGCCCGCGAGGAGTTTCACGTACCACGGCACACGAGGATCGCGAGCGGCGATCCAGACCGCCACGACATCCCGCTTTCATCGCCCGTGCCCATTGCGTCGCGCGTTTCAGCACTGACCTGTAGGCCGCCTCACCGAACGACTGGATTTGCATGCGCGATTGTGCCTGAGCTGTACACCGCCTTCGTTTTGTCGATCTTGACGGTCACGCGACTACCCCGGAGCCGCATCGGCTGCGTCGTCCCTTCAAACACTGGAACAACGACAACGAACTCCTGCCGGTCCTTGAAGAGCGCGCTCGCCTGACCGCTATCGAAAAGGTGCCCTCAGCGTCGGTCGTCTCGGCCGGGTTCTGCAAGACGCCGCCTTCATCGATATTGATCGCGTAGCCGGCATCTTGGCTTCCGCGATCATCACCCTGGCGCCAGCAGATTGAGTGTTGTCGTCGCGCACGAGAGTGCCTGAGACGACGAACGTCTCATCCGCAGTTCGTTGCAAACCGGCCGCCGTCCTCTGAATCGGCGATGCGCCGACGCCAGTCGCGACAGAGAATGAGTGACCACCTCACATCAGGCTGATGGGAACGCGAGTGGCCCGTGACATGAACGTTACCACTCCTGGAAGAACTGTGGAAGTTCCTAGTGTAATTATGCGAGTGCCTGGCGCGGCCATGGCGCAGACAAATCGCGCCAACGACTCCGGTCCAGCGTCACGAGCATCTCCGGCGGCCTTTGACTGTGGGTCGTCAATCCAATCACTCGGCCCCATCCACCTCCGTTTGCGGGTCGCCCAATGCAACCCAAAGGCCATCGTGACGCGCAGGTCGGTTCGCAGCCCACGCCTCTCTCCGAGGCTTCAGAGCCGGACGTGCTCAGCTGACAACGCGGCGCTTTCCACAACCTGAAATCCACGCCGATGGTAGAACGGTGCTGCTCCAGGGCACATCACGGAATGTCCTGAGGGTCACGGCTGGGTATCCCGCGGTGTTGGCCCAGGGCGCAACACCCGCCGCGAGAAGCGCCGACTCCGACACCCTGACGACCGCAGCCGACGGAAGGACGTCGAGTTCGTCGAGATGCGCAAACCCCGCGATGTTGAGAACCGGTGAGCGAACTGCGATCGTGCTCGCGTGCTGCGACCACAGGCCACCCATAAGCGTCCGGCTCTTTGTGTCGCCGTGAAGGTGTCGCACCGAGTTCGGCCGGTCGGACAACACTTCATCGGGAATCCCCAGGTCTGCGGGATGAGTCTTATACAGTAGCCCGGCAAGTCGCTCTGGATCTCAGGCAGGGCTGCCACATCCTGCGGGTTCAGCCAGTTCGATGTCGTGTCGTCTCGTTTCCATTTCAGACCGTGTCTGGCTAACGTCGTGGCGCTGAGCGCGGCGGCGCCAGGTGCCGCGGATTACGTCGTTGCTCACCGCCGTCGGCTCCGGCGCCGGTTAGGCCGTGACTGAAACCTATGGCGGAGTGATCGGTGCGTGCGTGACGAGCCCAGGGTCGAGCGGCTTCGGCGTCCGTTTTGAGATGCCGACGGAAAAACATGTCAGTGTCCTGAAACGCCTTCAGAGCCGCAGCTAGGTCGCGGCGCACGAGGCCCGCTGCCATAGAAGGCAAAGCAGTGCGGCTCGCCCGGGGCATGTGATGATTTCCAGGGCCTTCCCGGCGGTCCGTAGTTCCGGTATCAGCACCTCGGCATTGAAACGGTTGATCGGGGTCTGGTCCCCTTGAATGATTAAGATCGGACTGCGAATCCTCCCTGATCTTCTCGCGCGCGAGCGATCTGATACTTCGCGGTGTAGTAGCGCCTGGGATCAGCAGAGATCGGTGCTGAATCTTCCGGGGTGTATCGCTCTCCCTTCTTTGGGAGACTCTGTGTTGAGGACTCCGGTAAACGAGAACGGTCGCCGGCTCCTCCGTGGCGATCGCGGCGACGTCAGTCGCGGCGGCAATTTCCAGGGCGAGGTCGCCTCCACCACTGCACCCAGACACGACGATGCTGCTCGGATCGACGCTACGGCAACCGCCGCATGCGATCGACGGCAGCGAGAGAATCCTCGACGGAAGCTCTTGACTGAGGGTCCTCATCCCGGCTGCGATACGTGATCACCGCCAGAACATACCCTGCGGCCAGGAATCGCGACGGGTTGGGCGCGTCGTGAGGGCGTATGCCTTGAGCTCTTCCACGGGGCGAGTGGTCAGGCCACCGTGAATCCAGACGAGCGCTGGAACGGTCCGTCGCCAGGCGGCTTGCGCAGGAACCCCTGTCCGCGATGACCATCTCGAGCCACAGGGGCGATCGATTCCAGAGGAGACACCTCCTCGGAAACCACGGGACGGCTGATTGGTTCGTTTGTACCGGTCTGGCTTGCCGCCGGAACGCGAAGACCACAACGAACGTGGCGATGCACACACCCTGCTGACGGGCATGGCGACCAACCTCATCATGACGTTTCTTGCTTCGCATCTTGAAGACTCCGTTTGAATCCAGGCCGAAGAGCCAGGCCGCCGGTTTTCCCGCTTCGAGAGTCCCGGATCGCTGGCTTCTCCTCGGGCCGCGATCCACTCCCGCTGCCGCTTTGGCCATCGCGGCGTCTCGCTGCGTGGACGGGCCGAGAGCTTCCCGCCACGTCGGGGCTCTGCATCAGCGCGGCGGTCCTGGCGATCTTGCGCTCGTCGGCCTCGCCATCGAGAAGGCGCAACGCGATCGACACGTTCCATCCTGTATCGGCTTCGATGATGCGGACGTCCAAGGTCCGGCGTCGCATATCGCGGAGCCCCTGACGTAGCCAGGCCACTCCGGGACGCGCGGCGAGGCGGAAGAGTTCCGGCAAATCGCGCGCGGTGACGGACGGCGCCTCGGCGACGGTCGATGGCACAAGCGTCTGGACGCACGGCCATGCACTCGACTCGTCTCGAGCAGGCCGGCGTGCCCACCGACACCTTCCGCATCGAGCGCCTCCTTGCTGGCGATGGCCTCGCATGGTCTCGACGCCCGGATCCGATCCGGTGTCCAGTCCAGTCAGATTGATCATGCGACCGCCGTAGGTATCTCGAAAGCTACTCACCGGCCTCGTCGAGGGCCTGGTTGTGTTCCGGGGCCCCGTGCAGTGTATCGAGAAGGATCCAGCGAAAGCCCTGCTCGCCGAAGTCCGCCCCGAGATCCATGAAGATGGCGCGCAGCGTCTCGGGTCATGCGGCATACGTTCCCGGGAACGGGAATTTGCCGCCGGCCGGCATTGGCCCCGCTCGACGCCCAGCGGTATGGCCGGAAAGACGACCGCGGTCCAGCCCGGACGACGGGCGATGGCAGCCGCGAGATCGGCCGTGTATCGCTCGTTTTGATAACCGTCGGATGACGACGGCAGGTATGGGCCGTGCTCCTCCATGATGCCGCCTGGGACGAGAATGCACCGTCCGCTCTCGATCCAGTGCGCGTATCTGCTCTGTGTTCATCTCGGCCAGTCGATAGACCCGTGCCGGAGCGGGAGGAGCCGCGCACGAGGACTGCATACATCCGCAGCGTAAGAAGAATCACGAGGGCCCCGCCCGATCGGCTTGCGGCGATGCTCATCTGCACACCCCTCTGTCTGCTTGCCTTTGCGAACGCGAACGGGGATCGCCAAGCGGGCGCCGACAGGTCGTGATTATTTCATGCGGTCTCGGTGTGGTCCGCCCAACGGTCGTCGTTCAGCTGCACACGAGGCTTATAAACCGATGAAGAACGCTGCGATATCGCGGGCGAGCAACTCAGGCTCCTCGGCTGGGGCGAAGTGCCCGCCGCTCGGCATCGAGGTCCACCGACGCACGTTGTATAGGCGTTCCGGCCCACTCACGGGGAGGTGTTCCCTCATCGACAAACGTATTGGCGAAGACAGCGATGCCAGTTGGCACGTTGACGAACTCCTGTGGTCCAAGCGTGACTCGGAACCGCCTGTTGTCGTTGTCGAAGTAGTCCCGCATCGACGATGTGATCGTCTGGGTGACCCAATAGAGCGTGACCGTGGTCAACAAGAAATCGCGGGAGAAGCGCTGATCGAGATTACCGCGGGAATCGGCCCAGGAGCGCCACTTCTCCAGAATCCAGGCGGCGAGCCCAGCCGGCGAGTCGTTCAGCCCGTATCCGAGCGTCTGGGGCTTCGTCGATTGGATTGCCTTGTAACCAAATTCCTCCTGCCAAAATGCCGCATTGCGCTCGCGATAGGTTGTCTCCGCCGCGGATGAGTGGCCGCGCCCCTGGTCCAGTGTAAGGAGTTATCTCCAGATTACTCAGGTGGACGCCAATCATTGGCTCGGGATCGGTCAATGCCATGAACGTGGCAACCCCGGCCCCGAAATCTCCGCCTTGAGCCCCGTAGCGCTCGTAGCCCAGGCCACGCATGAGGCGATGCCACAGACCGGCGACATGCTGATAGTTCACGCCCACCTGAGCGGGCCGATCGGAAAACCCGTAACCCGGCAGTGAAGGGATGACAACGTCAAACGCGGGACCCTCGATGCCGTGCGCGTCTGGATCGGTCAGGAACGGCACGAGCGGAAGCAGCTCGGCGAACGTGCTCGGCCAGCCATGGGTCAGGATCAGCGGAATGCCGTGCCCGCGTCTGGCCCGCTCATGGACGAAGTGGATATGGACGCCGTCGAGCTTGGCGCGGAACTGATTCGCCGGTGTTCAGCAGGCGCTCTTGTGCGTGCCAATCGAACTCGTCGGCCCAATACGCAAGCAACGACTTCAGGTACTCAAGGTCAGTCCCCTGCTCCCAGGCCGTGCCTGGTGCCTGATCAGGCCAGCGCGTGTTGCGGATACGCGTTCGGAGGTCAGACAGGATCTCCGCCTCGATCCGGATCGAGAACGGGGTGATGTGCAGGGGTGAGTTCATTGTAGGTCTTGCCCGCATTCTTCCGCATCAGATGTCATGGCCGCCCGAACTCCACGCACTGAACCCTCAGCTCACTCTTCGCGGGTCACGACAACGATGACCGCCTCAACCTCGCACATCACTGCCCACGCTCACGTATGCCCATCCCACGTCCGAAGGCTTCTTTGCCCGGCCAATCCTCCATCGCTTCGCCGACTTCGATTGACCGACGGTTGTCCAGTCGATCGGAACGATCGTCTCGAACGCAGCCTCAAGGGCTTTCAGGCTCGTGCTGTCTCGGTAGGCTCGTGACGTCAGAGCGTAAGCCGCGTCATAGTCACGAGCGGCGAGGGCCTTCGTGAACGCCAACCCAACGTGCTGATAGTCTCCCGGCGCGCCCGTCTCGACATCTGACCTTCCTGGTTCGCGCCAACCGACGCCTCGGCGTGGTGGCCGCCGTCAGGCCGCAAGCCGCAGTCAGGTGCCGGCGTGGTCGCAACTGGCCTCAATCACCAATTCGTCCGTGTCCTTTTCAAACGGACGGCCGTCAAAAACTCCACCTGAAATATGAACGGACGGAAACCCCGCACCTTCAAGAACACGGCTGATATCCGCGGCATACCAGTAGGAAAGCTCCAGGCGATGCAAGAACGTTCGTCGAAGAGCACTCTCAGGTCCGTATTCTTTTCGCACTCGGTGCTGCGAGTGGACGCGCCGTCGGCACAGTGCCGCGTCATCGGTTCGCCTCCGACCGCACGACCCAGCCGCCGCCATGCCCCTCAAAGGTCCCGACCCACCGCCACACCCCCGCCAACGCCCCGGGAATGCCGGGACCATGGACTCCAATGACGGGTGAAAGACGCTGAACGCGAAACGTCCGCCTGGGCGCAGATGCTCGCGCACCCGGCGAAAGCACGCGAGTTGGTCCTCCTCTGTGAGGTTGTGCAAGAGCACAATGAAACGGGAGCCATGACCAGTGCAAACCGCTCCGTCAGCTGAAAGGTGCGCATGTCGCTCTCCCACGATGATGATTCGTGCCTGCACCTCGCTCGATTCAGCAGTCACCTTCCGGCGGAGTGCGGCGAGCATGTTTCTGTCGGCGTCAAGTGCATGAACGATGACGCCAGCCCGCGCCAAGGCGATCGGAGATGCGACCGGTGCCAGCGCCCGGGGTTCGCGGACCGGCCCTCCGCACTCCTGCGCTTTGCGACGGGCATCCAATCGATGTCGCCGAGGAAGGCTCCGGGCGTCGCCAATGTCGTAAAGGTCCGGTTCGTAGAGCGAGCCTCGCGTCAACCCTCGCCAAGTGCGCCTGACGGCCAGGCGCTCACCAGCGGCCGCCCGGTGCAGCGCCCAGGTGCGACGGCCCATCGACCGCCTTCTCGCCCGCTTCGTTCAGCCGCTGCCGTGGCAGCCCAAACCGCTATCAGTTCCGAAAGTGGCTATTTCGGGAGAGTGCCCGCCGCTAGCCGCGCCTCATAGGTCTCGAACCTCTCGTCGCACCGGTTGATCAGGTCAGTCTCCTCGGGCGTGTCGTCCATCGACCAATAGACCTTCCCGCCCTCGTGGTGATAAATCTCTGCGAATCTGGAGAGCAGAAGCGCCCGTCGACTCCATGCTCGAAGATGTGCGCGCGAGCGCCAGGATCATTGGGGCGTTCTCCGGGTTCCCGCGACGATTTACTCATGGGGCCACGTCGCGGCGTAGGTTTTGGCGAATGTCCACGCCGTGGACTCGACGAAGTGACGAACGTCGTCAGGAAAGGAGCAGTCATGGCAACCGGCGCGCCATCTCTCACTCTTCATCATCCCGGCTGACCTGGCCGAGCCATTCGCGAGCGGCTTGGCGTGTTTCGAAGACCTGAAGTGGTTCCGGAGTTGCCCTCGGCGACCATTTCTCCGAATCGACTGCTGACCTGAACGGAACCTCGCTGGGCAGACGAGCGCGAGCCGCACCCATAGTTACGCAATTTCTGTAGGACCGCGCCCGCCTCGCCAGAGCTCCAGATCAAAGAACCCCGTCGGTGAGGTTCCTGGCATAGAGAAGTGCAAGGCGACTTCTGTTGGAAAAGCACGCCTCGAGTCACCAGCTTTTGCGTCGTCGGTTCGAGCCATGAAGGGTGCATCTGGCACGCCTTCAACAACGAGTACGCCACCTTCTGTCGACAATCGACAGTTCCAAGGTCTTGTCCGTTGCCGGCTCGTCCGCCTAACGCCCTGCCGCTCACCTGCGGCAGCGCGAGTCAGCGATGGCCCGCGCCCCGGAGGCGTCAGGTGCGGCGGCTGGTTGGACTTGCAGCCGGTGTGCCGAAGAGATGATGTAGCCGTCGGGATCCTCAATATAGGAGTCCTATCTGCTGAGCCGTGTGCTGCGAGTGATCGATGATGGTTACGCCGTTGGCGACGCACTGTTCGTAGAAGCCTTCGATGCCATCGACGCCCGCCGCGGCGTCGAGATGCTCATTGTCGCGCGCGCCTGGCGCTCCGCGGTTCTGGGCGCTTCCTTCAAATGAACTTCTAGTCCGTCGAGATGGCCGATGGCGTAGAACCCATCCCAGGCTCATCGAAACTGAAGCCGATCTTCTTGTAGCGACGCGATCGATCGGTCAGATCGTCGACGATGAGCTGCGGAGCGAAGGAGGTCAGACGCCCTTCATCAGGTCGTGGCCATCGCTTCTCTCCTTCCCGGGCAGGCTAACGCCTGCGCATCACCAGCGGCGTCCGTGTGCCTGGGCGTCTGGTGCATGCGGCTGATTAGACCACGTTCGCAGGTCAAGGCCTGCTGCGTGTGCAAATCGATGATCTCGTTCTTTGCGCGAGCGACACGATTGGAGTAGCGCTCCGGAGCGACGAGTGAGGTCTCCACGCATACAAGTAGGGCGGGCCCGTGGGCCCGCCCGAGATCCGGGACTGCCTGGAAGCGGTCGAGCCTAATTGTCGTCGTCATCGTCGTTACCGACGTTGACGAACCCGAACATCCAATTGGCGAGGTAGTGGTTGCGATTCATGCAGACGGCCAGAAAGCGGCCCTTCTTGGCAAACCGAACCTGCAACTGGGTGCCGGCGGTTGTTGCCGTCGTCCCCGTCAGAAACACACCCGCGACGTTGCCGATCTGAGTGGATGTCGCGAGCAACCTGTCGGTCGGATCGTCGACTCGCTGGAATGGCGGATTCGTTCCCGTCACGATGACGACATTGTTCCTGCCATCCCGAATCGTGTGATCGGCGTTGGCGAACGTCGGATCCACGCACGCGTTCGTCACCGGATCGTGAGCGCAGAGCTGCATGGTGATGTCGTCGCGCGTCGTGTCCTTGCTGACCGGATAGATCGCGATGCCGTGGCCGCCGCCGTTGACGACAAAGGTGACCGTCCCGCCTTTGCGGATGGTCGCCTCATCCGGCACCAGAACCTGATTGGCGGCGCCAGCCAGCGTGACTGGATCGCCGAAGTTCACGAGGACGTCGAGAGGCGCCTTGTTCTTGTCCTTGTCTTTGTCGTCCGTTCCGGCGGCCAACGGCAACGCGAGCGCCAGAGCGAGAGCGGCGGTTACGATAGGGATCGTTCGGCGACTTTTCATGTTGCTGCTCCTTTGAAACAAAACACTCACTGGTCCAACGCTGCCGCTTCAGATGATGAGGCGGCTCAGGATCGCATCGGCCGCCGTCGGCTGCAAGCGGATGTTAACGGCCAGACATCACAGGAACAGCGTCGGCGCCGCACTTGACCTGTTGCGCCGTGCTCCTGCAGTCGTCGCGCCTGCGTCGCAAGCCGAGCCAGGTCCGTATCGTCATGCGACGACGACGAGAAGATCGATGTCCTCGCTGGCTTCTCGCGGTCTGTGGTGATCGATCCCAAGAGGCTGATGCTGTGAACGCCCGCGATTTTCCGCGGCCTTCGCGAATGAAGATGCCCCGCCGCCCCGGAGCAGCTTTCGTTGCGACGACCCCGGATCAGATGGTCGTGCCGTGCTCCGTCAGGCTCGTGGACTGGATCAGCCGTCTGACGGTCCGCATGAGCCGCGCGTCGCCGCGTCAGGGAGCACCCGACCGCCTGGGCGCGTCGGCTCCATTCGATGTTATACGGCCGCTCGAATGTGCCCCGCACCGACACGATCCCGCCCGAAGCAGTGTCCACTCGCTGACGGGCCTTCATTGTCGATCCAGCAGGCAGATGGCTCAGAACGTTGAGAATGGTTCCATTCGGATCGACCACGAAGCAAGCGACGAACGCCCCATGGCTCGTCAGTGAGCGGATAGACGATCTCGGAGGCCGCGTTCGACGGCACGTTTGTGCACCTGATCGACGTCCGCCACCTCGACGCTCACATCCGGCAGCAGCGTTGAACCACCGTCATCCCGCACGACGCTGATCTGGGCTGTCGGATTGCTCGGCGATACGAACGTCATGTACAAAGCCCATGTCCATCGCCATCTCGAAGCCCAGGAAATCAACGTAGAACGCACGGCTTTCCGCGAGATGCCTGGACTTGATGTCCGGCACAACTCGTCTGATGCTCATCGACGGAACTCCATTCTCCACAATAGCAATACGTAACTGAACGAAGCAATAAT
>ERZ1370068.1045-contig-10956_pt1 | contig 31748 bp, 32 predicted proteins | sample MGYA00561227_ERZ1370068 | MGnify/ENA primary metagenome ERZ1370068 (study PRJEB38410, sample SAMEA6850437) | metagenome | study: Metagenomic assessment of the ecological functions of the soil: analysis of the soil microbiota associated with the...
TTGTACTTCCGTTCAGTTACGTATTGCTCTGCGACAGCCACAGCGGCAGCGTCGTCGCCGATGTCCGGCAGCGCCCGTGCAGCTCCTCGCTGCCCAGCGGCCTTCCGGGGTTGGCGAAGGTGAGGCCGGGTCCTCCATGATCTTGCGGAAGGCCTCTGACGGTGCTTGTCCTCCGCTGGCCTCGAGGCCTGCGGCCCGCTGCCAGCGCCGGAGAGCGAGGTCGCGCGCGGGCGCAACCTTGATCTCGTCAGTCGGCTCATGACGTCAGGCCGAGCGGTCCTCGCCCACGTCGACGGAAGCGCTGCTGCTGGATCTCCTCGGCCGTCGGCTCGGAGCAGCGGCACGGCCAGCTTCTCGGCCGGCACGGCGTGCTCGCCCTCGCCCAGCGGCGCCCAGGCGTAGGCCACGTCCGACGCGGCGCGGCTCGACGTAGATGGCGTTCGCGCATGGTCTCAGCCGTGTCGTCCCAGAGCTTCTGCAGCTCCTCGGTGGACGGCTCGAGGGATCTGCTCGTCGGTGAGGTCGGCGACGACGACCGCGTCGTAGTCAGCGCTCGTTGTCCTGGCGCCAGCGCAGGTAGACGTCGTCGGCGTTGACGATGCCGCGGCCTGCGAGTCGAAGTCGGCCAGCCAGCGGCCGCCCAGGATGCTGTCGTGGATGAGGCCTCGAGCGGAGGCCGGGCCGGAGGGAAGCCGGCAGCGGTCGCGCCTACCAGCAGCGTGTACAGATCGGCGAGCCGGCTGGCCGCCAGCTGCTGGTGCACGAACTCGGCCACGTCGCGGTCCGTGGCCTGCAGGCCGCCGCCGCGGGCCTCCTCCGAGGCGGATCCAGGTGCGCCCAGATGTCCGGGTCCCTTCGTCGCCCGAATGCGGTCTGCGCGTAGGCAGAAGCGGCTGAGCGCCTGGCGCACCTCCATGAACTCCGCCGTGGCTGGTCACGTGCCGCTGGCCCGAGCTGTGCACGTCGAACTGCCGTAGACACTCGACCGTGGCGTGCTGCGAGAGCAGGTTCTTGAGGCTGCCGAAGCCCGAGAAGGTGGCGAAGATCAGCACCGAGAAGACCACCGTGCCGCCCACATGATGGGGCTTCTGGTACTTGCGGAAGATGGCGAAGCTCATGGCGTTTCCAGCAGGTCCTTCACGTCCGGCAGGGCCTTCAGGCGACTTCAGCCCGAAGTGGTCGAGGAAGCGCTTCGTCGGTCGCGTAGAGCAGCGGGTGGCCGGGGTCGGACGAACGGCCCGTTATCCGGATCAGGTCGCGGTCGAGCAAGAGCCGCAGCACGGGGCCGCACTGGCACGCCGCGCACTGGCCTCGATGTCCGCGCGCGTCGATGCGGCTGGCGGTAGGCCACCACGGCCAGCGTCTCCAGCGCCGCGGGCGAGAGGCGCTCGACCTCGGTCTTCCGGCGCAGCGCCGCGACGTCGGGGTGGAAGGCGGCGCGCGTCAGGAGGCGCCAGCCGCCGGCGATCTCGACCAGCTCGATGGCGCCCTCGCGCGTGCGCCAGGCGAGGCACCAGCTCCTCCAGCGCGGCCTGCACGGCGGGCGCCTCGACGCCGAGGCGCCGTGGCCGAGGCGCGCGGGCGTCAGCGGCTGCCCGGAGGCGAAGAGCAGCGCCTCGACGCGCTGGGCCAGCGGACGCGGCGGGCCGCCGGCCGGGCCTTCGGCCTCGTCGCGGGCCGCGCACGGGCGCGACGCGCTTCGGCTCGGCGCCGCCTGGCCTCCTCCGCCTCCGGCAGCGGCAGCGCGTGCGGCACTGGGCTTGTCGTCCGACGGCGTGGCCTTCTCGATCATGGGGACCTTCGCGGGCGGCTCACACGATATCTGTCCGCGAGACGCGGGCTTCAAAGACGGACCAGCTCGTCGGCCTCCAGCGGGCGGGCGGCCAGCTCGGCCTCGATGCCCTCGCGCAGCTCGGCCCACGGCGCCGTGGACGGCGGCGCGCGATCCGCCAGGCGCACGATGCGCCAGAGGTCTTGCCGTTCAGCGCGCAGCGGCTCGGGGCCCAGCAGGCCGCCGGGCTGCAGCGCGTCGCGGCCCTCCAGCAGCGGCGCGTCGCTGGCCAGCGGCATGGCGGGCAGCTCGCCGCCGTGCGCGGCCGAGGGTGGATCGAGTGGCGCTTGGCCAGCACCGCGAAGGACGCCCCCTCGGCCGAGCCTGGCCGGCGATGTCGCTTGCGCCAGCGCCTCGTCCTCCCGCCACGATGAGCTGCACCATCTCGTAGCCGCTGCGCAGCTGGTCGAGGCGCACCGCGCGCTCGAGCAGCAGCGAGGCCAGCACCATGCGCCGCACCTCGGCGTGGTGCTCCTCGGGCGTCATGCCGTGGCGCACGCTTGAGGTACTCCTCCAGCGGCATCTTCTCGTCCACCTCTTTCGCGAAGCTGGCCTTCTGCTCGGCGATGGCGCTGTCGACCTCCTTGTCGAGCACGTCCCCGGCCACGTCGATGCCCTCGCGCTGCGCGTCGAGCCGCACGCGGCGGTGGTCAGCACCATCCTGTCGGATGACCTCGGCCGAGCGCGCCGGCGCCTGCCAGGTCGAGCTGCCGGAAGACGTCGCTGCGCCGCAGCTGCGAGGTCCCCACCGTGACGACCACATCGCGTCTGTCCCAGCGCCAGGCGTAGTGAGATCCGCCGCCCCGCCCGCCGCCCCGGAGCCCCCGCCGGCGGCTTTGCGACGCACCCGGGCCGCCGCGGCATCAGCGCCAGCGGCGAGCCATCGCGCGCCCGCGCCGTCCCGCGCCGCCAGATGCCGTTCCCTGCGAGCGAGCCGCCCATCGGCGAGGGAGGATGCGAGCGGACGTCCGCTGAATCCCGCGGGAGCGGAGGCGCCGCGGGCCGAGGCCCCGCGTCGAAGATAGGTAGCTCGCGTCCCCTCGCCGATGGGAGGCGGCGTCAGCGGAAGTTGACCAGCCGCTCCGAACTTCAGCCCCGCAGAGTGGGCACGGCACCTGCACGACCTCGTTCTTCTCGATTGAGCCGTCCACCGTGCCGACGGCGTTGCACTGCCGGCAGTTGCGCGGCTTGGCGTGCAGGATGGTCGAGGTGCGCATCCGCGCGGAACTCGGCGTAGTAGGCGGTCAGAGCGCACGCGGTCGTCGGTCGGGGCCGCAGTCCACCACTGGTCGGGCGTGATGCCCTCCTGCAGAGTTCCTTCGCGGAGGCCGACTTCGCGGGCGCGCTTGGCCTCGCTCCGTCGCGCTTCTTGAGCACGTCCGTCGATGCGCTGCTGCAGGTCGTCCGGGTTGGCGGGCGCGGCGGCCGGCGGTGTCGTCGCTCGTCGTCGCCGTGCCGATCCAGTTCAACGCGCGGTCCTCGCGCCAGGATGAACGTGCCGGTGCCGTAGCCGGCTCGTGCGCACCGAGCCGCCGCTGCGCGTTCTTCCACGAGTCTCTCGATGCCCTCGCTGGCGTGCGGTAGGCTCTCAGCCGAGGCGCTCGACGATGTCCGTTTTGCACGTCCCTCGAGCAGCTCCGATCGCGGCGCCGATGGTCATGCCGTCTGGCGCGATACCTGCCCGATGGTCTTGCCGAGGAAGCGTGGTAAGTCGGAGATGATCTTGGCCGCGCGTAGTGCCCTGGCGCTGCCGCGCCTGATGTCGCCTCCCTCGAGCAGCGGTCAGGTCGCCGAGCTGGCGGCTGTGCGGGTAGCGTCGTGCGGAAGTCTGCCACGGCGACTGCGAGCGCCTCGTCAGTACTGCTTGCTTGGAACAGGCTGGTTGCGGATGTCAGTCGTCGACCGGCGTCGCCGCGCACGCGGTCCTCGAGTCTTCACGCGCCGGCAGGCGCTCGATGCGCAGCGCGATGAGGTCAGCGCCTGAGGCGTCGGGTCCATGCTGCGTCGCCGAGTCGTAGTGCGTCGCGCGCTGCGGCTAGAGGCCCGCGCCCTCGCAGGCCACGGCCATGCTGGAAGTGCCGGCCGCGTCCACGGCGTGCCGAGCTCGCGCGCTGGATCGACGGCGTACAGCTCCTCGGGCGGATAGATGGACAGGCCCGTCGGCCTTGCCCGGCTCCACGCTGCGCACGTACTGGCGCGGGAAGCTGTCCGTGCCCGAGCGCCGGCGCAGCGTGTCAGCCGTCGGACTTGCCGCCCTCGACCAGCAGCGCCGGTCTCCGGTGGTACCGTTCTTCATGACCAGGTGCACGACGTTCACGAGGTACGGGCTGCACCCGTCGCCGGTGAAGCCGCGCTCAGCCTTGAGGCGCTTCGCCTCCGTCAGGCGGCAGGTGCTCCCAGCGCAGGCCGACCTCGCCGCCGGTGTCCACGCGGTGCAGGCGGAAGCCCGTGGCCTCGTCGAACGGCACGATGTCGCCGTGCGGCAGCGTGCCGTCGCTTGAGGCGCACGATCTCGGCCGCGGCCGAGGCGGCGCGAGAGCGCGGCGGCCAGGCAGAGGACGGCGAGCGGTCACCAGGCGCGAGCATGGAGTCGCGCATTCTGAAAGAGGATTCGGCCCGCGGCTGCGCGGTACAGCGCCTCGCGCGGAGCCGCCATGACACCTTGGCTTGTCGGGCGACGGGCCCCTCGGCGTCAGCACGGCGCGCAACGGGACGCGCGGCTGCAGGCCCAGCCTGCGTGTGCCGGCCATGCGGAGTCTCGGCCACCAGCGGCTCCACGCCGCGCGGCCAGGAAGTGCACCGGCGCACGCGGTGCCGTCAGGCAGGCGCAGCGCCGGCCACGTCGGTGTAGTCCTCGCCGTTGCCCGCGCGGTGCTGGCCGACGGCGATCTCGCGCTGCGCCGCGCGACGACGCCGTCGATCTGCCGCGTGGCGCCCGCCAGCCGTCTGCAGGCCGTCGCGGTGCAGCGCCAGCGCCGTGGTCATGAGCGCGAGGATGCCGGTGACGCCGGTGAGGAAGACGAACAGCGCCACCGAGCACCTCGATGAGCGTGAAGCCGCGCGCGCTGCGGGCGCCGGCCGATCGCGGGGCCGCTTCATCGCGTGGCTCCCTGTCCACCAGCAGCTCGCGCCCGTGCCTGCAGCGCCAGCACGCGCCGGAAGGTGCGGCCGGTGCGCACGCGCGCGCCGTCGCCGTGCACCGCCGGCAGGTGCCGCGCGCGCCGCGCTGCACCTGCAGCGTGCGGCCGTCGATGCCGGTCACGGCCAGCCACTCGTCGTCGATGAGCACGTGGTCGGGCGGCTCCTCGTCGCGCAGGAAGGCGCCGTCCGCCACCGTGATCACCTTGCGCCTCCGGGCCGACGGCCTCAGCCAGAGCTGCCGGCGCTGGCGGCGCCCTGCGCGCGGTCGAGCACCAGCGTCAGGCGCACGAGGCGCGGCCAGATGTCGTCGCTGGGGTCGCTCCACGAGGCCGGCCCGACGCCGAAGGGAAGTCCGGGTCGCCGGGCGGGATGGAGGCCGCGCGTGCTGTCCCAGGCGGTGAGCGCGCCGTCCTCCGACGGTCCACGCCGTCGTGCCCGGGCCCCAGAACTGCCACGCCGAAGAAGAGGCACGTCGTCGGCCGCGGGGACGGCGTCGGCCAGCGAGGCGGTCCGTTCTGCTCGGCCAGCGTCGGGTCGAGCAGCGAGCGCTCGCCGCCGGCCGGCATGCGCACGGCGCGCAGTGAGCGCCGGGAGCGGCGCGCCCTTGCGGTTGGCCAGCGTGTACAGCGACTCCGCCAGGCCGCCGGTCGGGCGCAGGCTGGTCGGGTCGCGCGGCGCAGGTGGCCGGTGACGCTGCCTGGCCGCCGGCCGCGTCGCCCGCGCGCGCCAGCCAGTCCAGCGTGGACTGCTCGTGGCACAGGCGCGTGAAGCGCAGCAGCGGGCGGCGGCGCGCTCGGCCTCGCCGTCGCGGTCGTCGTCCTCGGGCGCCAGGTGCACAGCAGCGCGGCGGGCACGCCGGCGCCCGCGGTGCCGGCCCAGCCGTCGCGCAGGTCCGCGGCCAGCAGCTCGAAGGCGGCGTTGGCGCGGTCGGACAGCTCGCGGTTGCGCTCGCCCGTGGACCACACGTCCATGGCGCTGCGCACCATCTGGAACAGCAGCACGCCCAGCACCGAGAACAGCGCCGCGGCCGCCAGCAGCTCGAGCAGGGTGAAGCCGCGCGTGGCGCCTCACATCGGCCCTCCTCGTGCTCGAAGACCACGCGTGGGCTGCACGTGCCCGATCACGACGCATCTCCACCTCGGGCGCCAGCTTCCAGCCGCCGGCGGCGAAAGTTGCGCGGATCGAAGGCGCCCGGCCGCCAGCGCGCGAAGAACCACAGGTCCATGCGGTCCGCCTGGCGGAAGAGCGGGCCGCCGAGGCGCACCTCGCCCGCGGTGCCGCCGTCGGTGAAGGACAGGACGCGCGGATCCGCGGCCGGATCGGCGTGCGGCGAGACCAGGCCGTCGGGCACGACGCGCAGGTCGAGGCCCACCAGCGGATCAGGCAGCCGCGGCCGTGACGGCCAGCTCGCGTGAAGGCCGCGCCCGGCGCGCGCACGACGAGCGGCAGCGCTCGCTCTCGGGCGCGTCCTCGCCCAGCAGCGCGAGGTCGCGGTAGCGCGCCGGCATCCAGCGCACCATCGGCGCCGGCGTCGTGGCGGTCGGCGCTGGTGCCGAAGCGCCCGCGCAGCAGGCCCTCCTGCAGCAGCCGCCCGCCGGCCGTGGCGCGACGGGCATGAGCAGGTCGTTGCCGTCCTTGCCGTCGTAGGCGATCAGCTCCTCGCCCACGCAGCAGCAGGCCCTCGGCGGGGAAGGCCGAGCGCGTCGGCCAGCGGCAGGCGCGCGGCCGCCTCGTCCAGCGACGCGGCCAGCGGGGCCACGAGGCCAGAAGGCAGCAGCGGCTGCGCAGGTCTCGCCGCGCCTGGTGGTAGGCGCGCGCGCGTGCCGTACATGCCCGCGCGCGGTGATGAAGACGTGGCCCGTGTCCACCGGGTCGAGGCCCGCGTAGCCCAGGATCTCCTCGCCCAGCAGCAGCAGGCCGCCGGCCTGCGGCCACTGCGACAGCACCTCGAGCGCGTCGGCGCCCAGCACGGTGTCGTGCCGGCGCACGTGCGGGAACTGCAGCGTCCTGCGACGCCCAGGCGCAGCTCGCGGTCCTCGTCGAACTTCAGCTCCTCCACCAGCACGTAGCGGCCGTTGTCGGGCAGCATCGGGCCCGGCACCCGCGGCGCGGTAGAAGCGCAGCTCGTCGATGATGCGCCGCGCCGTCCGAGCGGCCGGCCGGACCAGTCCTCGCCCAGGTGGAAGGCGGCCGGCGGCCCGGTGGGCAGCTCGCCCGACGGCGAGCAGCACCATGCGCGTGATGAGCCGCGCGTCGGCGTTCGAGCTCGCGGATCGACGCTGCTCGGACTTGTCGTCGGTCTTGAAGACCTGCGTCAGGTCGAGGTCGCTCGACGTCGTAGTTCTCCTCGTCGCTGCGCGTCCGTCTGCACGAAGGTCGTCCACCACCGCGTCGCGCAGCCCCACGATGGCCCAGCTGTTCCATTCCGTCGTCTGATGGTCGAGGCGCAGTTGACGCGGTGCCACTCCTTCGCCGCTCGGGCGTGACCAGCGTGACGCCGTCGTCGCGCCCCGGCAGGCCGGCGAAGGCGTCCCAGCCGTCGATGTGCCAGCCGCCCAGCAGCAGCGTCGGCAGCGCGGGCGCCGCCCGCGTGGCGGTTGGACGTGGTGCCGTCCTGCGCGCGGAAGTCGAGCTCGTCGTTGAAGCTGTCCAGCGTGTCCTGCGAGACCGACGAGCCGGCGGGATCCCACAGCTGCCCGTCCACGATCTGCTGCAGCATCTGGTTCACCTTGTCGCCGTCGTCGCACACCAGCGCCTGCGCCGTGGCCGTGTGCCAGCGCACCCACTCGGTGGCGCCGTCGCCGTCGGCGAAGTCCAGGTCCACCTGCAGCAGCGGGCCGTGGTCGGGCAGCGGCGTCGCAGCGCCGGCGTTGCCGTTCGGGTGGTAGGTCCGTGTACAGGTCGCCGCCCGTGACGTGCACCGAGATGGGGATGACCAGCACGCGCGGGTTCACGCGGCAGGCCCTGGATGGCGCCGGTGAGCGCCGCGTCGAAGGTGGTCACGAACTCGCGCGCGTCCGTCCAGCGACGTCGAGCCGCCCTGCACGGAGTCGATGGCCGACTCCGGATCATGAGGTCGGAGGGCTGGCCGCCCACGCGCCGCGCGGGATGCCGGCCGCGTTGCGCGAGCACGCCCGGTGAGCTGGCTGCCGTCGAAGCCCGTGTAGCGCATCACCTCGGCGCCGCCCAGCACGCCGCCGTCCGTGGTCGCGCTCATCGTCGAGCGTGGTCGATCCCGGCGAGCCGAGCGGCGAGAAGCTCGCGCCTGTGACGAAGTTGCCGCCGTAGTCGCAGAAGACGATGCGCGTAGCCGCCGCCCGACTGAGAAGGTGTCGCTGGTCCAGCGACCGAGCCCGTCACCGGCGCGCACGGGCAGCGTGCGTTGGTCGCCGTCAGGCCTGTGCCGATGGTGATCGAGAGACGGCGCACGCCCCCGCCGACGGGCATGAAGCTCATCGTGATCTCGTCGGCGAGCGCGCGTGGGATCCAGCTCGGCCACGGCCCACTTGCCCAGCCCGCTGCCCAGCGTGCCGTTGCCGCGGCTGGCCTGCGTGCTGGCCAGCGGCCGCGTCCAGCCCACCAGCTCCACCAGCTCGCTGGCCGGGTGGTCGAGCGCCAGCGTCCCGCGCCGCCCGCGGCCGCCGAAGGATCCGCCGCGCCCGCCGAGCGCACGAGGAAGACCCCGTCCTCCTTGCCGGTGTACTCCATGATCTCCTCGCCGACGCGCAGCGCGCCGCGCTCGAGGAAGCCGGCCGTGCTCTCCACCTTGACCTTGCGTCTCGACGCGCGTAGCCCGACACGCCCTGCGCCCGCGCCCGATGCTGGCCAGGCAGGTCCTCGGTGAGCGCCGTGGTGAACGAGCGGTGGCCGCGCGGCACGCCGTCCACGAAGCAGCGCCAGGTCGCGGTCGCGCGCGCCGCCGATGATGGCCAGCACGTGGTAGGGCACGCCCACGCGGAGCGGCAGCCCGTCGTCGAAGGCGTAGCGGATCTCGCCCGCCGGCGGCCCGTGGCCTGCGCGGCATCTTGGCCTCGAAGTCCTTGATGGACGTGTCGTCCACGCGCAGGACGAGCTGGCGGTCCTGCATGGCGATGAGCACGCGGTCCTCGACCTCGGACAGGCCGCGCGTCGAGCAGCACGGTCTCGACGTCGACGTCGTGCAGCTCGAACCAGAACTCCACCGCGAAGCTGCCCAGCAGGCCCTGGACGTCGGCCAGCGCGGGCCGCAGCGTATCGGGCGGCAGCTGCACCGGCGCGCCGCGCGTGTCCCAGCCCGCGCGGCCCGTTGCCCGGCGAGGCCGGCGGCGACCTCGTCGAAGTGCAGCGTGTCCGGCAGCGCGCTGCGCACCGGCGCGGGCGCGGCCCAGCTGCCGGCGCCCTCGAAGCGACGCGCCCGGCCGTCCGTGGAGCAGCGCGCTGGCGCGGTCCGGCGGGCCCGGCGTGGCGTAGGCCGCCGCGAGCCGGTCGGAGGCCGTGCCGCCCTCGATTGTCGCGCCGGACGTCGTCGGCCCCGGGCGGCGCGCCGCGCGCAGCGAGCGCTTCGGGAAGGTCTCCCAGCCGCGCGCGCCGCCCTCGCTGGCCTCGAGCAGGTCGCGCTGGCTGTCGAAGCCGCCGGGCGCTCTCGCCCTCCCATGCCCGGCGAGACGATCTCGCGCACGCGCGCGCGGGCCTGCTCCTTGCCGTTGGGCAGGTTGCGCGAGGCGGCCGCCTCGATGGCGAACACGCCGCGCGACTCGTAGCTGAAGGGCGCGGTGCCGCCCTCGATCTGCGCGTCGCCCGGGTCGAGCGCATTGCGCAGCACGACGTCGCGCTGCACGTCATCCAGCACGCCGTCGGCGACCGCGGCGTCCAGCGCGGTGCGCAGCTCCTCGGGAGCTGCCCAGCGAGACCTGCCGCAGCCGCCCCGCCAGCGTCTCGGCCGCCGTGCGCGCGAGCGCGATGGCCACTGCAGCGCGCGACCACGCCCGTGAGCAGCGCCGACAGCTCGCGCTCGGCCAGCTCGCCCGGCCGCACGTCGCCGCGCGTCCAGCTCGTCCAGCGCGGCGCGCACGTCCAGCCCGCTGCAGCGGCCGTCCTTGACCAGCGGGTCCAGCGCGCTGCTGCATGCGGCCCACGTCGAGGGACGGCTCGAGCGAGAGCAGGGCCTCGGCCAGGCGCGTCGGCCTCGACCTCCGTGATCACGTCCGCCACCGGCGAGAGTGACAGGCCGGCGAGCAGCGCGACCAGCACCTCCGGCGCGCAGCTGTTCACGTTCACCGGCGTGCGCAGCAGGCGCGACACCTCGGCCTGCCTCGAGGTGCAGGGCCGGGAGGCTCGAGCAGAGCCAGCCGCCAGCTATCGCCCCAGTCCGTGGCGGACAGCACCATGAGCCACTCGCTCGCGCCCTGGCCGTCGTGCAGTTGCAGCACCGTGCCCGCGCCGCACAGCCGGCCGTCGCGCACCACCAGCTCTGGGCAGGCCCTCGCGGCCGGTGACGGCGCCCAGCACGCGCTGCCGGTCCACGAAGCGCGGCGCGCCGCCCTGCGCGCGTGAGCCAAGGCCGCACGCGCTCGAGCTCCGCGGCGCCGTACGACAGTCTCGCCGTAGAGCGCGATGTCCTTCAGGCCGTCCACGCGCGCGAAGCCGGTGAAGACGCCCGGCTCCGATGCGCCAGCCGTGCTCGGCCAGCAGCAGCAGGCGCAGGTCGAGCACCTCGTCGCCCGCGTCGTGCGGCTGGGCGTGGCTGGTGATGAGGCTGGGCGAGGTCAGCCCGCGGCGCACCTCGCGCAGCTCGCCCGGTGCGACCGCGCCGTACTCCACCAGCTCGTGGCCCAGCCACGCGATGCCCGTGGGCGGGAAGCCGGTGACGCCCGCGACGGGCAGCGCCTCGCCGGCGGCGCCGACCTCGGTGGATGAGGTGCGTGCGCCCGCCCAGCAGGTTGCCCAGCAGGAAGGGCGTGGCGGTGGCCAGGTCCACCTTGCCCGACTCGTCCGCGAGGCTGACCGACGCGACCACGCCGCGCGGGTCGCGCGCCAGCAGCGTGGGTAGCCCTCGGCCAGGTCCGCCGGGGCCAGCTCTACGCAGGTCGTCGCGGTGCGGCGTCTCGTCCAGCAGCGGCAGCGTGGCCGAGAGGTGCGCGGCCGCGGCGTCCAGCGCGGCCTGCGCGTCGTCGCGCGCGGCCTCGCGCTCGAAGTCCGCCAGCGACGAGGATTCGAGGCCGCGCATGCTGAGCGCGAAGGGCGTGGCGATGAGCGCCAGCGCCACGAGCACCACCAGCACCGTCACCAGCGCGATGCCCTGCACCCCGGCGCGTGCGGCGCGGCCGCGCGCTCACGGCGCATCCGTCCAGCTGCGCACGGAGCCCAGCACGCCCGAGCTCCACGTGCGTGCGCCGCGCGGGGTCGCCGGCCAGGTGAAGGCGAGAGTCCTCCGGCGCGCGCGTGGAAGTCCGGGTCGAGGCGGCCCTGCGGGTCGAGGTGCAGCACGCGCGGCTCGCCCAGCAGGTGCACCTCGGCCGGCAGCGGCGCGTGCTGCTCTGGCGGCCACGGCGGAGAGTCGCAGCTCGTCGATCAGGCCGCGGAAGCGCTGCAGGCCCTCGCCGGCGCGCAGCGGGCGAGCGCGTGACGGGCGCCATGCGGCGCGGGACGGGCAGGCGCGTGTCCTCGCCGCAGCGCCGGCCGTCCACGTCCACCTGCAGCGTGCGGCCGTCGAACACCACCGCCACGCAGGTGAAGCGGTCCGGCGGCAGGCGCGCCTCGGGCAGCGCGCGCGCAGCTCCTCGGCGCGGGCTTGGCGTCGAGCCAGATCGAGACCTCGAGCACGTTCTCGTCGTCGAGGCGCAGCGCCCACAGGCCGGGGCGCTCGAGCAGCGTCATCGGACGCGGCTCGGCCTCGGGCCGGAACCAGCACTCCACGCCGAAGCCGTCGGGGCTCTCGGTCGCCGGCGGCAGGTCGGGGATGACCAGCTCGCCGTCCTGCTCGATGCGCAGCGCCGAGCCGATCACGCCCGCGGGCTCCAGCGAGCCGGGCGCGTGGCGCGCGGGCACGGGCCAGCCGCTGCCGGCGTCGTCCTCGAAGTGCCAGTTGCCGGCCGCGTGCAGCCCGAGCCGTAGATGTCGCCGCCGCGCGGGGTCCACGATGACCGCGGCCGGCGCGCCCCTCGCGCTGGGCCAGCAGCCGCGCGGCCGCAGCGCGTCGCGGATGCGCTCGGCGGCCACGCACGTCGGGCGTGGCCAGGCTGCCGTACACGCCCACGCCCAGCCCGAGCAGCACGCCCAGGATCGAGATGACCACGAGCAGCTCGAGCAGCGTGACGCCGCCCGCGCCGCGCTTCAGTCGCCTGGCGCGCTCGATCTCGTAGTTGGCAGCGTCATCGTCCGTCCCGAACACGCCGTCGGGCCCGGCCGAGCGGAGCTGGAAGCGTGTCGAACTGCCACGGCGCGCCGGTGGTGGTTGGTGGCGGCGTGGACCGTCACCGTCCTCCGTGCCGGCGTCGCTCTGCATCCTGTAGGTGAAGCTGTCGGCGTAGTCGCGCTGAGACGATGTAGCTGATCGGATTGTCCCACGGATCGGCCAGCTCCAGGAGCGCGGGCTGCCATCTACGCTCTTGAGGGACTTGCTGTTGTCATCGTCTCCGTTGGCCAGCCAGCGCTCCTCGGGGCGCTTGCCGCCGTAGCTGGCGGCGCGCGAGGGCCACGACGGCGGCCTCGATGCCCTCGTTGATGGTGTTGCCGTCGCGCACGCCCAGGGCGGCCAGGCGGTCGGGCGGGTAGTCGCCGTTGCGGTCCTTGCTGGACTCCAGCAGCAGCGCGAACTGCTCGATGCGCGCGCGGCACTCGGCGATGCGCCCGGCCTCGGTCTGGCGCCCCACCGCCACGGCCACCAGCCCCAGCAGCAGCCCGATGAGCGCGATGACCACCATGATCTCGAGCAGCGTGAAGCCGGCGGCTCGGCGCGCGGCGCTCACGGGGCCTGGATCACGCGCACGAAGCGGATGGTGGCGTCCACGGCTCGCCGGGCGCCGGCCTCGGCCCAGACGGACAGGTCCGAAGGGGTTGCGGAAGTTGCGCAGCGACTTGCACTCGACCTCGGGCCCGACGCGCCGGCCGTCCACGCTGAAGGCGAAGCGCCCGGCCACGTCGTCGAGACGCTCGATGCCCAGCACCGGCTGGCTGCCCGGCGTGACCAGCACGCCCGTCTCCTCGTCGGTGAGCACCTGCGTGTCGAAGTTGTCCAGGACCGCGAGGCGCGATCTGGCCATCGACGTCGATGCGGATCTCGAGGCGCGCCTTGGGCAGCTTGCCCTGCGCGCCCTTGACCTGGCTGTAGGTGAGGCGACAGGCCGGTGCGCGTCTGGCCGCCACCCACCGGCTCGATCTGCGCGGCGCACTCGAAGAAGGTGCGCCCGTCCACCGCGCCGCGTGATGCCCGGCCGCTCGTCCTGGCGCGGCGCTGCTCCATGCGCCCCACGATGCGCACGGTGCCGTTGTCGAGGAAGACCTCGGGGCTGCCGTCCCAGACGTGCTCGGTCCAGCCGCGCTGCAGCGTCGTGCGGCCGAAGCGGTCGAGCCACTGGCGCTTGCCGAGGTTGTCGCGGATGGCGGCCGACTTCCGCCGTGGCGTACAGCGGCCTGCGGGTCGTCGGGGTGGCCGGCGTAGGCCTTGATGGCCTCGTCGAAGTGCGACCAGCGCGTCCTGCGCCTGGCCCTGGCGGTAGAGCGCGCGACGGCCAGCGCGCACGTGCGCGCCGCGCGCGCCGGCCTGCGCGGCCTTCTCCAGCGGCGCGACGCAGCCCAGCACGTCGCCCGCGTAGAGCGCGGCGAGGCCCAGCGTCCACTGCACCTCGGGGTTGTCGGGCTCGAGGCGCTCGGCCTCGCGCGCGTAGCGCTGCGCGTCGTCCCAGTGCTCGCAGGTCCAGCGCGGCGCGCGACAGCTCCAGCAGCAGCAGCGTCTCGGGGCCGGAGAGGCCAGCGCCTGGCGCAGCGTGCCGGTGGCCGCGCCGGGTCGCCATCCTGGCGCTGCCGGCGGCCGAGACGGTAGAGCGCTTCGGCGTGGCCCGGCTCGAGCACCAGCGCCTCGGCGTAGGTGTCGCGCGCCTCCTCCTGCCGGCCGGCGTCCTCGTAGACGAAGCCCAGCGCGAGCGTCGGCGCCACGGCGTGCACCGGGTCGGCGTCGATCGCCCGCAACAGCAGGCGCCGCGCGCCGTCGCCGTCGCCCTGCTGCCAGGCCAGCAGGCCGGCGTCGGTGAGCGTGCGGCCGTCCTCGGGCGCCAGCGCCGCGGCCGCGGCGAAGGCCGTCGCGGCCTCGTCCAGCTGACCACGCGCGTCCGCGATGGCGCCCTGCAGGTCAGCAGCGCGCGCACGTCGGTGGGCGCGTCGAGCAGCACGCGTCCGCACTCCTGCTCGGCGAGGTCGAGCTGGCCCAGCGCCACCTCGGTCTCGCCCACCAGCAGCTGCAGCTCGCGCTTCTGCTGCCCTCGTGCGGCCCGGCGAAGGGCAGCGACTCGGCCTGAGTGCAGCGCGTCCAGCGCCTCGGCGTAGCGGCTCTCGTCGAGCAGCAGCAGCGCGCTGCGCGACGGGCGTCTCGGCCGTCGGGCGGCCGGCGAGGTCGGCCTTTCCACCAGCTCCCCAGGCGCGCTCGCGCAGGCCCAGCCGCTGCGCCAGGCGCGCGCGGCCGACGAGCAGCGCGGGCTCGGAGACGCCGGCCTTGTCCGCGAGCTCGTAGACATCCAGCTCGCCGGGCAGGTCGTGCGCCACGCGCTGCGCGCAGGCGGCGAGGCGCAGCACCGCCGGGTCGCCGGGCGCGGCCGCCAGCGCGGCCTTGGACTCCTCCAGCGCGAAGGCCAGCGCGGCCGGCTCCTGCGCCGAGGCGGTCCAGCATCTCCAGCGCCAGCGAGGCGACGGTTCACTGGCGCCCGCGGCCCCGAGCCGATGTGCGCGGCTGCGCGTGCGGTAGTCGTTCTCCAGCGTGCGCGCGAGGCCGAACTCCTGCACCTCGGCGCGCACGATGTCGAGACGGCGCGCCCAGCGGGCCGCCAGTGACCGGCGAGACCTGCTGGAAGCGCAGGTCCTCGCCCGGCCGGCCGGCGAGGCCGATGGGGTCGTCGTTGAGGATGCGCCCCCAGACGCGCAGGCGGTTCTGGGCCACGACCCAGTCCGAGACGCGCCCTCGAGCTGGTTGTCGTCGGGCGGCGGCGGGGCCTCGGCCTTGGCGGGCGGCTTGGCGCCGGGCTTGGTGGCGCCGGGCTTGGGCTTGGTCGTCTCGGGCGCGGGCGGCGGGGCGCGGCCGGCATGGCGGCGCAGATCCTGGTGCCCTCGCGCGGCGCGGCGCTCGCTGTCGGCGAGCGTCAGGCGGCCGAGCGCCTCGGGCGAGACGCGGTACTGCGGCGAGAGGCCGCCCTGCAGCGCGGGCGTGGCGGCCAGGCTGCGCACCGAGAGGCGCGGCAGCGGCGGCGCCGCGAGCGCCAGCGGATCGAGCGGCAGGAGCTCGCGCGGCGGCGCGAAGACCGACCTCCTCGCGCGCGCGGCGGCGCGTCGGTCAGCGCCGAAGCGGATGTCCGGCGGGGGCTGCACCGGCTCGAGCGGTCCAGCACGCTTGCCGCCAGGGCGCGCCGCTCGACCGTGTAGTGCTGCGTGGTCTCGCGCCACGAGAGCAGGCCCACGGCCACCAGCCCCGACGAACAGCAGCGGCTCTTCGGCGGGCCGCTTTCATCGCGTCGCGCCCTCGGCCACCGGCTGGCTGTCGTCCACCGTGACGGCGGCAGCCGAGAAGCGGCAGGTCACGCGCGCGCCGTCCGAGGTCGGCGCTCGATGCGCACGTCGTCGAGCGCCAGCCAGGCGGGCCGCGCGGTGAGCTGCCGCCAGCGCGTCGCGCACCGCGCGCGGCGTGCCGCGCAGCGGGAAGTCCACCTTGTGCAGGCGCAGGAAGCCGGCCGACTCCCCGGCTGCGCCGCGCCGCACCGCGGGCGAGGCGGATCTCGTCCACGCTGTCCACTGCCCGAGGCGACGGCCGCCGCAGACGACCCGTGCACGACGTGCAGCGAGCGCAGCGTGCGCAGCACGTCCCTCGAGGCCGGTGGGGTTGAGGTCCGGCATGCCGAGGTTGCCCGGCACCGAGCGCCCGACGTAGGCCGCGCCCTCGACCAGCGCCTGCTGCTCGCGGGCGCAGGATCTCGACGTACTGCAGGTCCGGGCTGCCGCCGGGCGCTACCGAGAACTCCGCCGGCTGCACGTAGCGCACCGCGGGCGCAAGCACCTGCTCGAGGCGCGCGGCGAGCTGGTCGCGCAGCTCGGTCAGCGCGGCCATCTCCTCGCGCTTCGGGCCGGCCCCCTCGGCCTCGCCGCCCGAGCGCAGCTTGCGGCCAGCGTGGCGGCCTGGCGCATCATGTCGTCGTCGTCGTACAGCGCGCCGATGATCGCGCGGCCGGTGAACAGCACCACCACGATGCCCACCGCGACCAGCAGCGGCGGCGCAGCTCGCGGTCCATCAGCGCACCTCCGCTCTGGGCCGGAGGCGCGGCGTGCCGGGCCGGGCCTCGGGCGTCTGGCTCGTCGGCCTCGGCCGCCGGCGCGCCTGCCGGGCGACGACGCTGGTGTCGATGGACAGCGAGTAGCGTGAAGGCGTCGCTGGGGTTGGTCGAGAAGCGCGGCTTGACCGCGGCCACGTGCGGATCGGCGCGCAGCGTGTGGGTCAGCTCGGTGACCGCGTCCTGTCAGGCTGCGCGACTGCTCCTTGCCGGAGCCCTCGACCACGATGAAGGGCCGGCGGGTCCGTGCCGCGCGCGAACTCCGGCTCCACGGCGCGGTTGCTGCGCACCGAGGAGGCCCACAGCTCGGACGGCAGCTGCGCGTCGAGCAGGTCCAGCATGGCCACGCACGCCGCTGCCGGGCGCGGTCGGTGACTCTCGAAGCGCCGGCGAGGCGGCCGGCCAGCTCGCGTGGCCTCCTGCGCGGTGCGCTCGCTGGTGCGCATGGTCGGCCTTGCGCGCCTCCGACCTCGCGGCGCAGCGCGGTCACGTCGCGCCGCGGCCAGCTCGAAGTTGCTGCGTGCGCCGAGCGAAGGCGTGCACCGAGGTGGCGCCAGCACGAGCAGCGCGGCCGCGGCGATGAAGCCGACACCGTGCGCGTCGCGGAAGCGGCGCGCCGCGCTGCTTGTCGGTGAGGATCTCCGAGCCGGTAGGCGTCCGGCAGCGTGGCTCATGAGCGCAGAGGCCCGCGGCCACCGCGTGAAGTCCGAGCCGGCGGCCCGTCGGGCACCTCGGCCTCGCCGACGAGGTAGCCCTCGGTCGAGGTCGAAGCGCGCGACGGGCACGCCCAGCGCGTGCGCGTCAGCGCCGCGTCCGAGGCCCGGCAGCGCGGCGCCTGGGCCGCACGAGGCAGCACGCGCCGTCAGGCGCAGGTCGGCGCGCCTTGAACTGGTTCTTGCACAGCAGCACGGTGCTCTGCAGCATCCCCGACCACCTGGCGCAGCGGCGCTTCGAGCGCGCGCGACGGTGCCCTGCTGGTCTGCGAGCTTCTCGCCGGGGCCGGGAACACGGCCAGCTTGCGCGTGGCGGCGCGCGCGCTCGAGCGCGCCGTCCAGCGCCAGCGCCTCGCCCACGGCCTTCTCGAACAGGTCGACGCCGCCGGCGAGGTTGCGCGTGAAGAGCAGCTCGCCGTCCTCGATCAGCGCGAGGTCGGTCGTGTCCGCCGTCGAGGCAGCAGGCCAGCGTGACGCCCTCGGCGCCGTCCACCGCGCAGCCGCGGCGTTGTGCAGCGCGATGGCGTTGGGCGCGAAGGCCGCGACCGCGATGCCCGCCGGCGCGAGGCGCTCGGCCGCGCTGCCTCGAGCAGGCCCTCGCGCACTAGCGCCAGCAGCGCGAAGTCCTGGTCGCCGTGGCGCGCGCGCGCCGGGGAGCAGGCCGTGGTCGGCGCACAGCGTCGTCGCCCGCGTGCTCGGCCACCTCGGCGATCTCGCAGCTTCATCAGCTCGCGCAGCTGCCAGTCGGGCACGGGCGGCACCTGCGTGGTGCGCAGGATCATGTCGCGGCCGGTGACGCCCACCACCGCGCGCCAGCCCTTGAGGCCGGCGGCCTTGAGCGCTGCGGCCAGCTCGGCGGTGGGCGCCTCGCCGGCCTGCACGATCTCGAAGGCGCCCTTGCGCACGCGGCCCGCGACGAAGCGCGCGCGTCTCCTCGCCTTGACGTCCAGGCCCGAGGGCGCGCGCGTCACTGGCTGCTCCCGCGCGCGGCGCTGCAGCCAGCTGCGTGAGCGTGGCGTCGATCTCGTCGGCCACGCCGGTGTAGCCGGCCGTCGCGGAAGCTGGCTCGACACGGCCTGACAGGCGCCGACGCGCGCGCGCGGTCGGCCTCCGAGCAGCGCCGCGGCGCGCTCGGCCACGGTGGCGGCGCGCGCGCGGAAGCAGGTCGGCGGCGCGTCGCTGCCGGCCCAGGTGCGCGGCGTCCTCGCAGTCCGCCAGCACCTCGCGGCAGCGGCGCGCGGAGGCGAGGAACAGCGCGTCCTGCAGGTCGCGGTCGATGCGGTCGTCGAGGCGCTCCTGCAGCTGCGTCATCAGCCGGCCGCGCACGGCGGTGGCGGCGGCCAGCACCTCCTCGTCCTGCGGGTACTTCGTGACCACCAGGTCCGGCCTCGCGCCAGCGCCTCGCCGAGACTGCCCGGCCTGCTCGGCGGCCAGCGCGGGCGTCGCGGTGCTGCGCGGCGGCCACGCGCTCGTCCTGGAAGCTCGTGCGCAGCACGAGCGTGCCGCGTCGGCCGTCGGCCGCGGGCGACTCCGCGCGCAGCAGCCAGCGGCCGTCGGCCTGGCGCGTGCCGGACAGGTCGCACGCGATCCAGCTCGATCACGAGGCGGTCCTGCGTGTGGCCCAGCACCAGCGAGTGCACGCCCGGCACCGTGAAGTCCCCGGTGAAGGAGCGAGAAGCCGGTGGCCGTGACGAGGCCGATCGGCGCCTGGCGCCAGCGAGCCGTCCACGAGCAGCGTGCGCACCAGCCGCGCGCCGGCGGGCAGGCCGGAGAGCGTCTCGCGCACGCGTGAGCGCGCGGCGTCGGTCCTGCGCTCGACGCCGCTGCTTGCGCGGCCGCCGCCGGGCAGCGCCAGCTCGTCGCCGTCGGCGCCGGGCGGCGCGCGACCAGCGGGCGGCAGCGCCGACGCCTGGCGCGCTGCGCGGCCGAGCAGGCCCGGGCGCCTCGAGCACCAGCTCGTCGCCGCGGAAGACCAGCAGGTGCGCGCCGCGCGCCAGCACCTGGAAGGCGCCGCGCTCGAGGCGCTCCTCGCCGGCGGCGGCGGCGCGTCGGCGCGCGCGAGCGAGACGTCGTCCACGCGCGCCTCGCCCACGGCCTGCAGCACGGCGCGCACGCGCGGTGGCGCCGGGCGGCACCAGCGCCGCGCCCTCGAGGCTCGCCCTCGCCGCCGCGACCACGCGCTCGATGGCCGTGCTGGCCCGGCGGCCTCGAAGCGCAGCACGAGCGCCGCGATCCGGCGTGCCGCTCCACGCGGACGAGCTCGATGCGCGCCGCGGTGCGCGCCCAGCGGCACCGGCTTCGCCGACTGCAGCCGGCACCAGCCGGCCTCGCCGGGGTGCGCGACCGCGCCCAGCGCGCCGCCGTGCGCGCCCGACGGCCGAGACCTCGAAGCCGGCCGGCGCGTCGTCGCGGCACGGACCAGAAGGTGAAGGCCGAGCCCGCGTCCGTGGCCTCGAAGGGACCAGCCCGTCGCCCAGCAGGTTGCCGGCCGCGGGCGGCGGCGCCTGCGTGCCGGCGGCGCGCCGGTCGTGCCCAGCAGCTCGGGGTGCAGCCAGACCCAGACGCCGCCGCGCCGGCCGATCAGCAGCACGCGACCAGGCCCGAGGATCGAGCGGCAGGCTGCCCCGCGCGCGCCGCCGCTCGGTCCGCCTGGAGGACATGGACCTCTTCGTCGTCGCGATGCGGATCGGACGGGGGCACGTGCGCGTGTCGGGTCCTCGCCGGAAAGCCGGATGCTGAGGTTCGGCGGAGCGAGCGAGCGTACCAGGGCGGCAGCGCGGCCGGCAACGCGACGCCCCCGTCCGGCGCGCGGATCGCGGGCCGCGCGGCGCGGTGACGCGGGAGCCGGCCACGCCCGGAACGAGCCACTCGCGACCGCGGCCCGCCCGCCGTGGCCGGGCCCGCAGGGCGACGTGCCGGCCCGCCTGGGCCGCAGGCTCCCACCCGGCCGCGCCGCTCACATGCACGGAACACCAGCGCGAACACCGGCGCGGCCAGCAGCATGATCGCCACGCGTGTAGCCCATGATGTCGCGCGCCCGCAGGCCGGTGGATGCCCAGCAGCGGCAGCGCCCAGAAGGGCTGCAGCATGTTGCCCCACTGATCGCCGTAGGCCAGGTCCATGACCGCGCGGCCCGTGGGCACGCCCAGCTCCTGCGCGGCGTGCGCCACGATGCCGCCCCTGCACCGCCCACTGCCCGCCCCGGACGGGACGAACGACGTTCACCGATCGGCGGACGAGACCCACGTCACGAGGTCGAAGCCGAAGGCCACCGGCAGCCCCAGCGCCATGCAGGCCGCGCGCCATGCCGGCGGTGTCGCCCGCGCGGCGCCTGCACCATGCCCGCCCGCCTCGCAGCAGGCCGAGGATGCCGAAGTAGAAGGGAACTGCAGCAGGATGCCGGCGGCCTCGTCCGCCGACGAGCCTGAAGGCCCGCACGTAGCGCTGCGGGCTGCCGAAGCAGCAGCAGGCCCGCGACCACGCAGCACGAGCACGACCGATGCCGATGGACACGCCCGCGCAGCGCGCCGACCTGCTCGAACGCGCCGTCGAGCGCCAGCAGCGCCAGCACGACGACCAGCGCGCGACCAGCAGCAGCCCGGCCAGCCGCGAGCCGCCGCCCTCGCGCGCGTCGTCGTCGCGCACGAGCCTCGAGCGGCGCCACGGTCCACAGCTTCTCGTGCTGCCGTCGAGGCGCGATGCGCGCGAACGAGCCACGGCACCGCCAGATCAGCAGCGCGGCGCTCCATCACGAAGTTGAGCGGCGAGAAGAGCGTCTGGTCGAGCGGCACCGGCACGCCCAGCGGCCCGGCCTCGGCCACCTTGAGCGGCGCGCTGCCCGACGAGCCCGCCGTGCCACACGATGCAGCCCCACGAAGCCGGCGCGGCCGCGACGAGCGGGTAGTCCAGCTTGCGGCCCTCGCGCGCTGAAGCGCGCGCCGATCTGCGCGCGCCAGCACCGCGCCCACGATGAGGCCGAAGCCCCAGTTGAGCATGCCGAGCCAGCATCGCGACGGCGGCCGTGAGCGCAGCGGCCTGCGCCGTCGTGCTGCGGCCGCGCCGCGAGCCAGCGCCGAGCAGCCGCGCGCACCAGCGGCGCGCGCGCCAGCGTCGAGCCGGCCACGAGGATCAGCGCCATCTGCGCCGTGAAGGCCAGCGTGTCCGTGGCCGCGAAGCGCCGAACCAGCCCGGCGGCCAGCACGCGGCGCCGACGGCTCGCGGCATGTTGAGCCAGCCCAGCGCGAACGTCAGCGCCGTCAGCCCCAGCGCGATGACGAAGGGGTCGGGCACCCAGCGCTGGGCCCAGTCCGCGAGGCGCGCCGCGAAGCGGGGAGAGCATCGACCCGCCACCTTACGGCGGCCAGGCGCGCGGGTTCCACGCGCGGTGCGCATGATCCGCCACCCCGCGCTGCGGTAGAACCGGGGGCCGTCCCCGCGGAGTACCGCCATGCTGCGGTTGCTGTGCCTCGCCCTGCTGCTGCCCGCCTGCGTCCGCGACGCCGGTCCTCTCGGCCAACTTCCGAGAGCGATCCGGCCGGCCCGCTGCCGTGGGCGGCGGACAGCGACGTCGGCTGGGTGCGCTACGAGCCGCCGGGCGGCCCGCCGGGCGACGTGCTCAAGATCGCCCCCGTCGACGCCGGGCAGATCACCGTGATCCCTGCCGGCCCGCTGCCGACGCAGGCGCTGCGCATCGCGGCGCCGGGCACCGCCAGCCCCGTCAGCGTGCGCGCCATCGCCGGCGGGCGGGCTGCTGAAGGCGGGCACTGATCACGGTCAGCTTCGCCGGCCGCTTCGTGGCGCCTGAGGCCGGCTTCAGCCCCGACCGTGCAGTGGATCATGGTCGCCACCGACAGCAACGACGGGTCCTCGGCGGCCTGCAGCTCTCCAGCGAGGCGGGCGCGCCGGTCCTCACCTACGGCGCCCGCGAGCTTCTACTACACCGACCCGGACGAGCCGGCGGTGAACCCGCTGCGGCCCCTTCGCGCTGATGGCCGTGATCGATCCGGAGTCACGCAGCCTGGAGCTGACGCTCGTCAGCGACGGCCACACGCGTGGTGGACGGCGAGAAGCTGGAGTTCCCGCCCACGGCCGCCAGCAACGTGGCCGAGCTGGTGTTCTGGGGCACGGAAGGGGTCGCTCGTGCTGGACGACGTGCAGATGAGGCAGGACTGATCAGCGCAGCACGGGCCACGGGCTGCTGAAGTCGTCGGTCCACAGCGGCGGCCTGCGTCGCGTGCGCGAGGCCAGGGCGTGGCGGCGGGCTGCCAGCGCAGGGTCGGCAGCGCAGCACGTCCGGCTCCAGCCACCAGCACCCACTCGGTGTCCGCGGTGGCGCGCGCGGCGTCGCCGTGGGCCAGGCACCGCAGCGCCTCCTGGCCGTGCTGCTGCGCGAGATGCGGCGCACGACGGGCGCGAGGTCGAGGAACAGGTTGCTGACGTGGAAGGCCAGGATGCCGCCGGGCGCGAGGTGCTGCTCGTACAGCGCGAAGCACTCGTCGGTGAGCAGGTGCACGGGGATGGCGTCGCTGCTGAAGGCGTCGGCGACCAGCACGTCGAAGGCCTGCGGCTGCCCGGCGTCCAGCTGGCCCTGCAGCGTGAAGACGCGCGTCGCCCAGCGTGATGTCCACCTGCGCGCCGCGCTGCGAGGCGTCGGGCAGAGCTGAAGTACGGACAGGCCGAGGTCCACCACGGCGGGGTTGATCTCGTAGTAAGCCACCGCGTCGCCGGGCTCGGCGTAGCTTGCGATGGTGCCGGCGCCCATGCCCACCACGCCCACGCGCGGCGGGTGGTCGGCGCGGCGGCGCACGGGCGCAGCGCCACGTCCACGCCGCTGCCCGGGCCGTAGTAGCTGGTGGCCTCGCGGCGGCGCGCGGGTCCTTGAACTGCATGCCGTGCAGCGTGGTGCCGTGCGTCATGGTCGTGCGCCGCATCGCGGAGCGGTCGGAATCCACGTCGGTGATGAGCAGGACGCCGTAGAAGTTGCGCCGCACGTCCAGCACGTCGCGCTGGCCGAGCAGCAGGCGCCAGCCGCTGCTGGCCGCGCTCGGCACAGCGCCGCCGCACGAGCCACCAGCGCACCCGCCGCCACGCCAGCGTGCGTCTCGCTGCCGCGCACCGCCTGCGGCCGCCGCAGGCCAGGCGCGAGGCTCGCGCGGCGCCGCGGCGGCGAGCATCGCGATCGCGGCGGGCCGCGGCAGGCGATACCGGCGCCAGACTCCACCACCACCTCGGAGACAGCTGCGGCGCCACCACCGTGACCAGCGCCGAGCCCAGCGCGCCGCCCGCCGCGATGCACAGGTAGAAGGCCGCCAGGTGCCGCGGCGCCGGCGCCATCCGCGCCAGCTCGCCGTGGCAGGCCATGCAGCCGGCAGAAGAGGGTGAAGCACAGGACCGCGAGCTGCGGCGGCACGCTCATCACGTGCCCGAAGATCGCGACGCCGGCGGTGAGCGGCAGCGCAGACCGCCAGCAGCCACGCCACCACGTCGCGCCGGCTCCAGCGCGGATGCTCGAAGCACAGGATGAAGGTGACCAGGTACAGCGCCAGCGGCGTTGCAGCAGCGGCACGGCGGCGCGACGTTCTGCGGGCGATCTGGCTGGTAGTGGTCGCGAGCAGCAGCACGCCGAGCCGCAGGTGCTCAGCGCGAACCGCAGGCCGACGGTGAGCTTGTCGGGCCCCGGCGCCGGCGCGACGATCCGCCGACGAGCGGCGCGGCGGTTTACCGGCTCCGCCTTGCGCACGCGCCAGGCCCACGACGGCGCACGCGATCCGCGCGAAGGCCGCGAGGCCCGCGCTCCACAGCCGCGCCTGGTCGCCCAGCGCGAGCGCGGGCTCCCACGACGAGCGGGTAGCCCGAGCGGCGCGAGCAGCGAGGAGCGCGGCGTTCGAGCGCGTAGAGGCGGTAGGGCGAGCGGCCCGGGAGGCGCCGCACGTACCACGACCTGCAGCAGCGGCCCCGTGGCGGCGAGCACCAGGAAGGGCCCGCCCACGCTGCGCGCGAGCTGCAGCAGGATAGCTGAGCGATGGGGCTGTCGGCGTCGCCCGGCAGGAAGCCGCGCGCGGGCAGGATGGGCAGCCGCAGCCGGCATGGCCCCCAGCGCCGCGACGTGCACCGCGCCCTGCAGCCGCGCCGAGCGCAGCCTTGCCCGACGGGTACGCGTACAGGTATCCCAGCAGCAGCAGGAGCTGGAAGAAGAGCAGAGCACGTGAGCCACACCGCCGGCACGTCCCGCCGAGCCGGCAGGATGGCCCCTTGCCCAGCAGCGGCTGGACGAGGAAGAGCAGGAAGGCGCCGAGGAAGATGGTCAACGTGGTCAGCCGGGAGGATGCCGGACGGCCGGGTGACCGCGCGGACGCGCACCCGCATCCGGCGTTCTTCGGCCGGCGGCCTCACCGGGCTGAAGGCGGACGGCGACGGCGCGACGGTCTCCGGCAAACAAGCGCGATCCGGCGAGACGTACGAGTTCGGGACGACGTCGCTGTCGAGGAACGGCCGGCTGCTCCGAAGCGGCGGGCGACTTAGGATGGGCGCGCCTCATCCCCCGAACGAAGAGGAAACCCGATGCCAGCTTCCTGAAGCTCCTCACTCGGCGCCACCGTCCTGTCCTCGGTCGCGTGCACCTGCTGGCGGCGGCCCACGACTCATTTCGTCCGCAGGAGCACCCCACGATCGCGTCGGCCGTGGGCAATGCCCAGGATGGCGACACGATCATCATCAGCACCGGGACCTACGCCGAGGTCGTGGTCGTCGACGGCTTCACGACCTGACCATCAAGGGCAAGGGCAAGGTGATCATCGACCCGCCAGGCTCGGCGGACGGCATCACCCTCACGGCTGCGACACCTGCACGGTCGGAGAAGCTGCGGTGATCAGGCGCCGTCAACGGCGTGCAGCTCATCGACTGCTTGCACCTGCACCGTCAGCAAGTGCCAGGTGGACGGCGTGAGCGGCATCGGCGTCGCCGCTCCAGGACAGCCAAACGGCTTCCGTCGAGAAGTGCACGATCACCGGCGCCGGCACAAACTGGGCATCGGCGTCGGGGCCAACGGCCGCGACGCCTGCCCGCTGGCCCACGTCAAGAACAAGATCATCAGAGCCGGCGACGACGGCGTGGACCTGAACGGCGGCAACATCATCGAGAAGACACAGCCGTCATCCGACGCGGGCGGCAACGGCTACCGCAGCGCGGCGTGCCGCGCCGCCACCACGAACACCTTCAGTCGAGTGCAAAAGCTTCGGCGCGCAGAACCATGGCTTCGGGATCCACGGCGCCTCCAACAGCATGCTCCTTGCTGCACCGAAGGACAGCGCGGTCCAACGGCATCGTGTGCGCAGGCACGGAGCGTCTACCAGCGGCTGAAGTTCAGGCACTCAGCCCGGCGGCACCGGCATCGTGGTCGAGGCGGGCCTCGATGGCACCACCGTCACGTCATGCAGGTCAAGCTGCCCGGCGCCGACGGCATGTGCGTGCAGGCCAACGCGCGTCGATCTCCACAGAACAAGGTCACTGCCGCAGGCAACGACGGCTTCGCCGTGGGCGGCGACGGCGGCCTCTACGAGAAGAACTCAGCCATGAACGAGCAACAGCGACGGCTTCCAGCTGATCGGCACGGGCAACGAGCTCACCCAGAACAAGGCCAAGGGCAGCGATCACGGCTTCGACCTCAACGACCAGAGCGGCGGGGCTGAACACGGTGGACGAGGACAGCAACGACTTCGGGACGACATTACGTGGCCGTAGCAGCCCGCACTTCAGCATCGTACGTCTCCATCGGCAGGCGGGCCCGTGGGCCAGGCGGAAGGATCCGAGCGGGGTTTGCTGACCACGCCGCCATCGGACCGTGACGGCCGGCTGGCCCGCAACGCGGCCTTTCCGGAGCCCGGGGCGCTGGGCTGAAGGCCTGGCACGCCCAGCTCGGCTCCAGTCACCGGGGTCCCAGCGCCGATGAGGGGCCGACGCTGTCCCCTGCCGGAGGGTACCCATGTCCTGCCCCAAGCTCGCCGTGCCATTCGCCGCCCTGGCCCTGCGACCTGCCGCGCCGCGTTTGGGGGAGGTCCACCACGTCCCGAAGGATCACGACACGATCAGGCGGCCGTGGACGCCGCCGTCAGCGGCGACACGATCCTCGTCAGCGGCGGCACCTACGAGGGAGGCCGTGGTCATCAGCGGCAAGGACGACCTGGTCGTGAGGGGCCAAAGGCAAGGTGGTCATCGACCCGCCGGGTGACGCGGCGGCGCTCACGGTGAACGGCTGCACCGGCGTCGAGCTGGTCAAGCTGCGCGTCACCGGCGCCACGGATGGATTCGCGCTCACCGGCTGCACGGGCGGCACGCTGTCCAAGTGCCGCGTCGACGGCGTGAGCGGCGCCGGCGCTCCGCCGTCGACGCGCTCGCGAAGGCGGTACTCCGTCGAGAAGTGCAAGATCACGGGCACCGGCGGCGGCATCGCGGTCGGCGCCGCCCCCAGCGCCCTCGGACGACTGCATCATCCTGCTCAACAAGATCGTCGCGGCCGGCGACGAGGGCATCGGCGTGAGCGGAGACTTCAACTCCGTCGACGAGAGCATGGTGCTCCTGACGGGCGGCGACGGCATCCGCACCGCGACCGCGCCGGCGTCGAGCATGACCGCCATCACGCTGAACAAGGTCATCATGGCCGGCAACGGCAGACAGGCTCAGCATCGGTGGCGACGACAACGATGCGACCGCGAACAGGATCATCCTCTCGCGGGCGGGCACGGCATCGAGCTCGGCGCCGGGACCGGGACCCGTCGTGCGGGCTGTGCAAAGGTCGTGAAGCCGAGGGCGCCGACGGGCTGCTTCGCCGCGGACACGGCCGACGACAGCGTCTCGGTGTGGTCGTGGGAGTTCACCAAGCCCGGCGCCGATCGGCATGGACGTCCAGGGCGACGGGGCCTGCCTGGACAGCAACAAGGTCTCCGCGGCCGGCGACGACGGCTGCGTGGTCGGCTGCACGACGGCGGCACCTGGACCCACAACCGCGCCACGGGCAGCCCACATGGACGGCTTCGGGCTGGTCGGGGCGGGCAACACGCTGACCTTCAACAAGGCCCAGGGCAGCCACGACGGCTTCGACCTGAACGATCTGGCCGGCAACACCAACGGCGTCGACGAGTCGAACAAGTTCAGAGACTGAGCTCCCCGTAGCGGCGGGCGTCGGCCCCGCGCGCGCTCGTCGCCGCGGGAAGGCCCGCCGCGCCGCTTGCCGCGTGCTGCGGTGCGGGCCTCACGGAGGGCCCGCGCATGGCGCTGACGGAAGCTTCCTGCGCCTTCATCGACACCGAGACCACGACGGGCCTCTCGCCCGCCGACGAGATCATCGAGCTGGCCTGCATCCTGACGGACCTCGAGCTCAAGGAAATCGGGCGCTGGCAGGGCAAGTTCAAGCCGGGCCGCGCCGGTGCACCCCGAGGCGGCTGCGATCCAGCGGCTACGACGCGGCGACGTGGGAGCGCGAGGCCGTGCCCTTCCGCAGCTTCATCGAGTGGTGCAAGCCGCCGCGCGCATCCCCTTCGGCCACGCCGCGGTGCCGGTCGGGCACAACGTGATCTTCGACCAGCCGCGCATCGAGGCGGCCTTCAAGGCCACAGGCGCCTTCTGCCCCATCAGCCGGCGCGGCATCGATACGATGAGCCTCGCGCTCACGCTGCGCCTCGCGGGCCGTGCTGCGCTGCGAGAACGTCAAGCTGCCCACCGTGGCTGAGGCGCTGGGCGTGCGCCAGCCGACCGCACCGCGCGATGGACGACGCGCGAGACCGTGCGCGCCATCGTCGGCGCGCGGTGAAGCTGCTTGGGCCGCAGGCGCTAGCCAGGCATGGAAGGCAGCCGCTGAAGCCCGTGGCGTCCCACGCGGTCTTCGGCTACGGCTCGCTGGTCAGCCCGGAGGCCCGCAAGGCGCACCCTGCGCGCATCACCCGCCGAGGCTCGCGGGGCTGGACGCGGCAGTGGATTCGCACTGCGTCGACACGTCCAAAGGGCGGCTCCTGCGTGCTGACCGTCGGCCGCCAGCCAGGCGCTGGCGCTTTGCTCGGCGCGTGAGTCGTGCCAGTGAACCCGAACGAGCTGGCCGACTTCGACCGGCGCGGGACGGCGTACGGCGCGAGCAGGTGAAGGTGCCGGCTCAGCGCCTCGGGCGTCGAGCAGCCGCGCGTGGATCTACGTGGGCGATGCGCGGCGCACACCGCCAGGCCCGCCGACGCGCGAGGTGCCCCATCTGGCTCAGCTACGTGGACTGCGCGTGCTGGCGGAGGCTGCTTCGAGCTGGGCGGCGCGGCGGCGACGGTGGAAGGGTTCATCACGTCCACGAGCGGATGGAGACGGGCCGCTGCGGGATGATCGCGGCGCGCCGCTGTATTCGCGGTGCCGCGACCGGCTGGCTGGACGAGCCGAAGCCGGCGATCGACGAGGCGCTGGGGCGGCACGGGATCCTGGAGCGCGCCTTCAGCTTGACGCGTGCTGCGGCCCTCGGCCCCACACGCCCACCGCCACCTTCCGGAAGCGCGCCGGCGCTGCGCCGTGGCTCATCTCCGCCGATCTGCATCGGCTGGCCCTTGCCGCAGTTCGGCACGCCCCACAGCTTCCATTCGTCGCGCGTCGCAGATCGCGTCGCACGCGCCCCAGAACTGCGGCGTGATGCCCTGGTACGGTCGGGTTCTTGAGCAGCCGCCCGAGCTTGCCGCCCTTGATCTCGCGGCCGTACTCGCAGGTGAACTGGAAGTTGAGGCGCTGCTGGTCGATGGACCAGCACTTCACGCCGGCCATCCAGATGCCGTCCTGCGGTGTCGGCGATGAGCTTGTCGAGCGTCCAGCGCGCCGGGCAGCAGCGAGAGGTTGCTGATGCGCACGATCGGCGCGTGGCTCGGGCCCTCGGCGCGCGAGCAGCCGCGGCTGCGCGGCGCGGCGCTGTCCCGGCGCGCCGCCGCGCCGCGCTGCTCGAAGTGCGCGACGTCGCGGCTGGTCTGGTAGCCCGACGAACTGCGCCGTCGCGCACCACGTGCCAGCGCTGGCTGCGCACGCCGTCGTCGTCGTAGCCGACCGTCGCGAGGCCGCCGGGCACGGTCGCGTCGCACGACGAGGTTCACCAGCGGCGCTGCCGTAGCGGAAGCCGCTGCGCGAGCTTGCCCGGTGTCCACGAAGCTCGTGCCGGCGAAGTTCGCCTCCCAGCCCTGCACGCGGTCCAGCTCCGTCGCGTGGCCCGACGGACTCGTGGATCTGCAGCGCGAGCTGGTCGCCGCTCGAGGATGATGTCCGCTTGTCCGCCGACCGGGCACGGGTCCGCCGCTCAGCAGCGCGATGGCCTCGTCGCGGCACCTGCGCCGCGTGGCCGACGAGGTCGAGCGACGTCGACGAGCTCCCAGCCCACCGCGAGCGTACTGCCCGCCGAACGCGGCCGGATAGCTGCGCGTCTGCGTCTCGCCGTCCTTGTGCGCCGTGGCCGAGATGCCCGCGCCGCTGCGCAGCACCACCTGGTCGATGCGCGCCCGCCGACGGAGCAGGAAGGTCTGCGTCTCGCGGCGGAAGGACAGCGATGCAGCTCGTGGCGGTGATCTCCGGCTTCTCGCGCAGCACGGCGTCGGCGCGCATGCAGCAGGTCGAGCTTCCGGTCCAGCGGCACCGTGAACGGATCGATGAGCCAGGTGCTGCTCCAGCGATCGCGCCACGCCGGCTCGTCGGCCCAGCGTGGTGCCGGCCGGGCCCCGCGCGGCGGCCGGCCTTCGCGAGCGCGCACGGCGCAGCGCGCGGCGACGCGCTGCGACCTCGGCCTCCGGTCAGGTCGTAGCCGGACGCGAAGCCCCGGCAGCCGTCGAGCAGCACGCGCACGCCGAAGCCGGCTCTGCTCGTCCTGCTCGAGCGCGGAGACCTCGCCGTTGCGGACGGCGAGCTCCTCGCGCTCGACGAGGGCGAGGCGGATGTCGCACCAGGCGGCGCTGGCGCTTGCGCGGCGACGTCGAGCGCGTGGGCGCCGAGCGCGGCGAGGGAGTCGAAGCTGAGGGGGCGGTAGTCGGAACGGGCCAGAGTTCGCAACCATCGGCGGCTCGCGCTCGGTTCGGGGCGGGAATGAAAAGACAAGGGCGACGGAACTGGGCGGAAGGCGGACTGGCCCGTTGCATCGAAGTCGGCGCTCGCCGGCGCAGCGCGCGCGTGCGAGGCCGACCCAGCGGTCGCCCGGTCAGCCCGGTGGCGCGGCCGGCGACCAGGCTCCGGATCCGAGTCCGGCGGATGCGGCCCGCCGCGTGGCTCGGAGGCCCGCCAGCGAGCTCTTCGGGGCGCAGGAGCAGGTCCGTTCGCCCGCGGACGGCGGCGGCGACCTCGACGGCGGCGGACGTCGCCCGGACCTCGTCGTCGCGAGCCGCGATCTCCACGGCGACCGCCGCCTCGCCGGGCGCGTGAGAGTCGGTGGTCGCGGCATGTCGCCACCCAGCGAGAGCGCCCGCCACGCTGTACGGGCCGCGGGTGGTGGCGCGGGCTTCGAGATATCGCGTCGCCCCTGCGCCGGGGATGTCGATGCCGACGGGCAGCGGCGACGTGCTCGTCACGCAGGGCGACAGGCCAAGGTCGACTCTGCATGCATGGTCTTCTCGGGATCCACGGGCGACGTACTCTTCACGTGCTCGGGCGAGAACATCGGCGACGACGCGGAGGACTCGGAGACCTCGATTCCGACGGCTGCGCTGACTTCGGCTTCACGATCGCCGAAAGCTTGCACACGGAACACGGGGATCCACTTGCCCAGCGGCAGTTCGGCTTCGAGGGTCCACTCCGGTCGCGACGGACGCCTCCTGTTGCGGCAGTTACCCGCGGCCGGCTACGTCCCGGGCTTCGGAGGCCTGCGGGCTTTCGGCGATCTCGACGCCGATGGCACTCCCGACGTCATCGCCGCAGTGCCTGGCGACGCTCAGGGCGGGTTCACCGAAACCGCGTGATTGTCGTCTCGGGGCGGACGGCAGCACGCTGCTCCGAGTGCCGAGCGGCGAAGTCAGCGGCGAGGCCACGAGTCGCCTGGCCTGTGCGGGGGACGCGGACGGAGATGGCGCGCCGGACCTGCTGGTGGGCTGCGCCAGGACGCGACGAAGTCAGGATCGTCATCTCGGGTCGCTTTACGGGCTGCACGCTTCAGCTCGTGGAAAGGCGAACCCGACTCGTCCTTCCGGCTGGGCGGTCGCCGCGCTCGGTGACGCCGATGGTGACGCGACGTTCCCGACATCGCCATCGGCGCACCTCGTTTCAGATTTTCTGCCGCGCCCAGCGGCGCCCGGCTGGGCGGTTGTCTGCTTTCGAGGCCGCACTGGTTCGGAACTCATTCGACTCGATGGCGAGCGCGAGAAGGGGAGCCTTCGACGGCGGCTTCATGCTGGGCATTCGCGCGTGCGCGCCTGCGGCAGGCGGTCGATGGGGACGGACGGGCCGATGTGCTCCTCGGCGAAGATCGCTACTTCGGCTTCAACAGCTCCTGGCTCCGGATCGCATCCTCGTCGTGGGCCTGCCGCGGCGCTGACGGCGCGAGCCTTCCACCCGCTCCGATTCGAGAGCTTCCGGGGT
>ERZ1370068.7096-contig-6035_pt1 | contig 31745 bp, 55 predicted proteins | sample MGYA00561227_ERZ1370068 | MGnify/ENA primary metagenome ERZ1370068 (study PRJEB38410, sample SAMEA6850437) | metagenome | study: Metagenomic assessment of the ecological functions of the soil: analysis of the soil microbiota associated with the...
TAGTTACGTATTGCTACGATCCTCGGCACCGTCCAACTTCAAATACAGCGCCGGGTACTCAACACTTCACGTTACATTGTGCCAGTTCGGGCGCAGGCACTGTATCCAGGCAGTTGTCTGGCGCTCATTCTGGCACTTCTCTCGTTGGCAACCTTTGCGTTCGCGTTAAGCAATGGGTGTAAGTCTTTAGGATTTACGCTTGGCTCAACATCACCAAAAAGCCCGCACACGGTTAGTTTCGCTGCGCTATTTCAGACCGTCCGTCGCGTTCTTTCTGGAATATGCTGCGATGGGGCCTTCACACTAGATCACCCCTTCACGGTTATTTTCGATTTGCATCCTTGACTTGGGCCGTGGCGAAATTGCGGTTAGTGACGTGGACACGCACTGTTTGTTGAATGCAACAAACACATCGATATGAACCCAGTATCGCCAGCTTCACAAGTCCTACACACTTGTGGACTCCGGGACGAACACCATAGTCGCCTTGTTAAAGTGTAATTAGCGCGAACTCCTCTACCCGTGTTAGACGTCAACGAGGAGGGCCAACGGAGGAGGGCCAACGGAGGAGGCAAGTCTGTGTGGCACGGTTTCGCTCGATCGCGCGCAGGCAACCCCGCCCTCGCATGCCGGAAGTCGTAACCAGCGATATCCACACCTTCTCGTCTGGTCTGTCGTAATGTCGTCTTAAAGCCCTGCACGCTTCAGCCGACGGGGCGTCGCAAGAACTGGGTACCCTCGTGCGAGACAAAACCGCTAATCGTTACTATCAGGAAGTTGGAAAGATGAGGCGCGACAATGGTGTCCACTGATGATGGGAGAGACGTGGTTGAGATCAAGGTAAGTATTTGCTGGCAAGCACCGCACCAAAAGGTTAAAGGACTTGTCATAACGCTTACAGCAGCGACTGCCATGGCGGCACGAATTGCTCGCACAAGCGACGCGGAGACGCCCCTGGCCACACAGTTAGTGTTCTGGTTCATCCTAAAACAATCAGGATCAGTTCAAACAGGCCAAAGATGAAAACGAGTGTTACAGCTTAGCTAAACAGCGTAAATGGGCATTGATCCGCTGCGCCGCCTCCACAACAAGCGCAGGACGCAAGGTTCGGGAGCCAACGGTGCGGCGAAGGGCGCCGCAAAGTCGAGCAGTTGCCGGCCGGCGCTGTGCACGGCCGGCGCAAGGAGAAGAGAGCCGACGCAGGAGCACAGACAGCAGTAGCGCTTCAGCCTCAACAGTCGATGGACGTATTTAAGAAAGCATTCTCGTCCCGTATGGACGCGCGCAAATATCGGGGTGAAATGAAGGGATCGCTGGCGGTTGCCCTGACCGCGAAGCGAGCTTCTCATCCAAATTCGTCGTGGCAATGAATACCTAGTGCGTGGAGGAGGCCGCTGTAACTTTGTGGAGGTGGCGTCTCGCGGGTCCGGCGGCTCGGCGACCTCCGGCCGGGCGAGGGCAGGCTCGTGACTTGGGCGTTTCTTTATCTATTCGCGATCTTCAGCTCCTATTACGTCCATCCGCCCGATTCGGCGATGAGGCCGGCGTGGCGGGTGGCGTCCTCGAATCTCTCGTGGCTGTTCACTGGCACGCTGCTGGCCATGATGGCCGTCAATCCGGTCTTCGCTGCGCTGCGTCCGGCTGGCTGCCGCGCATGCGGTTTATCGCCATTGCGTACCGTTTCTTCATCTCTGAACCTGCTGGTCTTTCTGCTGTTGTTCTGGTTCCCGAGCTGCGGCCGCCAATATCTGGATCGGCCGCGCATTTTTCATCTGACCTCGGTCTTCAATCTCTTTGTGGTCTCGGTGTTCTGGGCCTTTATGGTCGACATCTTCACCAGTGAACAGGGAAGCGCCTGTTCGGCCTCGATCGCCGCCGCGGCTACCTTTGGCGGCATCGGTGATCCGCCATCACAGCGGGCACAGTGAAGTCGGTGGGCGTTCCGCCGCTGCTGATCTTCGCGGCGTCGCTGATCGAAGTGGGGGTATTCGCAGCGGGGCGTCTCAACCGGCTCGCGCGCCCGTCTTGCAGACTCAGACGCCAGGGAGCAGCCTAAGCCCGCCGGCGACGCTCCCATCGGTGGCCGTGTTCTTGCCGGGTTTACGCACGCGTGGCGAAGCCCATACCTCCTGCAGATCAGCGTCTACATGCTGCTGTTCACTATTCTGTCGACGTTTCTCTACTTTCAGCAGGCTGCGATCGTCGGATCGAAGCTTCGCGGACCGTGCGGCGCGCGGACCGCCTTCTTCGCACGCATCGACCTGATGGTCAATCTCCTCACCCTGGGCGCGCAGTTCTTCTTAACGGGCAGGGTAATGAAACGCGCCGGTGTGGCCTCTGACTCTGACATTCGTGCCGGCGCTGACGGCGGTCGGTTTTCTGATGGTCGGCTTCATGCCGGTCGCTGCCATTGTAGTCGGGTTCATCGTACTGCGGCGTGCGGGCAACTTTCGCATTCGCGCAGCCCACGCGCGAGGTGCTCTTCACCGTGCTCACCCGGGAAGACAAATACAAGACGAAGAATTTCATCGATACGGTGGTATACCGGCTGGGCGACCAGGTAGGTGCGTGGGCTTCCGCCCTGATGACGTGGGCGGGACTCGGCACGGCCATCGCGTGGACTGTGGTTCCGTGTGGCGTTGGCTTGGGTTGCTAACGCCTGGCGGTTGGGCCGCAAGACAGGAGGAGAAGGCCCGCGCACTGGCTGAACGATATCCGGCGCTCGAGTCGAAAGCCGTTTGAGAGCGACAAGGCGGTCCCCGGCGACGCCTTACACACCACAAGCTACAAACCGGAAGGAGGAAAACGAAAATGTCTGCATGGTCACGACGCGCCTGGCTGAAGTGGAGCACCGGCGCATCGGCGTTGGCGGTTTTCGCCAGGTTGTTCGAGCCGGGGAAACTAGCTGACCAAGCCGATTCCGTCGAGCGGCGAGCAACTGCCGGTCATCGGACTGGGCAGTTCGGCTACGTTCGCGGAGGTCGCGCGATCGGAAGACGTGGGTGCCCTGCGAGAAGTGATGACGACCCTCGTCGCAAAACGGTGGCACGATCTTCGACACCGCTCCGGACTATGGGCGTCGGAAGCGGTGGCGGGCAGGATCGCCAGTGAAGCCTCGATCACGAGATAAGATCTTTGGGCGACAAAGGTGAATGTCGCACGGGGAGGCGGTGCGGCCGACCCTGCTGCCGCGAAGGCACAGCTCGACGCGTCATTCCGGAAAATCAAGAAGCCCAAAATCGACCTCATTCAGGTCCACAACCTAGGCGACGTCCCGACTCAGTTGAAGCTTCTCAAGGATCTGAAGGCCCAGGGTCGCGTGCGCTACTTCGGCGTCACCACGACGTCCTCCAACCAGTACAACGATCTGATCCGGAACATGAAAGCGGAGCCGCTCGATTTCATCGGCGTGAATTACGCGATCGACGATCGCGACGTGGAGCAGACAATCCTGCCGCTGGCCCGGGATCGCAAGATTGCGGTGCTGGCCTATGCGCCCTTCGGGCGGACGCGGCTCTTCCGTCGCGTCCAAGGCCAATCCTTGCCCGGGTGGGCGGCCGAGCTCGATGCGAAGACCTGGGCCCAGTTCTTTCTCAAATTCGTCGCCGCCAAGGAGATCCGCCGCCGCATGGAAGCGCAGCGCTCGCCGATGGCGAAGTACTCGCCGATCGCGCGCTGCAGACCTACTCCTACGTCTGATCGCAACGCGAGCGACGCGCAGGTGGAGACGTCGTGAAGTTCGCGGAGACCCCGGCCGCGCGCCGTTACCACTCGGCGGAATCAAGTCGCTCGACCAGACGCTCTCGCAGGCGGCCGACGCCCCGGGACAGGAATCTCGCGCCCGCCGCCTAAGAATCCTTCCTGACGGCTTCCTGCGCGCTCTCGCGCGCACTTTGGCGAAAGCCGTCAGCCGCGGCCCGTCGCATCGCGCGGGCGCCGCGAGCCTCCTGCGATAGGATGCGCCGTCCAACTGGAGTATTGATGCTTGCGGCGCGCGATCTTTGGAAGTCTTATGGGCGCAACGCCGCGGTGTGTGGCGTCACGCTCGAGGCGAAAGCCGGTGAGATCGTGGGCCTGCTCGGGCCCAACGGCGCGGGAAAATCGACCACGGTCGCGATGATGTGCGGCCTCACCGCTGCCCGACGCGCGGGAGGTCGCGGTCGACGGCGCCGCGGTCGGCGCTGATTCGAGTCCGGCCAAAGCGGCGCGTGGGCCTCGTGCCCCAGGAGATTTCGCTCTTCGAGGACCTCTCGCGCGCAGGGCAACCTGGAACTCTTCGGCGCGCTCTACGGCCAGAAAGGCGCGGTCCTGAAGCGAGCGCGTGGCCGCGGCTCGTTCGCTGCGTGGGCCTCGCCGATCGCGCGCGGCGAAAGCCGCGCCACCTTCAGCGGTGGCATGAAGCGGCGCCTCAACATAGCCTGCGCGCTGGTCCACGATCCCGACGTGATCGTGCTGGACGAGCCCACGGCCGGCGTCGATCCGCAGAGCCGCAACGCCATCTTCGACAATCTCGAGGCGCTTCGCAGCGCGCGGCAAGGCGCTGGTCTACACGACCCACTACATGGAAGAGGCCGAGCGCCTCTGCGACCGCATCCTCATCATCGACCACGGCCGGATCGTCGCGAACGGAACGCTCGCGGAGCTGCGCACGCTCGCGCCCGCTCCCGCACTCCAAGCCCGTCCTCGGCCCCACGCTCGAGGATGTTTTCCTGCACCTCACCGGACGCCAGCTCAGGGATTGACCATGGACGCCTCACCGCCCTCGTGAAGAAGGACCTCGTCCCCTACTTTTCCAATCGCCGCGCGCTCATGGTGACTCTTGCCGCGCCGATCCTCATCGCCGCCTTCTTCGGCGCAGTGCTGGGCGGTCCGCCGAAGAAAGCCCTCGCGCATTCCGGTGGCGGTAGTCGACCTCGACGGGAGCGCCGTGTCGAAGGCCATCGTGGCCTCGATGCGCGCCGATGCCACTTTCGACTTGCGCGGAGGTGGGCGATGGCGAGGCCACGGACCTCGTGCGAACCGGCAAAGCGCGCGCCGCCGCGGTGATCCCCAGAGGGATTCGGCGAAGCGGCGCTCGGCGCGCTCTTCCGCCCCGGCGCGAAGAAGCCTGAGATCGAAGTCCGCTACGACCCCTCGCAGGCCATGGCGCTCGCGCTGGTGAAGGGCCTCCTCACGGAGCACGTGATGTCCACGGTGAGCAAGGCGGCGCTTCGGGCCGGCGAGCGCGGGCAGCATTACCGCGGCGCGCGCGGAGTCGCGGCGAGCCCCACCATCGCCCCGACGAGCGACGCGACCTGCTGGGCCTCTTCTTCGACACGATCGAGCGCCTGCAGGCGCGGCAGAACCCACCTGACCGCGCCGGGCGGGCGCCCGTGATGCAGGGTTTCTCGATGCCGTTCACGACGCGCGAGGCAGAAGTGGTCGCGAAGGGCGCGAGTCGACCGGAAATACAACGCGCTACGCGCATTCCTTCGCCGGCATGGGCGTGCAGTTCATCCCTCTTCATGGGAATCGAGATCGGAGTGGGACTCCTGCTCATGCGAAGGCTGGGCCTGTGGAAACGCCTTCGGGCGGCACCCGTCTCGCGCGCACTGCTGCTGGGAAGCCGCATCGTGTCCGGCACCCTCATCGCCTCCATCCTGCTGGCGGCGATCTACGCGGCCGCGATCGCGTTCTTCAGCGTGCGCATCGAGGGGAGCATCGCGGGATTCGTCCTCGTCGCCGTGTCGTTCGCGATCCTCACCTCGACGATGGGCTGCTCATCGCCGCGCTCGGCAAGACTCCCGAGCAACGCGCGGCCTCGCGATTCTCGCCACGCTTCGCTCGTGATGCTGGGCGGCGCCTGGTCGCGCGACGTTCGTCTCCCCGAGTGGCTGCAGGATCTCACCATCTTCGTGCCGACGCGGTGGGCCATCGACGGTCTCGAGGCGATGACGTGGCGCGGCCTGGGCTTCGACGCCGCGTTGCAGCCTCGATTGCGATGCTCGCCTTCAGCGCCGTCTGCGGCTGGTCGCCGGTGAAGCGTTTCGCCTGGGAGGAATGAATTTTACTCCAGGCGATCGTTTGCATGATCGCCTCGAGCTTCGCGCCACGCTGCGTACACAATTCAGGACGATACGTGGCCACGCGGCCTGGCGAGGTGCGCTCAAAGTCCGCAACGCGGGCGCGAGATTCTGCGAGAGAGGCCGTGGCGGGCGCAGTTGGTGAGGATCGCCTTCAGCTGATCGAACTCTCCGGGCGAGAATGTTCGCCTTCGAGTTGACGACGATGCCGGTGAGGATCTGGCGATGGCTGGCGAACATCGCGCGCGCGTCTTAAGATGGTTGAGCTCTCGCCTTCCTCGATCGCGATGCGCGCCACGAGCTGCGGCAGCCGATCGACGCTGGTGCAATTCGTTTCGCCGCCCGAAATCGCGATGTCGTCGGCGTACCCGTGTAATCTCGCCTCCAGCGCGCTCGCGAGGCCGCGTCGATGCGAAGGTCGAAATGCAGTAATAAAGGTTTGCGAGGGCCGGCGAGATGTCGCGGCGCCTGGCGGCAGGTGGGGAATGGCAAGGTGCTTCGCCTGTGTCCACGAGAGCGCGCCTTGCTTTCGCGATGCGATCGGCACGTTGTTCGTACAGAGGCCTGCGATGCGCGCCACCGCTCCGGATAGCCGAGCATGGCGAAGAGTGCGTGGATTCGCGGGCCCGGATGCTTGAGAAGAACTCGCGAAGGTCCACTCGAAGCACGATCTCGCGCCCGGATGTGCGGCTCCACGTAGGTCCGGCAGGACAGCGTCTCTGGCAGAAAAGCCGGCGCGCCGTGCACGATGGATCGTGGGAACCGGCCTGCAGGATTTCTCGATGAGTTGCCGTCGCTGGATTTCCCGCAACCGTGTCTCCGGCGCCTCCACCAGCTTGCGTGAGCCGTGCTGCTTTTGCGGATCCAGTTGTATCGGTAGTGGCAGAGCGGGCCTTGGGGCCGGACTCAACTTGCCGCACATCTGAAAACCAGTCGAGTCTCGCCGGACGCCCGCATTCGAGCCGCGTCTTTCCGCCAGGTCTCCCGGCGTCGCGATCGACGGAAGGCGATGATCGCCGGCTGCGCGTGCCGACGCGCGGCCATCGGCAGCAGGCGGGTCGAGGAAGTGGCGCACGACGCGAGGAACCCGTGTCGCGTACCACGCGTTGCGGATAGCGCCCCTGGTCGCGGCAGAGCGAATCCACTCGACCGTGCTTTCAGCGCGGTCGGCGCCGACACGCAGCGCGCGGAACCAAAATCTCGAGCGACGTCACCGCGCCGCGCAAGCGGCTGGATCCAACGGCGCTTGCGGCCGAGGCACGTCGACGGCGCGGCTCGCGAGACTTTCGATCTCGCAATCGCCGGCCGTGAAAGGCGCTCGCCGGCAAGCGCCGTCGCAAACCGCTTTATCGCGTGTCATGAATGAATATCAGGTGCGGCAAGGTGCTCCAACCTGTCTGGTTCACCGTGAGCACGACTGCACGGAGTGCAGTGCCGCTCATGGGACGCCGTCGTTGTTGCCTTCAAGAATGGACCCCGGGGTAGTCCCCGAAGAGGCATGCAAGCAAAGCGCACACCGATTGCAAATGCCGGCTTGCGCACCCGCCGCCCCATGAGGCTAGGGAACGGCGAGAGACCGTCCCGCGTCAAGCTTGCGTCGGCATTACGTGATGTGCGCATGCGCTGCAAGTGGGCCGGATTCCGACGAGTCGCCTCGCCGCGTACCACGACGCGGAGTGGGGCGTGCCGGTCCATGACGACCGGCATCTCTTCGAGATGCTGAACCTCGAGGGCGCGCAGGCGGGGCCTGATCCTGGCTCACGGTGCTGAAGAAGCGCGCCAACTACAAGCGGCTCTTCGACGACTTCGATGCGCGCAAGATCGCGGCGCTACGACGCGCGCAGGAAGAAGGCGCTACTGAAGCTGATGCGGGCATCATCCGAAACCGGCTGAAGGTCGATGCCGTGGTCGCGAACGCGAAGGCGTATCCTCGCCGTGCAGGAGGAGTTCGGCTCCTTCTGATCGCTAGCATCTGGGGATTCGTGGGCGGCAAGCCGATCCGCGCGTGCGCAGCAGGCGCCGCGCGATCGCGGCCAGCGAGGCCATGAGCAGGAACTCGCCGGCCGTGGCTTCAAGTTCGTGGGCGCCACCATCTGCTACGCGTTCATGCAAGGCGTCGGGATGGTGAACGACCACGATCCGAAGTGTTTCCGCGCGTGACTTACTTGGTGGTCGGGCTGTTCGGGCTGGTCGCGGGCTGGTTGGTGCCCGATGCTCGAGCTGGCGGTCGACGACGGCGTGCTGTTGCTCGACTGATCCGACGAAGGCGATCGACGAGGACGACGGAGTGCTGCTGCTCGGTTGATCCGACGAGGAGGGCGGCCACGCTCGAGCTGGAGCTGGCCGAGCCGAGCGCGCTGCCCGCGTATTCAGCGCCACCATCGTCTGCGAATCGATCTTGCCCGGAGGCCGTGAGGCCCTCTCGACTGCTGGAACTGCTTCAGCGCCGTCTTGGTTTTCGGGCCGAGCTTGCCGTCGACCGGGCCGGAGTTGAAGCCCGCGTCGTTCAGCGCCTGCTGCGCCTGGCTCACCTTGCGAGTTGTCCTGCGACGGCGCGCTGGTTTGCGAGGAGGCGTTGGCCTGGGATGCCTGTCGGCGACTGTGTAGCTCTGATCCGACGGCTGGGCGGAAGTGGACGACGACGGGTGGGCCGCCGCCATGGCGCGTGTGCGCTGCTGACCGCCAATGCGGCGATGACGAGTTGCCTGAGCTTCATGTGGTAATTCCTTCCGTTGAGTTGGCCAGGTGGAAAAATGTCACCCCGCCGCTTCGCCCTGGATGCGCGACGCGGAGCCGAACCACCCGTGCACGTTTGGCACGCAAGCGGCGTGCCGACGCAGGAGGTACTAGCCCGCGAGAAGCGGCCGCCGTGCGCGACCAATGAGCGTCGCCGCGATGGGAAGCGTCATGTAGCGCGCCGATCGCGATGAGCGTCCAGCCGATGGGCTTGCGCGCGACGGGCTCGACGTAGTCCGCCGCGAGCAGTAGCCGATGCCGGCGCTCGCCATGCCGCGCGTGAGCGCGACGAAGATCATCTCCGGTACCGATACGTTCACATCCCGCATTTCACACCTCCAGCGGATATGGACAGTGCAGCGCGAGAAACGATGCTTCGGTCAGCGTGAGGACGAATGGCGCAGTCACGAATGCGCCTACGCGCGCGTCGCTGGAACGATCGATCCTGTCGAGTAGCTGAGCGCGGGCCTCAGCGTCGCTTGGCCAGGATCGCTTCCATGTCGTCCATGATCCTGATTCATGCGCTGTGGAGACCGCGTCGTACGGGCGCGCGTGGCGAGATCCACGCCCGCGGCCTTCACCAGCTCGTACGGATAGTCCGAGCCGCCGGAGGAGATGAGCTTGCAGGTACTTCTCTCGCGCGCCGGGCTTGCCCGACAGGATGTCGTCGGCGAAGAGCGAGCCCGCCGGAGATCGAGGTCGCGTACTGGAAGACGTAGAACGCGCTGTAGAAGTGCGGGATGTAGGCCCACTCGATCGGTGTAGAGGTCGTCGATCTTCACCACGCCCTCGGGCGTCGCCGTGGTAGCGGCGCAGGATATCGCCGTAGATCTTCGAGAGCGCCTCGCCCGAGAGCGGCTCGCCCTTGTCCACGAGCGCGTGCGTCTTCTGCTCGAACTCGCGCGAACATCGCCTGGCGGAAGAACGTGCCGCGCAGCTGCTCCAGCGCCGAGCCCAGGTACAGCAGGCGCTCGTCGTCGTTCTTCGCGTTCTTCAGCGCGTAGTCGAGCAGCAGCGCCTCGTTGGTGGTCGAGGCGATCTCCGCCACGAACGTTGCGTAGCGCGCGAGTCGGGAAGGGCTGCGCCTTGTTCGAGAGGTACGAGTGCATCGCGTGGCCCCACTCGTGCGCGATGGTCGAGACCGACTCGTAGTTGTCGTTGTAGTTGATGAGCAGGAACGGGTGCACGTCGTAGGCGCGCGCCCGCCATGTGCGCCCCGGAGAGCTTCTTCGGCCGCGGATAGACGTCCATCCAGCGATCCGCAAGGCCCTTCTTCATTGCGGCGACGTAGTCTGGCCGAGGGGCGCTCACGGCTTCGACCATCATCCTCACGCCTTCGTCGATGGGGTACTCGCGCCCGCCGCTGATGAGCGGCGGATAGATGTCGTAGTAGCGCATCTCGGCGACGCCCAGCATCTTCGCGCGCAGGCGGAAGTAGCGGTGCAGCGTGGGCAGGTTCTCGTTGGTGCTCTTGATGAGCGCGTCGTACACGGCGACGCGGCAGGTTGTTGGCCGTCGAGCGCGCGCGTCATCGAGTCCGGGTACTTGCGCACCTTGGCGTAGACGCGCGTCCTCCTTGAGGCTCGAGTAGTAGGTCGCGCCGAACGTGCCTCGAACTCCTTGAACTTGCCGAAGAACGCGTCGAAGACCTTCTTGCGGTCGTCGCGGTTGGAGACTTCGCGCCACTTCGTGTACGCGGACTGGTCGAGCTTCAGTCCCTTGCCGTCGGCGAGCTTGATCGTCGGCCACGGCATGTCCGGAGTTGGCGAGGATGCGGTAGATCGAGCCGGCCTGGCCCTGCGTGAGGCCGAAGCTCGCGAGCAGTCCCTCGCCTTCGCGTCGAGCGTGTGCGGCGCCGGGCGCAGGATGTCGTCGATGGGATGGCGGTAGACCTTCGGTCCCGGCGTCCGCTCTTGAAGAACGGCGTCGATCTTCGCTCTTGCCGACGGTGAGGATCTCCGGGTGAGGAACGCCGTCTCCTCGCCGATGCGCGTGCCGATCACCTGCGCCTTCTGGTTCAGCTGCTGGCGCCTCGGCGTCGCCGGTGTTCCTCCGACTCGCGCTCGCCGGCATAGACCCCCATCCGGTTGGCACGCTTGCTTGCGTCAGTAGAGGAGGTCGAGGCATTCGCGCAGGCGCTTGGCAGAGGATCCGAGCTTCGCCCTGCACTCTGGCGAGCTCGGCGAGCTGTGCCTCGACCTTCGCGGCGTCGGCGTTCCATGCGGCTTCGTCGGAATAGAGGTCTTCGAGCCTCCAGCGGTCCTGTGGGCGCTCGGTGGCGGCGAGGGCGCGGTGACGGCAGCGTACAGGCCAGGCTGAGGGCGAACAGGGCGGCGAGCTTGTTCATTGCATTCCCAGTTTGATGATGCGGATTTCGCTTTTGACGAGGTCGGGCACGTAGACGGATTCCCCCATCGCACGCAGAAGTCGGCCGGGCCCCTTGAAGTCCTTCGGCGAGCGTCTTCATCCCCGTCCTTCGCGCTCCAGCGGAAGAGCGAGCCCGTGATCCCAGTCGGTGGCGAGGATCGCGCCGTCGCGCAGCTCGTAGATGCCCGTCGAGGTCGCCGATGGCTGGGCTGAGCGCCTGTGATCCGCACCCTTAGCCATCGAATAGATGCCGCGCGGCTTGCCGCCGCCCGGAGGCCCACCATGAGGAGAGAGCCGTCGCGCGCGGGCCACAGGCCGTTCGGATTGATCTCCTTGCCCTTCCAGAGCGCGGTGACCTTCGGCCGTACGCCCGCGTCGAGGAAATCCGCCGGCTCGATGGCGAAGAGCGTGGTCGCTGCGGTTGTCGCTCACGTAAAGGACGCCGCCTGCCACTGCCGGGTCGTTGGCGAATACCGCGCCGGGGATCGGCAGGCGCCGTCCCTGCTTCGTCTTCGTGGTCGAATATCCACACCGAGTCGATGTCGGTCACCCAGAGGCGCGCGCCCTGCACCCAGATGCCCTTGGGCTTGTTCATCGTCACGTCGAAGGCGCGCTGCTCGATCACCTTGCCGTCGAGCGCGACCTTCATGATGAATCCCTTGCCGTCCTTCTCGCCGGACTTCAACTCCGTGCCGCCGAAGTTGGCTCACATAGAGCACCTCTGGCCGCGTCGCAGCCGACGGATTCGGGAAATGTGAAGCCGCCGACGGTCGTATCCGAGACGACGCGCAGGCCGCTGGTGTCGGCCGCGGGCTCGTCGCCGGAGGCATGTGGGCGCAGGCGGCGAGCAGGATCGCCATGGCGGATGCCAGGATTCTGTTCGGCATGGGGCTCCTCCGTTGTTAGACTGGCGTGCATCCTCACCCATGCGAAAACCCTTCCCACTGCTCCTGGTACTCCTCGCGGCCGGCTGCGGCAGCCCCGAGCGGAGCGCCATGTCCGCGGCGGAGGCGCGCGCCCTCATCGCAGCCTACATCCCCGCGAGCGTGACCGATTCGCGAGCGGCTGGCGCGACCAGATATCCACACGGCCGTGGCAGTGCTGAAGAGTCCCGGTGACGCCGGACAACATCTGCGCCATCGTGGCGATCACCGAGCAGGAGAGCGGGTTTCGCGCCGATCCCGCGATCCCCAACCTGCCGTCCATCGCCTGGGCCGAGATCGAGCGCCGGCGCGAGAAGGTGGGAGTGCCGAAGTTCGCGCTCGACGCGGCGTTGTCGATCAAGTCCACCAACGGCAGGACGTACCGCGAGCGCATCGATGCCGCCAGGACCGAGCGCGACTTGTCGGAGACATTCGAGGACATGATCGGCCGCGTCCCGCTGGGGCGCACGTTCTTCGAGGACCGCAACCCGGTGCGCACCGCGGGGCCCATGCAGGTGAGCGTTGCGTTCGCTCGCGAGCACGCGCAGGCGAAGCCCTATCCGTATCCGATCATCGAGAGCGCTTCGAGACGAGGTGTTCACGCGCCGCGGCGGGATGTACTTCGGCATCGCGCACCTCCTCGACTATCCCGCCGGTTACGACCGCTACATTCTATCGCTACGCCGACTACAACGCCGGCCACTACGCGAGCCGCAATCGCCGCCTTCCAGGCGGCGCTCTCCAAGGTGTCAGACACCAAGCTTGCGCTGGATGGCGACCTCATCGTGCCGAACAGCACCGTGGTGGGCGAGACGGAGAGCGCGGCGCGCTCCATCGCTTCGACGCTGGGCATGAGCGAGGCCGAGATCCGCCGCGACCTCGAGGCCGATTCGCGGCAGGAATTGGAGACCACGAAGATCTACCGGCGCGTATTCGAGCTCGCGGATGCGCGCAATGGCAAGCCGATGCCGCGCGCCGTCGTTCCCACGATCGAGCTTCAGAGTCCCAAGTTCACGCGGCGCTTCACGACCCAGGGCTTCGCCGAGCGCGTGGTCCAGCGCCATCGCCAATGCCTCGCGCGCGGCAAAGCGCAGCGCTGCCATCCCGAGCCATGGCTCGATCGTCCTGACGCCCGCTCGCGTGATTCCGCCGGCGCGTGCGCCGGGCGCCTCGTACCTGGCGACCTTCGTGCGCAACCCGCTCGAGGTGATCCCGCAGGCCGCATACGACGAGGACCACGTGGCCATCGGACCTTCGCGCGTGTGGGTCACGTCGCCCGCGATCATCAAGGCGGTGCTGCTCGACGAACGCGACAAGTTCCGCAAGCTCACGCAGATCCGCCTCCTGGGGCCGCTGCTGGGCAAGGGCATCCTCACCAGCGAGGGCGCGGACTGGAAATGGCAGCGGCAGGCTTCCGCGCCGATGTTCCGGCCGCAGACCCTCGGCGCATTCGTTCCCGCTTTCGTTCGCGCCGCGCACGAAACGCTCGCGCGCTGGCGGCGAACAGCCCGGCCGTGCAATCGGTGGACGAGGACATGACGCGCGCCACCTTCGACGTCATCTCCGGCCACGCTGCTGCCTTCCGCGGACCAGTCGTTGCAAGCGACGCCATGCAGCGGTCGATCCGCGCCCTGCAGCGCAATGGCGGCTGGGACATGCTCTTACGCGCAGCTGAACGCTCCGAAGTGGTTCCCGCGGCCCGGCATGGCGCGCGCGTACGACGCGATGCGCTCGCTGCGCGACGCGGTGGCGAAGCTCCTTGCCGAGCAGCGGCATCGCGGATACCGACGACCTGCTGCATCGCCTGTCGCCGCGCGCGATCCCGAATCGGGGCGCGCCATGGACGACGAAGCAGCTCGTGGACAACCTCCTCACGTTCTATCTCCGCGGGCCACGAGACCACCGCGAAGGCGCCTCACGTGGACGCTCTACCTGCTTTCGCGCTCGCCCGCAGTGGCAGGCGAGGCTCGCAGCCGAAGTTCCGCGACGTCGCCGGCGATGCGCCCGTGGAAGCGCGCCATGTCGAGAAGCTCGTCCTCGTGGAGCAGGTCATCAAGGAGTCGATGCGACTCTTCCCGCCGGTGCCGCTCATGAGCCGCCAGGCGGTGGCGGACACGAGGATCGAGGGCCTCGACGTTCCCGCCGGCATGTCGATCCTGATGCCGATCTACGCGCATCCACCGGCACTCGAAGCGATGGGAGCATCCCGACCAGTTTCGACCCGGACCGTTTCGCGGCGGGGCGCGAGGAAGCGATCCCGCGCTATCAATACATGCCGTTCGGCGCGGGCCGCGCGTCTGCATCGGCATGTCGTTCGCGATGATGGAAGCTGCCGCGATCCTCGCCACGCTGCTGCAACATGCGCGGTTCGAAAGCGACGGCGGCGCGGAGCCCGTGCCCGTCGCGCGCGTGACGCTCATTCCCCGCGATGGACTGAAGCTCAAGGTGTTCACGTAAAGACTCCGACGATCACCGTGCGGCCCCCTCGTCTCAGTCCTCATCCGCATCGATGGGCCGCGCGACGCTCGCGCGTGCGATCGCGGCCGCGGTCTCGCAATCGCATCGTCCCTCGAGATTCGTCGCCGTGAACGCGTCGGACAAGGCGCTCCCCGCGCTGCCCGCGACCCCGGGCGACGTGCGCGCCGCGCGTGGTCGAGGGCGGCCCCTACGACAGGCCGCGTGCCGCCAACGCCGCGCTCGACCATGCGAAGTGGCGACTGGCTCGTCTTCCTCGACGACGACGACGCGTTCGCGCCCAACCACGTCGACAGTCCCGCTCGCTGCCATCGCGCGGTCGGACGGTGCGCGCGTGGCGTGCAAGCGCGAGCGCCGTGATGGAACCCGACGGCCGCTCGCGGATGGCGATCATCGAGGCCGAGTTCAATCGCATGCACCTTTTCATCGGCAACTGCATGCAGATCGGCGCGGCGCTCTTCAGCCGCTCGCTCCTGGGCGAAGGCGCGCGCTTCGACGAACGCATCGTCTAGCTTCGAGGACTGGGACTTCATCATCCAGCTCGCCCAGCTCACGCGCTTCGTGTACACCTCCCGGCCCACCAATTACTGGTGCGCGTACGCGGGGCGAAAGCGGCGCGGGGATGGGCGCCAACAAGCGCGAGGACGCGATCGCGACCCTTTCACGAGATGGTCGTCGCGAAGTGGGCCGCACGCGCCCAGGCGCTGAAGGACCAGCTCGAACGCGCAATCCCGCCGAGGCCGAGCGCATCACGCGATGGTGATCCGGCACGCGCATAGTCCGAGGGAATCTAGGCGCGCCCTCGGATACTCACAAAGCCGCTCGTAGACTCGAAGCGGGCTATCAATGGAGTGCCGGGGATGGGGAGGGGATTCAGGCGGATTGCGGCGGCGCTGGCGGCATCGGCGGCCCTCGGCGGCAAATGCGATCGCGACCGATTGACCGTGGTGGACATCACGCCGGAAGGATGGCGCGGGCGTTGGCCATCAACGCGAAGGGCACCGTCGTTGGCTGCCGCACGGTGAACGGAAACCAGACGTGTCGTCATAGTGTATGCGAACGGAAGCCGCGCAGACCTGCCGGCGCCCGCGGGCGCGACGAGCTGCGCGTACGCAGTCAACGGCAACGACACGATCGCGGGAACCGTCAACGGCGAGATCACCGTTTGGCAGGATGGCGCCGTGCGTGGCCTGGGCCTCCAGGGAGAGGTCACGGGCATCAACGGATTCGGGAGTGATCGTCGGCTGCGCGGACGGGCGCGCGATCACGGTGGCGAACGCAATCGTCACCGACCTCGACCCGGCCGCGCGGATCGGCATCAACCGCAACGGACAAGTCGCGATCATCTCGGGCGGCAAGCTCCTCATGTACAGAGAACGGATCCGCTTCGCGACCTCGGCCCCGCGACGGTCGTCAGCGCCGTCGCGGTTTCAGACGATCGCGGCGAGATCGCCGGCGATAGCCACTTTCGGCCACGGGCCCGAACCGTTCGTCTATGACGGCGTGGTGCACGAGGTCCCGGGCGCGTTCGGCGACGGGGGCGCAGTGGCGATCAACAATGCGGGCCAGGTGCTTGGCAGCGGCGAGGGAATCTACGGCTTCATCGTCGAAGGCGGGCAGGCCGTGACGCTGGACAAGCTCGCCGCGTCTTCGGGCGGCGCGTGGCACCACATGGAAGGCAAGGCGATCAACGATCGCGGCTGGATCGTGGGCCAGGGCGGCGGGACTTTCACGCGTTCCTGATGATGCCGAAGGGAAACCGCTGCGCCGGTATCTCCACCGGGAATCCTCTCGCGCGGCCGGCAGAGCACACGCGCCCGCTGATCCAGGCGCGCACGCCGTAGCGATCGAACGTCAGGCCGGCGCGGAGCGCGCAGCTTGCTCGAAGATCCCCGACACCGACGCGGTCGAACAGGGACTCAGTCGGGCTCCTTGTCGAGGAGCATCACTTCCACCGAGCTTCATGCGCCGCGCCAGCATCGAGCGCGAGCACTCGAAGACCTTCTTGCCCTTGCGGTCCACGAACAGGAAGCGGCTCTTCAACGGGCTCACGCAGTGCAGGCGCGCGGGCTGGCGCGCTTCGGTGTTGATATCGAGGGATCTCGACCCACGCGCCCATGATCATCGAGGTGGGCAGGCGAACCGTCTCGCAGCTTGATCGCTTCTGCAACGTTCGGCTTCGCGGCGGGTTTCGCGGGCGCGCCCGGCTTGCCCGCTTCCGCCTTTGTTGGCTCCCCGCGGCTCGCTTCGCGGCCGCGACGATGTCGGGACCGAGCTTCTTGCGTCGTGGCGGAGAAGTCGAGGTCGTCGGAGGAGACTTCGACCTTGCCTTCGCCGGAACGGATTGTTGATCTCGACGGGCGCGGCAGTCGGGAGCTCGTCGACCACGGGCGCTGCGGGTTTCGCGGGAGTGGGCGGGGCGGGCTTCGGGACGGGCCCGCCCTCGGCGACTGCCTCGCCGCTTCGGCTTTCACGGCTTCCGGCTTTTTCGGCCTCGACCTGACGGAGGCCTTCGCCAGCGGCGGCGATCTCCGCGGCCGTGGTGGGAGTGGGCGTCGCGGCGACCGGGGCGACCACCTTCGTCCGCACGATCTCCGTGTGCACCTTCATCAGCTCGACGAAGAACGCACTCGACTACGGCGTCCTCGATCCCGGCTCCGGTAACGCCCGTCTTCAGGCGCTTGAGCAAGCCAGGTGATGACGCGGGCAAAGCCCGCGGCGCTCCTCGAGCGTCGCCTTCGGCACGATGCTGGAGAGCAGCTCGTCCATCGTCGTGACCGCGCCCTTCCATCGTCTCGCTGTCCTTGCCGTCGCGCGCGTAGGTGATGACGAGGTACTTGATCCACTGCAGCGCGAGGAAGCGCACGATCGGGCGCGGATCTGCATCTGGCCGCCCACGCGCTACGGATCTCTCCTCGGCGGCGACCTTGGCGAGCGCCAGGCGCTCGCGCTTTTCCATCTCCTTCTCGGTGGCCTCCATCGACTTGGCGACCGTGGCGTCGCTCTCGTCGATCAGCTTCTGCAGCTCGGCGCGCACCGTGTCGAAGATCTCCATCTTTTCCTGGAAACCGTCGACCAGCTCCTTGATGAACGCTTCGAGCTTCGCGAAGACGGGTGCCCGCGCCTGAAATCGGAAGGCAGCCGCAATCCCACCTGGCCCAGCGTGTCCAGCAACTGGCGCGCCGGGTGATTCTTGCCTGCTGAACAGGTCCTTGTCGGCGATGGCGACCTTTGAGCATCGGCAGCTGGAGGTGGCCGATGAGGCCCCTTCAGCGCGATCGGGGATCTTCGGGTCGTCGAAGATCTCGTCGAACGAGCATCGCGACGATGTCGAGCGTCATCGCGTCGACCTGGCTCATGCTCGCCGACGCTCGTGCCAGCTTCAGCTGCTTCCAGCACGTTCGTGAGGTTGCCCGCCTCGGCGAGATCGGCGCCAGTTCCGCCGCCGCCGCGCCATCGCCGCGAGAGTTGCCCACCTGCAGCTGCGTGAGCGAGCTCATGAGCTGCTGCCCCTGCACGAGCGGGATGTTGCCGATGCCCATTGCCCGCCGCGGGCGGTCCGCCGGCGCCTCCGGCCGGCGCCATCATCTGGGCGAGCTGCGCGAACATGTCTTGCTGAGACGGGGCGGCACCTTCCTGCCCTGCAGCCTTCGCCTTCTCCGCCATCAGCCCACTGAGCGTCTTCTCGCCCGCCGGGCGATCCTTGCTCTCCGATTTGGGGATTCGCACAGCGGATCTTTGGAAGGATCCTGCTCTCGACCAGCAGGTCGTTCACTTCCTTGTAGCTCGAGCGGATGGTGTCCGCGACGTGGTCGTCGAAGAGCTTGCAGGAAGACCATGCGGATCTCGATCGCGGCTGCTCGCGCTCTGCACCGAGCGTCCTTGTACGCGTCGAGGATCACCTGCGGGCCGAACGGGTTGTCCTCGGATTCTGATCGTGGCATCGCCCAGCAGGACGCCGACGCGTTGGTCGAGCGCCGAGAGCTCCGTCCTCGCAGTAGCGGCGCAGCTTCGCCGCCATGTCGTTGAACTGGAGCGGTCTCTGTTGAGATCGTCCTCGCCCACCAGCGACAGCTCGTCGAGGCTGCGAAGTCCGACAGGCTCGTGCCGATCTTCTTCACCTTGTTGGCGCGCTTGTCGGAAGCCTCGGCTCATCAGGCGCTGCTTGAACTGGGCCTCGATCACCTCGCGGTTGGCGAGCGCGCATCGCGCGTCGTCGAGGTAGCGCTTGGCGAGGTCCCTGTCGGTGGTCTTGGTCGGCGAGCTCGGACAGGTGCGCGTCGGCGCTGTTGAACATATGGGCGAGCGCTCCCCGAGCTTGTCGCCGAACAAGTCGCGGCTTTGCACCAGGATGCGTGTCGAAGGCGGTGCTTTTGCGGCATTTCCAGGACAGTGCAGGTGTGCGCGGACGAATACTACATCCGTAACCGCCTCCAAGTCATGACTTCCGTCACAACCCCGGCGTCGGAAAATGCAGTCCGGGCGCGGCCGGACCCCGCCTTTACATCCCCTTGAAGACGCGGCATGAAGGTGAGGCTCACCGGCAGCGTTTCCGGCCGCGTCTTCGAGGCGGATCGTGCCCCGGCCCGAGTCGTCGCGCGTGATCGCCGCGATCGCCTTCATGTTCACGATCGTCGAGCGGTGGATCTGCTTGAAGATCGCGCGGGTCGAGCACGTCGAGCAGCTCCCGGATGGGCTTGCGGATGAGCGCCTCGCCCTCGGCGGTCATGCACCACGGTGTACTTGTTGTCGGCCTGGAAGTAGGCCACGTCGTCCACCATGATGAGGCGCGTCTCCTTTGCCGACGCTCGCGGTGATCCACTGCAGGGCGTCGCGGCCCGGGCTCTCGGCCGGGAGCTGTGCGCGCGGATCTGCTCGACCATCGCCGCCAGCGCGCTCGGCGCGATTCGCGCCCGACGCCAGTCGCTCCTTCAGGCGCGCGACCGTTGCCGACGAGGCGCTCGGGCGAGATCGGCTTCAGCAGGTAATCGACGGCGCCGCGCTCGAAGGCGTCGATCGCGTACTGGTTGTACGCGGTGACGAACACGACCTGGGTCGCGGGACTCGCCTGCGCCGCGGCGGCGCGCGACCTCGAGGCCGGTGATGCCGGGCATGCGGATGTCGAGGAACGCGACGTCGGGCTGGTGGACGTCGATGGCATCGAGCGCTTCGCGCGCCGTCCTCGCATTGCGGCCACGACCTCGAGCTCGGGCCATGCGCTTGCGCAGCGAGGGAAACGAGCTCGGCGCGCAGGAGCTGCTCGTCTTCGGCGACGATGGCCTTAGGCATGGGTGGGCAGCCATGATGGACGCCGCGACGCCATTCGGGGAAATTGGGGCCGATGGTGAACGACGCCGCCTCGCCGTAGGCGAGCTGCAGGCGCTCGCGGATGTTCTTCAGGCCCGATGCCGGTGCCCGCGCTGTCGCCGCCGAAGCCGCGTCCGTTGTCGCGCGACGGTGACGGAGACCTTTCCATCCGCCTCGCGCGCGATGATCCAGACCGTGCCGCCGCCGGTGACGGGCTCCAGTCCGTGCTTGATCGCGTTCTCCACCAGCGTCTGCAGCATCATCTGCGGCAGCGTGGTCGCCTTGAGCGCGTCGGGCACCTGGATCTGGACGCTCAGGCGCTCGCCCATGCGGATCTTCATGATCTCGAGGTAGGCGCGGCGCGCGCTCGAGCTCCGCGCCCAGGGTGCGACATCTCGCCCTCGGTGCGCGGCAGCGAATTGCGCAGATACGACGATGAGGTTGCCCAGCATCTCGTCGGCGCGCGCCGGGTCGCTGCGCGTGAGCAGCTGCGCGCTCGCGAGCGTGTTGTAGAGGAAGTGCGGCTCGACCTGCGCGTGGAGCAGGGTGAGCTTCGCCACCGTGAGCTCCTTTTCCGTCGCGGTCTGCTGCGAGGCCTGCTGCTCCTGCTCTGCGATGCTCGGAGATGCGGCGCGATAGCGCGCGAATGATCGCCTCCGCGTTCTCGAGGTTCGTGCCGTCGTCCACCATGAACCAGTCCACCCACGCGCCGCCCTCCGGCTCGCAGATGAGCATGAGGCTCGAGACCGTCTCGCCGGGCGTGATGGTGGCGTGGATCAGGTTGCGGCGGGCGCCCGCGACGCCTTGCATCCGGCGCGGACCGGTGCGTCCGTGCAGGTAGGGATTCATGCGCTTCAGCTGCGCGCGCACCTGCAGGCTGTCGCGCGTGGCTCCACGTTTTCCATGTACGGAAGCTCGCGGATGGCCGCCTCGACCAGGTCGAATGCTTCGGCGGCCGAGAGCGGGATCTCCACCCGGCGGCGATGCCGGGATGCGAGCGCGGTCGAGTCGAGGCGCTCGGCGATGAGCTTCACGCGCCGGGTGTGCGAGAAGGCGACGATCGCCTGGTAGAGCAGCGTCACCGTCACCGCGAGGCCGAAGACCCAGTTCGGGCTGCGGCTGAAGGCGATGTTCCACAGGACCAGGGCGACGATAAAGGCCCCGCCCCAGGCGAGGAGGTGCCGCAGGATGAAGAGAAAGGAGGACATGCCGCGCAGGATAGCAACGAGGGCGTTGGCGCACCTCCCCGATCCGACGAAATGAGGCTGGGCGGGTGCGAAGTGAGGCGGGACGCGGGTTAAGATTTCGGCCATGCGACTAGCCGCGCTCCTGCATCGCCGTTGCGCTTCCTGCGTTCGCAGCGCCGCAGCGCCCGAACGTCGAGACGGTCGAGTCGCTCGTGATCGAGGGCACGAACGAGTTCCGCGCCGGCGAGAACCTGCCGCGCCTGGGCCGCGATGCGCGTCTCGACAAGGCCGCGCGTTCGTTCGCCGAGCACCTCGCCAACGGCGGCGCGTTCTCGCACGAATCGGGCGGCACGACACCCGAGATCCGCGTCTTTCATGCGGGATACCAGGCCTGCGTGGTCGCGGAGAACCTGGCGCGCCACTACAGCTCCGCGGGATTCGCCACGATGGAGCTCGCCGTAGAAGCTCGTGCAGGGCTGGAAGGATTCGCCGGGGCACCGGAAGAACATGCTCGAACCCGACGCGGTCGACACGGGGCTCGCCGTCGTCTATCGCTCGCACGACGGAGTCGAGGATTTCTACGCCGTGCAGCTCCTCGCGTGCCATGAGTCCGCGACCGTGCGCTTCCGGGTGCGCAACTGGAGCGATTTCCAGGTCGCCTATCGCGTCAACGGCAAGCGCCTTCACGCTGGAGCCGAACTTCAGCCGCGAGCACGGCCGCTGCTCCAGGCCCGAAGTCGTCTTCGAGGGTCACGCGCGGGGACACTTCGAGCCTGCGAACGACGACTGCTATGTCGTCCCGAAGCGACGGCGCGGTCAGGCGCGCATCAGGCGAATGCGGGTGATCTCGGAAGGAATGCCGAAGCGCATCGGCGGCCCCCAGTAGCCGGTGCCGCGGCTGATGTAGATCCACATCCGGCCGAGCTTGTGCAGCCCCGCGGTGAAGGGCTGCGGCAAGCGCACGAAGAGATTCCACGGCCAGAACTGGCCGCCGTGCGTGTGGCCCGAGAGCTGCAGGTCGTATCCGGCCGCCGCGGCCGAAGCGCGCTGCGCGGCTGGTGCGCGAGCAGCACTTTCATCGCGTCGCCGGGCGCGCCGCGCAGGGCGAGCGCGCGGATCGCTGCGGTGTGACTCGTCGAAGTGATGCGCCGAGTAGTCCGTGCACGCCGGCGATCGTGATCTGCGCGCCGTCATGGTCGATCACCACGTGCTCGTTCAGCAGCACGTACGCGCCCGAGGCGCTCGAGCTCCCCGATCCACGACTGGGCGCCCGAGTAGTACTCGTGGTTGCCGGTGACGACGTAGGTTCCGTGGCGCGACTTCAGGTTCGCGAGCGGTGCCGTGTGCGCGAGAGCTGGGCGACGCTTCCATCCACGAGGTCGCCCGTGATCGCCACCATGTCGGCACTGAAGGCCGTTCACGCGGTCGACGATCCGCTCGACGAACTCGCGCCGGATCGTGGGGCCCACGTGCACGTCGCTGATCTGCGCGATGGTGAAGCCCTCCAGCGCGGCGTGCAGCTTCTCCACCGGCACCCGCACGTCCACGACGCGCGCAACGCGGCGCGCCATCAGGAACCCGATCGCCGTGATGAGGGGCGTGGCGACGAGGATCGCGAACGCGGATTCTCCGACCCAGCGATCGGTGAACAGCAGGGCGATGTCGCGAACGAACGTCAACACGACGAGCCAGGAGAAAAAGCCCATGGCAATCCAACGCGCCATGATCTTGCGTGGGCTCGCCTTCGGATCGACCAGCCCTTCGGCACGAGCCACGAGGCTTGTGCAGACGATCACGAGGCCGAGGATCTGGGCCCATGGCTCGAGCGGGGCAGCAGGCGGACGGCGATGTAGACGTGCAGGAGGATGAAAAAGAGTCGCACCGATCGCAGATGGGGGCGTGATCCGATGGAATCAACAACTTTCGCCGAAGGGGCTGCCACATCTTTTTCTCCCCGTTCGAAGGAGGCCCCATGTACGCCAGGATCATCCCCCTTGTCATCGCCCTCGCGCCCGCGGCGGCGCTTGCCCAGACACTCGTATTCACGCGCCGCGATCGTCGGCCCGCGGCTCACCGCCTGCGATGTGCAACAGGGAAGCCTCTTCGACCGCAAGGCGGCGCTGGATCAGGACCAGGTTGCCATCGACCGTGAACGCGACGCGATCGAGCGCGAAGCGCAACAGCTCCAGGCCGAGTTGCGAGCGCTCGACAACACAAACACCGCCGCCGTCGCCACGTATAACGCGCACTCGGACGCCCACAACGACCGGGTTGCGATGCACAACCGCTACGTGGTCGCCGCCAACCGTGCCGGGATGCTGTTGAACGGCGATTCCGCCGAATTCATGCGTTATTGCGATACGTTGCGCTATAGCCAGCGCTGAGTCCGCGCCGGGAACTTCGGTCGGAAAAATCGGCGTGGGCATGTAACGCCGCGCCGATGATGCGCGTCTGGATCGTCCTACAGCGCCACATGTGTTGCGCCGATGTTTTCCCACGGGCGCCGGCGCATCGTGGTGGCATGTGGTCTTTCTATATCTTCCTCGCGATCCTGCTCACTCCCGCCGCCGCGGTAGTGGGAATCTACGCGTCGAGGATCCGGTTCTCCCGCGGCATCGTCGCCCGCACCCAACCTGCCCAGCAATCGCCGGAATGCTGCCGCCGCGTGATCGTGGTCGCCGGTGACAGCACCGCGTTCGGCGTGGGTGCGCTGCCGGCCGAGACGACCGCGGGCCGCATCGCTGCGCGCGTTCCCGCACGCGCGCGTGATCAACGTCGCGTGCTCGGGTGCCAACGTAGGGCGCGTCCAGGACCAGCTCAACTCCGTGGACGTCGAACGCGCCGACATGGTGCTGATCCACGCCTGCGCAAACGACGTGCTCGAATTCCGAAACGTCGCGAAGGTCGAGGCCGACCTGCGCGCCGCGCTCGCCAAGGCGAAGAGCCTCTCGTCGAACGTGGTGTTGATGCCCGGCCACGATTTCAGCGTGGCGCCGTTCTTCCTGCGCATCTTCTCCCGGCTTGTGGACTGGCAGGCGCAGAAGGTCCACGCCGTCGTGAAGCGCGTGACGGCCGGAGATGGATGTGATGTTCGTGGACCTCTACCGGGATCCGGCCGCGGAGCCCTTCGTTCGCGAGCCGCGCCGCTACTACTGCCCGGACCTGCTGCACCCGAGCGGAGAAGGCTATGCGATCTGGTTCGCGGTGCTCATCTCGCAGGTTCCGCTCGCGCGCTTCCTCGCCGAACGCCAGGCCGGCTCGGACTGAGCGAAGCGGTCATCCCTGCGTAGGCAGGGATCAGAGGCCGAAGCGGAGCGTCTCGATCCAAGGCAGGGAAGTGGGCGCGGTCCTTTCACGACCCGGCCCCGACGTCACGTACCCATGTGTGAGCAGAAGAGGCGTCACACAGCGAGAATCGGGACTTGGCCATCGCGGTCGCGTCCAGTCTTTTCGGGGCCTCTCGTGAAAGGACCGCGCCCCAGGAACAGATTCGAGCCGCGGCGCGCTCGACCTTCAGGCCGGGTGGCGTTTGCGCGCGGCGGTCGCGAGCAGCGCGCCCAGCGTGTCGATGTCCACCGGCTTCGTGAGGTGGAAGGCAAAGCCCGCCTGCTTCGAGCGATCGCGGTCCTCGTTGGCGCCCCCAGCCCGTGAGTGCCACGAGCATCGTGCGCGATCCCCTCGAGGCGGTGGATCTGGCGTGCGACCTCGAGGCCGTCCACCTCGGGCATCCCGATGTCCACGAGCGCAACGTCGTAGCCTTCGCGCGTTCCCTTCTCGATCGCTTCCTTCCCGCCGTACGCCGTGGTCGCGCGATGGCCGTATGCCAGCAGCACTTCCGCGAGGCTGTCCGCAGCGTCGCGGTTGTCGTCCACTACCAGCACGGTGAGCCGCTCGCGTTCGTCATCGTCCTCGCGAACGGGCGGCTGCGCCGATTCGCCGTCGGCCACCGGCAGGCGCAGGAGGAACTCCGCGCCCTTGCCTGGTCCCGCGCTGTACGCCTCGATGCCGCCGCCGTGCGCGCCGAAGCAGCTGGCGTGCGACGTGAAGCCCGATGCCCAGCTCCACCTCGGGTGATGCGAGCGTGACTTGCCGTGCGCGAACGGCTCGAGACGCGCGGCAGATCCTCGGCGGCGATGCCCACGCCCTGGTCCTTCACGGAGACGGTGGCCGTGTCGCCGCTGCGCTTCACGCGCACCTCGATGTGCCCCTGCTGAGGCGAGAACTTACACGGCGTTGTGCAGCACGTTGCCGATCGCCTGCGCGAGGCGCTTCGCGTCACGCCTTCACCGGGATCGGCGCGCCGGGCATCTCCACGTCGATCTCGCGCCGGTGCGTGTCCATGGCCTCGCGAATGGTGGTGACGGCCGCTCCGACCACCTGCTGCAGGTCCACGGCCGCGGTCTCGAGCGCGGCGTTGCGCGTGATGCGCACCATGTCGGCTACGTCGTCGAGGACCTTCGACAGGCGCGCCACCTGCCGCTCGATCGCCTCGGCGGGCCTCAGGATCTTTTCGTCCGTCGCCCGCGACTTCAGCAGCCACGCATTGCTGCTGATGGCCTGGACGGGGTTACGAAGCTGGTGGGAAAGGACCGTAAGGAACTCGCCCAGGTCGATGCCCGGGCGTTCGTTTTCGTTCATGTGCGCTCACAGCAGGACGTTGAGGATGGCGTTGCCGATTCCGATCAGCGCCGAGCCGGAAATGAGGCCGGCGCAGATCGACTCGTAGCCTTCGACCCGCACGGTATGGCCCCGGGTTCCCGGTTCCTTGTGTTTGTCGCCCCATCCACCAGAACATCATCGCCCCCACCCACATGGCGAAGGTCGCCTCGGGCGGCAGGACCACGCCCAGGCCCAGCGACACCGCCGAGAGCGGAAAACGCCCTTGGTCATGATCTTCGCCACCTCGATCGCCGATTGCGGCGATCGCCGCCACGATCATCGAGATCGACCGCCGAATAGCGCAAGCGCGCTGCACGCCCTTGGCGATCAGCTCGGCGACCCCCTTCCATTGCAGCGCCGCCGGAAACGCGAAACTGGTCGGAAACGATGGTCGCCGCCGATCGCACGCCATTCGCATCCGGCGGCAGGAACAGCAGGAAGAAGAGCGGCACGCAGGCGATCGCGCCCCGCGAAAATCCCGATCACGTGGCCGACGGCCTGCTGGCGCGGCTTCGCGCCCGAGCATGTAGCCCGGCTTGATGTCCGAGAGGAGGTTCGACGGCGTTGGCCGCGATCTCGCCCGTCATGCCGGCGGGAATGAGGTTGCTCGCCGGATTGGCGCGGTCGATGGCACCCATCGAGAACTGCGTGATCTTGGACAGCGCGCCCGTGGGCGTCCACGAGGTGAGCGCCATCGAGTTCGCGCAGATGATCGACGAGCACGAAGATGAGCGGCAGCGAGATGAACGCGAGCAGCCACGGCACGCCGAAGTAATTCGATGGCGTCACCCATGCACCCAGCACGGCCGAAGATCGGGAGGCCCACGGCGGAAATCCAGAGCGGGAATTCGATGTGCTTCGAGCACATCGGCGCCGTCCCGCGCTTGCGCCCTATTCCGCTTGAAGGCGCTGGATGATCACCTGCGGTCGGCGCGAGCAGGCTCACCATCGAGCCCACCACCATCATCGTCACACCCCACCATAGCGACCACTGGTTCACGATCTCCACGCGCGAGATCGGCAATCGTGGCGCCCGTGGGGCCGATGCGTGGCGCGATGTCGCCCGCCTGGATCATGATCGGCGCGAGGACGGCGAAGTTGATGCAGCATGCCGATGAGGCAGCTCGTCGCCACCGCGATGCCCCATGAGGCCGCCGATGCCGAGCATCGCGACGTCGAGCGTGAGGCGCAGCCCGAGCTGGCGGATGTCGGTGCCGAGGATGCGTCGGAGACATAGCTCGACACCGCTGGTAGTAGTAGGTATCGAGCCGCTCGTGGAACGTCCACGGCTCCTTCATGCCCGCCCACTGGTGCATTCGCAGGATCTTGAACTGCAGCAGGTTCATCCAGCCGTCGCTGACCATGACCTGGTAGGTGCCGGCGATGAGCCGCCGTGAACGCCCAGCAACTGCGCCTTGAACAGGCCCGCTTCGCGCGGCCCCCGTGTAGAGCGCGTCGAGCACCACGCCGGCGGCGCGTCCTTCCGGGAACGGCATCTGCTCCTCGTTGATGAAGCGTCGCTTGAGCGGGAAGGCGAGCAGCACGCCGATGATCGACGACCGCGATCATCCACGACGATCATGCGCACCATGGGTCGATGACCTTGCCGCGTGACCAGCATGTACGCCGCGAGGCTCGAAGATCGATCGGCGTGCATCATGTAGCCGCGCCGCGGTGGCGATCGACTGCGTGCAGTTGTTCTCGAGGATGGTGAAGTCGGTCGCGATGCCGGCGCCAGTGCATGATCGCGATAGATCGCGAAGGCGAGGATCACGGAGGTGAGGCCCACGCCGATGCCGATGCCGGTCTTGCGCCGCGATGTAGAGCGCGGTGGCCGCGCAGCACGCCGCCCAGGATGAAGCCCGGTCGCGGCCGAGCGCAGCGTGAGCTGCGGCATGTCGCCGCGATAGACGTTCTCGAACCACCAGCGGTCCTTCTGCTCGCGCGTCCAGCCGCGGATCTGCTCGTCTGTGAGATGCAGGATGGTCAAGCGACGCCTCCGGGGTTTTCGAGGTGGCCAATCCTAACAGCAGGTTGGCGGCCCGGCGCGCGCCTTACGCGATGACGCGATCGACTTTCTGCAGGAATGCGGAAGGAAGCGCCGAGATTGATGGCGTTGGCCGCCTTGCGGTTCACGCACAGCTCGTAGCGGGTCGGGCCTTCGATGGGCATGTCGGCGGGCGAGTCGCCGTCCGAGGATGCGCGCCACGAAGGCCGTGGCGCGCGTCGCGATGTATTCCTCGTTGGGCCCGTAGCTCATCAGGCCGCCGACCTCGACGTGGCCGAACCGCGGGTAGATTACCGGAAGCTTTCTTTCGACCGCGATCTCGGCGAGCCGGCGGCGTTCGTTGTAGTGGTCGCATCATTCGTGACCACGAGCCCGCCGACCTCCACGGGCACCGCGGCCAGCACGCGCTCGATATCCAGCGGCGTTGTGGCGTCAGGGGCATTACCTTCAATCCGCGGCGCGCCGCCTGCTCCTCCACGCGCGAACGGAAAGTCGGTAAGTGGAGCTCGATGGCGACGCAAGCATGCCGATAAGACCAGGTCTGGGGACGGCCTCGTGCAGCAGCTCCACCAGCTTCGGCGCCTGTGTGATCACGTTCGTGGTCATGCCGGTGAAGTTCATGCCGGGACGCGACAGGTCCTGCACGAATCCGGCGCGCAGCGGATCGTCCACGGCCACCATCACCACGGGCGAGGCGAACGCCTTCGTCCTTCAGGGCGTTGGCGCATAACGTGGAAAACGCCACGATCACGTCGGGCGCATCGAGATGGAGGTCACGCGCGATGCCCTGGATGATATCGGGCTGGCCGTTGCCGCCCGGCGCCAGTCGTAGCGCGGGTGAGTGCCTTCCGCGTAGCCCACAGCGCCTGCATGCCTTTTTCGTAGCACGCTTCGCGACGAGAGTGCGGGAGTTGGCCGGTGTGCCGAAGAAGAAGACCGCGACGCGCCGGATGCGCTGCGCGGCACCGGGCGCGGCTTTGCGGTGCGCCAGCACGCCGCAGGCGAGGCTGGCGAGTGCTGCGAGGGCGTGGCGTCGGTGCAAGCGGCGCTTCCGTGGGGACGAAGCCGCGATTATCGTCGAAAAAAGCCCCGCCGAAGCGGGGCCGTCTCCCTGATTATTGCCTTTTGTAACCGTCAGTTGATCCGCTGGGTGATCGGACCGGCCACGCCAACGCCGTTGTTGGAGTCGCCCGAATACCAGCCGCGGATTTGGTGCTTGCCCTGCGAGCGCGGCCGTGGTGCAGGTGGCCGTTGCGTTGGCGAGCGCGACCGCATCGCGACCCCGCGATGGTGTTGGATCCGTCGGTGAACCGGAACGTGCCGGTTGGGTTCATGCCGCCGGTCACCGTTACGGTGAAGGTCACGGCGGCGCCATAGAGCGACGTGTACTGCGACGAATCGATGCCGAGCTTCATCGCCGGCGCGACGTTGACCGTCTGCGTGATGGGGCCCGCGAGGCCATTGCTGTAAACCGAGTCGCCCGAGTACGCGCCGGTGATCTGGTACGAGCCCGCCGTGAGCGAGTTGGTCGTGCACAACGCCGTCGAATTCGACACCGTCACCGTGGAGCATCCCGCGATCGTGTTGCCGTTCGCCTTGAAGGCCACGGTGCCGGTGGGCGCCGTGGCGTTGCCCATGAGGCGCGCGGTGAACGTCACGTTCTGGCCCGCCGTGATCGTGTAGCTCGAGGAATCCATCGTGCTCGAGATCGGCTGGTTGCTCGGCGGGGGCGCGGGAGGCACCGGGGGCGGCGGGGGCGGCGGGGGTTGCGGTGCGGGCGCCGGAGGCGTCGCATCGGCGGCGGCGATGGCCGAACTCCATCGCGGGCGCGCCCGCTTCGGCCAGCACCCACGTCGGGCCTGCTCCCACGAACGCGTCGTTGAAGTTCGGGATGCGCACCGCGCCGTCGTAGCCCGGCGTGCCGGCCGCGAGCGCGTATGCGCCGTCGGCCTCGCTCTGCCAGCCGTTGCCCGAGGCGTACGCCGGCGTCGCGTTGATGCCGGACACCATCGCCGTGCCGGCGCTGCCGTTGTACATGTCGTTCTGGAACAGTGTTGTCGCCCGCCGACCTGGTAGACGGCCGAGTTCGGCTTCCACAGGTGGTAGATGTTGTTCATCGAGATCGTGTTGTTCACGAGCTGCGCGCTTGCCGGTGCCGCCCACGCCCGCGCCGCCGCCGCAGCCCATACGAGCATCCGGACTGCTGCGCCTGCAGCATCGTGTTGTGGAAGAGATAGCGGCGGCCATTGCCGAAGTCGGAAGATCGAGCCCGACTTGAAGAAAGGCTGGCGTTCGTCGCCGTCGCATGCGACTTTCTCGTAGAACTTGTTGCGGTTGAACACGTTCCGGAAGATGTACACGGGGCCCACACTCGTCACCGTCGTCGCAACACCGGTGGCGGTGCTGTTCGATGTGGTTGCCCCAGATGCGCACGTTGTCGTTGCCGCCCTCGGCCTCGATGCCGTCGTCCCAGGTGTTCTGAGATGCTGTTGCCGTAGATGTCGCGTGTCCGCGTTCGGGAAGCCCGTCGTCGGAGAAGTTGTCCTCGCCGCCGATGCGCGTCGTTGAAGTGCTTGCGAGCCGCCGTAGATGTCGTTGCAGCGGAACACGTGGTTGCCGCCGCAGTAGCTGAAGGTGATCGCCTGCGGGCCGGCCGGGTGCCCGTCGCGACCAGCTGTTGGCGCTGTAGCGCGGGTCGTGGATCCTGTTGCGCTGGATGGTGACGCGCTTCAGCTCCTGGCTGGCAGCACACGGCGCGGACGCCCGAGTCCATGTCGGCACCCCACGTGCCGTCGCGCGTGCGGCCCCAGCCGCTGATGTCGTTGTCCTCGATGATCACGTCGGAGACGTTGGGCGAGATGCGGATCGCGTCGATTTGCGCGCCCTTCAGCGCGAAGCCGCGGATGATCACGTACGAGGCGTTGACCGGTGATGTTGTACTGCTGGCCAGTTCTGCGCATCGAGCGTCGAGCCCGTGCCGTCGTAGACGACGTAGCCGGAAGCCGAGCCGCCCTGGGTGATGTTGAGCGTCGAAGAGCCGCTCGCGATCTTCACGGTGCTCGCGACGGGCATCGCGTTGCTCCACGTGGCTGAAGGTGACGCTCTTCGCGGCCGCCTGGCCGGGAAGGTTCATCTGCGCTTCGTAGGTCGTGCCGTTCGTGAGGCCGACGATGGAGCCGCGGCATTCGCCGTTGCTCGAGTCGAACCACATCGCGAGGCCCTGCGACCAGTTGGCGTCGCCGAGCTTCCGGAACTTCACTTCGCAACCGGTCTGCGAATTGGCGCCGGCGTTCGACCAATAGAGACCGGCCGCTTCGTACGTCGGCACGGCGCGAACACCGTTCGAATCGATTGCGTGCGCCGGCCAGTTCGCGATGGCGAGGCCGACGAAGAGGAACGGATGCTGCTGCGAGCCAATGTGCGCGAAGGTTTGTAGTCTTTTGCATGATGTCCGTCTTCTCAAAATTCGAACGAAGCCGGACAACAGCAACGGTGTGCCAACGCTAAAAGTCCTGCAGTAACAATCGCTTGAATGGAAAGCCCAGGGACGGCGAATGCCACATCTGTAGTGGGAATCAGACCGCCGTGTAGTCGAGCGTGAATTTCGTTGTAGGAATGCGTTTACACGCGCGTAGGCACACCCTACGTTGTAGCGATTCGACGACAAAACGTCGAGAAACCGTGACGCGATTTGTCAGCGGGGAGCTGGAGGCCGGATTTCAGCGTGGTCAACGCGGCGCGAATCGTCACTCCACGACGACACGCCAGGGAAGCGGCGCAGTTACCTCGGCGCAATCGCGTCGGCGGAAGGCCAGGAGGTATCCCCGACGCGCTTGAGATCCATCTCGAAGATCCGAAGCGGCGGGCGATCGGCGACGACGCGGTCTCCGACCTCATGCAGCGTGCCGTCCTGGATCGTGGCCGTGTAACGGATGATCACGCCGGGGCCGGCCGGAATCTCCCACTGGTACCCGTCGGCGGTGGGACGGATGGAGAAATCCCCGCGTGGCCGAGCGCATAC
>ERZ1370068.560-contig-10510_pt1 | contig 31744 bp, 34 predicted proteins | sample MGYA00561227_ERZ1370068 | MGnify/ENA primary metagenome ERZ1370068 (study PRJEB38410, sample SAMEA6850437) | metagenome | study: Metagenomic assessment of the ecological functions of the soil: analysis of the soil microbiota associated with the...
TCGCGACATGGGCATCCGGCTGTGGCTCAGCCCGGTGTTCGGGGTGCTGATCCCGACCTTGTCGGCCTGGTGGATCCGGCGCGGCATGGGGCGTGCCGGCCTGCTGGCGACGATACGTCTACTTCTCGTTCTGCGCGTTCATCATCTGGACGACCAACCGGGCTGGCACCTGGCGGCTGCCGCGGCGCGAGGGACTGGCCTCGAGAACCCGACTGCGGCGGATCAGCGTGCTGCTCGGGTCGATCTTCCCTGCTGACGATCCCGGTCTCCCGGCTCACGCTCGATGGCGTGGATGCAGGTCACGGGCGACCCGGGCGTCAGGCCGCACGCGCTCGAGTTCAGCATGCTCGCCATCGTGACGGTGGTCGTGATCATCACGCACGTCTACGAGACGTGTCTTCCTGCTGGCCGAGTGGGACAGCGCGCGGCTGCAGTGCCGCGCTGCTCGAGCAGGAGCGGCTGCGCGCGGAGCTGGCGGCGCTGTCGCGCGAGGGTCGACCCGCACTTCCTGTTCAACAGCCTGCACTCGCTCGCCCACCTGGTGGAACACGGCAGCTCGGACGCCGTGCCGTTCATCGAAGCGCTCGGCGACTCGTACCGCTACGTGCTCTCCGCGCGGAGCGCCCGCTGGTCTCATTGTCGGAAGAGATCGCCGCGCTCCGCCGTCAGCACCTGCTGACGCGTATCCGGCTCGGCGGCGCTGCAGATCGAGCTGCGCGATTTGACTGCCGATGTCACCGACTGCCTGCAGATTCCGCCGGTGACGCTGAGCGAGCCTGCTCACCAACGCACTGAAGCACAACACGGCCTGACGTCAGAACATCCGCTCACGCTCGTGCTTCGCCTCGAAGGCCAGCACGCTGGTGGCGGAGAACGCCTGCGTCCCTCGTCCTTCGTCCCTCAGTCCCTGATCGAGCGTCGGCCTGAGCAATCTCGCCGATCGACATCGACTTGCGACCGGGCAGACGGTCACCTGGGAAGCAAAGGACGGGACGTTCAGGGTCAGGTGATGCCGCCTGTTCAGACGGGACAGCTGCCGCGGCAGCTGAACAACGAATCAACCTGACACAGCCCAACGCACTTCGTCCGCCTGGGAAGCCGGCGGAGCGGCGGCCGGTGCTCAGATTGGGTCGCCCGCCACGAGCCTTGCGGCCAACCATTCGTGCGCGGCCTCGTCGTCGCGGGCGAGCAGTCGATCGAGCTCGGTCGTCGCCCACTGCCCGGGCTCGCGTTCCTGCATCGACGGCCACGAGCCATCCGGCGCGCCTGCGGCGCGTAGCGGCACCAGAAGTTCAGGTGCCACTTCACGAACTCGGTCGCGGCGGCACGCCCGCGCTCGTCGTCGCGCCAGTGCTCGATGCGCGAGCGCCGCGCATCTGCGATAGATGGCGAGGCGTTCCTCGGCGGCGAGGTCGCGATAGCCCTCGGTACATCTCGCGAAAAATCCACGGCTTGATGAGCGCGCGCCGCGAGCGACCATCACGCCCGCGCACCCGGCGCGCGCGCTGGGCCTCGACCCGTGCGGGAACAGCAGATCGCCGTTGCCCACCACCGGCACGGGAACCGCCGCGGCCACCGCCGATCGCTCTCCCCAGTCAGCCGCCCGGCGATAGCGGCGCGTCGCGGGTCCTCCCAGTGCACGAAGACGGCCTGCGCGCCGCCGTCGACCGCCGCTCGCGCCAGACTCGACGTAGTTTGCGCATCTCGTCGTTCCACCCGAGCCGGATCTTCACCGTCACCGGGCACGCGCGTGACGCGCCTTCGTCATCGTCTCGACGATGCGCCGGACGCGCGAGGGCTGGCGTCCCAGCGCAGCGCCCATGCCTTTGCGCGTGAAGTGATCGATCGGACACCCGAGGTTCACGTCCACGAAATCGGCGCCGCGCGATTCGACCAGCGCCGCGGCCCACGCCATCTCCTCCGGATTGGTGCCGGCAAAGCTGGACGCCGAAATACGGCTCGTCCGGCGCGCGGCGGATCAGCGCGAACTCCGACTTGCGCTTCTGCTTCAGCCGGCGCGCGACGGTCATCTCGCTGACCAGCACGCGTGCGCCCAGCTCCACCGCGAGGCGCCGATAGGGCAGGTTCGAGCCCTTTGTCATGGGCCCCATCACCACGGCGCCTGTGAGGACCTCGCGGAGGTTCATCGCGCCCACGTTACCGCACTGCGGATTCAACCTTCCAGAGGGTCGCGCGGTCCAAGAATCAGGCTGGAGATACGCGCGGGCCTTCAGGCCCGCGGGGAGATCGCAATGCTTGTCAGAACAACCACACTTGGAGCGCTGACGCTGGCAGGCCTGCTCGCCGTGCCGGCGGCATCAGCCGTGGCAGGGCCTCGAGGCAACGACGATCGGATCGAGCGACGCCTCGAGCAGCGGGAGCGGCACGTCGAGCACCGCGATCGCCAGGTCGAGCGCCGCGACCGCCGCGTGGAACGGCACGACGGCCCGCGCGCGGAGAGGCTGACAAGCGGTCGATCGGCGCGACCGCGAGCTCGATCAGCGCGCTCAGACTGCGATCGGCGCGATGCGAGGTTGAGCGGCGACGACCGCTGATGGCAGCCTGACCGTGCTGGGTGCCGCGTGGTGCCAGTGCAGCTCATCCGGTGCGGTGCCTGTGTGCACTGCAGCACTAGCTCAGGCCTCAGCACTGACCGCACGTGGCACTTAGACTCAGCACCTGGCACGGCGTCAGTATCGGCAGCTGCGAGCGCGACGTACGCGTCGCCGGACTTCGTGCCCATCTTGCCGCCGCCGGCGGCGATCACGACGCACTGCTTGCCGCCGACGGAGTACGTGGCGGGCGTGGCGTAGCCGCCCGCGGGCAATGACGTCTCCCCACAGCACCTGTCCCGGTGCGCTTGTCGAACGCGCGGAACTTCTCGTCCTTCGTGGCGCCGATGAAGATCAGGCCGCCGGCCGTGCACGATCGGGCCGCCGTAGTTCTCGGCGCCCGTCTTCGGACGCCCGCGCTTCACCAGCTCCGGCAGTTCGCCGAGTGGCACCTTCCACGCGATCTCGCCCTTGTTCAGATCGATCGCGTTGAGCGTCCCCACGGCGGCTTTACGGCCGGGTAGCCGTCGGGATCGAAGAAGCGGTTGTAGCCGGTCGTCGTGTACGGCACGCTCGCTTCAGGCGCGTCCGGATCGGGCGCGTTCGTTCGGCGCCGGCGGATCGCCGGACAGATCATCGCGACGAGGTCGCCGCGCTGCCGGGTCGTCAATGCCGGGAAGGCCGGCATCACGCCCTTGCCCGTCGCGATCGTCTTGTCGACGGCAGCCCGGCAGGCGCTTCTTGACCTCGACGAGCGACGGGATGTGTCTTGCCGTCGCCCTTGCCCTCGGGCCCGTGGCACACCATGCAGTTGACCTGGAAGCGCGTCTCGTATCGCGCGACGCGCGGCGGCCGACGTGCGCTTGCGTGTGATCGATCTGGCACCATCGTGAGGATCCACGGCATCTCGTTCGCGTTGACGTAGAGCAGCCCGGTGGCTCGGATCGAAGGCCTGTCCGCCCCACTCGGCGCCGCCGTCGAAGCCCGGGAAGATGACCGTGCCCTGCGTCGCTCGGCGGGATGAACTGACGGCCCGTCCGCGTCAGGCGCAGCTTCTTCAGCACGGCGTCGTGCGACGCCGGCGAGATGTCGGTGACCTCGCGCTTCGGTGAACAGCTGCCGCGCGAAGGCGCGGCGGTTTCACGGGCAGCGGCTGCGTGGGCCACGCCTGTTCGCCTTTCGAGATCGGACGCCGGCACCGGATGTTCCTCGATCGGGAACAGGGGCGTGCCGGTCTCGCGATCGAACAGGAAGACGTAGCCGGACTTGGTGGCCTGCGCGACGGCATCGCACGGCTTGCCGTCGTGCATCACCGTCACGAGCATCGGCGCCGACGGCAGGTCGCGATCCCACATGTCGTGGTGGACGAGCTGGTAATGCCAGACGCGCTGGCCGGTGGCGGCGTTCAGCACGAGCAGGCAGTTGGCGAAGCAGGTTCGCGCCCGGTGCGATTGCCGCCCCAGAAGTCGAAGGCCGCCGAGCCCGTGGGCAGGAACACGAGGCCTCGCGCCTGATCGACGGAGATGCCGCTCCACGCGTTCGCGCCGCCGACGCGCGTGTAGGCGTCGGCGCGGCCACGTGTCGTAGCCGAACTCGCCCGGCCACGGGATGGTGTGGAAGATCCAGCGGATCTTGCCGGTGCGCACGTCGTAGCGCGCGGACGTGGCCCGGCGAGGAAGGGCCCGGGCCCTCGGACACGCGGGTGCCCAGGATCAGCAGGTCCTTGTAGATCGCGCCTGGCGTGTTCGAGAGGACATAGAGGCTTCGACGCGTCGCGGCCCAGGCCGTCCTTGCAGGTCTGACGCTGCCCTTGTCGCCGAATGACGGGATCGGCGTGCCGGTCTTCGCGTCCAGCGCGTAGAGGCGCTGACCGGAGGCGACCAGGGATGCGCTGGTCGGTCGCCCTCCTCCCAGAACACGAGCCCGCGGTTGACGCCGAGCGAGCTGACTGTCGGCGCCCGACGGTGAACGGATCGAAGACCCACTTGCGCGCGCCGGTCGCCGCGTCGAGCGCGAACACCTTGAGCTGCGGCGACGTCGCATACAGCACGCCGTGGACGACGAGCGGGTTGCACTGAATCTGCGACCGCCCTTCACGCATGTCGCCGGCGTGATAGGTCCAGGCCACCTTCAGCTGCGAGACGTTGCCCGCGTCGATCTGATCGAGCGACGAGTATTGCGTGTGGCCCGAGTCGGCGCCATGCGCGCGCCAGTCGTGGTCCGGCCAGCGACTGCCGGCACGCCCCGGCACCGAGCGACAGGCAGAGAAGAATGACAGCTCCGGACGAGACATAGGGCCGTAGTCTATGCCAGAGCCGCCTGTGCTAGGCTGATGACCGCCTGCCGTCTTACTGGGGTTTCCTGTGCGCCTTAGTCCTCGGCCGCTGCTGTTCGCGCTCGTCGTGCTCGTGCCCCTCATCGCCGGCTGTTCGTCGGCACCGCGAAAGCGTCCCGTGAAGGGTGGAGACGTCAACACGGGGCCCGGATCGGTCGAGTCCGTGCGGCGCCAGCTCGAAGGTCAATGGGAGCTGGTGGCGCTGGAGGTCGTTGACGCCGCCGGCAAGGCCACACCGCGCAAGGCCACCGGACACCTCAGTTACGACGCCTACGGCAACCTGGGCATCACCGGCAAGCTCGCCGACACGGATCAGCCGCAGACGAGCGTGTCCGGAATTCTGGCTTACACCGGACGCGCCGTGATCGACCCGCCGAAAAGCCGCCTCGTGTTGATGGACGTCCAGAGCAAGTTGCCATCCAGCGAAGCCATTCCGGCCGAAGTCTCCGCCGACAAGGTCCGCTTCTACGTCATCGAGGGCAACGTGCTCACCCTGACGGTGAAGGACGCTGCCGGCGTGACTACTGGCCGGACCACGTGGCACAAGATCCAATAGCTGGCGCGCGCGCCTTCCTCGAAGTTTGCCGTCGATCTGGCGGAGCAGGCCGGGCGCTTCGTGCGCCCGCACTATCAGTCCGCGCTCGAGGTCGAGCTGAAAGCCGATCGCTCGCCGGTCACCGTCGCGGATCGAGGCGCCGAGCGCCTGATCCGCGAGGCCATTGCCAGCCGCTTCCCGACGCACGCGATCGTCGGCGAGGAGTTCGGCGACGATCGCCGCGACGCGTCGCACCGCTGGTTCGTCGATCCGATCGACGGCACACGCAGCTTCGTGCACGGCGTCCCGTTGTTCGGCGTGCTGCTGGGTCTGCAGGTCGACGGCGAGATGCTCGTCGGCGTCTGCCATCTTCCAGCGCTCGGCGACACCATCGCCGCTGCGCGCGGATGCGGGTGCACGTGGAACGGGCGTCCCGCGCGCGTCACGAAGACGTCCACCCTGACCGAGGCGGCCATCGTCTACTCCGACAGCCGCCTGCTCGGCGCGGCGGCTGGGCGCCGGATGGGACGCGCTTCAGCAGGCGTCTCTGCTCCAGCGCGGGTGGGGCGACTGCTACGGCCACTGCCTGGTCGCCACCGGGCGCGCCGATGTGATGCTCGATCCCGTGATGAACCCCTGGGATTGCGCGGCGCTCGTGCCGATTCTTCAGGAAAGCGGCGGCCGGTTCACCGACTGGCAGGGCCGCCCCCGCATCGACGGCGGTGACGCCGTGAGCACAAACGGGCACCTGCATGACGACGTCCTGCGGGCGCTCGCGGGTGCCATCACATAGTTCGTCGCTTCGACAGGGCACGAACGGAAGGCCGGGTTACCATAGTAAGGATGCGTTTTCCCGCCTGCGGGAGTGGAGGCTCGCGGCTTTCGTGCTGGCCGTGATCTCGTCCGGCCGGCGCCGCGGCGTCTGCCCAGACGCCCGGTGCGCTGACGGCGAATGGCTCGGCGAGCGCCGACATCCGGCCCGAGGTCGCCGCCTTCGATTCCGCCTGGAACATCCTGCGCACGAACTACGTGGCCGAGAACAACAGCCACGTGGACTGGGATGCGCTCAAGGCGGAGCTGCGCCCGCGCGCCGAGTCCGCCCGATCGGTGGATGAAGTGCGCGGCGTGATCCGGCAGATGCTCGAGCGCGTGGGGCAATCGCACTTCGCGCTGCTGCCGGCATCCGTGGCCTCGGACATGAACGGCCCTCCGCTCACGCCCGGCGAAGTGGGCTCGCTCGGCTTCAACGTCGGCCCCGTCGGCGGGCGGCTCGTCGTCACCGGCGTGGACGCGAAGGGACCGGCACGCGCGGCCGGCGTGAAGCCCGGATGGGTGCTCACGCGCGTCGGCAATCGTGATGTGAGCTCCGCCGTCGGCACCCTGTCGGACGGCGCGAGCGATCACCTGAAGGACTTCCGTCTCTGGGCGCTCGGCACCTCGCTGCTGCGAGGCCGCAGCGGCGAAGGCACGGAGCTCGGGTTCCTCGACGAGCGCGACGCGACGGTCTCGAGGCAGATCGTGCGCACGCCCGAGGCAGGCGTGCCGGTGAAGTTCGGGCACCTGCCGACGCTGTTCGCGCGCCTCGACGCGAAGCAGGTGGATCGCGATGGCGCCGCGATCGGCGTGATCGCATTCAACGTCTGGATGACGGCCATCTCGCGGCCGTTCGACGAAGCGATCGATCGCTTCCGCACCGCAAAGGGCATCGTGCTCGACCTGCGCGGCAACCCCGGCGGTGTGCTGACGATGATCATGGGGGTGTCGGGTCATTTTCTCGATGGCCCCGTGAACCTCGGCGTGATCAAGACGCGCGAGTCGTCGCTGAATCTCGTCGCGAACCCCGCGGATGGTCGGCGCCGCGGGGCAGGCCGTCGAGCCATTCAGCGGACCGGTGGCGATCCTCGTGGACTCGGGCTCGTACAGCGCGTCGGAGATCTTCGCCGGCGGGATGCAGTCCATCGGCCGCGCGCGCGTCTTCGGCTCGCGCACGGCGGGCGGCGCTCTTCCGGCCGTGCTCGAGCGCGCTGCCCGGCGGCGACGTGCTCCAATACGCCATCGGTGATTTCACGACGGTGACCGGGCGAGCGGATCGAAGGCCGCGGCGTCATCCCGGACACGGAAGTCCTGCCCACGCGGCAGGCGCTGTCCGCCGGATCGGACCCGGTGCTCGACGCGGCCCTCGACTGGATCGCTCACACGGAGCGTCACTGATGCGGCGTCCCTGGTCATTCGTCATTCGTCATTCATCATTCGTCATTCATCCTTCGTCCCTCGTCCTTTGTCTGGGCCTCCTCGCGGCCGCGGGGCGGCCCGTTCCAGGGCCGCCAGGCACCGGCGGCAAGCGCAGTGCCGAAGCCGGCCGCGCTGCCGTCGGCGGCCGAAGTGTTACAGCGCTATCGCGCCGCGATTGGCGGCGATGCGGCGATGAAGAAGCACACGGCCCGCACGGAGATCGGTTCCTTCGAGATCAGCGGCCGGGGATGAAGGGCGATCTGAAGGTTGTCGCGCAGGCGCCCGACAGAGATGCACCAGTGGATCACGCTGCCCGGCATCGGCAGCATCGAGGCAGGGCTATCGACGGCAGCATCGGCTGGTCGATCGATCCAGCCGTCGGTCCGCGACTGCTCGAGGGCAAGGAGCTGGACCAGCTGGAGTACGCGGCCGACTTCTATCAGGAGCCTGCACGACCCGGCCAGACGTACAGTTCCATGACGGTCGTCTCGCGCGGACCGTTCGAGGGCGAGGATTGCTACGAGGTCGAAGCTGGTTGCGGACCTCGGGCTTCGAGCTGACCGAGTTCTTCAGCACGAAGACCGGCCTCATGGCCGGCGTCAAGATGAACGCCGACCATGCAGATGGGCAGCGTGCCGGTGACGACGACGCTCTGGGAGTACAGCCGTTCGGCGGCGTGCTGACCGCCGACGATGAGCCACCAGAAGATGATGGGCCTCGAGTCGGTGATGACGATCAACAGCGTGAGCTTCGATCCCGTCGATCCGAAAGCCTTCGACCTCCGCCCCAGATTGCGGCGCTCGTGAAGCAGCAGAAGTAGATCCGGCGACACATGAAAGCAGATACGCTCAGAGCAGCGCGACGCGCTGCGCGACAGTGTTCGGCGATCTGATGCCGCCCAGCCACGCCATCAAGGTCGGCCACTCCGAGCGCGTCGAGCTCGACTCGGAACGCAAGCTCCGCGCCCGCAACAAGGCCAGCTACCGGCTGAACCACTGGCCGATCTGGATCTGGACGTTCTTCATCGCGCCGGGCCCGCTCACGTTCGACCTGTTCGCGAAGGGCTTCGACTGGCGCATGGCCGCCTGGCTCGGTGTCGTGCTCGGTGCGACGGGCGCGGCGGGCCTGCTCGGGAAGCTCCCCGGCGTGGAGCCGGCGCCGTACATCATCCGGTTCACCGAGGATCGTCCCAATCCGCTCTACCGTCGCATCTGCTACACGTTCGCGTGGAGCGCGGTCATCACCTTCGCGGTGCTGAACATCGCGGGGCTGGTCTGGGCGATCGCGACGGGCGAGTGGCGGATGCGGCAAATCTACGACGCCGCGTATTTTCCGATCGCGGGCAGCCTCTGGCTGCTTGGCGCGCTCGGTCTGCTGCCGCGCGTGAAGCGGTCGACGAAGAACGAAGGGCACGAGCGGCCGGTATTCTACGGGTCGGTCTGGGCCGTCTGCATCGCGCAGCCCGTGCTCTGGCTGCTCGTGGAGCGTCCTGCCGCGCTCGCGCGCCATGGACGTCCTCAAGCTCGTGGTGTTCGTGGGGATCCTGGCCTGGGTCGGCAACCTTGCGCGCCGCGGCCTGCTGCCGCGGACGCGGCCGATCGTGCCGGGCGAGCTGGCGATTTCGGACTGACGGCCGAACTAAAGTTCGGCCCTACGAGCTGTGCAAGGCCCGCGACCGCGCCGGACGTACGTAGGGGCCGAACTTCAGTTCAGCCGTGTCCCGCAGATTCGGATAGAACTGCACGAACACGCTGTCGACCTCGCCGTGTGCCTCGTGGCAGCTGTGGCACCGCGCGTCCGGAAAGGCCTTCGCTGACTTGAGCGCGCCGTTCTCGAACCCGTAGCATGCCCATCCGTCCTTCTGCCGCGAGTCCTTCACCGAGGCTTCGAGCCCGACGCGCCGGCCCTCGAAATAGCCGCCCTCCGCGATCGAGGTCTTCGCCGAGCGCTTCATGCAACTCGAGGACGAAGATCGTGCCGTTGGGGAACGTGCCGGTGCTCCGGAAGGTCGCGTAGGCCGTCGGGTTGACGTAGACGCGATGGAACGTGCCCGGGTCGCTGCCCTCGACGCGTTTCGAGTGCGACAGGCCCAGCGACGCGCCGACCACGGGCCACATGTCGTAGCCGACCGGCTGCAGGAGCTTGTCGCCGTCGAAGCGCGGGCCGTCGGCCGCCGGCGTCGGGCCGCCGGCGTCCAGCGGGACCAGCGCGAGCACGATCGAGATGAGCCAGGCCCGCATCATTCGCTCCTGAGCGCCTGCATCGGATCGACCGACGTCGCGCGCCGCGCGGGGCCGAGACAGGCGGCCAGCCCGGTCAGCAGCAGTGCGGCTGCCACTCCCTGCGAAGCGTGAGCGGATCGGTGGGCGCCGTGTCGGAAGAGTACGCGTCAGGACGCGACCGGCCGCGGACGCGCCCGCGATGCCGAGCACCAGGCCGAGCACCAGGAGACCCGCGCCCTGGCGGAGGACGCCGCGCACGAGCGCGCCGGGCCGCGCGCCGAGCGCGAGCCGGACGCCGAACTCCTGCGTCCGCTGCGACACCGACGTGGCCATCACCCCCGCAAGGCCCGTCAGCGTCACGACGAGGGCCACTCCCGCAAACAGAACCAGCAGCACAGCGGTGAGGCAGCGGCTTGGACAGATAGCGCCGCCGGAGCTCCTCGAGCGTGCTGATGTTCTTCACGGGCACGTTCGGGTCGACGTCGTGCACGACGGCCCGGATGATCTGCGACATCGCCTGCTCGTCGCCCTGCGTGCGCACGAGCACGCGCCCGGGCAGTCCCATGGGGCTCTGCGTGAGCGGGATGTAGACCTGCGCCTCGGGCTCCTTCTCGAGGGAGAACTGCCGGACGTTGGCCGTCACGCCGACGACCGTCATCCACGTCTCTCCCTCGTCCACGACAGACTCGTGTGCCGATCGGATCGCGTGCGCCCCCAGCTGCGCGCGAGCGCCGTTGTTCACGAGCGCCACTCTGGCGGCGTCCGCGGTGTCGGTGGCCGAGGAACCCGCGTCCGCCGACGATCGCGATGCGCAGCGTGTCGAAGTAGTTCTGCAGTGGCAATGGTGAAGCCGGTCGTGGGTCCGCGCGTGCTCCGCACCTGCTGTCCTTCGATGCGCACGAGGCGCGTCCATGTCATCTGCTCGCTGCCGAGCGGCACCGCGCTCGAGACCGACGCCGACACGATGCCGGGGATGCGCCTCGAGCCGCTCGACGATAGGCGAATGTAGGCCGGCGGAAGTCGTCGCGCGCTCTTGAAGCGCGTGAAGTTGCCGAAGACCTCCGCCGAGATGACACGGTCGGGCTGATACCCGGTCTCGACGCTCTGCAGCCGGTAGAAGCTGGTGAGGAACAGCCCGCGCCGACCAGCAGCACGACGGACACCGCCACCTGCGCGACGACGAGCGACGACTGCAGGCGCCGGCGCCGCGGGGTCGCCGCCACTCGACGGCCCGGCCTGTTTCAGCGCGGCCGCCGGACCGGGGCGCGCCACCAGCGCCGGCGAGCGCGCCGAACGCAAGGCCGGTCAGGATCGACAGGCCCAGCGTGAACGAGGAGCACCGTCACGTCGATGTGGATGTCGCCCGTCCTCGCGGTGAAGCGCCCGATGAACGACGTGAGCCCGCCGAGCATCAGCCGCGCCACGACGGGCCCGAGCACGCCGCCGCCGAGGGCGAGCAGCACGCTCTCGGTGAGCAGCTGGCCCGCCAGCTGTCCGCGTCCAGCGCCGAGACGCCACGCGCAGCGCCAGCTCCCGCTCGCGATGCAGCGTCCGCGCGAGCGTCAGGCTGGCGACGTTCGCGCACGCGAGCAGCAGGACGAGCAGCGTCGCGCCCATGATCATCAATAGCATCGGACGCGCGTTGCGCGTGATCTCCTGCAGCAGCGGCACGGCGTTCGCCTTGAACCCGTCACGCCCTTCTCGTAGACGGTCGGGAAGTCGCCTGGTTGAAGCGGTTGGCGACCATTGACGACGTCCGCCGCCCGCGCGCTCGACGGTGATCGCCGGGCTTCAGCCGGCCGAACACGGTCAGCGCGCCGAAGGCCAGCGCTCGCCTTCCGCCATCTGCCGCTCGCCGCGCGCGCGGAACGGGCACGCGGTGCTCGGCATGTAGACGTCGCAGTTCTGCGGATAGTGCGCCATCGGCGGCAGCACGCCGACCACGGTGTGCGGCCGATCGTTCATCTCGAACACCTGGCCGATGATCTTCGGGTCGCCGCGCGAAGCGCGTCTGCCAGTAGTCGTAGCTGAGGACCAGCACCGCTTCCGCACCGTGCCGTCGTCGGACGCGACGAAGGTCCGCCCGAGCACCGGCCCGACGCGCAGCAGCGTCGAAGAAGTTGGCCGAGACGACGCCCGTGCTGACGCGAGTCCGGCTCGCCGCGGTTGATCGAGATCGAAGCGACATCTGAGTGGAACTCGACCAGGCCGTCGAAGTCCTTCAACTGCTCGCGGTAGTCAGTACGCTCGCGGATCGACACGCCGACCTCGTCCTGTCCCGCCAGCGGCGCCGCGCCGCTGATGAGGACGAGCCGATCGCTGCCTGGATACGGCAGCGGCTTCAGCAGCACGCCATCGATGACGCTGAACATGGCGGTGTTGGCGCCGATGCCCAGCCCCAGCGTCACGATGACAGCGGCGACGTAGCCGGGCTGGCGCCGGAGCGCACGCCACGCGTAACGCGTGTTGCGCCCCAGCGTGTCGGCCCACGACGTGCGCCGCGCCTCGCGGCATTCCTCACGCACCTTCTCGACGCCGCCGAACGTGCCGCAGTGCCTCAGTGCGCGCCTCGTCGCGGGTGAGCCCCTGCTGCGCCAGGCGGTTCGCCTCGAGATCGAGATGGAACTGCAGCTCCTGGTCCATCTGCCGATCGAGCCTCGCCCCGCCGACCAGGGCCCGGAGTCGCCGACCAAGTCGCTTGAACACGGTGGCCTCGCTCGTTTCGTTTTGCCGGAAACCGACGACTGGCTTCGCCCGTCAGCAGCGCGCGCGACGGCCGCCGCCATCTGCTCCCACTGGCGCGTCTCTTCGCGCAGCCGGCGCTCGCCCGACTTCGTGAGCCGGTAGAACTTCGCCTGGCGGTTGTGCTCGGGGCTGCGTCCCCACTCGGCCTCGATCCAGCCGGCTTCCTCGAGTCGGTGGAGGGCCGGATAAGACGATCCCTGGTTCGCCTTGCACACGTCTGGCTGACCTGCTGAATGCGCTGGAGATCGCCAGCCGTTGCATGGGGCCGACGATCAGCGTTCGCAGGATGAGCAGGTCGAGCGTGCCCTGGAGGAGGTCGAGTCTGGTGGGTGGCATGGGCTATTGTCGAATGTCGACATTACCATGCCACGGTATTGTCGGATGTCAACAAGAGAGGGTTCGGCGATGCGGGCGAGCAGGGGGTCGCGGGCAGAGGGTCCAGCGGGACGTGCGCGGGGCCGACCAGTTCGGCAGCGCCCGACGGACCCATGGATGGACCTATGGACATGGACCTCGAGGATCCGCGCGATCTCGTCCATGATGGCCCGCCACTTCGTCGAGCGTGTTGTAGAAGTGCGGTGAGAGGCGGATACCGACGCCGGGCCGGTAGTCGACGACGAAGTCGCGCGCGCGTTGAGGGCAGCGGGCGACGCCGGCGGCGTCGGGAACGTGGACGGCGACCGTGCCCGAGGAGGCGCGCAGGATCGCGCGGGGCGACGCTGGCAAAGCCGCGGTCAGTCCACCTCCGCCAGCAACGCCGTCGTCAGCGACTGCGACGCGGCGCGAATGCGATCGATGCCGATCTCGCGCCGATCTTCAGGCCCGGCAGCGCCGCGGTACGCAGGAATCGCCGGCGTGCCGTTCTGGAGCCGTCGCGCGTCAGGCGGCGGATCGAACTCGTCGATGTCGAAGGCGAACGGCTCGGGATGCGAGAACCATCCCGTGAGCGCGTGGCGCACACGCGCGAGCACATCGGGGCGCGCGCGTAGAGGAACGCGTTGCCCGGCCCGCCGCACAACCACTTCAGGCACCCGCCTGTGGCGAAGTCCACGCCGAGCGCCGTCACGTCCACGGGAATGATGCCCGCGGACTGGTAGCAGTCGAGGATCACCGGCGCGCCGACCGCGTGCGCGCGTTCGACGATCGGCCGCGGATCAATCGCGAACGAGCTCCTGAACAGGACGTGTGACACCGCGACGAGCGCCGTGTGCTCGTCGATGGCGTCCACCACCCGCGACTCCTGCACGGTGAAATCGGCTTCGGCCTCGACGATGCGCAGCCGGAAGCCCAGGGCCTGCTGCGCGCGGAGCTGATGAGATCACCGACGGGAAGTCGCGGCGGTGCAGACGATGGTGTCGCGCGGACCTGGGTGGCGGGCGTCGGACCGGCACGATCGCGTGCGCGGTGCTCACGTTGTCCGCCATGGCGACGGATCCGGCAGGCGCGCCGATGATCAGCGCCGACGTGGCCGACCACCTCCCGGCCGAGCGTCCACCATCGCTCTTCCACGCGCGGACGCCGCGCGTGGCCACCGGTGGCGCATATCCGCCAGGCTCTCGGCGACCTCGCCCGGCATCGCGCCGAGCGGGCTGCTGATCACGTAGGTCGTCCGCGCGAGGATCAAATCGCGCGCGGTAGCTGTGGAGGGTGTTCATGGAATCAGCTGCCAGCTGTCAGCTGAGCAGCTAATCCATGGGAGCAGCGGATTACTACCCGGCTGATGACCAGGCGCACGGTGACCGGCGTCGCGCCGGCCGCCTCATGCACGGCGTCGACGGTCCGCCGGACGCAGACGCCGGGCCAACCAGCCGCGACGTCAATTGCAGCTCGCCGCGCGCAGGCACCGTCACGGTCGCGGGTCGATCAGCTCCCACCAGCCCGCCGGCAATGCGTCATGATCGTGACTTGCTTCGGCGTCGAGTCGCAGTTGATGACGACGATCGGCACTCGCACTGTCGCGCCGCCGCCGAGCGGGCACCTCGTGGGAGATCGATGCCACCCAGCTCCGCGACGCCGTGCGCCTTCCGAAACGGTGATAGAAGTGCCACGGGCCGCCGGGGTCGATCGAGGAGCGCCCGCGAGCAGACGACCTCCTCCATGCCCGACCCGGGACGCGACCGCCGGCGCGTCGGTGATGCCATCGAACACGTCAGCGGTCACGGCGCTTCGCGCACGTGAACTTCCCGCGAATGAGGCGGAGCGGGTCGAGCAGCGCATCGCCGGGCTGCGCGCCGGTGACCATCTTCTCGCGCGTGGCCGCGTCGGCCTTCGCCAGCTGCTCGAGCTCACGCGCGGTGCGTCACGTGTGACTGCAGCTGGCGATAGGCGTATCTCCAATACTTCTCCCCCTTCTTCGACAGGCCGTCACCGATGGAGCGGGCCATGGCCGTCCATGAAGCGCGTGTCCATCGCGTCGGACATGAAGTAGATCTTCTTCGGCTGCCATGGCCGCAGTCCCTCGGCAGCCATTCGAACTGCTCGGTCGGCGCCGCCACCTGTTCGGGAACGCCGCCGGATCGCCGCGAGATCGAAGACGCTCGATCGCCAGCACGGAAATGGCCTGGTGTGGTCGCCGTGGTTCTCGCCAGGCCACCTGCATCGGCATCCACGTGAGGATCACCTCGGGCCGCGTGAGGCGGACGAGGCGCACGGCTTCGGAAAGCACGTGCCCGTGCCCCCAGTTCGCGAGCGACCGCACGGGATCCTGTCCCGCCGTGTCGTGGCCGCTCAGGAACCAGACAGTTGGTGATGCCAGCGGGGGCCAATGCGCGCCAGCGCCTCGATCGTGACGAATCGCGCCGAGGCTGCTCGCAGCTCCGGGCCCGTTCTGGTTGCCGCCGGAATCACCCGGCGTGCCGTAGACGACAGCGACGCGCTTGCCTTCCTCAGGATCTTCGCCAGATACGTGCCCGCCAGCGTGTCATCGTCGGGGTGTGCCATGAAGAGCAGCAGGTCGGCCTTAGAAGCGGTCGTCCGGGCCGGGGCGGCAGACCCGCCGGGCCGCCGGCCGTGCACGTGGCCCGGATGGCGCCGAGCAGCAGAACACGGTGGCGGCGAGGGCGATTGCAGGCGCATGGCGCGTAAGAATCTATCTGGCGAAGTCATCCCATATTTCAGATGACGATGATGCCGTGGTTGCTGTAATCTGAGGAGATGGCGCCAGATTTGGCCGGTTTCACCAGGGTCATGGACGCCGGCCGCCTGCCGATAAAGGTCCCAGTGGGAGCGTCAAGTCATGGCTCGTCACGTCGATGCCCTCACCGCCGCCACGCTGAAGGACCTTCGCGAGCAGTGGTGGGACGCCGGGTTCTCGGAGTTCCTGCGGGAGAACGCTGCGGCCCCGTCCGGGTCATCCCGGCGCATCCCTCGACGTCGGATGTGGCAGACGGCGGCGAACTCGGCCCTCGGCCAGCTGCGCGTCAGCTCAGCTGCGGTTGTTTCGCGATCGGACCAACCCGGCGCGCGTGATCCAGACGGCGGCGGAGTGCCGATCGCACAGCTACCGCTTGGCGCGGCAGCGCGCCGACGTCGCAGCTGCCGTTCACGGCCGGCGCGTTCGATGCGGTCTTCTGCGTCGCCGTCCTGCAGCACGACGTCAACGACGTGGGCCGCGCGGTCGCGGAGGCTGGCGCGCGTGACGCGCGGTCAGGCGGCCGCGGCTGACCGTCGAGCCCGACAACAGCGGCCGCTACTGGCACGCTCGTCGTCGCTCGCCGGCGCGACGCCTTCGCCGCGGCATCGCGATTCTTCGCGTCGGTCGGCCGCGCGCGCGGCGACTCCACGGATCCGGCCGTCGGCCCGCGGCTCTCCGCGGTGTGCGCTGGCTGCGGCATCGAGCCGCTCTCGGTGCAGCTGAGCTTCCCGGTGTCGGTCACGCACATCGGCCAGCCCGCCGTGCGGTGTGGCAGGCGCGCCGCGACGCCGTCGCGCGCGAGTTGACAACGACCGCCAGCAATACCCGCCCGTCGCCGCGCTGGGCGGGAATACCTGGACGGCGCTCGACTTCTATCAGCGTGACGCCGTCCGCCAGAGCGCGCACTTCGTCGAGGATCCCAGAACACGATGCTGTTCGCGACCGTCGGCCAACGAACAGAAGTCCGGGACGGTCCGGGAAATCGCATCACGCCGCGCGCGATGATGCATAGACTGTCGTGCGGGCCCGAGCGTCAGCAGCCGCATTGTCACGGTCGTCCATGCTGCCGAACTAAAGTTCGGCCCTACGTAGCCGCGCACAGCGTCTGACCCCAGACTGCTACCCTGACCAGCATATCAGACCGCCGTCCGGTCGCGGGCTGGGACGACTACGCCGATTTCTACGACTGGGAGAACGCGCAGACGATGGCCCGGCGCGACGTGCCGTTCTGGCAGCGCGCTTGCGCTCGCGGCGGATGGCCCGGTGCTCGAGCTCGGATGCGGCACCGGCCGTGTCACGCTGCCGCTCGCGCGCGCCGGCGTGAAGCTGGTCGGCGTCGATCTGTCCGGCGCCGATGCTGAAGCGCGCCGCGACCGCGTGCGCCGAGCACGGCTGACGCGCGCGCGCGACTCGTCCGCGCGCGACATCCGCGCAGCCGTTTCCTTCGAGTCAGTTCGCCGCTCGTCGCGGCGCCCTACGGCATCCTGCAGTCATTGCTGCGCGAGGCCGATCTCAGCGCCACGCTGCGCGCCGTTGCATGACGTGCTCGCGTCCCGGCGGCCGGCTCGTCATGGAGCTGGTGGCGGATCTCGCATCCTGGCAGGAGTGCCGCGGCGAGACCCGGCTGCGTGGCTGGCGTCCCGGCCGCAAGGCGCATCTGACGCTCGTCGAGTCGGTCCGCCAGGACGGCGCCGCAAGGCTGACGCTGTTCGAGCAGGAGTTCGTCGAGCGCCGCGGCAGTGCAACCGTGCGCACAGCGGTTCTCGCTGGCCTTCAGGACGCTGTCGGTGCCCCAGATGACGCGGCGCCTCGAAAGGCGGGCTTCGACGGTCGACGTCCGCGACTGGGCAGCTACGATGGAGACCCGTGGAGCCCCGAGGCGGAGACGTGGATTCTGGTCGCCGAACGGGCGGCGTGCTAAACTTTACGGTCCTCGTTTCCGAGCATTTCTGGAGTTTCAGCCATGTCCGGCCATTCCAAGTGGCACACCATCAAGCACAAGAAGGGCGCCGCTCGACGCCAAGCGCGGCAAGATGTTCACGCGCATCATCAAGGAGCTCACCGTCGCGGCCCGTAACGGCGGCGGCGATCCCGACATGCAACCCGCGCCTGCGGACGATCATCGCCGACGCCAAGGCGGTGAACATGCCGGCCGACAACATCAAGAAGGCGATCCAGCGCGGCACGGGCGAGCTGCCCGGCGTCAGCTACGAAGAAGTCACCTACGAGGGCTACGGGCCCGGCGGCGCGGCGGTGATCATCGAAGTGCTCACCGACAACAAGAACCGCACGGTCGGCGAGCTGCGTCACATGCTCGACGAAGCACAACGGCAACCTCGGCGAGAGCAACTCCGTCGCCTGGATGTTCTCGAAGAAGGGCTACATCGTCGTCGACAAGGCAGGCGCCGACGAGGAGAAGCTGCTCAACGCCGTCGCTCGAAGCCGGCGCGCGACGATCTGCGCGACGATGGCGACACGTGGGAAGTGCTGTCGGAGCCTGCCGCGCTTCGAGGCGGTGCGCGACGCGGTGAAGGCGCTCGGCGTCGAGCCGGCCACGGCGCAGGTCGCGATGCTGCCGCAGAACTACGTCAAGCTCGAAGGCAAGGACGCGTCCAACATGGTCAGGCTGATGGACGCGCTCGACGACCACGACGACGTGAAGCAGGTCTGGTCGAACTTCGACATCGAGGAGAAGGAGATCGAGGCCTCGCTCGCGTGAGAGTCTTCGGCATCGACCCCGGCTCCGAGCGCACCGGGTACGGCTGCGCTCGAAACCGACGGCCAGCGCCATCACCTCGTGGCCTGCGGCGCGATCGTCGTCCCCGCGCGCGCCGCGTTTCCTGAGCGGCTGCGGCTGATCCACGAAGGGCTCAGCGCCGTGCTGCGCGAGCACCAGCCGGAGCTGGTCGCGATCGAAAGCGTCTTCCACGCCGTCGAACGTCCGCAGCGCGCTGAAGCTGGGTCACGCGCGCGGCGTCGCCATGCTTGCGGCCGTTGAAGCCGGACTGACCGTGGCCGAGTACACGCCGGCGGAAATCAAGCGCGCGGTCGTCGGCTACGGACGCGCCGAGAAGCAGCAGGTCGCCGAGATGGTCCGGCTGCTGCTCGCATCTCGACCAGGCGCCGACGCCGCACGACGCCGCCGACGCGCTCGCGCGGTCGCGATCTGTCACGTGCACGCGTCGAGCAGCGCCATCGCGTCGGCCGGGACCGTGGATCGCGTCCCGCGCAGCTGGCGCCATTGGCGGCCTCCCTCCGGCACCAGGCCATCATGATCGCGCTGCTGCGTGGACGGCTCTTCGAGAAACATCCCACGCGGGTCATCGTTGAAACAGGCGGAGTCGGATACGAAGTGCACATGCCGCTGTCCTCGTTCGCCTCGATCGGCGACGTGGGGAGCGACGTCACGCTGCGCGTGCACACCCATGTCCGCGAGGACGCGCTCCAGCTCTTCGGGTTCACGACCGCGCTCGAGCAGACCCTGTTCGAGCGCCTCGGTGAGCGTCTCGGGCATCGGCCCGCGCCTGGCGCTGGCAGTGCTCTCGGGCATCGCGCCGCAGGACCTCGATCCGCGCCGTGAGCCGCCGGCGACGCGCGCCCGGCTGGTCGCGATCCCCGGAATTGACGCAAGACCGCCGACCGCATCGTGCTCGAGCTGCGCGACAAGATGGCCAGCATCGAGCAGGCCGGCGAGGAGCGCCGCATCAGGGCGACGGGCTGCGCGCGGATCTCGTGTCGGCGCTCGTGAATCTGGGCTACCATCGGCCGGCAGCGGAGAAGGCCGTGGAAACCGCGCTCGAGCGCGTCGGGCGGCGAGTTCGACGCGGCGCTCAGACAGGCGCTCGACTCCTGACGCGCGGCAGACGATGATCCCTCGTCCCTCGTCCTTCGTCCCTCGTTCCTGGTCGTGATGTCAGACCGCATCGTCGCTCCGGCGCGCGTCGACGAGGACGTCCAGTACGAGGCCGGGCTCCGGCCCCGCACGCTCGACGACTACATCGGCCAGGATCGGATCCGAGAGAACCTGCAGGTCGCGATCGCCGCGGCGCGGAACCGCGGCGAGGCGCTCGACCACGCGTTGCTCTACGGCCCGCCCGGGCTCGGCAAGACGACGCTGGCCACCGTCATCGCGAACGAGCTCGGCGTCTCCATCCGATCGACGGCAGGGCCCGGTCATCGAGCGGCCCGGCGATCTGGCGGCGATCCTCACCGCGCTCGGCGATCGCGAGGTGCTCTTCATCGACGAGATCCACCGGCTCGCGCCGGCCATCGAGGAGATCCTCTATCCCGCGATGGAGGACTTCGAGCTCGACATCGTCATTGGTTCAGGGACCGGCGGCCCGATCGGTGAAAGTGCCGCTCAAGCCGTTCACGCTGGTCGGCGCGACGACGCGCGCGGGCCTGCTCACCTCGCCGCTGCGCGCGCGATTCGGGATCGTGCACCGCCTCGACTTCTACAACGAGTCGGACATCGAGGAGATCGTGCGGCGCTCCGCGCGCATCCTGGGCGTGGCGCTCGACGAGGAGGCGGCGCGTGAGCTGGCGCGCCGGTCGCGAGGCACGCCCCGTGTGGCGAATCGTCTGCTGCGGCGCGTGCGCGACTACGCGGAAGTGCGCGCCGACGGGCGCGTCACGCCCGAAGTGGCGGCCGCGGCGCTGCAGCTGCTCGAAGTGGACGCGCTCGGCTTCGACGACAGCGATCGCCGCCTGCTGCGCGCGATCATCGACAAGTTCGGCGGCGGCCCGGTGGGCCTGAACAGCCTGGCGGCGGCGATCAGCGAAGAGCCCGACGCCATCGAAGACATCTACGAGCCGTATCTGATTCAGATCGGCTTTCTGGACCGCACGCCGCGCGGGCCGCGTGGCCACCGCGCGCGCCTACGAGTTCTTCGGGCTCGAGGCGCCGGGACGAGACGGGAGACTGTGGTGACGCAGGGAAGCGACGCGGGAGTGAAGACGCTGGCGGTGGAGACGGGACGCTTCTCGCGGCCGGGGCTGCGGCGCGCCGCCATCACGGGCCTGGCCACCTACGTGCCGCCACGCGTGCTGACGAACAGCGATCTCGAGAAGATGGTCGAGACCAGCGACGAGTGGATCCAGCAGCGCACCGGCATCCGCGAGCGCCACATCGTCGATCCGGGCGTCGCCACGTCCGACCTCGCGAAGGAAGCCGCGCTGAAGGCCATCGCGCAGGCGGGTCTCACCCCGCGGACATCGATTTCATCGTCGTCGGCACGACGACGCCCGACATGATGTTTCCGAGCACGGCGTGCCTGCTGCAGCACAAGATCGGCGCGACGAAGGCGTGGGGCTTCGACCTCGGCGCGGCCTGCTCGGGGTTCACCTACGCGCTGACGACCGCGACCCACATGGTGGCGACCGGCACGATCGAGCACGCGCTCGTCGTCGGCGCTGACGTGATGTCGAGCATCCTCGACTACACCGATCGCACCACCTGCGTGCTGTTCGGCGATGGCGCGGGCGCGGCGGTGGTGTCGGCGGCGACGGATCGCGAGTTCGGCATCCTCGACTTCGAGGCCGAGATCGACGGCAGCGGCGGCGCGCGCGCTGTTCATGCCCGCGGGCGGCAGCCTGAAGCCGGCGTCGAAGGAGACCGTGGAGCAGCGCCTGCACTACGTGAAGCAGGACGGCCAGGCCGTGTTCCGTTTCGCCGTGAAGAAGACCGAAGAGATGTGCCGGCGGCTGCTCGATCGGAACCGCCTGCAGCCGGGCGACATCGACCTGATGGTCTCGCACCAGGCCAACCGCCGGATCATCCTCTCGGCAGCCGAGCGGCTCGAGTTCCCCGTCGAGAAGGTCGTCATCAACATCGCGAATTACGGCAACACCACCGCGGCCACCATCCCGCTGGCGCTCAACGACGCGATCGAGGATGGCCGGCTGAAAAAGGGCAGCCTGGTGCTCGTGACCTCCGTCGGCGCCGGCTTCACCGTCGGCGCGCTGCTGGTCCGCTGGGCGATCTAGGGATCGCAGATTTCGCCTTCCGGGCCCCGTTCTGAGGCCCGCCATGTCCCAGACATACAGATGCATTCTGTCGGTCTGTGTCATATCAGGACACCGTGTTACGAAACTGATCACGGCGCATAAATTATTGACTATATGTAGTTAGACGGCAGCACAGCCAGAGCTGCGCGCTCAGTCGAGTTTCAAAATCTACCACCCGACGAGCTGGCAGAGTCACTTACAGCTCTGCACTAGCCAGGTAACTCACCGCAACTTAAACCGTTTACGGCCTCACTGCGCCACTGTGGATGAGCCAATGGCCGCGGCCTTGCTCTTCCTGAGCGTCGCCAGTCGTGTCCGCACCCGCGGCCAGCATCGGCCCCGGGCGCCTACCGCACGCTGCACAGGATTGCGTATGCACGAGACCTCTTTCGCCTTCACGCGCCGCCTGTCGGCGGCCCCTCGAGCCCCTGGACGGGGCCGTTCCGAGCGACTGGCGTCGGGCCTTGCCGCGCCTCGAAGAGCCGGCTGGTGACGCTTCGCGAGCTGGAGCCCGCCGACGGCGCGCACCTGCTCGCCGTCCTCAGCGACGCCCGAGGTCATGCGCTTCCTGTCGCCGCCCCCGCAGTCGCTGGAGCGGTTCACCGGGTTCATCGAGACGACGCGCATCGAGCGCCATGCGGGCCAGTATGCCGGCTTCGCGGTGGTGCCGCACGGCGTCGGCCACGCCGTGGGGTCGTGCAGCTCCGGCAGCTCGAGCCGAACTTCCGCACGGCGGAGTGGGGCATCGCGCTCGGCGCCGGACTGGTGGGGCCGCGGGCTCTTCTCGACGCGGCGAAGCGAGGTGCTCGAGTTTGCGTTCACCGGGCTCGGCGTCGAGCGCCTCGAGGCGCGGGTGGCTGCCGGCAACGCGCGCGCGCATCGGCGCGGTCGAGAAGCTCGGGCGCGGTGGCCGAGGGCCTGCTGCGCCAGTCGCTGCTGGTGGCGGATGGCACGCGTCACGACCAGGTGCTCTGGTCGTGGCTGGGCGACGAGTGGCGGCGCGCGCGAGACCGCGGCGGAGGGACAGTCATGGGTGCACTGACCACCAGGCGCGTGGTGGCCGTCTGCGCCACGCTGACCTGCTCGCGCTGCTCTCGTTTCCGGCATTTGCCGAGGGCCGGCGCCCGAAGATGGATCGCGGCGTCGCCGCGCGCGTGCGGCACGTCCGGCGTCGCGCGTCATCGTCCGCAGCGAGGGCGGTGCCGATCTGGCCGGCGCGCCTTCGCGCCGCAGGCGCGCGCCTCGGCGTGAAGCTGCAGATTGTCGACGCCTACGTCGCCGACGTCCCCAGACGATCAGCTCGAAGCGCTCTCGCTCGATCCGGGCGTCGCCGGCGTGCACCTCGATCGCCCGGTCGCGGCGCTGCTCTCCGCGGGCAGCAGCGGGACTGGCAACGGCAACGGCGCGTGGCGGCGCCAGGGACAGTTCGACGGCAGCGGCGTCGGCGTCGCGATCATCGATTCGGGCGTCACGCCGTGGCACGACGACCTCGCGCAGAAGGTCAGCAACGGCCGCGTGGCCGATGCGGCCAGCGCGTGATGGACTTCGTCGGACTTCGTGGACGGCGCCTCGAGCCCGCACGACGAGTACGGCCACGGCACGCACGTCGCCGGCATCATCGCGGGCAACGGGTGGACGCCGATGGCAGCTACGCGGGCGTCGCGCCCGGCGCGCGATCTGCTGGTGCTGACGCGTGCTCGACGCCGAGGGCCGCGGCAACGTCGAGCGACGTCATCCGCGCGCTCGACTTCGCCGTGGCCAAGCCCGCGCGCTATCACCTGCGCGTCATCAACCTCTCGCTCGGCGCGGCGCCGCTCGAGTCATGCGAAACCGATCCGCTCACGCTCGCGGCGCAGCGCGCCGTCGAAGCCGGTCTCGTCGTCGTCGCGGCGGCTGGCAACCTCGGGAAGGACGCCGACGGCAACCCGCAGTGCGGCGGCATCACCGCGCCGGGCAACTCGCCGTGGGTGCTGACGGTCGGCGCCTACAGCACGATGTCGACGCCGGATCCGTCCGACGATCGCGTCGCCACCTACAGCTCGCGCGGCTCCGACGGCCGTCGACTACGTGGCCAAGCCCGACCTGGTCGCGCCCGGCTCGCGCATCGTCTCGCTCAACGACGATGGCAGCTATCTGGCGAATGCGCGTCAGGCAGATCTGGTGGCGGGCACGCACGGCAACGCGCCGTTCCTGCACCTGACGCTCAGCGGCACGAGCATGGCGGCGCCCGAAGTGACCGGCGTCGTCGCGCGGATGCCGCAGGCCGATCCCGGCCTCACGCCGAACGGCGTCAAGGCGCTGTCTTCAGTACGGCCACCGTCAACCCGGATGCGGACTACCTCACGCAGGGCGCGGGCTTCCTGAACGCCGACGGCGCCGTGCTCGCTCGCGAACTTCTTCGCCACCGGGCGCGCGGGCGATCCGCTATCCGACGGATCCGTCGTGGTCCACGGCGATCAACTGGGGCAACTACCGCGTCAGCGGCGGCGTGATCCTGCCGTGGGGACGGCCTGGGCCAACAACATCGTCTGGGGTTCACAGGCTCCGAACATCGTCTGGGGCTCGGGCTCCGACAACCTCGCCTACGGCGGCGGCGCGAAGGCGAACAACATCGTGTGGGGCTCCAACATCGTGTGGGGCTCGAACATCGTGTGGGGCTCCAACATCGTCTGGGGCTCCGAACATCGTCGTGGGGCTCCAACATCGTCTGGGGCTCGAACATCGTGTGGGGCTCCGAACATCGTCGTCGGGGCTCCAACATCGTGTGGGGCTCTCTGGCGACAACATCGTCTGGGGCAGTTCGTGCGGTGGCGACTGCGCCAACATCGTGCTGGGGCTCCAACATCGTCTGGGGTTCGAACATCGTGTGGGGATCGAACATCGTGTGGGGAAGCGGCCTTGCGCAGGATGGCGGTTTCGCGCCCGGCGTTGGCCCTGTTGAGGCGCTCGGTGCACCCGCTAGTTGCACGCGCCGGTGACGGGCAGGACTGAAGTCCTGCCCCACTGGTGTCGCACGTCGCACTGCAGCACTTCAGCACGTCAGCACTTGCACTGCAGCACCCCTAGCACCGCACTCAGCACTTGCACGGCACCCAGCACTCAGCACCTGAGCGTACTGTTCTGCTCCTGTGCACCTGCGTGAGTTCGATTTCGAACTGCCCGAGCACCTGATCGCGCAGGAGCCGGCCACCACGCGCGGCGCGTCGCGGCTGCTCGTAGTGGACCGGCACACTCGCTCGTGGACTCACCACGTCGTCGGCGATCTGCCATCCCTCCTCACGCCGGGCGATCTGCTTGTCGTCAACGATTCGCGCGTCGTCCCGGCGCGCCTGCTCGGCCATCGTGATCCGAGCGGCGGCCAGGTCGAGTGCCTGCTGCTCAGGCGGCTGGATGCCGAGCGCTGGGACGCGCTGATGCATCCCGGGCAGAAGATGAAACCGGGACCCACGCACGATTCGGCGAGCCGCCGTTCACGCTCATCGCCGAGGTCCTCTCGCAGCACACGTTCGGCCGGCGCACGGTCCGCCTCGCGCGGCAGGACGGCGGCGACGTCGACGAGGCGATCGATCGCGATCGGGCACATGCCGCTGCCGCCCTACATCAAGCGCCCGGACGAGCCCGGCGATCGCGAGCGGTATCAGACGATCTACGCGCGTGCGCGCGGCTCGGTGGCCGCGCCGACGGCCGGCCTGCACCTGTCGGCGCGCGCTCCTCGCAGGCGCTCGCCTCACGCGGCGTCGACCGCGCTGACCTCACGCTGCATGTCGGATACGGCACGTTCAAACCGATTCGCACCGAGCAGGTGGAGGAGCACGCCATCGATCCCGAGGCATTCGAGATCTCGCGGAGGCGGCCGCAAAGGTCATCGCGCGCGCAGGCCGGGCGCCGCCGCGTCGTCGCCGTGGGCACGACGACGACGCGCGCGCTGGAGACGCGTGGCTGCGGCGCACGATGGCCGGGTCATCGCCTCGGCGGGCGAGTCGGAGCTGTTCATCTATCCCGGCTACCAGTTCCGGGTCCTGGGCGGGCTGCTGACGAACTTCCACCTGCCGCAGTCCTCGCTGCTGGTCCTCGTGTGCGCCTTCGCGGGGCGTGAGCTCGTGCTCGACGCCTACCGTGGCGCGGTCGCCGAGGGATATCGGTTTTACAGCTACGGCGACGCGATGCTGATTCTCTAGAGGTGCGATGGCGATTGTGCGAATGCGTGAGGTCCAGCTGCGGCTGCTACGCGGCTAGGCGCAATCGCATTTGCGCCAATCGTCAGTCGTCGATCCGGCAATCGTCATATTAAGATGTCCCGGTGGCCGTTCTCCTACGAAGACTTCGACCTCTCCGGCGTCCGGACCTATCCGCTGGCGTCGCGCCAGAGCAAGGCGCGCGTGGAGGATTTCGCGCGACCGTACGAGAAGGGCGCGGGTCTCGGCGCGTGGCTGGACCGCCTGCCGGCCATTCTCGCGGCCGGCGATCTGAAGGCGGTGGTCGAGCCGCCTGCGGCGCGCCAGGCAGGAAGGCGGCGGCATCATCTGGGGCTTCGGCGCGCACGTCATCAAGACCGGCCTGTCGCCGATCCTCGTGCGACCTGATGCGAGCGCGGGTTACGTTTCGGCGCTCGCGACCAACGGCGCGGGCGCTCATCCACGACTTCGAGATCGCGCTCGTCGGGCGCCACGTCCGAGGACGTCGACGAAGCGCTCGGCCCCGGCCGTTTCGGCATGGCCGAAGAGACCGGGCGGCTGCTGAACGACGCGATCACCGACCGGCGTCGGCCGCGGCCTCGGCCTCGGACAGGCCGTCGGCGCAGTGTCTGCAGTCGCACACGGCGTCCGCACGCGAGCGTGAGCCTCACGGCGATGGCCGCGCGAGCTGCGCGATGCCGCTGACCGTGCACGTCGCGATCGGCACCGACATCATTCACATGCACCCGGCCGCATCAGGCGCCGCGCTTGGCGAGGGCAGCCTGCGGGACTTCCGGTACTTCGTGTCGAACGTCGCGCGGCTCGAGCGCGGCGTGTATCTGAACTGCGGATCCGCCGTCGTGCTGCCGGAAGTGTTCCTCGAAGGCCGTTGCGCTCGCGCGCAACCAGCGGCCGTCGCTCGACCGATCTCACGACGGTCAACATCGACTTCATGCGCCTCTATCGCCCGCAGACCAACGTCGTCACGCGCCCGACGACAGGCATCGGCGTTGGATATTCGCTGACCGGCCACCACGAGCTGCTGCTGCCGCTGCTGGCGGCCGCGCTCATTGAAGCGAGAGTGCCTGCGACTTCGCGCGGACGTGCCAGCGCCCGAAGGGCGGTGAGGCTGCAGCCGATCGTCCGCGCGGGCGTCAGCGTGCGAGGCCTTTGCTATACTCAATAGATTCCGCCGGTGTAGCTCAGTTGGTTAGAGCACGCGGCTCATATCCGCGGTGTCCGGGGTTCAAGTCCCTGCACCGGCACCAACTTTGGGATCGGCGCATGGGTCCATACGTCCATGGGTCCATGTGTTTGCCGCGCGTAGAACGCCCGCCGCGCGAGCGTGAGTTGACGCAGCCCCGCCCGGAGGGCCCCGTGAGGCCGCAGGCCGACGCCTCCGCGCGAGCGAGCGAGCGCGCCCATCTATGACCGCTCTTGCCGCGCGTGTGCTCGCGACGCTTCGGCGTCGCCGACTGCTCGCGCACGGCACGCGCGTCCTCGCCGCGGTCTCCGGCGGCGCCGATTCCGTCGCGCTCGCCCATCTGCTCGCGGAGCTCTCCGCGGCCGGCGCCCTTCAGCTCGTCGCCGTCGCGCATTTCGACCACTGCCTCCCGCGGCGCCGAATCGGCGCGCGATGCGAGCTTCTGCCGCGACCTCGCTGGCGCGCTCGACGTGCCCTTCGACGTCGAGGCCGTGGACGTGGCGGGCGAGGCGAAGCGCAGGAAGACGTCGATCGAGAGCACCGCCCGCGATCTTCGCTACGCGTTTCTCGAGCGCGCGCGGGCATTCGCGAGACACGCCGACCGTCGTGGCCGTTGCCCACACGTCTGACGATCAGGCCGAGACGGTGCTGCTGCGACTGTTCCGCGGTGCCGGCACGCGCGGCCTCGGCAGGATTCCTGCTGCGCGCAGATCGGGTCATCCGGCCGCTGATCGACCTCGCGCACGCGCGGATCTCGCCGAGTGCACTCAGGACCGGAACCGTGCGTGGATGGAGGACTCGACAAACCAGGACCGCGCGATTCCCCGCAACTGGGTCCGCCACGAGCTGTTGCCGCTCGCGTCGAGCCGCTATGGCGGACCTCACGGCCCGGCTGGCGCGCAGCGCGGATCTCGTGCGCGCAGACGACGAGGCGCTGGAGGCGATGACCACCGCGGCCGCAGCACGAGGTGGTGAGCCAGTTGACTGACCGAGCCGCGCTCGACATCGCCGCGCTGCTTGCGGAGCCCGTCGCCATCCAGCGCCGGCTTCTGCCGGCTGGCGATCGAGCGGTCGAGCGGGCGCGCCGCGTCCTGGACGCTGGTCTCGGCGCTCGCTCGATCTCGTGGAGCCGGTCGGGCCGTTTCGGCGCGGATCGGGCCCTGCCAGGTGGAACTTTCTCCGGCGCCAGGGTCTTATCTATCAGGGGCCCCCGCTCGCGCCGCCACGCCCACCGAGTTGGCCGGCCCGCGACCTGCCCGTGCCAGGCGCCGTCGAGGTCCCCGAAGCGGGCTGTCGCGTTCGCGCGGAAGCGCCGGGGGCCTTCAGGACATCGGTGGCATGGAGGCGCTGGCCACCGCTCAGCCGGCAACAGGCCGTGGCCGCTCGGCATCGAGTCGGATCTAGTGGTCCGCGCCTGGCAGCCCGGGGGACCTGATGCAGGTTCTGGGGTCCTCGGGCCGAAAAAGAGGTGCAGGACCTGTTCGTCGACCGGAAAGATGCCACGGTCGCGGCGTCACCAGGTGCCCATCGTGACCGACGCCGAGGGCCGGATCGTGTGGGTCGCCGGCGTAGCGCTGGGCCGAGGCCTTTCGGGTCACGCCGGCCACCGAAGTCCGTGGTAGTCTTAGATTTCGAGCCGTTGGGAGGCCCTAGAGGTGAACTCAGCCCTGAAGAGCCTGTTGTTCTGGATCGTGCTCGTCGTGGTCGGGGTCCTCGTCTGGAATTTCTCCACCCGCTTCCAGACCCGGGACAAGGCCATCACGTTCAGCACGTTCATGACCAACGTCGGGTCCGGCCAGGTCTCGAGCGTGGTCATCACGGGCAATGAAATCTCAGGCACTCTCAAGAACAACGAGACCTTCACCACGCACGCCCCGAGTCGAGTGCGAGGGCTGGCGAACCGCCTGATCGACAACGGCGTCGTGGTGCAGGCCGAAGGACCCCACGACCAGCCCGTGGGCCACCCTGCTTTACTCGTGGGCCCCGATCCTGCTGCTCATCGGCTTCTGGATTTTCTTCATGCGCCAGATGCAGAGCGGCGGCAACAAGGCGCTCTCGTTCGGCAAGAGCAAGGCGAAGCTGTCGTCGAGCTCGCAGAAGAAGGTCACGTTCAAGGACGTCGCCGGCGTCGACGAGGCCAAGGAAGAACTGCAGGGAGATCATCGAGTTCCTGCGAGGAGCCGCAGAAGTTCCAGAAGCTCGGCGGCCGCATCCCGAAGGGCGTCCTGCTGATGGGCCCTCCGGGAACCGGCAAGACGCTGCTGGCCCGCGCCGTCGCCGGCGAGGCCAACGTCCCGTTCTTCTCGATCAGCGGGTCGGACTTCGTCGAGATGTTCGTCGGCGTCGGCGCCAGCCGCGTGCGCGACCTGTTCGAGCAGGGCAAGAAGAACGCGCCCTGCATCGTGTTCATCGACGAGATCGACGCCGTCGGCCGTCATCGCGGCGCGGGCCTCGGCGGCGGCCACGACGAGCGCGAGCAGACGCTGAACCAGCTGCTCGTCGAGATGGACGGCTTCGAGATCGAACGAGGGCGTCATCCTCGTCGCCGCGACCAACCGTCCTGACGTGCTCGATCCGGCGCTGCTCCGGCCCGGCCGCTTCGATCGCCGCATCGTCGTCAATCGTCCCGACGTGAAGGGCCGCGAGGGCATCCTCGGCGGTGCACACCGAAGAAGATCCCGCTGTCGGACGACGTGGACATCGCGGTGCTGGCGCGCGGCGACGCTCGGGCTTCTCGCGGCGCCGACCTGGCGAACCTGGTGAACGAGGCGGCGCTCGAACGCCGCCCGCTACAACCAGAAGGTCGTCCGCATGGCACGACTTCGAGTTCGCCAAGGACAAGGTGCTGATGGGCGCCGAGCGCCGCTCGATGATCATCAGCGACGAGGAGAAGAGGGTCACGGCGATCCACGAGGCCGGCCACGCGGTGCTCACCGTGCGTGCTGCCGCACGCGGATCCGATCCACAAGGTCACCATCATCCCGCGCGGCATGGCGCTCGGCGTCACGCAGCAGCTGCCGGTGGACGAGAAGCACAACTACTCGCGCGACTACCTGAACGATCGCATCGCCATCCTGCTCGGCGGCCGCATCGCCGAAGAGATCACGCTGCGGCGAGCATCACGACCGGCGCCGGCAACGACCTCGAGCGCGCGACCGAGATGGCCCGCGCCGATGGTCTGCGAGTGGGGCATGAGCGACGCGATGGGTCCGCTCACCTTCGGCAAGAAGGAAGAGCAGATCTTCCTCGGCCGCGAGATCGCGCAGCACTCAGGACTACAGCGAGGACACGGCGCTCCGGATCGACCAGGAGGTCAAGCGCATCGTCACCGAGAACTACCAGCGCGCGTTGGCCATCCTCGAGGAATACAAGGAGCGCGTGCAGAAGCTGGCTGACGCCCTGCTCGCGCGCGAGGTGCTCGACGGCGAACAGGTCGAAGCGCATCGTCGCGGGCCTGTCGATCGACGACGACAGCGCGGGTGGTCCGCCGGAGCCTCCGCGCGCCGTGAGCGACGACCGCACTCGCAAGGAATCGCGTCCCGGGTTCGTGCCCAACCTGCACAATCCGCTGCCGCAGCCATATAGAAGTGCGAAGTTAGAAGTGAGAAGTGGCGAAGTAGCACGTCGCGCCTGGCACTACCCTCCTCTCCGGCACTTCCACTGCTCCAGCACCCAGCTCTCGCACTACCCACTTCACCGCTTCCCACCTCAATTTCAGCCACTTCCATGTTCGCCCGCGACGCCGCTATTCGGTTCCGCTGCCGAGACGGCGCGATGTTGGTGCTGGGCGAAGGCTGCACTTCGGTGATGGGCGTGCTCAACGTCACGCCCGATTCCTTCGCTGACGGCGGACAGTTCGTCGATCCCGAGCGCGCGGTGGACGCGGCGCTCCGGATGGAGGGCCGAGCGCCGACATCGTGGACATCGGCGGAGTCGACGCGTCCCGGCGCAGAGGCGGTGGATGCCGCGCGAAGAGCGCCGCCGCATCGGCCGGTCTTCGAACAGCTGGCGGGGCGGATCCGCATCCGCTGTCGATCGACACCTACAAGGCGGAGGTCGCCGAGGCGGCCCTCGATCGCGGCGCCCTGATCGTGAATGATGTCAGCGCCCTAAGGTATGATTCGGGCCCTGGCGCACGTAGTGGCGCGGCGGGGCGCGGCGGTGGTGCTGATGCACAACGGGGCCGGTCCGTGAGATGTATCGCGGGCGGGATACGTCGACGTTGCCCGCGAGGTCGCCGGGAATTGCGGGAGCGCCTGGCCTTCGCCGAAGCGGCGGGCATCGAGCGCGAGCGAATCCTCAGTCGACCCCGGCAGCGTGAGCTTCGCTTCAAGCGCGCGGGTCACAGCCTGGCCCTGCTGGCCGGCCTGCGGGAGCTCGAGACGCCTCGACCGGCCTGTGCTGGTCGGCCCCCTCCCTGTAGTCGTTCCTGAAGGCGGCGGTCGGCGAGCGGAACGCCGACCAACGCGACCGGGGGCACGGCGGCGGCGGTGACCACCGCGGTGCTGCTCGGCGCGCACGTCGTTGCGCGTGCGCGCCGTGGCCGAAATGGTGGACGTCGTGCGCACGGCCGACAGCAATACGCTGTAACTGAACGAAGTACAA
>ERZ1370068.6284-contig-5277_pt1 | contig 31739 bp, 36 predicted proteins | sample MGYA00561227_ERZ1370068 | MGnify/ENA primary metagenome ERZ1370068 (study PRJEB38410, sample SAMEA6850437) | metagenome | study: Metagenomic assessment of the ecological functions of the soil: analysis of the soil microbiota associated with the...
AGTGTACTTCGTTCAGTTACGTATTGCTCAGCCGTTGATGGCCCGCCCGGCTGGTGTTCCGTTATAGAGCGCGTTGCAGTCGTAGTCCCAGTTGACCCTAACGAGTGGTCAGCCAGCTGTTCGTGTACGGGCGGTTCAGCCAGTTCGGACGAGCTCGCGCACGCGGTTCGTATGGAAAAAAGCGGTCCGTGAGGCGTACGTGTTTCCCGTGCTGGCGCCGGGCTGCACGTCGCAGTTCCCAGTGCCGGGGCTGACCCCAGATCGATGTCGTGCACGCATGTCACCGACTGAGAGATCGGGCCGCAAGTGTCGACGATTGCGAAGTAGGGGCCGCTCAAGGTCGTCGTAGCGGTGCTTCCCGCCGGCGAGCAGGTGAACATCCCCGACGAGGTCGTGACCGAATTCGTTGCGCCGATCGTAATGTCCAGCGAACGGCATCGGGTAGTTCGCGATCTCGCAGCCGTCGGGACAGCTCTGATCATTCTTGAGCGGGTAGACGCCCCCGTTGAGCCGCGCGTACCTTGGTGTCGTCGACGAAGGAACGGATCGCGCCGCTGTGGGCGTCGATCTGCGCGACCAGGTGCCGGGATCCCCGCGACGCGGAGGAGAAGCGCCAGACCAGACGCGGACGCGTATCGATCCGATAGCACTGCGGTAATAACCGCTCGGCGCTACCGCTCCCGCGCGCATCGGAATGAATTGAAGCCGCGGCCGTTCGAGGTCCTCCACGGAGTCGTCCTTGGTCAGTCCCATATATGCGGTGAGGAGCGCTGCGCCGCGGCCCTCGTCGAGATTGGGAGTCGCATCGACATCGATGCGGCTCCATCGCGCGCAACCGAACGAGATCAGGTTCCCATGGCCGATGGTGAACAGGTACCGCTCTCCTGCCACCGGAACCCCTTGGACCAGGCGGCCGAAGGAGATTTGCCAAACGTCCTTTGGAGCAGACCGGAGGCGTCGCGATCGAGCACGAGCTCGGAGTCGTCCGCCATGAGCAGCGATCGGTTGGCGGCGATGAACGGCCTCAACGTCGCCGCGATGGAATCGATCGAGGCGCCTTCCTCGATTGGCCAAGGGATCCCTCGACCCTCGACGAGTAGGGGAAGCGCCCGACCGGCGATCGAGCCAGATCGCCCACTCCGCGCCATGCGCCGCCCGGGAAGCCGTCCCACCCGATGCGCGCGAGCCGACGGCAGGACGCCACGGGCATCGTTGCAACGTCGAGCGCGACCGGATCGCCCGCCACCAATACCCGTCAGATCGTCCGCGGTTTGTCCGGGCACCTCGACGTAAGCGATGACCGTGCCGAGCGAAACGGCCATGCGCGGCGATGATCGTGGCCGGGCTGCCTTGCTCTGCGCGCGGTGATTCATGGGCGACGCCCTCCCAGCCAGATTGACGGCAATATACGCGCAGCTGGGCTGGAGCGGTGAAACGTTCGAGGCCTCGGTGAATTGCGGAGCCGCTCCAGAGTCACGGACAGCCGTGCGCGATGTACTTCACGATCCGGGATCGACTATCGCGAGCGCTAGAAACCTCGCCTACGCCGCCTTCTCCGCCTCCCAACCATCCCTTCGCAGTCTCCAGCTCCATGCGCGCATTCTTCGGCGCGGTGGGCCGGATCTTCGCCAGCATGTCCGCGGAGTAGTCCGTACGCGGCTGTGTCATTGTGATGACGGGGAGGCGGTCATGCTGGCGAAGATCGGCCCACCGCGCCGAAGAGATGGCGTATGGAGCTGAGACTGCGAAGGGATGGTTGGGAGGCTGGAAGCGGCGTAGGCAGCGCGCTTCGCGGGTGTCGTGAACCCATCGCGCAGTATTTGCGGCTCCACCGAACTTCATTTCACCAATTCCCTGGACAGCCGACGATGTACTTCACGATCAGGATCGACTATCGCGAGCGCTAGAGCCTCGCCTACGCCGCCTTCTCCGCCTCCCAACCATCCCTTCGCAGTCTCAGCTCCATACGCGCATTCTTCGGCGCGGTGGGCGGATCTTCGCCAGCATGTCCGCCTCGTCATCCCACGTACAGCCGCGTACGGGCTACTCCGCGGACATGCTGGCGGATCCGGCCCCGCGCCGAAGAATGCGCGTATGGGCTACGGGGCTGCGGTGGTTGGGGCTGTAACATCGCGGTTCGCGCTTCGCGATGTCGTCTAAGTGAGCATGCGGCGCTTGAAAACCTCGCCTACGCCGCCTTCTCCGCCCCAACCATCCCTTCGCAGTCTCAGCTCCATACGCGCATTCTTCGGCGCGGTGGGCCGGATCTCTCGCCAGCATGTCCGCGGAGTAGTCCGTACGCGGCTGTGCGTCGTGATGACGAGGAGGCGGACGACGCGATCGACGACCGGCGGGATGTCGCGCTTTGCGTCTTCCCCAGCGCGACAGCTGCCTCGGGCGTGACTCCGAGCGACTTGGCAAAGTCCATCGAGGAAGCGGCCGGAGGTGGCTGGCGCAAGAAACGGAACTCCGCGCGTGAGGCGCGACTCTGGGCGACGAGTGCATGGCCGCGATGCGGCGGTGGAGGCCAGTGCGATGTTGGGGATGCGCGACCTCTTCCTCTCCGCACTTGTCGCGCTTCCTTCACCCGGGACACCGTGGAGCACGACGCCCACGGGAAGGTCCTGGACTCGGCGCGTAGCGGTGATGCGCCCCGGTGACTTTCAGACTTCCGCCGCATTCCCCGCACACTTCATCGGTGGGTCCTCCCGGCGCTCTCGATCACGAAGCTCCCTCGGCCGGAACGAGAATTCGACACGCGCAGCGTGATATCTGAGGTGGCGTGGTAAAGAGACGTCTCCGCGCGGTAAAGTCCATCCGGACGCCGTGCGGACGGCGCACGGCGATCCGTCCGCCGCGGAGCAATGCGTTCACCGCGTCACCGCTGGTCATCCACCGGCGCTCTTCATCAACGCATCCTTCGCGCGCTTCGGTGAACACGGGTCGCCCCGGGCCCTCGGCAGGATCTTACGAGGGATGAGTTCCCTCGAGCGGTCTCGGGATCAGTGGGCTCCCTCCACGGGCTTGATCGTACGCCGACGACGTTTCGTCAGTCGAGGGTCAGGGACTGACCCTCGATGCAGAAGAGCAAGCGCGCGCGCTTTCTCGTAACCCGGGGTCGAGGCCGACGCGCTTCTTTCGGCTTGCTGCATCTCCGCTTCAGCGCCCCGGCCGAGGTCGAGGGGCGCGGTGGCGAGGTTGTAATGGATGGTGGGTCGCCGGGCGCCAGCTCTCGGGGCACCTTCTCGCGTACTCGGGAATCCAAGCTTCCGCCGGGCGGCTCCAGCGTACGCAGCGCGTTGCCCGTGATTCGAGCGCGCATCGGTAAAGTCGGCCGTGCGCGTACTCGACGGCCTTCTGAAAGTGCGGGCTGGCGTCCGGGCAGGCGCCCCTCGGCCACGAAGGCCATTCCGAGTTGTTGTGCGCAGATCGAGCTATCAGGGACGACGTCGTGATCGCGCGAGAGAACAGCGCCACGCTGGCGTGCCAGTGCATGGGAATCTGCGCGCGCGTGACGAGCGACAGGGCCGCACGCTCGCCGCCACGGCTGCGACCGCCACGGCCGCCTTGAGCCCCGGCGCCGCGACCAGCCGCGCCGCCGACCACGCTGCGATCACGAAGATCCCGATCAGGGCACGTAGGCGTACGCTCGGTCGGCGCGCGGCCTGCCGAGCCCACCTGGATGATCCCCGCCACGGGAAGGCGCGTTCGCCCACGTACCGCCACCACCCGATGGAAACAGGACGGAACCAGCGGGCCGACCGCGACGGCGAGCGCGCCGTGATGCCCGCAAGCAGTCCGGCCGAGAGGTGATCCGCCGACACGCTCAGGCCGTGAAGCGGGTGCGGGTACGAACGCGGCCAAGCCGACGGCCAAACCATCTTCACGATGTTACCAGGCGTACGAGACCACCGCGTTCCCGAGCCGGATCGAAAGCGCCAGTAAGGACTCGACCGGCTGGATCGCAGCTGCGCGCTGCGCGACCGAGCAGAGTCAGCTACACGCGCAGGCCAAGGCCGCCGCAGCCACCGGCGCCAGGTGCCTTGCGCGCTCGAGGGACAGCATCCGCGGCGGCCAGAAACTGGGGTGAGAGGCGCTACCCGTGGTGGTAGGGTCACGGCCATCGGCTTTCGCAGCCGCAAAGCCGCCATCAAAGGTCGCGAAAAAGAGAAAGGCGAGCGCAAACGCGCTCGCAGCTCGAGGATCGCCGGTCCCTGGCGTACGCAATGAGAGCCGCGATCCAGAACGCCGTGCTCAAGAGGCTCTTCCGCTCGGGCGACCCGCTGCGACCGTCTGAACGTTCAAGGGATGGATCGCGAAGAGCCCGGCCACCACCAGCGCCGGCCAGCTGCTGCGAGGTCGTCCCGGTGAGGAGCCAGAACAAGAGCAGCACGTTGGCGACGTGAGCGCGAGATTCACCCGATGCGCGCTCCGGCGTCCATGCCGAACAGCGTGACGCGTCCAGCATGAGCGAGGAGCAGCGTCACCGGGTGCCAGTTGCCGTTTTCGAACGCGGATCGGGGACCAGACGGCGTTGCCTGCCGCGTGAGCCCCGGCGGCCACGCGCGGGTTGTCCACGGCATAAGACGTTGTCGCTAATTCAAGAACGCGAGGCCACCCACCGGTGCGTAGACCAGCGATCGTAAGCGGCGGCGAGCCCTGCTGCGGAGTAGGAGGTTGACGGCGCACGCGAATCAGGAGGACGGGGCGCGCTCTCTCGAACCGGATCGGGGCGACGCCCGGCCGCGCGACCGCCAGACGGCGTGCGCGATCACGACGGCGCGCCGACACCAGAAGGAACACCCTGCCGCTTCATGCATCGTCACGCTCCTCGTCGACGTCCGACGCGAGATGCCGGGAGATCGCCCCCGGCTCGCCCCCTGGACCGGTCGTCCATCGATCGCACGACGGGCGCGCCCCGCAAGCTCGAAGTCAGAAAACTTCGCGTTGGCGCCTCGTGCAGGTCGCGATGCGAACCTTGGATTGGCGCACCGCGAGGCCCGAATCGTCTGAGCAGCCTGATCGCGCGCGCCGCGTCACGCCGTCCCGTGCTCCGTCCTTGAGGCTGGGCGCGTTACCGCCGCCCGGCCGCGAACGACGAAGACGTTCCCCGTCGAAGCCTCGATCAGGTGCCCGCGCTCGTTGAGCCACGGGCCCTCCTCCGTCGGCGCTGGCGGCGCCGCGCCTCCTCGAGGCCGAGAACCGAGGCGGGACGTAGCTCAGCGATTTGATCCCGCGCCGGGTCGAGGCGGTGCCGGCGCTGAGGGAGCCGATCGCCGCCACCGGCCGGCCGACATCCGCGGGATCCACGAACCTGCCGGGCGACCGCCCAGGCCCCGGAACGGACGCGGCGATCTTCACCCAGCCGCGCTCCACGGCCCAAGTCGTCCGCGACCGACGCACGGCTCGCTGAAGCTCGGCGGCCGGCGGGAGCGGGACGCCCAGCCGTCCGGCGGCCGCTCGTCAACCGCACCAGGTGATCATCGCGAGGCGGCGCGGTGCCGACGCCCGCACGGCGATCGGTTTCGAATGACGCCCCATCCCCATTGCGCGGCGGGATCGGACCATGGGATCACGAGCGCGGCGGGGTCGACCTACGGCGCCGCGCAGAGGATCGCGGCGGCCGAGCGGCCGTTCGGTCGATCACGCCGCCTCCTCGGGCTCGAAGCCCAAGCGCCCGCGTCAGGGCTCGCGCCTTCGCGTTGGCCTCCGACCACTCAGCCTCCGGGTCGGAGTCGGCGACGATGCCGCCTCCCCGCTCCGACGTAAGCACGCCCGTTGGCGACGACGGCCGATCGTATCAGGATGCTGGATGCGATGCTGCCGTCGTCGTCGAGCCAGAACAGGCTGCCCGTGTATCAAGCCGCGCGGGCAGGCTCTCGATCGCAGAGAGACGCTGAATCGCCCGTTCCCTTGGGCGCGCCGCGTGATCGAGCTCGCCGGGGAAGACCGCCGCGAACAACCCGCGTACGTCACTTCCGGCCGCAGGGACGACTGCACACGCGCGACGAAGTGGTGCACGGCGGGATACGAGCGAAGGGCGAAAGCTCGGGACGCGAGACGCTCCCGATCCGGCTGATCGCGGCCGAGATCGTTCCGCAAGACGTCGACGATCATCACCGAGCTCCGCGCGGTCCTTTGTCGAGGCGAGGAGCTCCCGCGCGAGCGCCGGCCGGCTCCCGCCGCGTGTCCCCCGCGGCCGCGTCCCCTTGATCGGCCTGGTCTCGGCGGCGCCTGGCGGCAGAAACGTCCACGAAGATCTCCGGGAGACATCGAGGCGAGGGCGAGCCCAGGCGCCTCGACGTAGCGCCGATCGCGGCGCTGGGGTCGACTCGCCGATGGCGCGGTAGAGGTCGCACGGCGTCCGCGTCGAAGCGGCGCCTCGAAGCGCTGCGTGAGATTCGCCTGATAGAGATCTCCGTCGGCGATGTAGCTCCTTCACGCGGAGGACACGCGCGCAGGTACGCCTCGACGCGGCAGGCTCGTGCGAGTGACGGCCGGAGACAAGGCCGTCGATCCCACGCGGAGCCGGCGACGGACGGCGCGGGACAGGACGCTGCGGTCCCGCTCAGGACGAGATCGTCTCGCGACCGATCGCCATCGCCGGCCGTCCGTCCGGAAAAGCGATCAACGCGTCCACTCTCGAAGGCGGTGAGGTCCACCCTCGTAGGAGGCCAGCAGCGCGACCCCCTGTCCCCCGGCCCCCGGCGGCGGCGGCGCCGTGCCACGAGGCGGTCCACGTCCCGGATGGTGTCCGACGGGCGTCAAGCGCGGATCGATCGCCAGCCGACACGGCCACGCGCCGTCGTGACTCGCCGCGCCCGTCGAAGAAGATCGACGGGACGCCGGGCGTCGCAGAGCGGCGAACGCGGTCTCGGGACCGAGCGCCGGATCGAGCGCGACGCATCCGGCGGCGACCTCTCAGTACTTGCGGATCAGACCGACGACGACGCCCTGCACCTGCACGCGATCGGCGGGACGACGATCGGCGCCATCGTCGGGTGCGACGGCTGGAGGCGCACGTTCGCCCCTTCGCGGTAGATCCGCTTCAGCGTGGCGTCCGAGCCGTCCACCAGCGCCACCACCGTCTCGCCGTCGCGCGCGACCTGCCGCGGATTCGATGATGACGTAGTCCCCTCTCGCGGATCTGCTCGCCGATCATCGGATCTGCCCTGAATCCGGAGCACGAAGGTCCGTCCCTTTCCCGGCGACCATGTCCGCCGGGACCGTGATGGTCTCCGGTCGGTCGGGAGGGCCTCGAGCGGATTGCCCGGCCGCGATCGTCCCAGCGAGGGCAGATCGAGCGCGCTTTCCGCGTCCGTCCTCGGCGAGCCTCGATCGAGCGGTTCTGATTCCAGACGCGGCGGACCATCCCTTTTCGACGAGGTGCGTGATGTGCTTGTGGACGGTGGCCACCGGAAGACAGCCCGAGCGTGCCGCCGATCTCTTCGAGGCTGGGTGAGTAACCGTTGGCGTCGATGAACTCCCGAATCACGTCGAAGACTTCCCGCCGCGTCGCGTCAGCGCCACGACTCACCTCCGCGCGAAGGCTAGGCGAAGACCGAACGAAAATCCAGCCCCCTTTGCGGGCCGTTCGGGTGCGGCGTATAGTTCGTCGTTCGTCCCGCTTTCGATCCCAAGAGGAGCGCGCTTCGTGGCCGCAAGACCGCGCATCGCCGCTCGTCATCCTCTGCTTCGTCTCGTCGCGACGACTCTCGCCACGGAGCCGACGAAACCGAGCCGCCCAGCCCCGCGCAGCTCGCCGCCATGGAGCGTGTCCGCCCGCTGGTCGAGGCCATCTGGAAGGACGTCGAGAAACCTCGGGCCTGTCACGGACGTCGTGTCGCGCCCGCGCTACTTCCTGGACGTTCAGGAACAAGCTGATCGCGATCGGTCCGGACGTCGTTGCCGTTTCTGATCGTCAGAGCTCGATGTCGCCGACCCGGCGACGTTTCACTATCTGTGCCGCTACGCGCTGGGCCGTCTGGGCGGGACAGGACGCGGAGGCGGCGCTGCGCAGGACCGTCCGCGCAGCCGACGCCCGCGGCGACAACTTCGGCGTATGCGTGCAAGCGGTTCGCCGTCTTCGGGCTCGCCTTGCTCGGCGCTCCCGACGTCATGGACATGATGCAGGCCGGCCCCAAGACGCTCTGGGGGCCCGAGATGATCCCCGACTTCCCGTGGCCGCGCACATGGCGATGCTCGTCGGGCCGCCCGCGGCGCCGCTGCTCGACCGGCAGCTCGAAACCTACGCTAACGATCCGAAGTCCGTCGAGAAGCTCGAGAACACGCTTTTGGCCTTGAGCTATGTGGGTGACGCGAGCCTCCTGCCCAAGCTGATGCCGCTCCTGAGCTCGACCTCGCCGAGGATCCGCGTGCAGGCCGCCGACACGATCTCCCGGCTGGCGGAGCCGTCGTATTGCGAGAAGCTCCTCCCCTCCTGGCCGCCAAGGACGTGAGGGAGCGCAGCCTGGTGGCGGGCTCGTTCGCGCTGGTGGAAGCCCGAGCCTCTGCTACAAGGCGATCATCGGGCGGCTCGAGGTCGAAGACCGACATCGCGGTGCGGGGTGCCTACCTACCGGACCATCGCGTCGATGGGGGCGAGGCCTCGCCCGACGTCTTCCGCGCAAACCTGGGCCCAGGAACGGAGTTCGACTCAGGCGGTCGTCATCAAGCGTCGATCGCGGACATCGGCAGCAAGAAGGGCCTGCAACATGTTGCGCCAGGTTTTGCGAGCCCCGACCCCTGACCGTCGTGCGTGCGCTCGAAGCGATCTGCGGCGATCGAGGCGAGGCGCGATGGACACGCTTCTCGCCGCGACCGCGGAGCGACGGCGCGCGATCGCCGGCCTTCGGCGCGGGAGATCCTCGCGGACCACGGTGTCAAGAAGGTCGCCCTCGCATCGCGGAGGACCTGCCTCGATGGTGCGAGCCGCGTCGGCAACCGGGCGCTCATCGTACCGATCTCCGAGCGCGACGGAAGCGCTCCGTGAAGCTCGACTACGTGGAGCCGATCGAGGACCTGCCAGAAGGCCGCCGCCGTGCAGACCGAGACGCGAGGTCGCCGTCCTCGCTGAACTCGTGCGTCGAGCGGCTGCAGCTCATCCGGAAGAACGGCGACGACGCCGCGGCGTGGGCGGCGGAGTCGCGGCTCGCCCGTCGTTCCGGTGCGGCGATTGGCCGATCGGCGGCTCGCCGAGATCGGCCATCCTGCCGCGGTCAAGGTGCTGGCGGCCCGGCTGGCCAAGACCGACATCACGGCGGAAGAGCGAGGCCGACATCCTCATGGCGATCGGGAACGCCCACACCACCGGCGCCGCAGACCTGGTCGAGCGGCATCTCGCGGACCCGGCGTACGACCCTTGGGATTTCCACGATGCGCGGTCGGCCGCGGCTTGGGCGGCGCGCAGGATCGGAGGCGAGCGGATGACGCGGGCGCTGCGGGAGTCCGCCGTCCGCCGCGACGGCCGTGACTGGGCCACGCTCGCCTATCTCGCCGTCGTCGACAAGGCCGACGCGATCCCGACCCTCAAAACGCTTCGCCTGAAGCGGCTACGCTGCTCCCGAGGCGCACCTCGGGCGCGAGGAAACCCTGCTCGAGCTGATGATCCTCGATCTCGCGGCGGGAGATCGCCCTCGAAGTTCGACGTTCCGCCGGAGACGCCTCGACGAGCTCTAGCTCAGGCGGTCGCAGGCTGTAGGCGCCGGCCCCGTGGCGCGCCGCTTTCGGACGCGGCGCGAACCTCGCCGGCGAGGTAGGCGCGGTTGAACGATTCTGACGATGTGCTCGTCGAACCCCGAGCCCTTGAGCTCGTTCAGGCGCGCGAGCGCGGCTTCAAAGCTCATCGCCTTCTGGTACGGCCGCTCGGTCGTCATCGCGTCGAAGGTGTCGGCGACCGCGATGATCCGCGCCATGCGCGGGATCTTGTCCCCTCTTGAGCCCATCGGGGTAGCCCTCCCCGCCCATCGCTCGTGATGGCTGCGCAGTCCCGGGAGCAGGCGCTGCATCTGCCGGATCAGGCGACATGATGTGCGCGCCGATGACGGTGTGTTGCTTCATGATCTCGAACTCGTCGGGTGTGAGCTTTCCCGGCTTGTCAGGATCGCGTCGTCCACGCCGATCTTCCCGACGTCGTGGAGCAGGGACGCGACGTGGATGTCCCGGATCTCTTCTTCCGACAGGCCGTGATAGCGCGCGAGGATGACCGAGTAGCGGTTGACGCGGACCGAAGTGGCCCCGCGTGTAAGGGTCCTTCGCGTCGATCGCGCTGGCCAGGGCGCGCGCCGTGCCCAGGAACAGCTCGTTGTTCTCCGCCGCGGCGAGCTTGAGCCGGCGGATGAAGTCCTCGAGCTCCGCGGCCATCCGGTTGAACCGTGTCGGCGAGCTCGCCCACCTCCGTGATCCCGCGGACCGAAACCCGGGCGGAGAAGTCGCCGCGGGCGAAGGCGCGCGTCGTCTCGGCGAGGCGCTTGATCGGCTGCGCCAGGATCCTCGCGAACACGGCGGCGGCGAGGAGCGCGCTGCCCAGGGCGAGCAAGCCCCACTCCATCGTGCTCTCGATCATCGTCGGTTACCGGCGCGTAGATCTGGCGCTCCTGCGCCTGCACGAACACCCCCAGCCCTCGCCCGAGACCTCGTAGGACCCGAGGTAGCGCTCGGCGGCGGATTGTCGGGGCGCCCAGCCGAACGGCATCGTCTCGGACACGCGGCCCGGGTTGTCCCGGAACCTCTTCACGATCAGGGAGTCCGCCATGTCGCGGCCCGGATCGACGCGCCAGGTTCCTGGCGGCGAACGGATGCCCGGCCGCGTCGACCGCGAACATCGCGTGCGGCTCTTTGCTGTGCCTCGGCCATCACGGTGTCCCAGCCGGACTGAAGATCGACCAGCGCCGAGACGACCCCAGGAAGCGGCCTCCCGACACGACGGGCAACGTCAGAGCAGCGCGGCGGAGTGGCGGATTCCCCGGGAGCAGGATCGGCGGAGACGTCGCCACCGGCGTGCGGTCCGCGCTCCCGCCAGGGACTTCCCGCGGCCGCGCGAAAGCCGTTGAGGAAGAGCGGCTCGAGCCCGCCAGGCAGCGGCTCGGTGGTCCGAGACTGAAGGACCCGGCCGCGGAGATCCGTGAACCTTAGATAGAGGACGCGCTCGTCGACAACTTCGTCGAGGACCTGACGGATCGCTTCGTCCGCCACCGCGTCTGCGCCTCCCTTGACCTTGGCCAGAGTGCGATCCCCGCGTCAGCTGCGCGCGCAGGCCGCCGACGTACACGTCGAGCTCGCGCGAGATCGTGGAGGCGAGCAGGTGCTGGTATTCCTGCTGTGAGGTCTTGAGGGCCTCGCGGCTGCCGTCGATCAACATCGATACGCGACCGAGCCCAGCGGGGCGAGCGCGACGATCGCGAAGACCGCGAGGAGGAGGTAGACCATGCGGACGCTGAACCTTCCTCGAGACACGATGGGCACACCTCTTCGCGTCGAGCCGGGGCGGAATATGGGTCCGTCCCGGTGAGCGTCGAGGCGTCCCTGATGATGACTTCGACGCGTCTTGCGAACGCTCTACAACGCCGCGTTGCTCCCGGTGCGCGTCGCGCTCGTTGGTCTTCGGGGCCTGGCCTCGCGGAAGCCCCGAGGCGGACCTCGAGCGGGACCAGCGACTGGCGCGCGGCCTGCCCCTCCCGTCCCGCCGGAGGCGGTCTGGATTCACGGAGCGTCGGTGGGTGAAGCCCGCATGGTCGGAGCGCTCGCACCGGGAGATCCGCCGCCGCCGTCCCGGCGCAGCCGCTCGCGGTTTCGGCGGTCACCCCACCGGACGCGCGCCAGCTACCGCGCCCCGCCCGATGTCGAAGGCGCCTTCTTTCTTCCCTCTGGACTTTCCCGCGGTGCAGCGGCGCGCGTTCGATCACCTGCGGCCTGCGATGATCGTCCTCATCGAGACCGAGCTCTGGCCGAACCTCTTGAACGAGGCGGCCCCAGCGCGCCGTCCCCGTCGCGATCGTCAACGGGCGACTCTCCCCCGAGCGTCTCGCCCGCTACAAGCGGGTTCTCCGCGCTGTATCGGCCGCTCCTCCGGGAGCTCGCCACGGTCGCCGCCGCGGAACGCCGACGACGCGGAGCGCTTCTCCTCCTGGGCGTCCCGGAGCGGGCGATCCACGTCACCGGAAACCTGAAGTTCGATCTGCCGCGGGCCGCAAGCAACGTGGCCGACCTGCGCCTGCGCTTCCGCGGCCTTCGCCGCCGGCCGCCCGGTCGTCATCGCGGGCTCGACCGGCGAGGGCGAGGACGCGCTGGTGCTCGATGCGTTTCTCAATGCACGGCGACTGGTCCCGAGCCTCCTCATCATCCTCGCCCCGCGTCATCCCGAAAGGTCTCGAAAGCGCCGCGGCCGAGGCATCCCGCCGCGGCCTCACGGTGGCGCGCGTCTCCGCGGGGCGAGGCGAACCCGGGCGCGGACGTGCCTCTTGGTCGATACGATCGGCCAGCTCGCGTCGCTGTACGGATTGGCGGGATCCGCGTTCGTAGGCGGCAGCCTGGTCCCCGTCGGCGGCCACAACCTCTTGGAGCCTTTAGCCGCGGGTGCCGGTTCTGTTCGGACCTCACACCGATCACGTGGCCCAGATCGCCGAGGCCCTCCTCGCGGCCGGGGCCGGGATCCGCGTCGACGACGCCTTCGCGCTCTCCCCGTCACTGGGCGGAGCTTGCGACGCGTCCCGAGGAGACCGCGCGCATCGCCTCGGCCGGTGCCGCGTTCCTCGCGGCGAACCGCGGAGCGCTGCAGGCGCGGTGGACCTCGTCCTTCAAATCCGGGACGCGGCATGAGGCGCCGGTCTTTCCTGGCGAGCGCCGCGCTCACCGTGCCGGCGATGGCTTACGGGCTCGCGATGCGCGCCCGCAACGCCTGGTACGACAGGGATGGGGCCGTAGAGCGGGCGCCTCTTCCCGTGATCAGCGTCGGCAACCTGGCGGTCGGGGGCACCGGGAAGACCCCGCTCGTCGCGTGGATCGCGCGCCGCCTCGCCGCAACAGGGCTGGTTCCGGCGATCGTCAGCCGGGGCTACGGCGGCACCGCGGGCGTCGGGCCTCTCGTCGTTTCGACCGGGAGCGGGCCGCGCGTCAATGCGAGGACGTGCGGCGACGAGCCCCACGTGCTCGCGCGCTCGTTGAAGGGCGTGATCGTCATCGTCGGATCCGACCGCCTGGAGGGCGCTCGAGCGGCCGCCGGAGCGGGCGCGGGCGCGGTCATCCTGGACGACGGCTTCCAGCACCGCCGATTGGCGCGCGATCTCGACATCGTCGTCCTCGACGGCCGCGCGCCGTTTGACGGCGGAAGCGCTGTTGCCGAAGGGGCGCCTACGCGAGTACCCGAGCGCGCTTCGGCGCGCGCACGTCGTCGTCTTGTCCCGGCTGCGCCGGAACGATCCGGCGCGGCGAGGCGATCGACGCGGTCTCCTCCCAGGGTTTTGCCGGCACGATCGTTCGCGCGGGACATGAGCGCACCGGCTTTCGGGACGCTGCGGGGAACGAAGTCCCCGCGCCCCGCGCGCATTCGCGTTTTGCGGGATCGGAGACCCCGAGCTGTTCTACGCCGATCTCGAAGACGCGGGGGTCATCATCGCGAGCTTCCGAGCGTTTCGCGACCACCAGCCGTACACCGTGGCCGTCTGGGACGAGATGGCGCGGCAGGCGGCGAGCCTGCACGTGCCGCTCGTCACGACCGAGAAGGATCTCTCCCGCCTCGAGCCGGTCGCCGGCGCGTCGCTCGCCAAGGCGCCGCTGATCGTGATGCGCATCGAGACCGTCGTGTGGGACGAGGAGCCGCTCATGCGCGCAGTGTCTCGGGTCCTGTGAGCCGCCTGGGCATGCTCGCGGAAACGGTCGCAGGCTCGGCGGCTTTGGCGCTGACGCGCCTCCTCCCGCGACGCAGCCTTCTCGCGCTGGGCGCCGCGGCGGGGCGATCGTGGGCCGCATCGACCGCCGTCGCACGGCGATCGCGCGGCAGAATCTCGAGGACGCCTACGGCGACGAGCTGCCTGAGGAGGAGCGCGAGCGGATCGTCCGCGCGTGCTGGCGGCACTTCGGCCGCATGGCACTCGACGCCATCGCCTTCCCGGGACTCACGCCCGAGGCGACGCAGTCCATCCTCCGCGTGGAAGGGTTGGACCGGGCGCGCGAGGCGCTCGCCCAGGGGAACGGCCTCCTGGTGTTCTCCGCGCACTTCGGCCAGTGGGAGGCCGGCATCGCGCGATGCGGCGCCTCGGCGTGCCGCTCTCGGTGATCGTGCGCCCGCTCGACAACCCGGCCCTCGACCGCCGCATGATGGAGCTTCGAGGCCAAGCCGGCGTCAGCGCGATCCGCAAGCGCAGCGCCATGCGCGAATCGCTGCGGGCGCTTAGCGAGACGGCCATGGTGTCGTCATGCTGATCGACCAGGACGCGCGCCAGCGCGGGGTCTTCGTCCCCTACTTCGGCCGCCCGGCCTCGACGACCCCCGCGCTCGCGCTGCTCGCCTTGAGGACCAAGGCCCCGATCCTGCCCGTCGCAACCATGCTGTCGCCCGACGGTACAATCGCGGTCCACGTCGAGCCTCCCGTCGAGATCCGGCCGACCGGGGATCGGGACGCCGACGTCGTTCGCGTGACCGCCGCGTGCACGGCGATCGTGGAGCGGTGGGTGCGGAGCAAGCCCGAGCAGTGGCTCTGGATGCACCGCCGGTGGAAGTCGCAGCCGCAGGAGCCGACCGCGGCGGGCGGATGAGGAGAGGAGAGCGCGTGGGCCGACGGGCGATCATCATGGACCGCGACGGCACCGTCTGCGACGAAGTCGGCTACGTGAACCACGTGGACCGCATCCGCTTGCTGCCGCGATCGGCCGCCGGCGATCCGCGCCGCGAACGACGCCGGCTTCCAGACGGTGGTCGTCACCAACCAAGCCGGCGTGGCGCGCGGCTACTTCGCCGAATCGTTGGTGGACGAGGTCCACGACCGCGTCCGCGAGCTTCTGGCCGGCCGAAGGGGCGCGCCTCGACGGCATCTATTACTGTCCGCATCACCCCGACGTCGGTGCGCCGCCGTATCGCAAGGCGTGCGCGTGCCGCAAGCCGCTCCCCGGCATGCTGGAGCGCGCACGCGACGAGATGGGGATCGACCTTGCGTCGTCCTACATGGTCGGCGACAGCGTGAAGGACATCGGAAGCTGGCCATCGCGCCGGCACGACCAACGTCCTCGTCCTCACCGGATATGGCAAGGGCGAGCTCGCGCATCAATCGGACGGGTGGCGCATCAAGCCCGATCACGTCGCGGACGATCTTCGAGGACGCCGTCTCCTGGATCCTGGCGCGGGAGGCGCTCGCGATGATCCGCAAGCCGGAAGTGGCCACGGAGCGATTGATCGCCCTCGTCTCCGAGTTCCGCGGCCGCCGCGTCGCGGTGCTCGGCGATTTCGTCGGCGACGAGGTTCATCCACGGCGACATCGCGCGCATCTCGCGCGAGGCGCCGGTCCTGATCCTCGACCAGACGCGGGTCGAGTGCGTTCCCGGCGGCGGCGGCAATGCGGTCATGAACCTCCGCGCGCTTGGAGCACGCCCCTGCCCGTCGGCGTCGTCGGCCGCGACGAGACCGGCGAAGCGCCTCATCGCGCTGTTCAAGCGCGCGGGGCATCGAGATCGCGATGCGTCGCCGTCGGAGCGCGGCTACGAGACGCCGACGAAGAGCCGCATCCTCGCCGGCGGCGTCCACGCGCGACGGCAGCAAATCGTCCGCGTGGACCGCGGCAGACCGCCACGGCGAGCTCTCGCGCTCGATGCGCGCCCGCGTCGCGGCGCCGCCTGCGTCGCGCGGTCGAGGCCGCCGAAGGGCTCCTCATCGCAGACTACGGCTACGGCGCCGCGACCCTCGAGCTCTACGCGCGCGCCCGCTCGGCGCCTCGCCGGAAAGATCGTCACCGTCGATTCGCGCGCACGCGTCGTCGCCTATCGCAACGCCGCCGGGCTGCACCCCCAACCAAGAGGAAGTCGAGCCCGCCGTCGGCCTCTCCGGCGCGCCCGACGAGCGGGCGGTCGTCGCCGCGGGCGCGCGCGCTCTCGAGCGCACGGGAAACCGCACCGCGCTCGTGACGCGCGGCGCCAAGGGGCATGATCCTCTTCCGCAAGGGCGCGCAGCCGCTCGTGATGCCGCCGTTCGGCACCGGCGAAGTCGCCGACGTCACCGGAGCCGGCGACACCGTCATCGCGACCTACACGCTGGCCCTGATCTCGCGGCGCCACGCCCGAAGAAGCCGCCGTGCTCGCCAACACCGCCGCCGGCATCGTCGTCATGAAGTACGGCACCGCGACGGTGAGCCCCAAGGGAGCTCGTCGCCGCCATCCGCGCGGGAGAGCCCGCATGAGCGCGGCGGACAAGGTCGTTTCGCGGGATGCGCTCGTTCGCACGGCGGCGGTCTGGCGCGCCGACGGCAAGACCGTCGCGCTCGCCAACGGCTCTTCGACCTCGTCCACGTCGGGCACCTTGCGCTACCTCGAGGAAGCGGCGAAGCTCGCCGACTACCTCGTGGTCGCCATCAACGACGACGCCTCCGCCCGCGCCCTCAAGGGTCCCGACCGTCCGATCGTGCCCGAAGCCGAGCGCGCCGAGCTGATCGCCGGCTTCCGCTGCGTGACGCTCGTGACGTTGTTCGGCGAAGCCCACCGTCGAGCCGATCCTTGCGGGCGCTCCGCCCCGACGTTCACTGCAAGGGAACCGACTACACCGCCGAGACGGTGCCCGAGCGGAGACGGCGCTGGCGCTGGGGATCAAGGTCGCGATCACCGGCGACCCGAAGGATCACGCGACGCGGGATCTGATCAAGAAGATTCGGGGCTGAGCGCGCAATCCGCGCCCCGCAAGAAAACCGCGTGGACAACCTCGCGATGGACAGTACATCACATGAAAGCCCTTCTTTTTTTGGGGCGGGGGTGGGGCCATGTCGACTCGCGTCCTCGCAGGCGTGAAATGCCTAGGAATGTCATTGGCTATCGCCGGCTTCATCGCCGAGCCGGCACGAGCAGCGACCCCATTGGCCTCCACCGAGGGGGAGGAAGCCGACGACTCGTCACCAGTTGCCGCGCGCATCCTGTTCGCCCGGTCGAGCTACGTTTGGCCGTACTCCTCAGGTCCCGTCTATGGAACCGTCAGTACTTCCCGTTGGAACGCGGCGGGCGTTCTTCACACGCAGGTCGGCTCGTTCGACCTGACGAAGGGCCTCCCCGAATCTTCCGGACGAGCTGCAGGCGACCGACAAGCTCGGCGCGTCGAGCTTCGCAGTACTTCTTGCTGCAGGTCAAGCCCGAGGCGTTCACGGACGGCAGCTTCGACGTGATGAGGCAGCAGATCGTCGCCGCCGGCGGCGCCATCGTCGGTGAGATGCCGGTCGCGGCGTTCACCGTTCGCATGACGCAGGCTGCGCTACGGCGCGATCTCGACGTCGTCCGTCGATCGTCGCTCTCGTCCCCTACCCTCCGGCTTTCAAGCTCGTCCCCGAGATCGGCCGCACTCCGCTTCCCCAGGCCGAGAAGGCGGCTCCAGCGTCTACTCCCTCGAGCTGCAGCTCTTCCCCGGGAAAACGTCGTCGGCCGTCGTCGCCGCGTTGAAGGCGATGGGGCTCGACGTCAAGAAGAACTATGAAGACGTCGTGTTCGTCGACGCGGATCGCAGCAAGCTCGCGCAAATCGCGCGCCTCGATGCGGTCTTCACGGTCAACGAGGTGCTTCCGCTCTACCTGCTGTCGGAAGAGACCACGACCACTGGTCCCAGACCGGCCGTTGGAACAACGGCGCGACGCCGCTACAACGACGCCGGAATCGACGGCGGCGGCGAGAACAAGGCGTCCCAGGCCGACGATCAGCTCCTGATGATCATCGACAACGGCATTCAGCTCGACGCCGGCGATCTCTCCAACACCGTCCACCGACTCCGGCTTCGACGGCTCGCTCCCGGCACACGTCGTGGCGGGGCACCGGAAGGTCGCGTTCTACGGCACGACCGCTCCGTTCGGCGGCAGCGGCGACCTCCTCGGCTGCGATTCGAGCACGACCAGCGGCGTGACCCACGGACACACCGTCGCCGTCGTCGCGCTCGGGCAACGCGACGAAGGTTCCGGTCTCCTACGGCACCGCCTGGCGCGGCGTCGACGGCGCCGGCAACTTCTGGGGCTTGGACGGCGTGGCGCCGAAGGCGCGGCTTGGTCGCGTACGACGGACAGATCACCCCCTCTTCGGCCGCTGCGACGATCTCGACCCAGATCGATCCGGTGAGCCCGACCGCGCTCGACGTGGGCAACCTCTACACCGCGCCGGCCACCGGCGCGCTCGCCGACGGCTACGCGCAAGGGCGCCCGCACGATCAACTTCTCGTGGGGCTCGGTCGCCAACACCTTCGACACGAACGCCGGCAAGATCGACGCGTTCTTGAACGACAAGTCCGACGCCGTCATCTTCGTCGCCGCCGGCAACGGACGGACGCGACAAGAACACTGATCGCGATCCCCGACCCGAACACCATCGGCGCTCCGGCGACCGCGAAGAACATCATCTGCTGTCGGGCGCGCGCCGGAACGCGGACGACCTCGGGAGATGCGAATCGTCCCGACACCGCGTTGGGCGATCTCGAGCAACGGCCCCGCGACCATCGCCAGCCAGCGCATCGCGCCGCTCGTTGATGGCTCCGGGAGCCGACGCCGGCACGCTCGGACTCGCGTCCGAGTTCCATTGCCGCTCGAACGACAACGACCAGGCGATCACGCCGGTCGAGTGCGACGTCATCACGCGGGCAGATCTCGACGCAGCTTCGCCTCCGGCGCGGCCGCCGGCGCGGGCTTGCTCGTTCGCGACTACTTCGCCATGGGCTTCTACCCGGACGGGACGAACTACGAACCCGGGCAACGCTTCCGACAAGGTGGCAACGATCTCCGGCGCCGTTGATCAAGGCCGATCCTCGTCACCTCGGCCGACTGGATGAGTCAATCCGGCTCGAACCCTGCCTGCGGCACTGAGTCTGACGCGGAAGTTCCGCGGCAATCGCGAGCAGGGTTTCGGCCGGATCCAGCTGAACCAACGCACTGCCGCTTCAGACGTATGCCGGGCGCGGTCACCGGCCTCATCGTGGGCGACGGCGGCCCGGCCCCTGCGGGCCTGATCAACAGCACCACCGTTGAACCTGAACCTCGCGTCCGGCGGCACGACCAGCTACACGCTGAACGTCTGCGACACGACGCAGCCGCTCACGGTCGCCATCGCCTGGAACGACCCGTCGGTGAACGAATCGATTTCCCGCGACCTCGACCTCGAGGTCGACGGCCCCGGCTCCGGCCAACAGGAAGTACCTCGGCAACTTCTTCACCGACGACGTGAACGACAACGCGACGATCGCCGGAACCGAGGAGTGCCTGTTCACCGGCCAGCCCTGGCCGCCGGACGCCATCGCGGTGCCCGCCCGTCGTGGATACCGGCCCGTGGAGCCTTGCCGTCGAACACGTGCACCGCGCGGCGTGCACGTCGACCACAACAACAACGTCGAGGCCGTGTTCCTGTCCCCCGACAGCCGCTTGAACGGCATCGTGGACGATCCGGTCACCACGACGGTCAGAACGAAGGGATTCGACAACCAGATTGAGCCCGGTGCCTGGACGATCACCGTCAAGGCGTCGGCGGCGAACTACCGGGTCGACGCCCTATTCGATCGCGATCGCCGGCGGCGTTTGCCTGGGTTCACGCAGCCCGCGTGCAGCGCGTGCTCCCGCAGAACCAGCTCACGGGCAGCCGTGCTGACGTGCAACGACAGCGCGGTGGTCGCGATCGACGAGATCGGAACCGGCGGGCGATCCGGTCGTCGGCCTCACGGCCACCGAGATCGAGAGCCGGACCCGCGTCGACGTCGTCGACTCGGTCGGCACCATCCTCGACACCGAGTGCGGCGTGGACAATCTGACCTGCGCCGCGACCGCGCGCTCTCTCGCGGCGTCCGATTTCACCGTGGCATCGACGTCGGGGAACAACATCAGCTATCAGTCCCGGAAGCTCCTGCTCACCGACGGGACCGCGCCTGATTCCGGAAACGGCGTGCCTCGACGTTCGCGACGGCAACACCATCCGCGTGACCTATCAGGACGAGAGCCCCAGCGGGACGCCCGACGTCAACGCCAAGCGCGTGGGTACGGCCAGCGTCACCTGCAGGCCTTCGATCGCGTCCGGCGGCATCGTGTTCGAGCAGTTCGGGAGGGACGCTCTTCACGTTCGTGGACGGCGGCTGCGAGAAGGACGCTCGCGGTTACTTCACGCTGCGGTTTCCCCGATCGCTACATGGACGCCGGCGAGCTCGTGTCCTACCTCGTGGCGTTCCAGTCGGCGTGAGCTCGGAACCGACCTCGTGAACGTTTCAGATCAGCCTGAAGCCGGTCCTGGCCGATGCGGACAGCCCTGCTGATTGCGAAGCCTGGTTCGGCTCCGGTGGCGGCCTGCACCGACCCCGATCGCGCCAACAACGTCCCGGCCACGTCGCTCATGACGGTCCTCGACTCGCCGAAAGTCTACGGCGTGTTGCCGGCGGGAGCGACGCTCACCCCCAGCTTCACCATTCAGATGGCGGCCTCGATCACCGGCACCCAGAAGGTGGACATGCTGATCGGCGTGACGGCGAAGTCGGGCGGTAAGGGCGTCGAGACCGCTCCTCGCCAAGCGCGAGATCGTGAACGCGGACGAGTTCTCCGTCTTCTACTCCACCGACTATCCCGTTGGGCGGCGTAGGAGCGGTCCTCAACTACGACGTCAACAACAACGAGCAGTTGGAAACCGGCGTGACGTCGGATCCGCACGACTTCACCGAACGACTACATCTTCGAGACGCAGGCCTACTCCGACATGACGTCGACGAATCCGGTCGCGAGCCTCAAGGCGCCGTGGAACTTCGACACCGACAGCGGCGGGTTCGTGAGCGGCCTCCAGAACACGAGCCGTCCGAGCAACGCCGTCCTCGCGCAGTGGGGCGAGGACCGGAACTACAACGGCAAGCTGGACGGACTCTGCGACGGCGACACGCCACCCAGGATCCCGTGCACGCAGGGCATCCCCGCATCGGTCGGCTGCCGCCGCTGCGTGCAACGACGAGTCCGTCGAGTGCCAGGTCGATGCGAACTGCGCGTCCGTCGGCGGCGTGTGCGACGCCGGCTCACGGCACCTGCGACTTTCGCTCCTCGAAGACCGAAACCCCGTCAACGGCGTACTCGACACGCTCGTGGAGCACGTCGGGCGGCTGCGGCTGGCAGACCAAGGCGCCGGGCGCGACGACGGGCGGCGTCTGGCACACCGGCCTCATCCGAAACAACGACCGCATCACGTGCCTTGCGACCGGCAGCGATCCGGGCGACTGCCAGCGGTACTGGGCGATGCCGGACGGCGACTTGCAGGGCGACAACAACTGGTGGGAGCTGCTGCTCACGCCGGTCCTCCACAAGGTCAACACGGGTGTCGACGGCTCCGGCGATCCGACCTACCAGATCGCGATCACCGATTGGGCCTGGAACATGCTGGTCGATCTCCCCGACACCAACACGTCGATCAGACTCGAGTTCGACACGGACGTCAACAAATCGTCCGGCGTCGAGTCGTTCAACGACGCGGCGGTCCTCGTCTCGCTTACGCGGACCAGCTCGGCGCGCTCAGCGGAGGCAACGTCCGCATCACGCAATGGGTTCAACATGTTCGCGCAGGATCAGCCACTGCGTGGACACCGATGGGAACGGCACTGTCGACCACTGCGGAACCGCGGCCGGCAAGCTCTGCGGCTCGAACAAGGCCGACCTCGACCTCGAATGCACGGGCACTGCAGATCACCTCGACCCGCGGCGTCTGCGCCGTGCCCCGGCGCAGAAGAAGTGCACCGGCGCTCCGAACCTCAATTGCTCGGTCGATGCGGACTGCAACCGGCACTGCAGCCTGGCGCTGACGAGGACCGTGCAACGCGATCGCCGGCTCGGTGAACAACACCTGCACGTGGCGACGCAGGGAACCTGCATCGACGACACCGCCGCCAACGGAACCACCTCGCTGGGTGAGCGGTGCGTCAACAACGTCACGATTTGCGACGTGGACGGCGACTGCGGCGCCAACGGCCCGTGCCTGCATCCGACCGGCAACAACCGCGAGGGCGTCAACAACTGCGAGTTCGAAGGTCAGGACGGGGCGGCGGCGCTCAATGGCTCCCGCTCGAAGAACCTTACGGCCTCGCGAGACCGCCGGACGACGACCTCGCCCAACGGCTACTGCGGCCGTAACGACAGCCCTTAACGGGTTCGACAAGAGCGTTTCCTGCAGCACGCCGCTCGAATGCAACGCCGTCGGGCGCTCCGTACGGGACCGATCCGGAGCTGCAGCGTGGCTGACCTCGAAGGTCTGCGCCTCGAACACCGACTGCACCGCCGGACAGGGAACCTGCTCGAACATCGCCTATGCCGCGGTCTGCAACCTGCCCGACGGCGGCATCGACGAGTTCGTCCGGAAAAACGGTCCCGGCCGGAACTTCGGCCTCCAGGCCTTGGGCGAGCTCCGCTACTTCCCGCTCGAGGACTATTACGGTGACCCCGGAACCGACTTCAGGGCGGCCATCGGCTTCAACAACCGCGAGCCCCTCGCCAGCACGACCGGCGTCTTTCCCGGCTACGGCGTCGCCGTTGACGACATGGTGATCTCTTGGAAGGAAACGCGTCTCGATCCGGATTCACACGATTGCTTGGGCAGCGGCGAGTGCGCAACCCTGGAGGCCTCGAGCACGCTCGCCTACGAGGGGAACTCGGCCATCTCGCTGACCGTGACCGATCGCACGCCCTACGACCCGGTCAACAACAAGAACGACTGCAACGGAAACGGCGTCTTCACGGATCCCGGCGACGATCAGGACTGCAACGACAACGGCAAGCTGGACGTCACCGTGAAGCTGACGTCGGATGCCGAGGTCGCCGGCGAGATTGCGGTTCTTGATGCGACGTCACCGGGAGCCCCGTCTACAAGGGAAATTCTCCGTACTCGACGCTCTACAACTCCCCGGCTCGCTCTTCGTCGTCCAAGCCGGAACGTCCCCTGCCGCTCGTCGCGGCGACTTACATCGACCGTAACGACGGTACGGGCTCCCCATGCAAGAACCAGATCGAGCCGGCGATGCAGGGCCAGCTCCGGGCGTCGACGACGGTCGCGGTCAACACGGGTGCGATCAGCATCGGATCGTACTCCGTCGGCCTCGCCAACGTCTGCAGCGGCCTGACCACCAAGACTTGCGCCTCGAACGCCGATTGCACGGCGGGACAGGGAACGTGCTCGGTCTTGGGACCCGGCGACAACGACGAGTTCGCCGACGCCAACGAGCTGATCAACCTCGCCGTGAAGTTCGTCAACAAGTCAGGGTTGGACGTCGACGACCTGACGGCAAGCCTGGGCACTGCCGAGCCCCAACATCGAGTGCATCACGCGCGCATCGATTTTCGTCGGCGCGCTCAAGAATCAGGACGAGAGCAACCCCGCGAACTACCTCCCGTTCCAGTTCAAGGTCGCGAACGTTAACCGCTCGCGGCGGTCGCCGACCTTCTGCAAGCCAAGTTCACGATCACCGTGCGCTCGAACCAGTTCGACGCGCTTGACGCGTGCCACCGATATCACGCTCGATCTCGACCTGAACGCTGCCGGCGGATCGGGAACTCGGTGAACCTGGACGAGGACTTCGAAGCCGGCTTCGGCCACTACACGCTCGAATTCCTCGACGCCGCCAAGAACAGTCTGCACGACCTCCGACGGCTACCGCTGCCAGTACACCGATCCTGCGGGTCCTCAACAACAACACCACCGACCGCAAGGACTGCTTTCTGGGCTTCGCGTCCGAGCCCTCGACCGGAGTGAACGATTGGCACATTCACAACACGACGGCGTTCGGCGGCGCCGGCAGAGGCCGCGCATACTCCGGCAAGCAGTCGCTCCACCTCGGCGTTCACTCTCGACGGCGGGCATCGCCGGCCCACGACACGACGCGGTTCAAGCACATCATGTCCATCCGCTCGAAGGCCTTGCCGGCGACCGAGGTGATCAACCTTCCGCTCGCCGGAGCGCAGGCGGAGCTGAGCTTCGCCCAGCAGGTGTGGTTCCTTGACTCGTCAGGCGCCAACGTGACCCCCGGCGAGACCACTGAGACGGGCATCGTGCAGATCAAGCTGTCCTCGCCGCCGAACTCCCCGTGGATCAAGATCTTCCCGTTCGTCAACGTCTACGACCAGCAAGGCACGGACGACTTCACGAACTGCACGTTCGACCCCATCGACGACGGCAACGACGAGGACAGCTTCTTCGATCCGACTGGACCCGATTCGCCGCCTCGGGCCGTCGTCGACGTGCTTCCCCGAGTTCGTCTTCGCGCGCCAAGGACAGATCGACTACCGCAAGAGCTTCGACCCGACGGACATCGGATCAGCCAGCGACGGGCCCGGTCATCCAAGGCTGTTCCAACCCGCCGACCGCGACGTGCTTACCGGCGAACACACCTTTCGTCATCAACAACCCGGAACTTGGGTCCGTACCCGGTTCTCCATGGTCCCCTACGCCGGACGCCAGGTCTCGGTCCGGTTCCTCTACACGTCGATCGAGGTCGGCACCACCGAGTTCGTGGACAACTGGATCGATTGTCCGAATCCATTCGTCGGTGACGACGGTGGTACATCGACGACATCCGGTGGACCGGCCTCCTCGCCACGCCGATCACACTCTCCGTCGACGGCGCGGTGCATCGGTTCTCCGCTCGCATGCGGTGCGTGCTCGGCGATCACGCCGTCGCTCACAGCAACGCCGAGCAGCCTCGTCCGCCCCCAGGCCAGATCGTCGCCGTGAGCGCGAAAGCTCTCGACGGCCGATCGAGTGCATCAACGGCGTGCTGCAGTACCAGTTCTGGAACAACAGCGACGGCAACGGAACTGTCGGCGACGCCGGGGACGCTCTGCTTCGCGACTGGACCGACAACTCGACGTTCATCGATGCCCCGATCACCACGACGCAGTACGGCGTCAAGGTTCGCTGCTCGACCGACTTGAGCTGCGACACCGCGACGAACTCGGCGATTCATCCCGGTCAGCGTCACCTGCCCGACCTCGACGGCCGGTCCCGGAACGCTGAGGTGAGCAAGCCCGGCGCGGGCGCTCCCGGCGGCCGAGCCCGAGAACAACGCGACAATCAGCTGGGGTGGCGCGCTGACCGTTCAGCTCGTCCGCGGCGATCTCACCTCTCTCCGCGGCACGGGAGGCGATCACGAACGTCGACGCGGGTGGCTGCCTTGGCCAACAACGCTGTTCCTGTCCTCCGTCGACGACAACGCGATCCTCGGATCCGGCGCGTCGTACTACATCATCAAGACGCCCGCGTTCTGCAACGTGGCGCTCTCGGGAACGTACGCCGAGAACCTGCCCGACGAGCTCTGCCGGAGCGGGCGGCAACCGCGATTCCGACATCGCGGGCGATCCGACGAGCTGCCCGTAAGTCGCCAGCCTCTCCCCTTTTTCCGTGGGGAGCCATGCTGAAGCGTCTGCTCAAGATCGCCCTGGCGATCGTCGCCGTTCTCGTCGTCAGCTTCGCGGGCGCCGTCATCTACATCGTGCTGGCGAGGACCTCCGCACTATCCGGCCAGGAACGTCCAGACTGAAGGTGGACGTCACCCCGAAGCGCGTCGAGCGCGGACGGCGTACGGTGCAGAGCACCGTGCGCGGCATGCCACTTGGACAACGACACAGGGGACGCTCGCCGGGAAGCAGATGGCCGACCTGCCGCCGCGCAGCCCGGGTCCGCCCATCCGGCGAACATCACGGGCGACCCGGAGACCGGCATTGGGACGTACACCGACGGGGTAGCTCGCCTACCCTCCTCCGGACGGGGATTACACGCGACGGCCGGTATGCGCCCCCTTGGATGGTCAAAGTACCGAACATGGCCGACGAAGACCTGATGGACGTCATCGCGTTCCTGCGCTCGGACGATCCACTCGTGCGGCCTGTCAAGAGCAGCCGACCTGCCGTGCAAGCCGAGCCTCTTCACCAAGGTTCTCTCTGCCGGGTCGCGTTCAAGCCGCTGCCGTGCCCCGCGATGCCGATCGTCGTCCCCGACCCTGGCGATAAGGTGGCCCACGGTGAAGTGTTCCTCGTTCAGGGCCCGCACTATGTGCTTCTCGTGCCACTCCGCGGACTTCGCCAAGATCGAGCGATCTCGTCCCGGGCGGTCGGCGGGCTACCTCGGGGCGGGAACGCGATGCCCGACATGAACGGACGGATCGTGAAGACCGCCAGCATCACGCCGGACGCGGAAACCCAGGGATTGGGAAATGGTCCGAGGATGAGTTCGTGCACCTCGTGCGGTTCGGGGTGCGCCCGGACGAAGAGCGTCATCATGTACGCGGATGGTGCGCGTATCCCGAGCTAACCGACGACGATGCGCGCGCAATCTTATGCCCACCTGCGCACGGTGCCCTGAATCAAGAACGCCGTCGCCCGCATCGGCGGTGGATCGGCCCAGGAGGGCGCGGATGCCGGCCGCGCGGCCTTCTACCGCTACGGCTGCCACGGCTGCCATTACACACCGGCGTCGGACTGTACGACCTCCGGAAAGGGGCCACACGGACTTCGCGGCAAACGACGGCGAGCTCGATCAGCTCTACATCCGGCACCCTGAAGTCCGAAAGCCAGGCGTCCGAGATGCCCACGTGGGATGCGGCGTAATCGCGGAAGCGGACTACCCCTCCTTGGCCGCCTACGCCAGCTGGAACGCGCAAGCTCCCGGTGACCGGACCGGAGCCTCGATTCTCACGCGACTTGACGATCCGAGATCCGTCGCATACCTTGCGTGCAGGTCCTGGTCGGCATCCTCTCGTACAGAAACGAAAGTGTGATGCGCCGAAGCTGGTTGCGCGCTGGGCGCTTTTGTCTGACCCGACGGATCGGGTTGGCGGCCGGAACCCGGAAACGACGCCCCAATCTGCGGGCGTCAGGAGTTCGAGCATGGGTACCAGACTGTATGTCGGCAACCTCCCTTTCACGGCGGACGAAACTCAGATCCGCGATCTCTTCGCCCAGAGCGGGCGCACGGTCTCCGAGGTCAAGCTCGTGACCGATCGCGACACGGGTCGCCCTCGCGGATTCGGCTTCGTCGAGATGGGCAGTTCGGAGGACGCCGACGGCGCCATCCGCGATCTGAACGGCCGCGACTTCGGCGGTCGCGCCTTGACCGTGAACGAGGCCAAGGAGCGCACGTCCGGCGGTGGTGGCGGTTGGCGGGCTCGGCGGGCTACGGCGGCGGCGGCGGCGGGAATCGTCGCTACTAGTCTCTGCGATCATCGAGCGTATCGCTGCAGGGGCACCGCTTCGGCGGTGCCCCTTTTCTGGTCCATCTGTAGAGTAGGATGACGGCTCACCCGAGGGCCCGTCATGAGCATCCCGCACCCTCCGAAATCTCGCGCCCCGCGCCTGAAAGCGCGGGTCCGCTGCCTTCCCCTTCCCAAATACTCTTCTCCGCGGCCTCTTCATCGTCGTGCCGATCGCGCTGACCGGGTTCTCGGTCTACTGGATCTTTCAAAGAAATCGACGCGTGGATCGGATCAACGCGTCGAGCCGCTCCTGAACCGCAAGGTGCCCGGGGCGGAGCCTGGTGCTCACGGTCGTCGCGATCACGATCGTCGGCGTTCTCGCGTCGAACTTTGCCGGGCGATGGTTCTTCTCGCGCGCTCGAAGAGCCTGCCCGAGCACTTTACCCCGGTCGTGAAGCTGAGATCCACACGTCGCTCAAGGACATGGTGAGCGTTCTGCATACTGCCTTACGCCTTTGCCTGCATGTTGTCGGTGAGGAAAAGAAGTTCGACCGTCCGGTCATGTGCTCGCGCTGACTGAAAGACTCGGACCTCGCCACCTTCGGATTCGTCACGCGAAGCGATCTCGCGGCGCTGGGCCTCAGCTGACCATGTCGCCGATCTACGTCCCCCAGGCCTACAACATCGGCGGCGACGCCATCGTGGTGCCGTCGTCTCGCGTCAGCCCGCTCGATGCGGAGCCGGCCAGGGTGATGACGTTCGCATCGTCTCGGGCGGCGTGACCGGCGATTTGAGCAAGGACTTCGACCGGGCGTCAGGCAGGACCGCGGGCTTCTGGCGTCGCTCTTGCTTTTCGAAGCGTTGCCTTCTCCTCTACGTTTCGTTTCTCACGGTTGCACTACTCGTTTGACTCCGTCGCAGGCGGCATCCTTCTGTATCAATGTGTGCCCGGCGGCAAGATCGAGCAGCTCTTCCACCGTTACCACATCCTCTCTACCTCCCGTTGGCGGCGGTCGTGGAGAATGATCCTGAACCGCGCCGGGGTCGAGTTCTCGACCCCTGACGCTTCTGCAGCTGATGAGCGCCGTGTTCGCGGCCGGCTCGGTCGTGGTCTACAACCGCCTGGCGCGCATGTTGGGCTTGGACGCGTGGCTGTCCGCGAGACCTCCGGCGGCTCTTGCTCGGAGCGGGTTTCGCTTCTGGTACTACGCGACGACAGGTGAAGGCCTCTACCCCATCTCGATCTTCTTTCTGTTGCTCGCGTTTGTTTCGGCGGCGCGAATCCCGCCTCGTCTGCCTCCTGGGCGCGCCTGTCGGCCCCCGGGCGGGCTCGGCGCTGCGTTCTGCTTTCATGGCACGTGTCTGCTGGCGCTCCCCGGGCTCGTCGTGATGACATGGCCGGAGCAGGGCGTCCCCCGCCGCCACCGGGGCGTCCTGGTGCCGCGGTAGCGGCCGCGGCCGTCGTCATCGGCATTCCTGCGCGCTCAAGTATGCACTTCGGCGGTCCGGAGCCCTCGGCGCGGATACGACGGCTTTCGCGGCCGAGCCCGGCGCTGGTCGATTCCTCCGATCGCTTTCGGCCGAATGGCGCGCCCTCGCTCACTTCATGGCGCCCGCGGACTGGCCCGGGACGATCTCGCACGCACACTACGCGGGATGGGCCAAGGCGACGGAGCTTTGCGCCGCGCGCGGTGACGCTGCTGCCGCTGACGCTCCCGTTCGCGGCGTTGGACCGGTCGACGACGTAAGCGCGCTCCCCTCGGCGTCTGGTTCGCGGTCAGCTTTCTTCTTCAGCATGTACTTTCCAGAGGCTCTCCTAAATTCGTCGCCTGTCAGCCTGCGCCCGCTCTTGCTGCTCGTCGGCTTTGCGATCCAGCCGCCTGCGCGGCCGCGTCCGCTGCGACTTGCGGCCATGGCCGTTCTCGGAACGCGCTCTGTCGCGGGCCGTCTTCTTCTGCAGCTTCGATCTCATCCACAGCAAACGGGCATGACCGGGTCGTCCTTACGAACCCGCACCTGGCGCGCGCACGCGCGATCGGCGACCCCCACGCGGCCGGACGATGTGGTCGTCCACCTCGGCCGCGGGGACGATCAATATCAGGACGTCTACATGCTCTACTTCTCGGCGAGGATCGCCTCGCTCTCGCGCTCGAGCAGCGCTGTTTGGTCCACGAGCGCCGAGCGGTCGGCCCAGGCGATTGAGTAGCAGTCTCGCCGTGGCGATCGCCGCACGCGGCCGGGTCGTCGTCGTCGCCGATGCGCTCGGAGCCCGGCGCGCCCGCCTTGGAGTTCGAGCGCGCCCACCAGCTTCCCGTGAAGGCTTCCTCGCGCGGATCGCCTTCGCCGCCCACGACCCGCAATTGCTGGCGCGCGACCCGGCAGTTTGGGGAGCGTCTGGCTCTTAGACCCGCTAGCCGTAGACCTCTTGCAGGCTCTTCACCGTGAGCGCGCCGCGCCGCAGCGCGCGAATGGCCTCGACCATCGCCTGTCCGCCGGAGATCGTCGTGATGAGCGGGATGCCCGCTGCGTCGCGGTCGTGCGAAGCGCCTTCGTCGAAGTACGGACGCTTGCCGAGCGGCGTGTTGATGACGAGCGTGGATCTCGCCGTTTTTCATCAGGTCGACGGCGTTCGGCCGGCCCTCGAGCACCTTGAGACGTGGAGCGCACGGCAGATCGTTGGCGCGCAGGAACGCCGCGGTGCCGCTGGTTGCGACGCAAGCGGAAGCCCATCTCGACCAGCGCGCGCGCGATCGGGAGAGCGTTGCGGCTTGTCGCGGTCGTTGACGGTGACGAACGCGGTGCCCTTGAGCGGGAGCTTGAGCCCGCGCTCCGTAGCGATGGCCTCGCGAAGGCCGACGCCGAAATCGTCGGCGAACCCCATGACCTCGCCGGTGCTGCGCATCTCGGGCCCCAGGACCGGATCGTCGCCCGGGAACTTCGGCGAACGGGAAGACCGTGAGGCCTTGACGAAGCGGCCGTTGAGCTTCGGCTCGTCCACGGAGCCCGAGATCGGCGAGTGCCGCGCCTGACCATGATCTTCGGCGGCGAGCCGGCGCGAGGGGACGCCGGTCGCCTTCGAGACGAACGGCACCGTCCGGCGTCGCGCGCGGGTTCACCTCGAGCACGTACACCGCGTCGTCCTTGATCGCGTACTGCACGTTCATGAGCCCGACGCACGCCGAGCGCCTTGCGCGAGCCGCTGCGTGTAGTCGCGGATCGACGTCGATGATCGGCGTCGACGTGCGGAGCTGGGGCGGCAGCGACGCACGACGAATCGCCCGAGTGGATGCCGGCCTCCTCGATGTGCTGCATGACGCCGCCGACGACGACGCGCTCGCCGTCGCGACGACGGCGTCGACGTCGACCTCGAACGCGTCCTCGAGGAAGCGTGTCGAGCAGGACCGGGTGCTCGGGCGACGCCTCGACGGCGCGCGCGCATCGTAGTCGGCCGAGCGCGCCCTCGTCGTGAGCACGATCACATCGCCCGGCCGCCGAGCACGTACGACGGCCGCACGAGGACCGGGATACCCGATCTCGCCCGCCGACCGTCACGCGCCTCGTCGAGCGACGCGCGCGGTGCCCCACTGCGGGCGCGCGGGATCCGAGCTCCGCGAGCAGCGCGCCGAACCGCCTCGCGGTCCTCGGCGAGGTCGATCGAATCCGGCGAGGTCCCGAGGATCGTGACGCCGCGCCGCCTGCGAGCGGCAGCGGCCAGCCTGAGCGGCGTCTGCCCGCCGAACTGCACGATCACGCCCTCCGGCGCTTCTCGACGTCGACGATCGCGAAGCACGTCCTCGAGCGTCAGCGGCTCGAAGTAGAGGCGGTCGGACGTGTCGTAGTCGGTCGACACCGTCTCCGGGTTGCAGTTGACCATGATCGTCTCGAACCCGACCTCGCGCAGCGCGAACGACGGCGTGGACGCAGCAGTAGTCGAACTCGATCCCCTGCCCGATCCGGTTCGGGCCGCCGCCGAGGATGATCACCTTGCGGCGGTCGGTCGGACGCGCTCTCGTCCTCGTCTCTCGTAGGTCGAGTAGAGGTAGGGCGTGTGCGCGTCGAACTCGGCGGCGCACGTATCGATGCGCCTGTAGACCGCGCGATCAACCCGGCGGCCGATCCGGGCCGTTCGCGGACGGTCGATCTTCCGTGGACGCCGTGAGTCAGTCATGCGGGGTTCCTTGGCGGATCGCCGAGAATCCTGACCGCTTGAAGCCGCGGAGCAGCTCGAGCGGGAGGCCGCGCAGCGGCTGCATCGCGGCAGTGCGACCGTCATCCATGGCACCGATCTCCTCGATCTGCCGGCAGGAAATCCATACGGGTCGATCTTCGTCAGGTCCGCGATCGCTTCGACGCTCCAGCCGTTGAGGAGGAGCAATACGTAACTGAACGAAGTAATA